>ERZ1370068.8627-contig-7466_pt1 | contig 11968 bp, 16 predicted proteins | sample MGYA00561227_ERZ1370068 | MGnify/ENA primary metagenome ERZ1370068 (study PRJEB38410, sample SAMEA6850437) | metagenome | study: Metagenomic assessment of the ecological functions of the soil: analysis of the soil microbiota associated with the...
GAGCGCTTCGACCGCCGCCCATTCTCGGCATCGCGACGTCGAGGAGGGAGGATGTCTGGCTGCGAGTCGCGCGCCATGCGAATGGCGGTCGATGCCGTCGGCCCCTTCGGACACGACCTCGAAGCCCGGCTCGCTCTCGAGCAGCCGCCGAAGACCGCGTCGCGGAAAATCTGGTGGTCGTCGGCGATCGAGATGCGCACGCGGCGCGGCTGATCAGGCATGGACCACCCCGGCATCCAGCGTCACCTCGAGGCGCGCGCCGAGGCCCGGCGCGGAGTCGCGACGGCAAGGCTGCGCGCCTGCGATGCGCGCGGCGCTCCTTGATAATTGCGGGGCCGACGCGGCCGCTTCTCCATCCCGCCTGCCGAGAGACGCCCCTCGAACTCGAACCCCTGCCCGTCGTCCTCGATGACGAGCGTGCACCTCTGATCCGTGTTGGTCAGCCGCACCAGCACGTTCCGGGCGCGGCTGTGCTTGCGGACGTTGACGAGCGCCTCCTGGACGATACGCGCCAGCTCGAGGGCGGTTGGCGCAGGCAGCGACACCGGGCCGCCGTCGCAGACGAAGCGCGCGGAGACACTGGTGTCGCGGCGGAAGGCGTTCGACCAGCGACGCGAGGACGTCGGGAAGCTGATCGCCCGTCTCGAGCTCGATGGGACGCAGCGCCTGCATCGTGCTCGCGGAGCGCGAGCACCTCGCGCCGCAGCAGCTGCTGGACGTCGCCAAGCTCCGCGTCCATCGCCGCGGACGTCGGGGCGGTCCGACGCCGCAGCGCCTCGATTTCATCTCGATGCCGAAGAGCGCCTGGATGGCGCCGTCGTGCAGCTCACGCGCGACGCGCGCCTGTTCGACCGCGCCGGCGCGCGACCGCAGCCGTCGCAGCAGGAACACGTTGGTCAGCGCCGGCGTGATGTGCTCGGTCATGCCTCGAGGAAATGGAGCGAGCGTTCCAGGTTGTCGGCGTTCGCCGAGTCGAACAGTACACGCGGCCGCGCCATTCCTCGGGAAGCCCGATGTTGCCGGACGGTCACGGTCAGTGAATTGTCGCGCGTCGGCAAGCGCCTTCGGCAGCATGACCGACTCTGCGCTGCAGCGGCCAGACACCCGCTTCCACGACGCGCACCGACAGGTCCGATCCATCAGGGCGTCTTGCGGGCGTGCCATGCCTGTCCCGGATCGTCGAACAGCCATGCCGCCTGCTGCGTGGGATCCAGCTCCAGGTGCAGCGCCCGCCGCGACGACTGGCTTTCGTCGTGGGGCTCGACCCGCCACAGCATCGTCCGCCGCGTTTCGAAGTCCTGGATGACGACGTCCACCGCGGCGGCGTCGAAGATCCGAGCAGTTGCCGGGACACGGCGGTCACGGATCCGCCCAGGCCCAGTTCCACGCGAGGCTGCCGCGCGGCGTCGGCCACGGCCGCGATTTCCGCGCGCAGCTCTTTCTCCTGTTCGGCGAGGTAGCCGATCAGGCATCCGGTGAGGACGAAGTAGGTGACGCGAAGAATCGTGCGGTTCGTCGCGAGGTCGCGCCAGGGGACCCACGAGGGGTTCCACGCGCCGGCAATGCCGGTCTCGAACAGGAAGATGCCGACGGTGACCGCCGTTGTCAGCACGGTCTCGCGGAACCCCCATCGATAGGCCGCGGAGAGCTGAATGAAGAGGAAGAACAGGAAGAACGGGCTGCCGGGACCGCTGCTGACGAAGGTCAGCGCGGCGGTCCACAAGATGTCGATGCCGTGGAGAATCTCGCCGTCCCGCGGCGCGAACCGTGTCGCGCGGTGAACGAACGCCAGCACGATCAGGCTGTACAGCGTAGCTCCGAAGAGGACCGCGTACGTGAGCTCCGCAGAGGCGAGCCGGCTCCGTCGGGTCGACGTAAATGGCGATGAGGCCGCTGACCGTCAGGAACGCGCGGCCGATCGCCAGCACGCGCTCGAGGCGTGCGGCGGGGCGTCCTTCGGAGCGGTAGTTCCAAAGGAAACGCGACGACACCAGGTGTGCGGTGGGCCGGCCGGTCGCACTCATTTTGGGAGTGGCCGGAGACTAATACGGGAAGGGCACACGACTCAAGCTCCGGGAGCAGCCGGCTCCTCCGTGACAATAATGAACGCGTCGCGGCCAGGGGGCGCCGGACCGCAGGGACCGGCCCGTCGTGGTGAACAAAACCGGGCTCCTGGTGGACGATCCGCAGGCGGAATCCCTCGGCCGTGAGGCGATCGTAGTCGCGCCGCAGCATGGCGCAGTAATGTCGCCCTGGCCGGGCCAGGAACGCCCGCAGCTGGTCCGCCGTTTCCAGGCGCTCCGAATGGCGGCCGACGTAAAAACGCCAACTGCTGCTCCACCGGTTCAGGCGGAACATGCCGACGTGATCGTCGGCGGTCGCCTGTGTCGCGACGATTTTCGCGAGTCGCCTGGTCGGCTTCATCTGCTCGAAGGCCGGCAACCCGATCGTGAGGACCATCGCGTAGGACGCCAGCAGTCCCGCCACCGCGGCAAATGGGACCGGCGCCGGTCGCCCGCGCCGCGCCACCTGGGCCATCATCGCGATGCCCGACGCAATGAGCGCGATCGGCAGCAGCCGCGCCGCCGCCGGGAGCTCCAGCGGCACGCGGTTCAAGCCAGGAATGAGCACGATGCCCGCCGCCACGAGTAACAGCGGGATAAGGGCGAGGCCAACGACGATGCCGAGGGGCTGCTTTTCCGCCGTGCGTGCTGTGTCCCACGCGTGCGCGCACAGGATGCAGAGCGCGGGCGCCGCCGGGAACACGTAGTGATCGAGCTTGAATCCGGAGACGGTGAAGAAGCCGACCACGACGGCCGCCCACGACCACAGCAGGCGTTCGGGAGTCGAGATGCGCAGGCCGCGCCCCGCGTCAAACAGGCGGCCGAGCAGCAGCGGTGTCCACGGCAGCAGGCCGACGAGCATGACCTTCGGATAGAAGAGCATCGAGCGCTGCGACCCGTGCATACGAACCGAGAACAAGCCAGAGGTTTTCCTTCAGCGCGTAGCCGACGACGAACGCGTCGCCGAAGCGATGCCACTGTAGAAGAACCACGGCGCGCTGAGGGGCGAGGATGATGAGCAGGCCGCGGCCCCATCGCAGGCGGAGCAGCGGCGCCCGCGCGGCCGGGGCGACCGCCAGGCTGACGAGAAATGCAGAGGCCCGCGGAGCACCAGGGCCAGGGGACCCTTGGTCAAGACGGCGGCAGCGAGCAGCACATAGCCCGCGACGTATCGCAATCGTGTTCTGTGGTCCGCCTGAAGGCGGACCCCACGGACGACGAGTCGCTGTGGTCGCTGTGGGGTCCGGCGTCAGCCAGGACCTCGCCGTCGAGCGCCGCGACCGTGACGAGCGCGCATCCTCCAAACAGGAACAGCGTGAACGTCATGTCCACGATCGCGCATGCGACGAGAGCGCGAAGGTCGCCGGGGAGCACCGCGAGCATCAGCGCGCTGTTCCGCCCGACGTCGCGGTTGAACAGGCGGCTTCCGAACCAGCCGACGACCAACAGAAGCGCGATCGCGGAGACCGCGGAGACCAGGCGCGCGGCCAGCTCCGTCGCGCCAAACGCGCTGAAGCTCGCCATCTGCAGCATGAAGAAGAGCGGCGGCTTGTCGAAGAACGGCTGGCCGTCGTAGAGCGGCACCAGCCAGTTGTGCGCGGCGAGCATCTCGCGCGACACGTTTCCGCGTAGGTCGCTTCGTCCGGGTCCCAGAAACTTGGATAGCCAAGGCGCCATCCGAAGACCACCCAGCCGATCACGATCCAGCCGGCGATGAGGAGGAGTAGACGGGGAAGGGGCCGTCCTGGTACGCGCATTCGCGGTGAGCGCATCTGATACGCGTGACGGGTTGGAACCGATATTGGCCGGAAGTCTTGTGTTGTGGCACTCAAGTGCCGACAACACAAGGCTTTGTCTAACTTACTGATTCCCGTGCGACTGGAGCTAGCGTTCGCGGTAGCGTTCGATGCGAGGTGCCCCTGACTCGGTGTCGGGGTCGCGTTCCTCGCTGTCGCCGCGGGCGATCATCAGCTCGCTCTCGGGGGCCGGGATCCGGGACCCGGGATCAGGGGTTCGTGGTTCGGGGCTCGGCTCGGGCGCCGCGGTGCGTTCATACGCGCGCCGGTCGCCGGTGGAGGTGGTTCGACGGAACGCACCGGCACCAGGTCCGACTCCCGCGCGTGACGGCCTGACCGCGAAGCCGCTCGCATCGCTCATCCAGACTCCCGTCATCAACCAGGTCGGCGTGCGGTAGACCGGGTGGTTCTCGCATACTGGGACGTCCGTCGTGCGGCTTGGTGTCTGGCGCAAAGACGCGATGGAGCCTCCCGCTCGTACCGTAGCGCATCGCCATCGTCCATCGCCGTGAACGCGCTCGGGCTGAACTCGGGGTATCGCCGCCAGCTCCGGGCGCGTCAACGAGGTGCGCAGCGTGCCACCCTCGTCCGCCTCGATCTGTCGCGATCGGCACGACGTAGCGGCGACCGACAAACCAGCCGCGCGAATCGATGACGTAATAGATCGGCCGGCCCGATCCGCTGTCCACGACGAAACCGTCGAGCGTGCCGGAGGTGGTCGCCTTCGTGGTTGTGCAGGTGCACATCGTGGTCGCGCGCTTCCGGGAAATCCCTGGCGCCGACAAAGCGCAGGCGCGACCGATAGCGCGTGGACTCCTCGAGCAGGTCGTCGCCGGCGGCCTGGTTGATGCCGCGCTCCGCGAGGCCTGGTCAACACGTGATCGGTGTGGCCTTCTTCGTCGAGCGTCTGCTGGAGAATCCCTGACCGCGTCATAGTCGCCGAGGGCGTCGGCATAGCTGCGCGCGCGGTGCCATAGGAGGCGATCTCGTGGTGCTCGATGCGCTGCGCCGCGGCAATCAGCGCCGCGTCGAGCGTCTCGCCGCGCTCCGTCTCATCGAGCCGGCGCCGGCCGTCGTCGATCAGGGCGGCCATCGCGCCGCTCGGAACCGACCAGGGCGGCTCGTTCAGCTGCTCGAGAAGCAGTCGAAGGCGCTCGATCTGAACCTGCGTCTCCGCAAGATGCTCTTCGAGCGCACGGCGCAGCCATCTCCGACGTCGCGCGAGCCGCCATGAGGGGAGCTCGGCAACCATCTGCCTCCTCGGCGTGCATCAGGTCGTGCAGCTCTGCTGCATATAAGTCTCGAAGGGTCACGGTAGCCATGCCGATCCGAGGGTGCAGAATGTGGACCACCTCGAGGCTTGGCCGAAGCCACCTCGGACGCGCGAAGCGGAGTCGAGGGGCCCTCTATAATCGGCTGTGGTCAAGTTCGAGATCGCTCGACCCCGAGATTCGTCGCGTGCTCGGCAGAGAAAGTGAGCGAGCTCGGCCTCAAGGTGGAAGGGTCGCCCGTCGAGGGATACGTTGGTCAGCTGGCAAGGAGCTCGAGCGGCGAGGGCTGAACAAGTTCCGCCCCGTCTGCTACCTGACCGACGAATGGGGCTGTCCGGATCAGCAGCCGGTGCTCGGCATCCCGTTCTACCTCGCCGATGCGAAGCTGCGGAGGCTCGAAAAAGGCGGTTGACGCGCTCGAGAGCGAGCGTCAGATCATGATGTGCATGCGCCATGAGGCGGGGCATGTGTTCAACTACGCGTATCGGCTGTACACGACGCCCGAGTGGAGGCGGTTGTTCGGTCCTTTCTTCCGGCCGTACCGCGACGAATACCGGCCGGTGCCGTTCAGCAGAACTACGTGAGGCACATCGAAGGGTGGTACGCGCAGAAACATCCCGACGAGGACTTCGCGGAAACGTTTGCCGGTCTGGCTGACGCCGCGCTCGGCGCTGGCGCCGGAAGTACAAGGGCTGGCCGGCGATGCAGAAGCTGCGCTACGTGGAGCGCGTGGCGCGCGCGCGTCGCGGACGCTCGAACCGATCGTCAACACCGGCGAAGTGGACATCACGCCGGAAGACATCGGCGTGTCGGTGGAGCAGTTCTATCGGCAGGCGGCAGGAGCGGCAGGCGCGGATCGACATCGCCCTCGACGCCCACCTCAGGCAGATCTTCCTGACGCGAAAGCGCAAGGAATCGAAGCCAGCTGCCGATATCGTAAGTAAGTACGCCCGGAACTGATCGAGAAGATCACCTACTGGACGGGCGTCCGGCGGCCGATCGTCAGGGGTTTGATCGACTCCATCTGCCGCAACTGCCAGCGGATGAAGCTGTGGGGCGAGGTCGGCGAGGAGACGCGCTACCTGGTCGAGATCACCGCGCTGGCGACGACACTGGCGATGAATTTCCTGACGAGCGGGAGGTTCGAGACGTAACCACGCATGGGCAAACTGAAGGTCGTCATCATCTACGACCGCGTCCTCGTCGAAGAAAGCGAGGAAGCGGCGCCCGGCGACAAGGCGCCCGTCATCGCGCACCCTCGACAAGAAGAGGTCGAGGAAGAAGTGGCGGACGCGCTGACGAAGCTCGGGCCACGAGCCGGTCCTCTACGAAGCTCGACGGGACGATGAAGAGCCTGCTTGGCCTCTCACGGGTCGATTGCGATCTGGTCTTCAACCTGTGCGAGTCGTTCAACGGCGACGACACCGCCGACTTCAAGATTGCCGCCTACCTCGAGCTGGTCGGGCAAGAAGTACACGGGCTCGGGCACGCACGGCCTGATGCTCGCGCAGGACAAGGCGATCGCGAAGAAGATCTTCGCGTTCCACGGGATCCACACGCCGACATTCGCCAAGTCCTTTCGCGGGCGCCTCGACTTCTCGCACGACCTGCAGTTTCCCGTCATCGTCAAGCCGGCGCGGGAGGACGGCTCCATCGGCATCGAGTTCAGCGCGGTCGTCAACTCGATCCGCGAGCTGATGGAGCGGATGGACTGGCTGCATGCCAACTTCGACTCGCCGGTCCTCATCGAGGAGTACATCGAGGCCGCGAGATGTACAGTCGGCGTGCTGGGCAACGACAAGCCCGAAGCGCTGCCCGTCGTCGAGCTCGATCTGTCGAAGCTGCCCGATGGCACGCCGCGCATTGCCGCCGCGGAGGTGAAGTGGGGAAAGGGAACCAAGGCGTATCGCGACACGAAGTCGGCGATCGCGACCGACTTGACCGAGGAGGCCGCTGCCGCCTTGCAGCAGACGGCGGTCGCGGCGTACTCAGGCGCTGGAACTGCGCGGACTACGGGCGCGTGGACATGCGGCTGCAGGCCGGATGGCCGCGTGCAGGTCATCGAGGTCAATCCGAACCCATGGCTGAGCTCCAAGGCCGAATTCGCGATGGCTGCCCGCAAATCAGGCCGTGACCCTATCCCCAGCTTATCGAGGAAATCATCGAACTGAGCACCTCCCGGGCGTGACCCCCGGTAACCCCCTTAAAGGCTTGTCCTACAGCGCTTAAGAGCGTCCGTCGCTCAATCGACAGCCGCGCAGCCAGCCGTCAATTTGGACGGCTGAAGTGCCGAAAACGCCCATTTTTCTGGCGTTTTCCGTTGATGATGTCGGTCATGTGGTCTATACTTGTCAGTGCAGTTCCCGGCCGAAACGCCGGTCCTTCCACCCTTCTTCCTGCTACGGGGAAACGTGACATTCCAGGTCGGCGACAAGGTCATCTACCCGAACCATGGGCTCGGGATCGTCGAACGCGATCGAAGAGAAAACCATTCTTGGCACTACCTGCGGCTTCTTTCATCTGCGGATCGTCGTCGAACGACACGACCGTGCTTCGTGCCCGTCGCTAACGTCGACGGCGTCGGCCTTCGCAAGGCCATCACCGACGAAGAGGTCGAGCGGCTCGTTCGGCCTCCTGGGCGACGGCAAGATCGACAATCACCAGAACTGGAAGGGGCGCTTCAAGGACAACTCAGACAAGATGCGCACCGGCTCTATCTACGATATGGCCGACGTGCTCAAGAGCCTTACCTTCCTGAGCAAGTCGAAGAGCCTGTCGTTCCGCGAGAAGCGGATGCTCGATCGCGCCAAGGCGCTGATCATCTCCGAAATCTCCGAAGTCATCCGGGAAAAAGCCCTCGCCGTTGAGGAACAGGTCGACCAGCGCGCTCGAGAAGTGCTTTCGTCGTCAAGGCGCGCAACATGGCGCGCACCGCGTCGCGTACCAAGATCACGAAGACGGTCAAGGCCGTGCCGGTGGTTGCCGCCGCCCCGAGGCGCGCCGGCCGCCCGCGCATCGTAGCTCGTCGTCGCCCAGTTGTCTCCACCCCTTCTTCGCCACCCGGGCGGGACCTTCCGCCCGGGAATTTTTGTATCCCCTTGTAAACTTCATCTTCGAATGATCGCCGCCCGGGTCCGTTCCTTCGTTACCTATCTCGTCGCCCTCGCCTACATTGCGGTGGCCGGCCCGCTTGGTGTCCTCATCGCCCTCGTGTTCCGGTGGAAGCGCGGCTCTCTACGCGCTCGGCCACACCGGGGTGGGTATGACGCTCGGACTGGCCGGCATCCGGTACCGCGTGGCCGGGCGCGAGCACAGTCCCGCCGGGCGCGGTCGTCTTCTGCTCGAATCACGAGAGCAACGTCGACCCGCCGGTCCTGTTCCGCGCACTGCATCCGCGGCTGCGTCTCTCTACAAGCCGAGCTTCACAAGTTCCCGATCATGGGCACGGTGTTCGACGCGGGCGGCTTCGTCGCGGTGGAGCGCGACAACAAGAGAGCGGGCGATGGCCTCGATCGGGCGCGGCTCCGAGTCGCTGCGCGCGGGCAACTCGTTCCTGATCTTCCCGGAGGGGACGCGCAGCCGCGACGGCACGCTGCTTCCGTTCAAGAAGGGCGGCTTCATCATGGCGATCCAGGCGCAGGTGCCGGTCGTCCCGTGGCCGTTCAGGGCGGGCGAGCCGCGATGCGGAAGGGGAGCAGAATCGTCAGGCCCGTTCACGTGAGCGTGAGGATTGGCGAGCCGATTCCCACCAAGGGGCTGACGCTCGACGACCGCGATGCCCTCATCGAGCGCGTACGCGCCTCCATTCGCACTCTTCTCGACGAGGGATCTGTGTGGGAAAACCCAACTCCCAACTCCCAACTCCCAACTCCCAAGTCCCAGGCCTCAAATTCCCCGTTAGCTGAAGCCTGGGATTTGGGATTTCGGATTGGGATTTGGGATTTGGGTTTTGGGATTTGGGGTTTGGGAATTGCACTATCGCTACGCCAGCCCTGCAGTGCGGGAACCATGCGCGTCGTTGTTGCCTTGCGCTGATAGCTCTTGTCTCGCTCGCGGCAACGCCGGGCGCGCAGACACCTGCGTCCAGCGATAGCAAACCGCCGACAACGCTTATCCGTTTCGACATCCACCCGACGGCTGATGGTCGCGCCGTCGAGGACCTGACCGCGGCCGATCTCGACGTGCTCGAAGACGGCACACCGCAGAAGATTGAAACGATCACGCACGCCGCGGACGCGGCACGCTCGTTCGTCGTGTTCCTCGACACGCCGCACATGCGTTTTGAAGGTGCCCGCGACGTCCGTGGCGCGCTGGTCCGCTTCCTGGATCGCCTCCTGGACGATGACGACGTGGTGGCCGTGATGACGCCGGACATCTCGCCTGCCGACTTGACGTTCGAGCCGAAGGCGTCAGTGATACCCGCCCTCATGCAGGACGAGACGCTGTGGGACCGCGCCCGCGTCGGGTCGCGAGACCCGAAGGAGGATCGCTACGCGCAGTGCTTCCCCGCCAACGAGTACCGGGACGTCGCGAGCGAGATGCAGGAGCGGCACCGCGAGCAGGCGACGCTCGACGCGTTCACGCGACTCGTGGATTTCCTGTCGATGCGTGACAGGAGGACCGCAGTCGTCACGCTGACCGATGGTTGGCGGCTGTTCGGGCCGAGCGCGCGGTTGAGCAGCAACGTCAGCAGCAATCGCCCCGGAGGTTTCGGCGGCTTCGCGTGGTAGGCGGCGGCGGTGGCGGCGGTCGTGGGCGCGGCAGGAGGCGGCTTTCCGGGGCGGAGGTTCCCGCGCGGAGGCAGCCAGGGCGGCTCGAACCCGCCGCAGGGCGGCGGTGACGACGGTGGGCGAGAGGTGAGTGGCGTGTCGCGAACGGAGTGCGAGGCCGACAAGCTCGCGCTGGGCGGCGCTGAACGATTCGTTCCGCCTCGATCGCGGTTGCCGATGCCGCCAATCGCGCGATGACGTCGTTCTACACGATCTACGCCCGCGCGATTGCTGCCGGCCAGACGCCGAACGGCAGGCCGCCGGCGGTGGTCGCGGAACCAGGAACAGGACCCGGCATCCAGGATGGACGCGATGCGGCAACTCGCGATCAACACGGACGGGGTCGCGATCATGACGGAGGCGGCGCTCGATTCCGCCCTCACCCGCATCGCCAGCGACATGGAACACGTACGACGTCATGACGTACCGATCCACCAACAACCGCCTCGACGGGAAATTCAGAACGGTCACCGTCCGCTCGCTGCGGCCGGGCGTCGTCATCCGCACGCGTCGGGGCTACCGCGGTTGCCAGCGTGGACGATGTGCTGGGCCCGGAACATCAACGGCCGTCGATTCAGCCTTCGGGTCCGTGGCCGCGCTCAGCCCGCGTGCGAACTTCAGGGTGCGCACGGCCATGGCGCGGTCTGGAGAAGCGTCCGACGCGACGCTCTGGGTGATTGGAGAGCTTGATTACCGCGCGCGCCGCGAGGTCACGTGGACGGCCGGTGCGGTCGCCGACATCACCGTCGTCGGCGCCGACGGCCAGGAGGTGCTTGCCAGGAGCGTGGACGTGGCCGCCAGCGCGCTGTCGTTCACGATGCGCGCGCCCGAGACGGGCGGCCTCGCGCCCGGCGAGTACGCAATCCGCGTGCGGCTCCGTCCGAACAATCAGGACGGCTTGCCCGTTGCCGACACCGCGCGTGTCGTGGTGCCGAAGACGCTGCCGCCGCTCGGGGACAGCATGCTGTGGCGGCGCGGAACGTCAACAGGGCCGCAATACGTGATCACCGCGGATCCACGGTTTCAGCACAGCGACCGCATCCGCGTGGAGATTCCCACTCGCGTCACAGGCACGCCGGCCGCGCGGATGCTCGACCGATTCGGCAAGCCCAACCAGGTTCCGGTCATCGTCACCGAACGGCAGGACCCGAGCAACGAGTTCCGGTGGATTGTCGCGGACGCGGTGCTGGCACCGCTGGCGCCGGGCGATTACGCGATTGAAGTCAGGCTTGGCGATGCAAGGCAGGTGACGGCTTTTCAGCTGGTTCCCTGAGGCGCAGGTCAGCCGGGTCCGCGACACGACGGCGCCGGACGCGTCGCGGAACCCGCCCTACGTACGTAGGCCGGGTTCGGCCGAGCAACTCATGCCACTGCGCGGCGGACCCGGCTGAGAGTCAATTGGCGCCGACTGAAAGGTCACGCTCCACGGCTTGATCGGCGCGCCGTCGAACGTCCTCACACCTTCAACCAGCTCGAGACTTGATCGTGCGGAACGCCCTCGAGCGGCTTTGACAGTCGCAGGACCACGGCGTGCGTTCCCGCTGTCGTAGGTCGCCTGCACGTCCACGGTCCCTTGGGGTGGGGTGCCGCCGACATATAGCTGAAGCCGAAAACGTCCATTCAGCGTGGGCGGGTCGATGCCGCGCGAGAACTGTACGCGGATGGGAGCCATTGGCGATACGTTGGTTTCGCCGTCGCTCGGTGAGCTGAAGACGATCTCGCCGGAGTTCCCTTCGGTGGAGGCGGCGCTTCTTCGACCACGACCCGGTCGCCGGCGCCTGCGTGGGGACGATCGTTTTCGCCAGGAGCAGCACGAGGCCCCGCTCGCGCTTGACGGCGCCAGCCACCTGCAGCCAGTTGCGTGGTATCAACCCGCGCATCGACGTTGAGGTCGAACGCCTTCCCCTTCGGACGAAGTCCGGTGACCCACAACGCCCCTTCGGTGTTGCGCAGCACGAAGTCGTCACTTGTCCTTCGCCGGTGCGGCCGGCAAGTCGCCAAACAAGTTGCGCCCGCCGAACTGACCGGACACCAGCCCACTAGCAATACGTAACTGAACGAAGCATTAC
>ERZ1370068.1884-contig-11835_pt1 | contig 11961 bp, 13 predicted proteins | sample MGYA00561227_ERZ1370068 | MGnify/ENA primary metagenome ERZ1370068 (study PRJEB38410, sample SAMEA6850437) | metagenome | study: Metagenomic assessment of the ecological functions of the soil: analysis of the soil microbiota associated with the...
GGTGTCGTCGGCGGCGATCGGCGTCGCCTCGATCAGCAGGATCGCGCCGGTGTCGAGGCCGGCGTCCATCTGCATGATGGTGACGCCGGTCTCGGCGTCGCCGGCCTCGATCGCGCGCTGGATCGGCGCGGCGCCGCGCCAGCGCGGCAGCAGCGAGGCGTGGATGTTGATGCAGCCGAGCCGCGGCAGCGCGAGCAGCCACGGCGGCAGGATCAGGCCGTAGGCGGCGACGACGATCGCCTCGGGCGCGGCGGCGAGCGAGCGCCGCCCGCGCCGCGCGCGGCGTCGTCGGCGAAGCGTGCCGTCGAGGCGCAGCCCGCGCGGCTGCGCCACGCGCCAGGCCGTGCGCGAGGGCGAACGCCTTGACCGGCGACGGCTGCGATCTTCATGCCGCGCCCGGCGGGCCGGTCCGGCTGGCAGAGCACGAGCGCGATCTCGTGGCCGGCGGCGTGCAGCCGCGCCGAGCGCGACGCGCGCGAATTCCGGCGTGCCGGCGAAGGCGAGTCGCATCGCCTCGCCTGCCTATGCCACTAGGCCCGCGCTTCGTCGCGCGTCTTCTTCAGCATCCGCGTCTTGATGCGCGTGCGCTTGAGCGGGCTCAGGTACTCGACGAAGACCTTGCCCAGCAGGTGATCCATCTCGTGCTGGACGGCGACCGAGAGCAGGCCCTCGGCGGCGAACTCGCGCGACTCGCCCGAGCGGTCGAGCGCACGCACGCTGACCGCGGGCGTGGCGCGGCACCTTGTCGTAGATCTCGGGCACCGACAGGCAGCCCTTCGTCGCCGAGCGTCATCTCCTCGCTGGTCTCGATCAGCTCGGGGTTGATCAGAACGAGCGGCTCGTCGCGCGCCTCGGAGGTGTCGATGACGATGACGCGCTCGTGCACGTCGACCTGCGTCGCCGCCAGGCCGACGCCCTCGGCCTCGTACATCGTCTCGAGCATGTCGTCGACCAGGCGGCGGATGCGCTCGTCGACCGCGGTCACCGGCCGGGCCACCGTGTGCAGGCGCGGATCGGGGTAGCGAAGGATCGTCAGAGCTGGCTCATTTGTGACGAGTTCGATTCAGCGGCGCGGCGAACTGTGGATGCAGCGCAACGCAAAGCGGTGTGAAAGCGTCTCACGCACGGGCGTCTGCACGGGCGCAGTTTCGTTGCGATATCAATGCTTTATGGGCAGAATCTGCGAGACCAGAGTGAGGATTTTCGCCGAACCGCCGTGCCGCGGCGAGCGCGGCGGAACAACCCCGGATTGCGCCGTTGGCGCGAACGGACGGCTCGAGCAACCGAGAACTCGCGAGCACGCGCCCGCGCCAACGAGACCCGCCTGCATGAGCCGTCGAACCCTTCCTGCGCCGACTCTCGCCCTCGCCCGCGCCGTCGCCGCCCTCGGCTCGGCGTCGCGATCGCGACGCGGCAGACGCGGTCGCCGGCCGAGCCGCAACTTCCCGATCACCGCCGAGCAGCGCGCCACGGCGCAAGCAGCGCCGCCGAGGCCGGCGTGCCGCTGAGCGAGATCACGCCGAACGCGCCCGACATCTACACCGTCAAGACGCCGCGACACGCTCTGGGGCATCTCGAGCATGTACCTGAAGAGCCCGTGGCGCTGGCCCGAGCTCTGGGGCATGAACCTGGAGCAGGTGCGAAACCCGCACCTGATCTTCCCCGGCCAGGTGCTGTTCCTCGACAAGTCGGACGGCCGCGCCCGCCTGCGCATGGGCGCGCCGGTCGGCGGCGGCGTCACGGCGACGGCAAGCTGTCAGCCGCACGTGCGCGCCAAGCGACATCGCCCTCGACGGCATCGCCTCGATCCCGTTCAACCTGATCGAGCCCTTCCTCAACGAAGCGGTGATCTTCGAGACCAACCAGCTCGCCAACGCGCCGCGCATCGTCGCCACCCAGGAAGGCCGCGTGCATGCTCGTCGCGCGGCGACACCGCCTACGTCCGCGGCGAGCTCGGCGCCGAGCGCGAGTACCGCATCTTCCGCGAGCCGCGGCCGCTGCGTCGACCCGACCACCAAGGAGATCCTCGGCTACGAGGCGACCTACGTCGGCGCACTCGAATACACGGTCCAGGGCGAGCACGCGCACCGGCGCCGGACGGCAAGGCCGAGATCATCCCGGCGACCTTCACCGATCACCAGCATCCGCATGGAAGCCGGCGTCGGCGACCGCCTCGCGCCGGTGCCGGCGCGCGAGTACACCAACTACGCGCCGCATCCGCCGGCGGCGCCGATCGCGCGGCCAGATCGTCTCGATCTACGGCGACGCCCTGACGGCCGGCCAGAACCAGATCGTCGCGCTCAACCGCGGCGCTGGTCGACGGCATCGAGCGCGGCCACGTGCTCGCGCTCTATCGCGACGGCAAGGTCGTCGTCGACCCGACCGAAAAGCGGCGCGCACGAAGATCAAGCTGCCCGACGAGCGCCACGGCGTGCTGTTCGTGTTCCGCGTCTTCGAGCGCATGTCGTACGCGCTGATCCTGTCGGTGAAGCGAGCCGGTCTCGCCCGGCGACCGCTTCACCCAGCCCTAGACTCGCGCGCGGCCCGCTCGGCCGCGACCGAACGCGCTTCCGCGTGGCGTCGCGCGCGGCACTCCGTCGACCGCGGCAGCCCGTGCCGACATGATCGATCGCGACGAGCTTGTCGGCGTGGCTGCGCCTCGCTCGAGCACCCCCGGCGTCGGCCGCGAGGCGGCGCGGCGCCTGCTCGCCGCGTTCGGCTCGCCGCAGCGGTGCTCGACGCCTCGACCGCGGCGCGCAAGGCGTGGTCGGCTGACGCCGCGGCGGCGGCGCTGGCGCAGGAGCCGCCGAGCAGTTCGCCGCGCGGCTCGCCGCGACCGCCTGGCTGGCATGGCTGGCCGAGCGGCGACGGAGCGGCGCGATGTCGTCGCGCTCGGCGATCCGCGCTATCCGCAGCGCTGCTCGAAACCGCCGACCCGCCGACTGCTGCTCTATGTGCGAAGGCCGGATCGAGCTGCTCGGCGGCCGACGCGATCGCCATCGTCGGCAGCCGCAACCCGACGCGCGCAGGGGCTCGAGAACGCCCGCGCCTTCGCCAGCCACCTGAGCCGGGCCGGGCTGGTGTCGTCGTCTCGGGCCTGGCGCTCGGCATCGACGGCGCCGCGCACGAGGGCGCCCTGGACGTCGCCGCGGCGCGCCGGCACGATCGCGCGTCGTCGGCACCGGGCTCGACGTCGTCTACCCGGCCCGGCACCGCGCGCTGGCGCACCGGATCGCCGCCGACGGGCCTGCTGGTCAGCGAATTCGCGATCGGCACCGCCGTCGCTGGCCGGAGAACTTCCCGATCAGGAACCGCATCATCGCCGGCCTGGCGCGCGGCACCGCTGGTGGTCGAGGCGGCGCTGCAGCTCGGGCTCGCTGATCACGGCGCGGCTCGCCGCTCGAGGCCGGCCGCGAGGTGTTCGCGATTCCCGGCTCGATCCATTCGCCGCAGGCGCGCGGCTGCCACGCGCTGCATCAAGCAGGGCGCCAAGCTGGTCGACAGCGCCGCACGACATCCTCGACGAGCTCAGCGCTCGCTCGCCCGGCGCCGGCGCGGCTGCGCCGGGCCGGTCGAGCCGCGCGCGGCCGGCAGAGCCGACCCGGTGCTCGCCGCCGCTCGGCTTCGATCCGATCGAGCCTCGACGCGCTCGTCGCCCGCACCGGCATGAGCGCCGCCGAGCTGTCGGCCCGCGCTGCTCGATCTCGAGCTCGCCGGCCGCGTCGCCCGCCTGCCCGGGCAGCGTGTTCCAGCGGCGTCGAGCGCGGCTGACGCGCGACGGCGCCGCGCGCGCCGACGCCGTTCATCCGCGACGCCGGGCATCGGCGAAGGAGCGCTCGGGTATAGTGGATTCATGTTCGATGTGCTCGTGTACCTCTACGAGAACTACTGGCGCCCCGACGCGTGCCCCGAGCACGAGCAGCTGACGCGCAAGCTCAGCTCGGTCGGCTTCGAATCCGAGGAAATCGAGGACGCGCTGACCTGGCTCGACGGCGTCGCCGCCGCGGCCGAGGCCGAGGTCGGCGAGCAGCAGGCCGACAGCATCCGCGATCTACGCGCCGGCCGAGCAGGAGCACCTCGGCGAGCAGTCGATCGGCTTCATCAGCTTCCTCGAGTCGGCCGGCGTGCTGCCGCCGCCGATGCGCGAGATGGTGATCGACCGCGCCAGCGCGATCCCGGGCGGCCCGCTCGATCTCGAAGACCTGAAGATCATCGTGCTGATGGTCTTCTGGAGCCTGGGCGAAGAGCCCGACGCGCTGATCCTCGACGAGCTCTTCGTCGCCGAGGAAGATCGCGCTGATCCACTGACGCCCAGCCAGCGTCGGCCTCGCGCGTCAGTTCAGCAGCCGGCTCGGATCGCCGTCGAGCTTGGCCATCGCGCTGCGCGTGGCGCGCACGGTGAGCGCTTCGTCCTGCGCCGGAACCAGCAGCCCGGCCTGCAGGAAAGCCGCCAGGCGATGCTGCTGGAACAGCACGCCGCGGCCCTGCGGCGAGACGAACAGCGTCAGCTGGCGGCGCATGCCCTGCCAGGCGAGCTGCACCGCCTCGTTGCGGCTGCGGTAGTCGAGCATGTACCAGCTGCCGACCTGAAGCTCGCGCGCCCAGGCGAGCATCGCCGGCGTCGGCATCGAGCCGCCTTCGGCCGACGACCTCGAGCTCCGGAGCTTTCGTGGCCGGAGAGATCCATCACCAGCGACTCGTCGATGTCGACGTCCTCGGCCTCGGGCAGCAGCTCCTCGAGCGTCTCGAGCCGCGCCCATCAGCTCCTCGAGGCGCTCGTGCGAGATCGCCGCCGCCTTGGCGGTGAACGCGGCGGCGAGCGAGTTGTTGAGGCGCTGGATGTGCTCGTCCTGCTTGGGCACCGGGATGCCGGCCTCGTCCATGCCGTCGCGCAGCGGTCTTCAGCAGCGGCGGCAGGCGGCGGATGACCTCGGCGCGCTCGCTCGCGCGAGACCTTGGCGCTCGCCGACCAGATCAGGTCGGCGGCGGCGCCGCTTCATGTCCTTGGTCGCGTCGCTGTTGCTCGGACTTGACCGCGGTCGTGGCCAGCACGTCGGCCCAGACCTGGAACAGGAACTCGCGCACGCCTTCCTGCACCGGCACGTCGTTGAGCATCTTGCGCAGCTCGATCGTGTACTGGATCGCCATCGTCTCGCGCTGCTCGACCTGCTGCGGCCAGCGAGACGCCCTTCTTCGACGCCTCGTTCTCGTTCCTGAAGTAGTGCTCGAGGAACTTCTCGAACTCGGTGAGCACGGTCTGGAACACGCGCCGGCCGGTGTCGGGATAGGCCTCGACGACCTGGACGACGCGCTTGATCTCCTTCTCGAGCAGGTCGCCGACGGCGCGGCTGCGACGAGTCGAAGCCCATCACGCACGAGCCCATGCGGTCGATCAGGCGGCGCGCCGGATGCTCGACGGTGGCGAAGAAGTCGGGCTCGGAGACCGCGACGCGCAGCACCGGCATCTGCAGGCGCGCGAACCAGACGCGCACGCGTCGCCGGGATCGCGTCTTCCATCAGGATGCTCTGGAACAGCAGGCGCGACGATCTCGATCGTCGCCCGCTCGACCGGCGACGTCGCCGCCTGCTTGAGCGCCTGCTTCCTCTGGTGCAGCTCCTCGAGCAGCGCCGGCGTGCCGATCGCCGGCGGCGCCGCTGTCGCCGCCGCGGCGGCGCCGGCGAGGCGCCGCGCGACGCCTGTCCTGCGCCTCGGCGATCGCCGCGTTCAGCCGCGGCGACGGCGGACGCCGGCTCGCGTGCGAGGTGTGCGGCGAAATCGGGCAGCTGCCGGCCGACCAGACGGTTCAGGCGGCCGAGCACGGCCTCGGCCTGGTCGGTGCCGCGCGCCAGGCCGGCGGCGCGGGTCATCAGCCGCGTTTCCTCGCCGACTTCGCTGGGCGCGCCGGCTGCGGCCGCGATCGCCGACTGCTGGAATTCGGAGCGGCGCCGGCGGCACGTGCCGGTCGGCGTGCCGAAGCCGCCGCCGGGGCCGCTCGGCGCGCGGCCGCGGGCCGCCGTGGTTCGAGCGGCGGATGAAGGGCCGCAGGTCGACCTCGGGCAGGACGTGGCGCTGCGAGCAGGAAGCGGTTGGTCTCGTGGTACGCCTCTTCGGCGAAGCAGCGACAGCTCGTCGTGCACCACCGACTGGAGCAGCCGCCAGGCATCGAAGCCGAGCGGCGCGGCCAGCCACGAGCTGGTGACGATGCGCGCCAGCACGTGCGGCCGCAGGATGTCGTTGGTCGTCGAGCTCCTCGCGGCTTCTCGAGCACGTTCATGCGCGAGCGCAGGTCGGTGAACTCCCACGAGGCGCGGTCCATCATCGCCAGCGCCAGGCGCGAGCTCAGGATCTCGTGCTCGATCGTGTCGTCGTCGACCAGGCTCAGCTTGGCGCCGGCGCTGACCCGGCAGCGCCGGCAGCTCGCCGAGCCGCGTCTGCGCCACGGTGCCGGTCGTCGAGCGCGGCGCGCAGCAGCGTCGTCATGCCGTCCTGCCAGATCGGCAAGGCGCGCCTGCAGCGTCGGCATCAGCTCGCGCCGCTTGAGCGCGACCGCCGGCTCGGCGACCGCAGCGGCGAGCGAGCTGCGCGCCCTGGTCGACCGCCTGCACCACCGCCGGCATGCCGCCGAGCAGCCGCTCCGCATATGACCGCCTCGCCTGCTGAGCCAATGCCGTCGGGTTGGCGGGGGTGGGCATGGGCTCTGGAGTGGCTCCGAACGTCCTGCGAAAGTCGCTTTCGACTCTACACCACCGCCCCGGCGTTCGGGTCGTTCGGATCGTGCGTCCTTGACCGCTGCGACTTGATCGAGGTCTTCACGCTTGACGCCCAGCCACATGGCGATCGCCGCGGCGACGAACACCGACGAATAGATGCCGAACAGGATTCCGATCGTCAGCGCGATGGCGAAGTAGTGCAGGGTCGGGCCGCCGAAGACGAGCATCGACAGCACCATCATCTGGGTCGAGCCGTGGGTGATGATGGTGCGGCTGATCGTGCTGCGTGATCGCGTGGTCGATCACCTCGTGGGTGTTGAGCTTGCGGAAGCGCCGGAAGGTCTCGCGGATCCGGTCGAAGATGACCACCGACTCGTTGACCGAGTAGCCGAGCACCGCCAGCACCGCCGCCAGCACCGAGAGCGAGAACTCCCACTGGAAGAAGGCGAAGAAGCCGAGGATGATGACGACGTCGTGCAGGTTGGCGACGATCGCCGCGACCGAGAACTTCCACTCGAAGCGGAAGGCCAGGTAGATCATGATGCCGATGACGACGAAGGCCAGCGCCTTCGCGCCGTCCTCGGCCAGCTCCCGGCCGACCTGCGGGCCGACGAACTCGCTGCGCGAGAGCCGCACCGGCTCGGCCGCGCCTGCGCGTGCACGCCTGGCGCGACGCCGACTGGCCCTGCTCGACCGCGCCTTCGCGGGCCGCGACCGTGCCGCCCTCGGCCTTGCACAGCTCGGTGAAGACCCGCGCCGACGAGATCGGCCTGTCTTGATGTCGGCGCGCAACGGCACCCGGATCATCACGTCGCGCGAGCTGCCGAAGTTCTGCACCAGCACGTCGCCGAGGCCGAGCTTCTCGACCGCGGCGCGCACCTTGGTGACGTCGGCCGGCTGGGCGTAGGCGGTCTCGATCACCGTGCCGCCGGTGAACTCGATCGAGAAGTGCAGGCCGCGCGTGGCGAGGAAGAAGACCGCGGCGAGGAAGGTCAGCAGCCGAGATGATGTTGAAGACCAGCGCGTGCCGCATGAACGGGATGTCGCGGCGGATGCGGAAGAACTCCATCGTCGGTCGGCTTCTCTGGACGGATGGAGTGGCTGGGGAAACTCAGGTCTCGACCGGCAGCGCTCGCGCCCGGCTTCCAGACCTGGCCGATCGAGACGCCTTCAGGCGCTTCTGCCGCCCGTACCAGAGGTTGACCAGGCCGCGCGAGAACATCACCGCCGGAGAACATCGAGGTGACGATGCCCAGGCAGTGGACGATCGCGAAGCCGCGCACCGGCCCGGAGCCGAAGGCGAGCAGGGCCAGGCCGGCGATCAAGCGTCGTGACGTTCGAGTCGAGGATGGTCGCGAAGGCGCGCTCGTAGCCGGTGGTGATCGCCGCCTGCGGCGAGGCGCCGCCGCGCAGCTCCTCGCGGACCCGCTCGTTGATCAGCACGTTGGCGTCGATCGCCATGCCGAGCGTGAGCGCGATCGCGGCGATGCCGGGCAGGGTGAGCGTCGCCTGCAGCATCGACAGCACCGCCACCAGGAGCAGCAGGTTGAAGCCGAGCGCGAGCGTCGAGACCACGCCGAACAGCAGGTAGTAGGCGCACATGAAGAGCGCGATCGCGGCGAAGCCGTAGATCACGCTCTGGAAGCCCTTGTCGATGTTCTCGGCGCCCAGGCTCGGGCCGATCGTGCGCTCCTCGATGATCTCCATCGGCGCCGGCGAGCGAGCCGGCGCGCAGCAGCAGCGCGGTGTCGTTGGCCTCGGCGGTGGTCATGCGGCCGGAGATCTGGAAGCGGCTGCCGAGCTCGCCGCGGATCACCGGCGCGGTCACGACCTCGCCCTTGCCCTTCTCGAACAGCAGGATCGCCATCCGCTTGCCGATGTTCTCGCGCGAGACGTCGCGCATGATGCGCGCGCCCTGGCGTCCATCGTCAGGTGCACCGCCGGCTCGTGGGTCTGGCCGTCGAAGCCGGGCTGGGCGTCGGTCAGGCTCTCGCCGGTGACGATCACCTGGCGCTTGACGATCACCGGCGCGCCGCTGCGCTCGACGTAGCTTCTCGCTGCCGAACGGCACCGGCCCGGCGCCGCTCTCCGCCGGAGCGGCCCTCGAGGCTGTCGTCGACCATGCGCATCTCGAGGGTCGCGGTGCGGCCGATGATGTCCTTGGCCTTGGCCGTGTCCTGCACCCCGGGCAGCTGCACCGACGACGCGGTCGGCGCCCTGCTGCTGGATCACCGGCTCCGGCCACGCCGAGCTCGTTGACGCGGTTGTGCAGGCGTGGTGATGTTCTGCGTGATCGCCGCCGACTGCACCCGCTTGGCGGCGTCGGGCTTGAGGTTGCCGGTGAGCTTGAAGTCGATGCCGTCGACGCTGTCGAGCCACTGCGACGTCGGGCAGCTGGTCGCTCAGGACGTCTGCGCCGTCGCCGCGCGTCTGCGGGTCGCGAAAGCGCACCACGATCGCTGTTGCCGTCGCGGGCGATGCCGGCGTGGCGGATGTTCTTGTCGCGCAGCAGCGAGCGCGCGTCGCCGGCCAGGGCATCGGCCTTCTTGGTCAGCGCCGCCTTCATGTCGACCTGCATCAGGAAGTGGACGCCGCCGCGCAGGTCGAGGCCGAGGTACATCGGCAGCGCGTGCAGCGCGGTCAGCCACTTGGGCGAGCGCGAGAGCAGGTTGAGGGCGACGATGTAGGTCGGGTTCTCGGCGTCGGGGTTGAGCGCGGCGCCGAGCGCGTCCTTGGCCTTGCGCTGCGCGTCGAGATCGGCGAAGCGCGCCTTGACCGAATTGCCGTCGAACTGGACGAAGTCGGGCTTCAGGCCGGCCTTGGCGAGGATGTCCTCGACCCGCGGCGCGAGCGAGGCGTCGACCTTGACCGTGACCTTGCCGCTCGACACCTGCACCGCCGGCGCCTCGCCGAAGAAGTTCGGCAGCGTGTAGACGATGCCGACGAGCGAGCGCGATCACCAGGAGCGCGTACTTCCAGACCGGATAACGGTTCACCCTCGGCTTCCCGGGGCGTCGGTCTTACTTGACCGTGCCCTTGGGCATGACCTGGACCACCGCCGAGCGCTGCACCTGGACCTCGACGCCGCCGGCGACCTCGAGGCCGATGAAGGTCTCGCCCATCTTCGAGACCTTGCCGAGCACGCCGCCGGAGGTGACGACCTCGTCGCCCTTGGCGAGCGCGTCGATCATCGCCTTGTGCTCCTTCTGCCGCTTCATCTGCGGCCGGATCATCACGAAGTAGAGAACCACGAACATCAGGATCAGCGGCAGCATGCTGCCGAGACCGCCGAACATCGAGTCGGCAGCCGGCGGCTGCGGCGCCGCCTGGGCAAAAGCTTCGGATATGAACACGGGGCGAGATCCTTCGCGGACGCCGGCGCTGCCGGCAAAACCTGCGGATTGTAGGGGCCGGCGTCGGCGCTCAGACCCCACTGGCGGCAGGGGCCGCGCGGGGCGCGGCGCGGCCCGTCGCCGCCGCCGGCGCGGGCGCGCCGCCACCAGGCGCAGCAGCGTGATCTCCGAGGGCGCGCCGAAGCGCTTGGGCGGACCCCAGTAGCCGGTGCCGCGGCTGGTGTAGACCCACATCCGGCGCCAGCGCTTCAGCCCGGCGGTGAACGGCTGCTGCAGCCGGACCAGGAAGTTCCAGGGCAGGAACTGGCCGCCGTGCGTGTGGCCGGAGAGCTGCAGGTCGAAGCCGGCGGCCTCGGCCGCGGCGGCGCTGCGCGGCTGGTGCGCGAGCAGCGAGGCGCACCGCCGCGCGGCGGGCTGCCGGCGAGCGCGCGCGCCGGATCGCTGGCGCTGCGCGCGATCGAAGTGGCCGGCGCTGAAGTCGGTCACGCCGGCCACGCACCAGCGTCGCCTCGCCGCGCCGGATCGCCGACATGCTCGGTTGAGCGAGCACCGTGAGGCCGAGCCGGCGCAGCTCGGCCACCCAGGCGGCGGCGCCCGAGTAGTACTCGTGGTTGCCGGTGACGAAGAAGGTGCCTTCGCGCGAGCGCAGGTCGGCCAGCGGCGCGACGTGCGGCGCGAGCTCGGCACCGAGCCGTCGACCAGGTCGCCGGTGATCGCCACCAGGTCGGCATCGAGGCGCGTTGACCGCGGCGACGATCCGCCTCGACGTAGGGCCGGCGGATCGTCGGCCTGACGTGCATGTCGCTGAGCTGGGCGATGCGTGAACCTGTGCAGGCCCGCGCGGCAGGTCAGCGATCGGCACCGTCGACCCGACGCACGCGCCGCGGTTCGACGCGCATTCAGCGTAAGCCCCAGGCGGTGGCGAACAAGGCGAGCCCGGCGACCGCTCGCGCGCTGCACACTTCGACGGCACGCAGCCCGCCGAGCGCCCAGCCACGCCGGGCTCGACCCGGTCGGACGAGCGAAGCAGCAGCAGCCCCACGTCGCGCAGCAAGGTCAGCACGAGCAGCGACGAGAAGAGGCCGATGGCGACCGAGGCCGATCCGGCCGGCGACCTGGACGGCGCCGGCCGCGTCCCGCCGCCCGGCGAAGCGCCCGAGGCCGAACGGCATCGTCAGCGCCGAGACGCGAGGACCGCGAGCAGCGCCGCCGACCACGGCGCGCCGAGCGTCCGGGACGAGCCGCCAGCCGATCCAGGCATGGAGGAAGAGCGAGACCAGGGGCAGCAGCATCGGCGGCATGTGGGCCCGACCGTCGGCCTTCAACGCTGGGTGGTCGCGACGCTGCCCCGCGTCGACCACGCGGCAGAGTGGCAACGGCGCTGCCACTTGACGCAGGCCATGCCGCCGACACAATCGAGCCGGGCCAGAGTTGTATCCAACAACCAGATCGAGGAGACAAGCAATGGAAACCTTCCGTTCGTTCGTCGCGTGTGCCGCGCTGTGCGCGGTGGGCGTCGCAGTCGGCCCAGCAGGCGCCGGCCGAGGAGCCCGGCTGGGCCAAGGGCCGGCCGAAGACCGAGACCGCCATGAAGATGGCGCCGGTGCCGGCCTTTCCGGTCCCGACGCCGGCCGATCAGCTGCCGACCAAGAAGTTCAAGCTGCCGCCCGGCTTCAAGGTCGAGACCTGGGCCTCGGGCGTGCTCGATGCGCGCGAGATCCGCGAGGGTCCCAAGGGCACGATCGTCGTCAGCACGCTGTTCGTCGGCAACAAGGTCTACGCGTTCCCGCCGGGCAAGCGCGAGCCCAAGGTCATCATCGACAAGCTGCCGATGGCGGCCGGCATCGCCTTCGACAGCAAGGGCAACCTGTACGTCGCGACGAACACCAAGATCTAC
>ERZ1370068.8356-contig-7217_pt1 | contig 11941 bp, 14 predicted proteins | sample MGYA00561227_ERZ1370068 | MGnify/ENA primary metagenome ERZ1370068 (study PRJEB38410, sample SAMEA6850437) | metagenome | study: Metagenomic assessment of the ecological functions of the soil: analysis of the soil microbiota associated with the...
TCCAGCACGAGGGCGCGAGCGAGATCTAGGGGTGCCCCCATAAGTTCGGCGACGTGAGGGACCCGTATCGTTTTACACAAAAACGATCACGGGCCTTCGCCAGCAAGCTACGGAGCGTTGCAGCGGTAGAGAAGTCTAAAAGTCAACTTGCGCGATACCCGGCGCAGCGAACCGCGCGCCCCTCCGGCGTGAGCCGGCGGGCTTCGCCATGCCCTTCCGAAGTCACCCGACCCTCAAATTCTCCGCCGAAGTCTTCCCCTTGTTGGGCACTTCCTCATAGCTGACCTTTGCACCCTCATTGAGTGTGCTGAGCCCAGCTTTCTCGACCGCGGAGATGTGCACGAACACATCCTTGCTGCCGTTATCGGGCTGAATGAATCCATAGCCCTTTGTCGCGTTGAACCACTTCACCGTTCCGGTTGCCACCTTGGTCGTCTCCCATATCCGATAGGACCTCAAGACAACCTCATGCCGATTTGGAAGGCAAGCAAAACCCGCCAGGGTGAGCCGGCGGGCCCGGAGTATGGGCTGGTGCCTGCCTTCCTTCCAAATATCCGCGAATTAACTCGCGTTTGAGATCCCTGGAGGCGCATACTCAGACAATCACCGCTCCGCCTCCTAGGCATTACCGGTGACAGAGAGTGTTGCGCTCCCGCCTATTCGAGGGAAGCATCATGCCCCAGTCTCAACGCCTGTCGTCCGTCATTCCATTCGTTGCAATTGAGCGCCCCGCTTGTCCGAAGTGCAAGGCCCCGATGATGCTCGTCAGTATCGAGCTAGCACGCCCGGGCGTCGACTTGCATACGTTTGAATGCGCTATCTGCAATCACGTACTTAAGACCCTTGCCGCGTATGAAGACCCTATGAAGTCCAAGGGCCTTGGACGCTGGCTTCAAGGCGATTTGCACCCACCCAGGTAAGGCGCGCCGGCGTGAACCGGCGGATTTTGTACTTGAAGGGCTAGCGCCCGCAAAGCGCCCCTGATTGATATCGCAATGTCCGCGATCGCAGCGCCAACAATGTCCTGTATGTTCGGCAATGCCGCGAAGGGAATTGCCGAAGTCCAGAAAGACGGCAAACTAAACTTGCCACTAGAGATGGATCTTTCGCCGTAGCCGCTCCTGATTGTTTTTGACAGGTTAAGCCACTCATGCCGGCATCAAGCGCCTTAGTTCTTTCTGGGCGGCGGTTCGTTCGCTACTTCCTCTGCCAGTAGCTTTAAAAGCTTCTCCTGCCGCGCGTCAGCTTTCGCTGCCGCCGCTTCCGATGCAGCCACGAGACTGCGATAGAGCTTAAGGTTTTGCTGGCGAATGAAAAATTGATGTTCCATAGCTACCTCCTCTGAGGGCATGGACCGAAGCGCATCGTGCGCTTGAGAATGGAGGATGGGAAGTGTCGAGCACGTATGTCTGCCGGAACGATCGAGGAAGACGACGACAAGCTGGGGCAAGCCGTCACCAACATGGCACTGACATCGCTCAAGCGGTTAGTTGGGCGGCAAGCAGTCATTAAGACGGGCACAAGCCGTCCTGGCTTGCCGGCGCTTACGGCGTTGTAAATACGGTCAGCCTTTACGTCGAGCATGGACAGGAGACTTTTCATGCCATTCACGTCGAAGCGAGCAGTTCGTTTTCATTAGCGTTGCGGATCTCTTTGTTAGCCGCCGCTCTGCTGGCCGCTCTGGTTTGGATTTTGCGTCTGTTGGCCAGGCGTCTGATTCGGGTTCTGGCCGGACTTAGCGGACTAATCGCCCTGTCGATTCTGCTGACCATACTTGTTGGGATCATTCTGTTTGTCATCACGTCTCCTTAATGGTCGGGAACATATGACAACCGAGCCTACGGAGGTTCGTTCCGGCAAATCAAAAGAAAGCCGTTCAATTCAAATGTGGCAGACTACTTGCTAATTATCGCGACCTTTGCCTTCAGACCCTCGTGCTAAGCGGCACGTCCAACATATGCATATGCGCTTTTGCCGTTGTCGCACCCGGAGTGCGATTCAATGCCTTTGCGATTTTCGTAGCGCCGGCGTTAATGCAGCCGGAAGACTCCGTCCACGGCGCGTAGTTCGGCAGGCTTGATCAGTTTGGAGTGCGCGACGGTGACCGCAAACAGCGGGCCTTCGAGCTTTGTTTCCCAGAACGCGAGGAAATCCTTTAGCGCCGGGAAATTCGGAAACAGATCGTAGTCCTGCCAGACGTAAGTTTGCAGCAACCAGTGACGATCCGGACGGCGATAAACGATTTCCGCTGTTGTCAGTCCGTAGCCTAAGACCTGCTTCCTGAAATCCTTGGAAACCGCATCTTTCTCGACCATGCCAACCTCCAGCCCAACCTGAAAAGCAATGCATGATTCTCAGTTCGCCAAAAATGAAAACGTTCAATAGGTCATAGCAATCAACGCGCTAGCAGCATGTTACTTCGCCTGCTAGCAATCGCCGCAAGCGTTCCTCCTCGAGAAACTCAAGTTGCAGTCAAACATCGTGGGCCGAAGCCCTTGCGCCCCAGTGTCACAGGCTTATGTGAAGAGCGGCTAGCACTCGCTCATTGCGACTGCCAATCCAGAAATAATCACAAAAGCCAAGGAGGATCGCATGAAATTCCGTCCGCTCCACGACCGCGTCGTGGTCAAACGCATCGATGCCGAAGACAAAACCGCAGGCGGCATCATCATTCCGGACAGTGCCAAGGAAAAGCCCTCGCAGGGCGAAATCACGGCGGTCGGCCCGGGCGGCCGTGACGAAGCCGGCAAGCTGATCCCGATCGACCTCAAGGTTGGCGACCGCGTGCTGTTCGGCAAATGGTCGGGCACCGAGGTCAAGCTCGACGGCCAGGAGCTGCTGATCATGAAGGAAAGCGACATCATGGGCGTTCTCACCGATCGTTCCCGCCGCCAAGAAGAAGGCCGCGTAAGCGCTCAGCCAGTTTCCCTCATCCTGAGGAGCCGGCGCAGCCGGCGTCTCGAAGGATGAGGCCCGCAATTCAAATCTCATCCCTCAAGAACCCGCCCAGTCGCGCGGTCTTTGGGATCTGACCAGTTGAAAACGGAGATCATTATGTCAGCCAAAGAAGTCAAATTCGGCGTCGATGCCCGCGACAGGATGCTGCGCGGCGTCGAAATTCTCAACAACGCGGTGAAGGTGACGCTCGGCCCCAAGGGCCGCAACGTCGTGCTCGACAAGTCGTTCGGCGCCCCCGCATCACCAAGGACGGCGTCACCGTCGCCAAGGAAATCGAGCTCGACGACAAGTTCGAGAACATGGGCGCGCAGATGGTGCGCGAAGTCGCCTCCAAGGCGGCCGACGCTGCCGGCGACGGCACCACCACCGCGACCGTGCTGGCGGCTGCGATCGTCCGCGAAGGCGCCAAGTCGGTTGCCGCCGGCATGAACCCGATGGATCTGAAGCGCGGTATCGACCTGGCGGTGGACGCCGTGGTCGCCGACCTCGTCAAGAACTCCAAGAAGGTCACCTCGAACGAGGAAATCGCCCAGGTCGGCACCATCTCCTCCAACGGCGACGCCGAGATCGGCAAGTTCCTCGCCGACGCCATGAAGAAGGTCGGCAACGAGGGCGTCATCACGGTTGAAGAAGCCAAGTCGCTCGAGACCGAGCTCGAGGTCGTCGAAGGCATGCAGTTCGACCGCGGCTACATCTCGCCCTACTTCGTCACCAACGCCGACAAGATGCGCGTTGAAATGGAAGATGCCTACGTCCTGATCAACGAAAAGAAGCTATCTCAGTTGAATGAATTGCTTCCCTTGCTGGAAGCCGTGGTGCAGAGCGGCAAGCCGCTTGTGATTATCGCGGAAGACGTCGAAGGCGAAGCGCTCGCCACCCTCGTCGTCAACCGTCTGCGTGGCGGCCTGAAGGTCGCCGCCGTCAAGGCTCCGGGCTTCGGCGATCGCCGCAAGGCCATGCTGCAGGACATCGCGGTTCTGACCGGCGGTCAGGCGATCTCGGAAGATCTCGGCATCAAGATGGAGAACGTCACGCTCGCCATGCTCGGTCGCGCCAAGAAGGTGATGATCGACAAGGAGAACACCACCATCGTCAGCGGCGCCGGCAAGAAGGCCGACATCGAGGCGCGCGTCAGCCAGATCAAGGCGCAGATCGAGGAAACCACCTCGGACTACGACCGTGAGAAGCTGCAGGAGCGTCTGGCCAAGCTCGCGGGCGGCGTCGCGGTGATCCGCGTCGGCGGCGCGACCGAAGTCGAGGTGAAGGAGCGCAAGGATCGCGTGGATGACGCGATGCATGCGACCCGTGCGGCGGTTGAAGAAGGCATCGTGCCGGGCGGCGGCGTCGCCCTGCTGCGCGCCTCCCAGCATCTCAAGGGACTTCGCACCAAGAACGACGACCAGAAGACCGGCGTCGAGATCGTGCGCAAGGCGTTGTCCTATCCAGCCCGCCAGATCGCGATCAATGCGGGCGAAGACGGCTCGGTGATCGTCGGCAAGATCCTCGAGAAGGATCAGTATGCCTACGGCTTCGACTCGCAGACCGGCGAATACGTCAACCTGATCTCCAAGGGCATCATCGACCCGACCAAGGTGGTTCGCGTGGCGATCCAGAACGCGGCTTCGGTTGCGGCGCTCCTGATCACCACCGAAGCCATGGTGGCCGAAGTGCCGAAGAAGAACGCACGGCGGCGGCATGCCTGCGGGTGGCGGCGGCATGGGCGGCATGGGTGGTATGGACTTCTAAGTCCAACCGTTCAGAGCTCAACAGATAAGAAAGGCCCGGCAGCGATGCCGGGCCTTTCTGCATTAGCTACACGTCCATCTCGACGACGATAGCTGCCCAAAAGCCACGGCCGCAAAATCCGGTCGAGCGCGTCTATACGCTGTTTCCGCGGCTAAGGGGGCGACGCAAGCAACTGGCCGGCACGCTGTCGAGGCGGCGAGCAACAGATGCTGGCGATGGGCCGCGCGCGCCTAATGGGCGCTCCCAAATTGCTGATGCTGGACGAACCGAGCCTCGGGCTGGCGCCGGTCATCGTGGCCGACATCTTCCGCACCATCGGCGAACTGCGTGCCGCCCGGCGTCTCGGTGCTGCTGGTCGAACAGAACGCGCACGGCTGCTCTCCAGATCGCCGACCGCGCCTATGTCATGGAGCTCGGCGAGGTTCCATCCTGAAGCGGATCGGCAAAGGAGATATCGCCAGCAACCAGCGTGTCGCGCGGCGAGCTATCTCAGCGCTTCCAGCACGAAGGCGCGAGCGAGATTTAGCGGAGCGATCTCCGCAAGTTCAGGTAGTCGGCGGGCGTCCGCTTTGGTGTGCCCACGGACTTAAGCAGGAAATCACCTGACGTCCCGATCCGGCCCGGCGAGTCCATTGCGTTTTCATATAAGGAAACCCGCAGATTATACCCGATTTTGGCTTGGGGATATTTTCATGCGCATCTGTTGGCGGATTGCCGCCGTTGCGTTCGCGTCGTTTTCGGTTGTTTCATCCGCCGTTTTGCTGACGATGCCGAGCGGCGTGGCCTGAGATCGACGTGTTCGCATCGATGAGGCGGCAAGTGCAGCGTCCTGAAAATTGCCGAGCACGATTTCTCAGTACCACCGTGGCCTTTTCCCACAGTCCTGGGGGCCGATCCGGTTTCGCAGTCCCCTTGAACGATCCCGACGACGATAGTCACATCGTTACGTTTTCAGGCGAGAAAAATCAGAGGAGCAGGACAACCTGTATGAATTATCCATCGACCGAATGCTGTTGAAATCAAAAGACAGACCCAAGGTCGATGGGTTGCCAACACCATCCGTCGAGCTGTCGACTGGAATGTGCCAAGCAGATCGGAAATTTTGCAGCACAGCAGGTATCCAGTGTCACTTGTAATGCCGCCGATGGAAACGGGAAAATACGAATTCCAGTTCGAGATCGGATGGATCACCGATCAAGGTGAGGATGATAAGGGTAGCCGATACAGTTGTTGAAGAGCAGCGCACCAAGGCACTGGCCGCGCACATGGAGCAGATGAAATGCCAACAGCAGGCCGTTCATGGGGTGTTTTGCCCAGAGACCGCACGACCTTCATTCTCAAATGCATGGAAGAATAGCGGATGCGATTATCGCCAACGCGTTGGGCCTTGTTGGGAGTCGGCGAGTACTCTTGTTAGCTGCCTACTTTCTTAATCGCGGGGTCCTGGTCGGATCCGAGATAATAACTGCACGACTAAGTGACGACTATCCGGTGCCGTTTTACAGAAACACTGCCGCTATTTGTTCTTCAACGGTGTCCAGCAGGTGTGGACGAAGCTCTGTATCCACGAGGGGAGGAAGCGGAGAGAAGAAGCTCGTGTGCTCCGCTGAAGAGGCGAACCGGTCATTCACCGGCGGCGTAAGGTCTACGGAATCTGAGTGGCTAATGAAGGTGGCTGAGGTTGCTGTTTCACTGGATGTCCGCTTTTGAGTCTATTTTCGACCGAATCGGGCGGCCCGCGCGTCTTGTCGGTTTGAGGCAGTTCTCCCGCGGTGCCGGTTGTCTGAAGGCAATCATAGGAGCCAGGCACAGAAACCCATCACCGCCTCGCGCGTCGGTAGCACCTTGGGGCGCCCACAGCCCGCTCCTTCACTATAGCTCATGCACCATCGGCCTTCGAGTTTCCGCCGAGATTGTCGATCAGGATGTAAACGCTGATCAGGAAGACCCAAAGACGGCAATACCGCGAATACTCCAGCTAATGAAAAAGCTTCCGATCAGAAGTATCAGCGCCAGCGAAAATCCGAGAAAAGCAATCCAGCGCGGAGCAATGCCGGTACGGATCACGACGGTTGACGTCGAAATCATGAACACAGCAGCCATCTTAATCGCGTACACGTTCACGATTATGTATGAAACGGCACGCGCGAAGCGAAAGGTGGCCGAACTAATCAGTTCATTGCGGCGTCGGAAATAGAAGCGACCAACACAACCGCGCCTATTACAGCGGCGGCGGCGAACAACATCGCCAGAAACAACAGGCCGCTCCCGAAAAACACGGTGGCGAAAAAGCGGTCCTCAAGCTGGCCGAGCCGGTCTCGCAGCACGCCGATAAACCACAGGAAGGCGACACCGGCAAACGGCACCAGGTTCAACGCAACCGTGATCGCTCTCGTGTCGGTGGCAAGCCACGCGCCAGGCTCGAGCGGATCTGCCGGTATCGAAGTCCGCAGTAGCCACAGGATCAATAACAGGAGCAGCGAAAAGGCGATCCCTGCGATGGCCGCGGCCTTCGGCGTTTTCAGCTGTGCATGAGTGAGAACGCCATTCTCGGGCATCGCCATCGATCCTCATTTTCTCCATCGCAATCAACGTCAAACCCAGGCGGGGCTCGCGATGCCTTTCATTGCGTCACCTTTCCGGAGTGCCCGCCCAGGCCCTGCGCATCCGCGACGCGAGCAAGCGCCAATTCCTCCGGATACGTGAAGATCCGCTCAACTTCACGATCAAGCAAGCTCAGTTGTCGAAGCAGCGCTTCACGACGGTTCGGCGGCAGCGTCTGCACCAGGTTTTCAATCATCGCTCGCATCCGCCTCACGATCTGGAGATTGTTCGAGCCGCAGTTGCGGATCTCGCTGAAGGCGAGATACACAAAATCGTCCCAGTTTGGTGTCCGGAAAATCACGCGAAGTTGCCCGGATTGATCCAGCAATTCGTCAGTGCGCAGGTGGCGCTTTCCGACCGTTCGCAGCATGCGATGAAGTTGATCCATTGCGAGCACGGCCGTGGTAGGATCGTTGATAGCTGGCGAGAGCGCCTTTAGCGCAACGTCGACGACAATGCGAAATGCAAAAGTGGGATCCTGATCCATGGCGCGCTCCGATCCAAACGCGACCGATGAACTCAATCTATGCTCGTCGACCGAGCAGGCGCCGCTATACAGATTGAACAGGGGATCGTCGGTCGCGACGAAATCGCCAATCTGTGGGACGAATTCGACGACGCCCTTCGATCGCTCAGCCTGCGCCATTAGCGCTTTGAGATCGACCGCTACCACAATGGCCGACGTTCCCTGGTGCCGAATCACCCGGCCCGGGGGACCGAGATTGATTGTTTCACCCTCCTCAACGTCAGTACCGTGACCTGCTTCGGGATAGATGCTTTCGGTCACGGCTATCCCGGCGGCGCCGACATGGGCCAGAAGGCTGATCGGGCGCAGCAACCGCGAGGCGTAGTCGATCAGATGGAAGAACGCAGCAAACGAGAAAATGCCGAGCAGGGTCGCCAGTAGCATCACCAGCTGGTGGACCTCCTTATCCATAAGGTTCTGTGCGCTGAGCGCAAACATCAATGTAAATATGAAGAGCCCGACGGTGTATTTGACGACGCGATTACGCAGCAGCGTCGTTGCGATTAGTCGCGGGTCAGCTGCGCGCTGGCAACCTGAATCGCTATCAGCAGGGAGCCGAAGGTGAATACAACGAAGGAGAGAGTTATTGTTGCGAAGGCTTCGAGCAATGCCCGCGCGCCAGTTTGCGTGAAGCCCAACAAGCTCCATCCAAGCCATGCATCGAGCCGGTGCAAAAATCGAGTTGTTACCAGCTCGAGCGGAATTGCCACGAACGGAACCAGCCAGAGCGAAGATTTGAGATAGTTTTTGAAACCGTAAAGCCTGCTCCAGTTCATCATGCCTTTACCCTGCAAAAGTGAGCGCCACGATGACCGAGGTCCAGAATCGAACCAGGAATAATCTCATGAACAATCCAATGAGGCGCTGGACCTCCGCGGACCTCCATTGATCTAGATCAAGTCGGCGGTCGTGGCGCCATCAAGTCTGGGGGCCGCAAGCGTGCGGGCTGCAGAGCCGATGGACGGCTGATTGTGGTAGCGGAGGCGTATCTGAAAACGGTCGACATCATTTATCGGTATGAGGCGCGCGATACTTCTGCGAGGCCTTTACCAGCGGATAGCGATGCAGCCTTGCTCAGGCTGAATGGTGGTAACAGCGATTTCGCCGCGCTTCTCGATCACGTCAACGACGAAAGCGGAATACAACGAATCATCCCGGTCGATCCGCGAGATTTGGGCTTCGGTTCGGACGTCGCAGGGACACCCAAACAGCGTCCGTTTGCCGCTGTGCTCGGGTGTTCGGATGCCCGCGTACCAATCGAACTCATTTTCAACGAGGGACCAAACGATCTTTTCGTTGTCCGCGTAGCAGGCAACGGCCTCGGCCTGGAGGTACTTGGCAGTCTGAAATACGCAGTGGATCACTTGGGCGGCACCTTGAAGCTTATTGTTGTGCTCGGGCACAGTGGATGTGGGGCTCTCACCACCGCCGTCGATGTGTTTCTCAACCCGGGCGACTACTTGACAATTGCCGCAAAGCATTCAATTCGGAATATTCTCGACCGCTCACTTATCGTCGTTCAGGCGTCGGCGAACAAACTGCTTTCGGCGTTCGGCCCCGGCGTCACGCGCAACCCGGGATACCGGCAGGCTCTGATCGAAGCATCGATCGTCACCAATGCTGCGCTTTCGGCCTATTCGATCCAGCAAGAGTTCATCAGCCCACGACCTGCCAGAATTGCAGGCAGTCTACGGCGTTTACGTTCTCGAGACCCGCGAGGTATGGGCGCCGCGCCCGGCGGCATCAAAGGAACCGGGTTGGCCTCAGCCTCCGCGCGATCTTGCCGGATTTGCCGACTTTGGCGACGCCGTTGTTCAATCGGAGCGAATTGCCTCACTATCTGAAATCCGGGATTTCTGAGTAGACGTTCGTCGATCGCGTGCGCTGCAACGCACGGCCGGACCGTACGAGTAGGTCAAAAGCCAGGACTATCGTCGTTCAGGACAGGTTCGTTCCCTCCGATAACGAACATCCTGCGACGACCGAGGCAGTCAACTGGCGTTCATCAAAGCACGCGCATCTGGCTGCACGCTTATGAGTCCACGCCCTCGATCGCGCCCTGCCTTCCCTAACGAAATCTTAAGCATGATATGCGAGTTCCCGCCGGCTCCCTGTGAGTTGCACAACTCCCTGAACACCGCGCGGCCTTCTACCCTTTGCGCTGCTGCGGCCACTTTGCGCCCGACGCCGGGCGCCGACGGTGGCTGCCGGGTCACAAGGTCAGACGATGCGCGCTCTCCGATTGCCCCACGGTCGACACCACCGAGTTCCTGCTGGCGGCGCTTGAGCAGGCGAGCGAGGCTGTCGTCATCATCGACGGCGACCTGGCATTGTCAGCCATTTCAACGCGGCGGCAGAATCGATCCTGAAGGGTCGTCGGCCGCGGGGATATCCCTTGGCCTCGAGGCAAGCTGCCTCGGGCTTGCCGAACCTGCGGCCGAGCTCCGAGATCACGATCCGGCGCGCCGATGGCAGCCGGCTTCGCGGGCGTCCGTATCGGCCTCGCGCGTCGCGATCGGCGGCCGCAGCAGCTACATGGTCTTTTGTTCGCGACATCACCGCCGAGGTCGAACGGCGCGAGCGGATCGCGCTTCTGAACCTGGTGGCCGACAAGACCAGCCGCGCCGTCGTCGTCACCGATCGCGACCTGCAGCGATCGTCTATACCAACGCGGCGTTCTCCGGCAATGTTCGGATACCCGGCCGAGGAGGCGCAGTGGACGGCAGGCGCAACGAGCTGCTCGCCGGACGCGTATGACCGACCGCAGGACGCTGGCTCCAGCTGCGCCGCTGGATCTGGCGACGGACGCGGCGGCGAGGAGGAAGTTCTCGCCTACGACAAGAACGCGCGACGAGATCTGGATCTCGGCCACCGTCAAGGCGTTCCGCAACGAGCGCGGGCGCATCAAACACATGTTCGCCCTGCTGAGCGATATCACGCGAGACCAAGCAGCTGCGGTCGCTGCAGCAGCTGATCATGGGCGCGCTGGCCGACGAAATTCCGATCACCGAGATCGCCGACCAGCTTTGCCGGCGCGTCGAGGAGCCATCGCGCCCGATGTCGTTGCCTCGGTGCTGCACATCGACGCCGGCGGGCTGGTGCACCCGCTGGGCGGCCCCAGCCTGCCCTGACGACTACTCCCGCGCGCTTGAAGGCATCGCCGATCGGACCGACGTCGGCTCGTGCGGGTCGGCGGCGTATTATGGCGAGCCGGTGCTGGCCGATGGATCTCGACACCGATCCGCGCTGGCAGCCGTTCAAGGCGCGGCCGCTCGAGGTCGGCCTGCGCGCCTGCTGGTCGACGCCGATCAAGGCCAAGGACGGCCGCGTGATCGGGACCTTCGCCTTCTATTTCAGGGAATGCCGCGCGCGCCGAGCCGCTGGCATCAGCGCGATCGTCGACGCCTGCGTTCATCTCGGCGCGCTGGCGATCGAGCGCAAGGAGGCGGGCCCAGATCGCGCGGCTCGCCTATTACGACATGCTGACCGGGCTTGCCGAACCGCGCGCAGTTGCGCGAGTTGATCAATCGGAGGCGATCGCAGGACTGTCCCGCCGGAAAGACACGCTCGCGCTGGCGTTTCTCGATGTCGATCACTTCAGCGACGTCAACGATACGCTCGGACATTCGGCCGGCGACGCGCCTGTTTGATCGAGTTTGCACAACGGCTGCGCGCGCCGCATCCAGCCGTGCGACCTGCTGGGGCGCCTGCGGCGGCGACGAGTTCGTCATCGTGTTGCCGAACCGCGATCGCGGCCGACGCCTCGCTGGTCGCCTCGCGGCATCACCGACAGCGCTGGCGTCAGCCGCTGCGGATCGACAACCAGGCAGGTGCCGATGTTCCGCCAGCATGGGCGATCAGCATCTATCCGGACAACGCCACCGATATCGATACGCTGATGCAGCAGGCCGATGCGGCGATGTACAAGGCCAAGCAGGCGGGCCGCTCCACCCATCGCTCTTCAGCGCCGACATGAACCGGCTCGCCGAGCAGCGGCTCGTCTTACAGCGCGGCGCTTCGCGGAGCGCGATCGCCAATGACGCTGAAGCTGCGTCTATCAGCCGCAGACCCGAACCCGTCGACGCGTTTCTCTAGCAATACGTAACT
>ERZ1370068.4667-contig-3726_pt1 | contig 11938 bp, 15 predicted proteins | sample MGYA00561227_ERZ1370068 | MGnify/ENA primary metagenome ERZ1370068 (study PRJEB38410, sample SAMEA6850437) | metagenome | study: Metagenomic assessment of the ecological functions of the soil: analysis of the soil microbiota associated with the...
CAGGTCCTCGTCGTAGCCCCGCCGTGGCCTTGCTCAGGTAGGCGCCGAACCACTCGAGAATGTGCCGGAATCGCTCTAGCCGGTGGCGTGGCTTGCCGGAGCGTGACATCTCGTGGTTCTCGCCGGGGAAGCGCACGAAGCGGACCTCGCGCCCAAGCTTCTTGAGCGCGACGAAGAGCTGCTCGCCCTGCTCGATCGGGCAGCGCAGATCGTCCTCGGAGTGGATGATCAGGAGCGGCGTCACGACGTCCTTCGCGTACGTCAGCGGCGAGCGCTCGATGTAGCGCGCCATGTCCTCCCACGGCATCGGGCCGCCGAGCTCCACGACGTTGAAGCTATGGCCGATGTCGCTGGTACCGAACATCGTGTACTGGCAGTTCACCGCGCGCTCGGAGCATGCGGCCTTGAAGCGCTTCGAGTGGCCGACGATCCAGCTCGTGAGAAAGCCGCCGTAGCTGCCGCCGAGCACCCCGAGCCGGTCGGGGTCGATGAACGGATAGCGCGCCAGGGCCTCGTCGAGCGCGCCCATCACGTCGGCGTAGTCGCCGCCGCCCCAGTCGCCGACCACCGCCTGGGTGAAGGCTTCCCCGTATCCCTGACTGCCGCGCGGGTTGGTGTAGACGACGGCGTAGCCCGCGCCGGCGTACACCTGGAACTCGTCGAAGAAGTTGTGGCCGTACTGCGCGTGAGGACCACCGTGGATGTTGACGAGCGTCGGGTAGCGCTGCCCGGCGACAAAACCGGCCGGGCGCATCACCCAGACGTCCAGCTCGAAGCCGGCGCGCGTGAAGCGAAAGCGTTCCGGCGCCGAAAGCGCCACCGAATCCGTCCACGCGCGATTCAGCTCGCTCAGCCGGCGCTCGTCGCCGCCGTCCGCCCGGCACGTGAAGACCTCGGCCGGCGCCGTCGGGCTGCTGGCCGCGAAAGCGAGGACTCGTCCGTCGGCTGAGGCCGAGAATCCGTTGATCGAACGGGCTCCACCGACGATCCGGGCGGGCGGCTCGTGACCGGATGCGGCGGCCCGCCAGAGCCCGACGTCCCCGTGGTCTTCGCCGGCCACGACGATCGAGCGGCCGTCCGGCGACCAGAGCGGACGCACGTGCAAGGCGCCACAGGACCGATCGAGCGCGCTGGTGAGACACGTGGCGCTGGCGGCGCCCTCGGACGGGACGACGTAGAGCCGCACGTTGCGGCCGTAGGCGTTCTTCGCCGGTCGTGCAAGGTAGGCGATCGAGCGGCCGTCCGGCGAGAACGCGGGAAGCATGACGGGTCCGGTCGTCGCGGTGAGACGCTGCGGTATTCCCCCTTGGCGTCCACACGCCAGAGATCACTCGCGTCGTCGTCGTCACGCTCCGTGTGACGGGCCGAGGTGAACACGATCGAGCCACCGTCCGGGACCACGTGGGATCGGCGTCGATGAAGTCACCGTCGGAGATCTGCGCCGGCGCCGAGCCGTCGGTCGAGACGACGAAGACGTGCGGGCGACGGTCGTAGGTGAACCCCTCGCCGTTGAAGCGATACTTCACGGAGGTGATCACCCGCGCCGGCCGTGACTTCCGCTTCTCTTCCTCGCTGTCAGGCTCGCGCTGCCCGCCAACCGCGGAGACGAACGCCAGGCGCGTCCCGTCCGGCGACCATGCGGGGCTCGAGACGCCGTTCTCGAGCGCCGTCAGCTGATCGGCTCGCCGCCGTCGGCCGGCATCACGTAGAGCTGCAGCTTGTCCCTGGGCGCGCGCTCGGAGAGGAACGCGAGCCGCGTCCCGTCCGGCGACCACCGCGGCTCGATGTCGCGCCGCGGCCCGGCCGTAAAGCGACGAGGCGTGCCGCCGGTCGTATCGACGATCCAGATGTTGGCGAGGTACTCGTCGCGCTCCTCGGACAGTGACGTCACGACGAACGCGATCCGCCGGCCGTCGGGCGAGAGCTGGGGATCGGTCACGAACTGGATGCGCGTCAGGTCCTCGGGAACCATGCCCCGCCCGGTGGTCACGACGCCACCGATGCGACGCGCTCGACCAGACGAGCCTCGAGCTCCCGCGCGTCCTTGACGGCGTCCAACCCGTCGATCTCGCCGATGGCGGCGGCCACGCGCCGCGCGATCCGCCGGCCCTCGGCCGGGCGCCATCCCAGCGCGAGCAACGTCTTCTCGCACTGAATCGTGTGCTCGACGACGTGAGCCGCGAATCGATGCAGGCGAAAGCGCACGTCGATCTCGTAGCCGCCCCAGATCGTCGGGCGGGTCATGCCCGCGGGCGCCACGTCGCCCAGCCAGCGGCCCGTTTCAGCGCGCGCGTCGGCGAGCCGCGCGAGAAGGACCTCGATCTCGCCGCCGACGGTCGCCGGCGTCAACGACGGGAGTCGGTTGTCGGCAATGCGCATCGGGTCCGCGTCGGTTCGATCGATCGCGTACTTGGTCTGCAGGGCGTACCGTTGCTCGACCGCCACCATGTGCAAGATGGTCTCCCGGATCGACCACTCACCCGCGCGCGGGCTCTTGTCGAGCAAGGTTTCCGGCACGCCGACCAGGAGGGCGCGCAGACTGCCGAACGCCTGCCTGCGCCAGCGCGAGAATCCGGCGCGATTCGGGATGATCGGCGGCCGCCACGCGCACGTGCACCTCCTGCGCGTCCTCGAGCGTCCGATAGAGGGCGTATCGGACGTCCATCTGGCGCCCGCGAAACGGCCATGGCCGCGCCAGCGCCTCCTCGTCCAGCATCCCGCATCGCGCCAATGCCGCGTCGTAGTCGCTCACGTCCTGGTTCTCCTCATCGGGCCACCGGTTGACGCCGCGCCTCATGGCCGTTCGTGCGGCTCTCCGCCGTCCGCCTCGGCGATGCTGCGCCGCCGAGCACGCCGAGTCAAGCCACGCGCATCCCGGCCGTCCTCGAGATCACCCGCGCGGGGTGACAAGGTCGCGCGGCGCTTGTTATGATGCCGACTCCGGCGGAGCGCCGTCACCGTGGACGACCAGATCAACCCCGCCCAGGAGTGGTAGTGCTCGCCGCAGGACGTCGCGGGGCTGGGGCCCCGCCGGCCGAGGCGAGCCTATAGGAGCTCACCACATGCGCTGGACGCGGATACTGACGGCCTTCCTCGTGCTCGTGCTGCTCGAAGCCGGCGCGGCCTCGGCCCAGACGGTGCTGCGCATCGGGCTGAACGACGATCCCGACGCCCTCGATCCCACGATCAGCCGCGCCTACGTCGGCCGCCTGGTCTTCGCCGCGTTCTGCGACAAGCTCTTCGACGTCACGCCCGACATCAAGATCGTCCCGCAGCTCGCCACCGGCTACGAGTGGACCGCCGGCGGCCGCGTCGGTCGTGATCAAGCTGCGGCCCGGGGTGAAGTTCCACGACGGCGAGCCGTTCAACGCCGAGGCGGTGCGCTTCAACATCGAGCGCCATCTGTCGACGCCGGGCTCGTTCCGCAAGAGCGAGATCGGCGAGATCAAGAGCGTCGACGTCGTCAACGACCTCACGGTCCGCTTCAACCTCACCGAGCCGCTGGTGCCGCTGATCGCCGCGCTGACCGACCGCGCCGGCATGATGATCTCGCCAAAGGCGGCGCGCGAGCTCGGCGACAAGTTCGGCACGCGCCCGGTGTGCGCCGGGCCCTTCAAGTTCGTCGAGCGCGTGGCGCAGGGCAAGATCGTCGGCGAGCGGTTCGCCGACTACTGGGACAAGGCCAACATCCACGTCGATCGGATCGAGTTCGTCCCGATCATCGACTCGACGGCGCGGCTGGCCAATCTGCGCTCGGGCGACCTGCAGATGATCGAGCGCGTCTCGCCCACCGATCTCGCGCAGGTCCGCGGCGATCCCAAGCTCAAGGTGGTCGGCATCCCCGAGCTCGGCTACCAGATGCTGCCGCTCAATCTGAACAACGGCCCGCGCGGCAAGGTGCTGGGCGCCGACCCCCGTCTGCGCCAGGCGATCGACCTCGCCATCGACCGCGAGACGATCATCAAGACGGTCTTCAACAACGAGTACATTCCGGGCAATCAGTTCGTCAACCCGTCGAGCCCGTTCTACAACGCGAAATTCCCCGTGAAGCACCGCGACGTCGCCCGGGCGCAGCCAGCTCCTGCGCGAGGCCGGACAGCCCAATCTCGCCTTCACGCTCATCGTGCCGCCCGAGCGCGACCGGCAGGAAGCGGCGCTGGTGATCCAGGCCATGCTGGCCGAGGCCGGGATCACGATGACGATCCAGACGCAGGAGAACGTCACGATGCTCACGGCCGGCCGCAAGGGCGACTTCGAGGCCTACTTCACGTTCTGGAGCGGGCGCCCGGATCCGGACGGCAACATCTTCACCTTCACGACGTGCAACGGCGGCCAGAACGACAGCAAATACTGCAACCAGGACATCGACGCGCATCCTCACGAAGGCGCGCCACGAGTCGGACCCCGCCGAGCGCAAGAAGCTCTACGACCAGGCGACCGAGATCATGCTGCGCGACCTTCCGCGCCTGATCCTGCTGGCACCGCCGCGATCTTCACCGGCCACACCGTCAGGCTCCAGGGCTTCACGCCCTACCCGGACGGCATCATCCGGCTCAAGGGCCTCAAGCTCTGACCCTACCCCGCTACATCGCGCGGCGGTTCGTCGTCCTCGTGCCGACGCTTGTTCTTCGTCTCCGTGCTGATCTTCTCGCTCCAGCAGCTCCTGCCGGGCGATGGCGCGGTGGCTCTCGCCGGCGAGGATCACGACCCGGCGGCGGTCGCGGCGATCCGTCAGAAGTACCACCTGGATCGGGCGGTCCCGGTGCAGTACGCGATCTGGATCGGCAAGGTGCTGCGCGGTGATTTCGGCGAGTCGATGCGCAATCGCATGCCGGTCTCGCAGCTCATCGCCGCCAAGCTGCCGGTCACCGTCGAGCTCGCGGTGTGCTCGATGGCGATCGCGCTCGTGATCGGCATTCCGGCGGGCGTCCTCGCCGCGGTCCATCAGGGCCGGCCGGTCGCCGTCGCCGCCAACGTCCTGGCCCTCTCCGGTCTGTCCGTGCCGCATTTCTGGCTCGGCATCATGCTCATCCTGCTGTTCGCGGTCCGTCTCGGCTGGCTGCCGGCCTCGGGCTACGTCGCGCCGTGGGAAGACCTGCGGCGGAACCTCGCGACGATCTGCGCTGCCGTCGTTCGTGCTCGGCACCGGCGTGGCCGGCGTCATGATGCGCCACACGCGCGGCGCGATGCGTCGAGACGCTCGGCGCCGACTACGTGCGAACGGCGCGCGCCAAGAGCGTGACCGAGCGGATGGTGGTGCTCAAGCACGCGCTGCGCAACGCGCTGATCCCGGTCGTCACCCTGCGGTGCGATCGAGTTCGGACGGCTGCTGTCCGGCGCCGTGCTGACCGAGCAGATCTTCGCGATTCCCGGATTCGGCAAGATGCTGGTCGACGGCGTGTTCAATCGCGACTACGCCGTCGTCCAGGGTGTCGTGCTCGTCTCGGCCACGCTGTACGTGCTGCTCAACCTGGCTGGCGACGTGCTGGCGTTTCTCGTCAACCCGCGACTTCGAGGCCCGGCGTGAGCGACGGCCTCCACGACCTCGGCGGTCACGGTCGCCCGACGCCGCGATCGGCACCGGCCGGCTCGCTCGCGGCGGCCGGCGGCGGCGCTCGCCGTCGCGGTGGTGAGCGCCTTCGTGATCATCGCGGTCGCCGCGCCGTGGCTGGCGCCGTTCGATCCGATCGCGACCGATTTCGCCGCCGTCCGCAAGGCGCCGTCCGCTCTGCATCGTCTCGGCACCGACGAGGTCGGCCGCGACGTGCTGTCCCGACTGATCTGGGGCGCGCGGGCCTCGCTGCTGGCCGGCGTCATCCCCGTCACGATGGCCGTGGTCGTCTCGCATTCCCCTCGGGCTCGTCTCGGGGTACGCTGGCGGCTGGACCGACGACCTCATCATGCGACTCACCGACGCCATGCTCGCGATCCCGTTCCTGATCGTCGCCATCGCGCTCGCCGCGTTTCTCGGGCCCGAGCCTGACCAACGCGATGATCGCGATCGGCATCGCGGCCTTGCCGGTATTTCTCCGCCTCGCGCGCGACACCGTCCTGACCGATCAAGGCCGAGGAGTACGTCGAGGCCGCGCGCGCGCTCGGCGGCTCGCCGTTCCGCATCGGCGCGCGCGCGATTCTTCCCAACATGCTGCCGCCGCTGCGTGATCCAGTCGAGCCTCACGGTCGCCGCCGCGATCATCGCCGAGTCCAGCCTCTCGTTCCTGGGTCTCGGCCAGCAGCCGCCGGCGCCGTCGTGGGGCAGCATGCTGAACTCTGCCCAGCGCTATCTCGTCCCAGGCGCCCTGGATGGCGCTCTATCCCGGCCTGGCGATCTTCGCGATCGTCCTGGCCCTCAACGTGCTCGGGGACGCGCTGCGCGACGTCCTCGATCCCAAGCACCGGTGACCCGCGTGCGGCACCACCGAAGGAGACCGTGATGGTTCGAATCATCGACATGGAGTGCAGCATCCCGAAGACCGAAGCGAGCCAGCCCGAGCCGGGCCACGATCAGGAGCCGACTCGCCGCGCAGCCGGCGGGCTACGGCATGGCGAACTACAGCCGGATCTTCCGCTCACGTCGCGAGGGCGCCGACCACCGGCCGGACATGGGCCTCGACGCCTACGTCGCCACGCTCGGTAAGCTCGGCATCGTGCGCTCGGTGCCCTTCGGCATCACCAACGACGAGGAGACGACGCTCCTGCGCCGCTATCCCGATCGCTTCATCGGGCTGGCGCGCATCAGCATCAACGCCTTCACGGGCATGACGCGGCGTTCGCGAGCTCGAGCGGCTGGTGCGCGAGGAAGGCTTCAAGGCGCTCGGCGTCTCGGCGCTGGTCGACATGCATTCCCGCGAGCGACCGGCGCTACTACCCGCTCTACACGAAGGCGGCCGAGCTCGGCATCCCCGTGCGGATCTATTCGTCGATGAACTACGCGAACGACCGGCCCTACGATCTCGGCCATCCGCGCCACCTCGACCAGGTCGCGATGGATTTCCCGGAGCTCACGATCATCGGCGGGCTCGGCGGCTGGCCATGGGTCAACGAGATGGTCGCGCTCGTGCGCCGGCATCCGAACCTCCACATGGACACCTCCGCGCATCGCGCGAAGTACCTCGGTCAGCCCGGCTCCGGCTGGGAGATGCTGATGCAGTTCGGCAACACGCTCATCCAGGACAAGGTGCTGGTCGGGCTCTCGGCGGGCTTGGTCGGGCAGCCGTACGAGACGCTGATCGACGAGTACCTGAAGCTGCCGCTGAAGGACACCGTGAAGGAGAAGTGGCTCTACGGTAACGCCGCGCGCGTGTTCGGGCTGGCCTGACCAGCCGATCATGACGGCGGATCTCTCCGGACTGCCGGGCGCCGACCGCGGCGGCACGCTCGAGGGTGTCGTGGTCCTCGAGCTGGCCCAGAGCTTCGCCGCCGAGCTGGCGGGCGGGCTGCTGGCCGATCTCGGGCGCGACGGTCATCAAGATCGAGCCCCGCGACGGCTCACCGCTCCGGCGTCGCGGTCCGGGTATCGCCGGTGAAGATTCGCTCTACTTCCAGTCGGAGAACCGCGGCAAATATTCGATCGTGGCGGAGCTGGGCGACGTCACGCGAGAGCCTGGCTCGCGCAGCTGCTGCAGTCCGCCGACGCGATCGTGGAGGATCTCGGTCCCAGGCGACTCGAGTCGGCGGGGCTCTCGCCGGACGCACTGCTCGCCAAGAACCCTCGCCTCGCGTGCCTGCGCATCTCGCCGTTCGGGCAGACCGGACCGCTGGCCGGCGAGCGCGGCGACGATCGGATCGCGCAAGCCTTCTCGGGCATGCAGTTCGCGACGGGATTCCCCGATCGGCCACCGATTCCGGTGACGGTGCCGCTGGCCGAGGCGTGGTCGGCGATCCTGGGCGCCGGCGCGCTCCTGATGGCCGTCTATCACGCCAGACGAAGCGGCCACGGGCAGGTCGTCGACATCGGTCTCTACCAGACCGCGCTGCGCCTGCAGGAGGACGTCGTCATCCGTTATCAGACGACGGGTGCCGTGGCCTCACGCATGGGCACCGAGTCCGCGACGGTGGTTCCGGCCAATGTCTATCCCACGCGGGACGGCGGCTTCATCGCGCTCTCCGGCGCCGGCGATCAGCCGTTCGCCCGTCTGTGTGACGCGATCGGAGCGCCCCAGGCCGTCAAGGACCCGCGGTTCTCGACCAGCGCGGCGCGCCTCGCCAATCGCGCCGCCGCCGACGAGCTGGTGCGGGCGTGGGTCGTCAAGCACGATCTGGCCGATGTGGAGGCGCGCTTCACGAAGGCGGGAGTCGCGGGCACCGCCGTCCGCTCGGTCGACGAGATCATCGGCGATGCTCACGTGCAGGCGCGCCGGTCCACCCTGCCTCTCAAGTCGTCCTCGGGCCGCGACTTCCTCGCCCCCGCGCCGACGCCGCGGTTCTCGCGGACGAGCGCGCGCGACTCCGCGAGCGCTCCCCGTCTCGGCGAGCACACGGCGATCGTCCGCGCGAACGTCGCACGCATGGCCGCGCGACCGAGACCGGACGTGACATCGCCGAGCGCGCCCGGCGCGGGAGCGCTGACCGGCGTGCGGGTGCTCGACCTGTCGCAGTGGCTCGCGGGCCCCGCGGCGGCGGCGCTGCTCGGCGATTTCGGCGCCGAGGTCGTCATGGTCGAGCTGCCGGCCACCGGGACGGCGTCGATCGACGGCCCGGGCAGTCGCGGCGTCGGGTTCCCGGTGACGAACCGGAACAAGCGCAGCATCACGCTCGACGTGCGGTCGCCGCGCGGTCGCGAGGTGTTCCTGGAGCTGGTGCGCGTGAGCGACCTCGTCGTGGAGAACTTCCGCCCGGGCACGCTCGGAGCGCTGGAACCTCGGGCCCGCGGAGCTCCACGCCGTCAATCCCCGACTCGTCATCCTGCGATCGTCGGGATTCGGGCAGAAGCGGATCCGTACGCGGCCCGCGCCGCGTTCAACCCGGTCGGCCTCGCCTTCGGCGGCATGACCTATCTCAACGGCTTCCCCGACCGCCCGCCGTGTCGCGACGGCGTCACGGCCGGCGACTACTCGACCGCGCTCTTCAACGTGCTCGGCATGGTCGCGGCACTCCTGCGCCGCGATGTCGACGGCCAGGGACAGGTCGTGGACACCGCGATGTTCGAGTGCGCGCTACGCCTCACGGGCGATCTCCTCGCGGTGCGCAGCGCGCTGGGTATCCGGCGCGAGCGTGCCGCCGGCGACTCGCCCTCTATCCGTCGAGTCTCACCGCCGAGGCCGTCGACGGCCGCTTCGTGGCCGCGTCCGCCGCCGACTGGGCAGAGCTTCGCCGGCGCGCTCGGGCGGCTGGGACGTCTGCGCGCCGACGATCCCGCGCGCGTGAAGGAGGAGTTCGCCAGCTGATCGGCGCGCTCGCCGCCGACGAAGGGGTGCGTGTCCTGCGCGAGGCCGGGCTCGCCGCGAGCGCGGTCAACTCGATCGCCGACCTCGTCCGCGAGCCGCACCTGTGGAGCCGCGGCGACCTCGTGCGGCGCAGCGATGGCGCCGGGGCGAGATCGTCACCCAGGGAATCGTGCCCGTGCTGACGCGAACGCCGGGACGGCTGACCAGCCTGGTCGCGCCGTCCCGGGTCCGACTAACGAAGCGGTGCTCGGCGCGCTGCTCGGCTACTCGCCCGAGCGCGTCCGCGAGGTCACGTCGACGCCAGGACCTACTTCGGCACCAGGCTCTTGAAGCGGGGCATGACCTCCTTGGCCAGGAGCTCCATCGGAGTGCCGCCACGCCTGCGGGTTCTCCGAGTAGTCGAAGCAGAACAACGAGAAGCGTCCCGAAGCCGCCCACCTCTTCGTAGATCTCGTGGAGCTCTGGCCGCCACCGTGGCCGGCGAGCCCACCAGCCAGTTGTGGCGCGCGCAGTACTCGGGCGTCACGTCGGAGTCCGGCACGTCCGGCTCGTGCTTCAGGAACTCCGTGAACTGGAACGACGCGAGCAGCGGCAGGAAGTATTCCTTCATCATCCGGCCCATCATGCCGCCGGCCGACAGGCGCATCGCCTCGGCGTCGGTGTCGGCGATGAAGATCTCGCGCACCGAGCCGCCAGTCCGAGCGCTTCGGCGTGCGGCCCGTCCGCGCGGCGCCCTGCTCCACGGCCTCCCAGTGGCTGCCGACGTAGGTCGGGATTGAGGTTCAGGCTCATCGGCCAGAACCCGCGCTCGCCGGCGAGCTTCAGCGTGTCGGAGCCCTTGCTGACGCCCGGCCACGCCGATCGGCGGATGCGGCTTCTGGAACGGCTTGATGTGCGGACGCGAGCGTGTCGAGCATCGTCCCGGTCTTGGTGACGTGCCAGAACTTGCCCTTGTAATCGAACTCCGGCTCGTCGCTCCAGAGCCGCAGGATGATGTCGAGCGCCTCGCGCGTCATCTCGCGGTGCTGGCCCGACATGCCGTCGACGTTGAACATGGCCCAGTCGCTCGGCAGCCCGCTCGCCGCGACGCCGAAGTTGAGGCGCCCCTGCGCGAGGTGATCGAGCATCGCCACGCGATTGGCGAGCTCGGCCGGATGATGGTAGGGCATCAGGAACCCGCCGGGCCCGATGCGCATGCGCGTCGTCTGCATGAGCGCCTGGGCCACGAGCAGATCGGGCGCCGGGTGCGGCTCCCAGGGCGCCGTGTGGTGCTCGCCGATCCACGCCTCGCTGAACCCGAGCTCGTCCGCCCAGCGCAGCTGCTGCAGATCCCACCGGTGCCCGTCGTACAGGCTGCGCTCCGGGCGGATGCGACGGCATCGTGAACAGTCCGTAGTCCATTCAGATCCTCCTGACCTGGAGCGGCCTGAGCGCGGACCCAGGTGCGCTGGATTCTACGCTACGCCGGCCCCACGAACCCGATGTAGGCTCCGCACGCCTGCTCCGGCCCCACCAGCATCGCCTGCTCGCCGGTGTTGCGAACGCCGCGGCGCCGGCGGCGGGCAGACCGTGACCTTCCGATCCAGCGCGCCGCGGCATCCATGCTGCGCGTGCGGTAGAGCACCTGGAAGGGGCCCGGACCGCGCCGCGCCAGCGCCTCGGCGGCGGGGCCGGGCTCGGCGGGCTGCGCCACGGTCAGGCCCGTCGGTCCGAGATCGAAGACCGCCATGTCGGCCTTGATCACCGCGCCGCGCTGGATCTTCGGCACGGGCATGCCGAGCACGCGCGCGTACGTCTGCCGAGGCGGCGCCGACGTCGGTCACCGCGATGTAGACGCGATCCAGGCGGAGCACGCCGTTGGGATGATCGCCGGCGCGCGCCACCTGGCGTCTGCCGGTCGGCGAGCGGCGTGAGGTGCTGGACGAAGAAGATCGGCAATGGATTGCCGGCGCCGAGGCCCGCCGCCCGCCACCGCGAGCTCCTGCCCGCTCGGCGATCGCCGGGCGCCGGCGGCCGGATCGCTCACGTCGACGCCGCGCCGCCGCATCGCCGCGACGTCGGCCGCCAGATCGTCGCTCTGCACGGCGACGTAGCGGAACCCCCCGCCGCGGGCGAGGAACTCCGCGAGGCGCGCGTCGGGCTCCCGGCCGCGATCGGGGCGTTGGCGATCGCGCAAGCTCAGGAGCTCGAGATAGTCGTCCCGGTGAAAGGCGATCGCATTGTGGGTCGCGCGACCCGTGTGGGCGCCGCCCGGGTAGATGTCGAATCCGATGCGCGTGTACGCGTCGATTCCGCGCTCGAGGTCCGGGACGGCGATCATGACGTGGTCGATACGGGTCAGCACGTTGGCTCCTCCGAGCGCTGTAGCTGCTACACCGCCTCCGCCTTCCGCCGCGCCACGCCGGCCTTCAGGAAGTCTTAACCAGCCGCTGGGTACAGTCCCGCGGAGCGAGGCGGGAATGCGGATGGACTCGCCGATCCATGGTCTCCTCGCGTCCTTCGCTGGTTCTCCGGATAGGGTCGTCCGACCGGCGCTGCGTAGGGTAGTTCAG
>ERZ1370068.2466-contig-1615_pt1 | contig 11937 bp, 12 predicted proteins | sample MGYA00561227_ERZ1370068 | MGnify/ENA primary metagenome ERZ1370068 (study PRJEB38410, sample SAMEA6850437) | metagenome | study: Metagenomic assessment of the ecological functions of the soil: analysis of the soil microbiota associated with the...
TTACGTATTGCTATGCCCACTCTGCGATGAACTGGCTGCCGCGCGCGGCGCGCGCTCGGCCCAGATGCCGAGCGATACCACCACCACGCTCAACACCAGCGAGACAAAGACCAGCAGCAGATGCTCACCCGTCAGGCGGCCCAGGTCCGGCGCCAGGAGCACTTCCAGGAAGGACCGTTCCCGCGGCTTGCCGGCGACCGGCGTGCCGGCATCCTTCGGAGCGACGAAATCCGCCGCGACCTGCGCGGAAGGGCGTCCGGTCGAGCTCGGCCGCGGCGTTCATTGCGACCATGTTTCGCGCGTCTGATCCTGCCTTCGAGGCGCTTCAGCGGCCTCCCACGTGCGCCGGGAATCGCTCCGGCACGTCGAGCCGGTAGAAGAGCACGGCGTCGTAGGCCGGGAAAAACGCGCGGTCGTCCTCGAGCACGACGAGCTTGTAGCGCTCGATCTTGGCGTCGGTCGAGTAGACGTCGATCACGTCGAGCTGCCCGCGCGGCCAGGGCCTCGTAGGCGAGGCCGTGGTCGAGCCCGCGCGGGGCGAACGGCATGGTGCACGCCGCCTTCAGCGCCTCCCAGCCGTCCTTGCGGTTGAGAAATTCCTGGGAGAGGCCCGAGTCGCAGCTGGGGATGGCGGGCGAGATCGGACAGGCGGCCGATGCCGAGCGACGCCGCCTGCGTCGCCGACCATCGCGAGCGCATAGCTGTTGGCGAAGCCGAGCGGCACGCCGACGGCCAGGCCGTCGCCCGCCAGCATCCGGTTCAGCTCGGCGAGCGGCGGCACGCGCTTCAGGCCGAGCAGCTCGAAGGCGATGGTGCCGGTGTATTCCGGATAGACGTGTATCGCGCCGGCCTTGAGCGCCGCATGGAGGATCGCCGTATTGCCCAGGCCCTGCTGGTGCACCGCCTGCGCCGCGCCCCGCTTTCGCCGCAGTCTGCGTGACGATCTCGCCCAGCACGTAGGACTCGGTGAAGCGCTTGGAGCCGACGCTCAGCGTTCCTGTGCCACATGAGCGTCGCAGGTAGCGCAACACGCTATCAAGCTCGACCAAGCACAGGCGTGACACGTGACGCGTGACGGGACGGCTGACACGCAGGCTCGTCACGGCTCGAGCCTGCCGCTGGACGAGCCCGCGCTCGTTGCGCGCGCAGAAACTGCGCGCACGAACGGCTCCGCCGGGCGCTCGAGCAGGTCCGCCGAGCGTGCCCCGCTGGACGACGCGGCCCTCGCGCATCAGCACGATGTCGTCGGCGAAATACGCCGCCTCGTGCATGTCGTGGGTGACCAGCACGACCGTCTTGCCGAGCGCGGCGAAGATGCGCTTCAGCTCTTCCTGCAGCTCGTAGCGCGTGATCGGATCGAGCGCTCCCAGCGGCTCGTCGAGCAGCAGCAGCGGCGGATCGAGCATCAGCGCGCGCATGATGCCTCACGCGCTGGCGCTGCCCGCCGGAAAGATCGCGTCGGATACCGCTGCAGCGCTGGCCGCGGGCAGCTGCGCGAGGTCCGCCAGCTCGGCGAGCCGGGACGCAATCCATGAACTTTCCCGGCGCAGAAAACGCGGCAGCAGCGCCACGTTTTCCTCGGCGGTCGAGGTGCGGGAACAGCCCGCCTTCCTGGATCACGTAGCCGATGCCGTGACGCAGCCGCGCGGCGTTCTCCGGCGTGAGAGTCTCGCCGCCTATCGTTACGCTGCCGGCGTCGGGCGCCACCAGCCCCACGATCATGCGCAGCAGCGTGGATTTCCCGCAGCCGCTGGGGCCGATCAGCACCGGTGACGCGCTGCGCCGCGAATTCCATGGATACCGGGCGCGAGCGCCGGACGCCGCCGTAGGACTTGGAAACGCTGTCGAGGGATACCACGGGTGCAGGTTCACTCTACCAGACGTGTCTCCGGCATGACGGCTGGACAGAAATCCGTGGCACAATGGCTCTCCCGTCCCCTCACCTCCTCCGGTGCACACCCATGAACCCGCGCGACTACGATCTCGAAGCTTACTGGATGCCGTTTACCGCGAACCGCCAGTTCAAGGCTGCGCCGCGCATATTCGTGTCGGCGCAGGACATGCACTACACGACCGAGGACGGGCGCAAGGTCCTCGACGGCACGCGCCGGGCTGTGGTGCGTGAACGCCGGTCACTGCCGGCCGAAGATCGTCGAGGCGATACGGCGCCAGGCCGGCACGCTCGACTATTCGCCGCTCTTCCAGATGGGGCATCCGGCGAGTTCCGCGCGGCGACGCTGATCGCCGCAGCTCGCGCCCGCCGGCCTCGACCGCGTGTTCTTCTGCAACTCGGGCTCCGAGTCCGTGGACACCGCGCTCAAGATCGCGCTCGCCTATCACCGGGCGCGCGGCGAAGGCCATCGCAACGTGCCTGATCGGCCGCGAGCGCGGCTATCACGGCGTCGGCTTCGGCGGCATCTCGGTCGGCGGCATACCGGCCAACCGCAAGTTGTTCGGCAGCCTGCTGCCGCGCGTGGATCACCTGCCCCACACCCACAACCCGGCGCAGATGGCGTTCAGCCGCGGGCAGCCCGCGTGGGGCGCGCACCTCGCCGACGACCTGGAGCGCATCGTCGCGCTGCACGACGCTTCCAACATCGCCGCGGTGATCGTCGAGCCGGTGGCGGGCTCGACGGGCGTGCTGGTGCCGCCGCAGGGCTACCTGGAGAAGCTGCGCGCGATCTGCGACAAGCACGGCCTCCTCCTCATCTTCGACGAGGTCATCACCGGCTTCGGCCGCACGGGACAGGCGTTCGCGCGCGCAGACCTTCGGCGTGACGCCCGACATGATCACGTTCGCCAAGGGCGTGACGAGCGGCGCGGTGCCGATGGCGGGTGTCATCGTGAGCCGCGGCATCCACGACACGGTGGTGAACGGCGGCGCACCCGGCTCGGTCGAGTTTCCGCACGGCTATACCTACTCGGGCCACCCGCTCGCGGCCGCCGCCGCCGAGGCGACGCTCGCGCTCTACCACGAGGAGAAGCTCTTCGAGCGCGCCTGCGCCATCGCGCCCCGCTTCGAGCAGGCGGTGCACAGCCTCAAGGGCGCGCCGCACGTGATCGACATCCGCAATTTCGGCCTGATGGCGGGCATCGACATCGAGCCGATACCCGGCAAGCCCGCGGCGCGCGGCTACTGCGGTCTTCCTGCAAGTGCCTGGAGAAAGGCGTCCTCGCCCGCGGCACCGGCGACACCATCGCGCTCTCGCCGCCGCTCATCGTGACCGAGGCGCAGATCGACGAGATCGTCGGGACGATAGGTGCCGTGCTGCGCGAAGTCGCTCTAGAAGACCTAAAGAGCGGGACCAGGGAGCAGGGCGTCAGGGATCAGGCGTTGGCAACCCGGGCCCCTAGTCCCTGATGACCCCAGTCCCCGCTCTAGATTCGTTGCAGGTCCCGATCACCGATCGAGACCAGGCAGTGGTCGATCCACTCCGCCGTCAGCTTCTCCTGCACGGAGTTCTGCTTGAGGCGCGCGTCGAGCGCCGCGAAATCCACGCTGGTCGAGCAGCTGGTCCTGGTTGAAGCAGGAAAACACGTAGGTCGTCTTGCCGGTGGCGGGATCGACGTGCGGCTGCAGGCACTGCGCGCAGATCTCCTTCATCATGCACTGCATCGGCGAGTTGATCGAGCCGAGCGCGACGTGCTGCGGCTTGAGGTACGGCTTCGAGCAGGTCGCCGCGCGCGCGCGCGACCGCCGCCATCATGCGGTCGGAGCCGATCGCGATGATGCGGTCGGCGTCCCGGAACGGGATCGGCTGCTCTCCCAGCGCGCCCGCTCGCGTAGGCGTGCATAGCCTGCACGATGTTGCCGACGAACGACTGCGGTCACTGCGGACGGTCGGGCGTGAATCCCGGCTCCTCGTCGCAGCACCATACGACCGCGTCCGGACGCCGCTTCGATCTCGGCGAGCTTGTAGCGGTCCGCCATGTGCTTGTAGGCGGCGAAGTAGAGCACGCGGTTGCCGGCCCGGCGCATCGCCTGCCCGATGGAGAACAGCACCGCGTTGCCGAGGCCGCCGCCCGCCAGCACCACGGTCTCGCCGGTCGGGATCTCGGTCGGCGTGCCGGTCGGCCCCATCAGGATGACCGGCTCGCCGCGTTTCAGCTCGAGGCAGAGGTCGGACGAGCCGCCCATCTCCAGCACGATCGTCGAGATGAGTCCGCGCTCCCGATCCACCCAGGCCCCGGTCAGCGCGATGCCTTCCATGGCGAGCCGGGTGCCTTCGCCGGCGGGCGCGAGCGTCTCGAAGTTCTGCAGGCGGTAGAACTGTCCCGGCCGGAAGCGCCGCGCCGCGAGCGGCGCGCGCACGACCACTTCCACGATCATCGGCGTCAGGCGCACGACCTCGTGCACGGTCGCGCGCAGCTCGTCGTTCAACCGTCCCAGAAACTCGGCATCGGAGAGCGTCGAGGCCGGGGCCACCTTTTCGAGCACGCGCGAGACGACCGGGTAGCCCTGCTTCGCGCTGCCGATCGCCTTGACGACGTTGCCGAAATACGAGGGGTGCACGTCGCCGAAATAGCTCATGAACCGTCCGTCCGCGCGCGCGCCGCTGTTTCCATCGCGCCTCATGGACAGCAGCACGCGCACTGCCGCCGGCTTGAAATCGCCTTCTCCGGGCGTGACCGGAGCGCCCGTCTCGTCGCAGGCCTGGAAATAGCGTCCGTCGAGCTTGAAGGTCGCGGCGTCCTCGCGCGCGAGCACCGTATTGGGCTGCGTGCCCGCGGCGATCAGGATGGTCTTGCCGGCAGCTCCGCCCGGCGCTCCTCGGCCCACTTGCCGTCCGCGCCGAGGCGCTGCGACGGAAACGCGCAGCGAGCGGGCGCAGCCGGTGTCGTCGGTTTCGATGGCGAGCGGGGTGAGGCCCTCCGCGAAGCGCACGCCCTCCTCCAGCGCCTTGGCCACCTCCTCGTGATTCAAGGGTGTAGCGAAGGGCTGTCGATCAGGCGCCTGCGGTAGGCGATGGTGACGCCGCCCCACGCTTGCAGCAGCTCGGGAGCCTCGGCTTGCGCCCTTCCGCGGCAGCGCGCCCGCTTCCGCGCGCAGCGCGCGGGCGTGAGCGAGAAACTCGTCGGCGACCACGCGTTCCTCGTCGGTCCACGCGATACGCGCCGCCGCCTCGCCGTGCCTGCGGGCGAGCAGCTCGTAGCGCAGGAGGAACTTCTCCACCTGCAGCGGGTAATACGCGAGCGACTCCGTCGCGGTATCGATCGCGGTCAGGCCGCCGCCGATGACCACGACCGGCAGGCGCAGCTGCATGTTCGCGATCGAGTCGGTCTTCGCCGCGCCCGTCAGCTGCAGCGCCATGAGGAAGTCCGAAGCCGTGCGCACGCCCCGCGCGAGGCCGTTGGGCAGATCGAGCACGGTCGGGCGGCCCGCCCCGATGGCGAGGGCGACGTGATCGAAGCCCAGCGCGAAGGCTTCATCGGCGCTCACCGTGCCGCCGAAGCGCACGCCGCCGAACATCGCGAACGACTGCGCGGCGCTCCAGCAGCAGGCGCAGCACCTTGAGGAAATTCTTGTCCCAGCGCACCGTGATGCCGTATTCGGCGACGCCGCCGAAGCCCGCCATGACGCGGTTGTCGAGCGACTTCGTACAGCGTCCCGCACGTCGCGCACCGGCACGAACGGCACGCGCGCGCCGCGGGCGTCCACGCCCGACAGCTGCGGGCGGCAGCGGCTCGATCTTCAGCCCGTCGATACCGATCACCGTGTGGCCTTCGTTCAGCAGGTAATGGGACAGCGCCATGCCGGCCGGACCCATGCCCGCCACCAGCACGCGTTTGCCGGTCGGCGGCTTGGGATACGGCGAGCGCAGGTTGAGCGGGTTCCAGCGCGTGAGCAGCGAATAGATCTCGAAGCCCCACGGCAGCTCCAGCACGTCCTTCAGCGTGCCGGGTCTCGGCCTGCGGGATGTTGACCGGCTCCTGCTTCTGGTAGATGCAGGACTTCATGCAGTCGTTGCAGATGCGGTGGCCGGTCGCCGCGGCCATCGGGTTGTCCACGACGATGATCGCGAGAGCGCCGATCGCCTGGCCCTCGCTCTTGCGCCTTCTGGAACTCCGAGATCTTCTCCTCGAGCGGGCAGCCGGCCAGGGTCACCCCGAAAGGGCTCTTCTTGAACTGCGCCGCGCCTGCCGCCTGCGGCGCTTTCTCCTTGAGTCCCCTGGAGCACGAATCCTTGCCCTGCTCGTGGCACCAGATGCAGTAGTTGGTCTCGTCGAGCGCGCCGGCGAGATCGGTCCCGGCGTCGGTCAGCTTGAATCCCTCGCGCCGCCTGAGATGCTCGTCGCCGAGCCGGAAGGCGGAGTAGCCCTCGCGCTGCTCCGTGACGACCGGAACGAGCCGCTGCGGATCCAGTTTCGCGGGCAGCCTTGAAGAGTATGCCGCCGTGATGGCGCTGTCTGCCCGCCGCGGAGTGCGCGGACCACGCGGCGTAGCGCAACGCCGTTTCCAGCCCCGCGGCGTTGGCCGCCTCGTCCTTCTGCCATTCGGTAACGCGCCGCGCGAAGGCGAGCTCGCTGAAGGGCTCGCCCAGCAATCGCTCGAGCTCGCGCTCGAGCGCCGCTCCGTCGAAGGCGCCCGCCTCCTCCGCCTTGAACTTGTGCATGGCTTTGCGCTGAACGAACAGGCGCTTGACCGAGCATAGGGGGCAAGCTCGTGGTGCCGCTCGACGAGGGCGCGCACCTCCGCTTCGATCCCGAAGAGCCGCGCGATGAAGTCCTCGAGCATGGGGCGCGAGCGCGAGGAGCAGCTCGATTCTTCCTTCGCGGCAAGCGCGGCGGGCTCGCGGCGCGCGGCGGCGAGCTTCGCGCAGAGCCCGCCATCGCGCCCCGGCCACGAAGTCGAGGAACGCCGCATCGAGGCGCGCCAGCGCGCCGCGTCGCGATCATGCGTCCGGAAACGAGAATCCGAAGGCTGGGCGTGAGCATGGCGTGCACCGGCGGCAGCGCATTCCTGTCGTGGGCGCGCCGTGGTGATGCGAATTTATCCATCGAAAAACATGCAATTGTGGCCGAGTCGGCGCGCCGGCTCAAGACCTTCGGCTTATTTGCTAATGCCCGTCGTTCCCGGCAGAGGTATCCGGCGGCGGGAAGCGGGTATTGGCGGCGGTAAACTGTCGCGATGACCCAGACCCGGCGCATCCTGATGTGGCTGATGCTGATCGTGCTCTCCGCCCTGGTGAGCTACGTGGGATTTCGCGGCTACCTGACGCCGGAGATGCTGTTCAACCTCGCGAATTCGTTTTACTGCTAGGGGATTCAGCGCCGCCAGACCGGCGGCGCGCCCGCGGCCAGCACCGTGTTGTCGATCAGCATCGCCACGGTCATGGGCCCCACGCCGCCGGGAACCGGCGTGATCCAGCCCGCCACGTCGCGCACGCCCGCGAAATCCACGTCGCCGACGAGCTTGCCCGCCGGCGTCGCCGATTGATCCCGACGTCGATGACGGCAGCGCCGGGCTTGACCATGGCGGCGGAGATGAGCCGCGCGCGACCCGCCGCGGCGACGAGGATGTCCGCCTCGCGCGTGCGGCGCGCGAGATCAGCGGTCCGGGTGTGGCAGACCGTGACCGTGGCGCGCCGCGGTTCACGAGCATCAGCGCCAGGGGCTTGCCGACGATGTTGCTGCGCCCGACGATGACAGCGCGGCTTTCCCTTCCACCGTCACGCCCGCCTGATCGAGCAGCACCAATGACACCCTCTGGGCGTGCACGGCTCGAACATGCGCGCTGGCCGGCGATGAGCGCCCCGAGATTCTCCCAGTTGAAGCCGTCCACGTCCTTCGCCGGGAGTATCGCCTGCGTCATCCTGTGCGCGTCGAGATGCGCGCGGGCAGCGGCAGCTGCACCAGTATGCCGTGCACCGCGGGATCGGCGTTCAGCTCGCCGACTGATCCCTAGCGCGGTCACCTCCGGAGCAGTCGGCTCGGGAAAATGCCGCACCTCCGAATGCAGTCGCAGCCGCCTCGCACGCGCGCATCTTGTTGCGGACGTAGATCGCGGGATGCCGGGTTGTCCCCGAACTGCATCCGCGGTAAGGGCCCGGTCTTCATCGCCGCGTGCGGCGAGAGCCTGCACGCGCGGGCCGGAGCGCAGCATAGACACTCCGCGCGATCGGCCGCGCCCGTCGATTACGGTGGCAGTCATGCGTCAGTCGGGGGAAGTGGAGCGGACGTCATGACAGGATGTGTTGTGCGTGGTTCGACGTCCACGTCCGACGCCGCCATTCGGCCGTGCACGTCGCGAATATCAGCGCGGCGTGGCGGACTTCTCATCGATCAGCTGGAAGAAGATCTCGTTCTGCCGGATCATCCCCAGCTCGCTGCGCGCGCGCTCCTCGATCGCGTCGAGCCCCGACCTTGAGATCGCGCACCTCGGCGTCCAGCGCCTGGTTGCGGGCCTGCAGCTGCGCGGTTCAGCCATCGCGCTGCGTGCGGATCTGCCGGTCGACTTCCCACACCCGCAGCCAGCCGCCCTTGCCCAGCCACAGCGGATACTGGGAGAGCACGTATCAGCCCCGCCGAGCGCAAGGGCGAGCAGCTTCACCGACAGCTGATTGGAAAGCGCCGCGCCCGGCATAGCTCGCGGTCTCTCCCGAGGTCCTCCTCGATGCGCAGCAGCTGGTTGTACTTGGCGATGCGATCGGAGCGCGACAGCGAGCCGGTCTTGATCTGCAGCGCGTTGGTGCCGACCGCGATGTCGGCGATGGTGGTGTCCTCGGTCTCGCCCGAGCGGTGCGAGATCACGGCGGTGTAGCCGGCGCGCTTGCGCCATCTCGATCGCGGCGAAGGTCTCGGTCAGCGTGCCGATCTGGTTGACCTTGATCAGGATCGAGTTGGCGACGCCGCTGCTGATGCCCTCCGCCAGGATCGTCGTGTTGGTGCACGAACAGATCGTCGCCCACGAGCTGCACCTTCTTGCCGAGGCGCGTCGGTGAGGAGCTTCCAGCCGTCCCAGTCGTCCTCGGCCATGCCGTCCTCGATGCTGATGATCGGGTACTTGTCGACCCAGGCCGCGAGGTAAGTCGGCGAACTGCGCCGCGCTCAGCGTGAGCCCCTCCGAAGCGAGGCGGTACTTGCCGTCCTCGTAGAATTCCGAGCTCGGCGCAGTCGAGGCGCGATCGCGACCTGCTCGCCGGCGCGATAGCCGCGCCGCCTCGATCGCCTCGATGATCGAGCTTGATCGCGGCCTCGTGTGCTGGGCAGGCTGCGGGGCGAAGCCGCCCTCGTCGCCGACCGCGGTCGACAGTGCCTGCGGTCGTCGAGCAGCTTCTTCAGCGCCTGGAAGATCTCCGGCGCCGCAGCGCAGGGCCTCGCGGAACGACGTGCACGCCGACCGGGACGATCATGAACTCCTGCATGTCGAGGCTGTTGTCGGCGTGCGCGCCGCCGTTGATGACGTTCATCATCGGCACCGGCATGGACATGCGCGCCCGCGCCGCCGCAGATAGCGGTACAGCGGCAGGCCCGACTCCTCCGCCGCGGCCTTGGCGACCGCCAGCGATACCGCGAGCATCGCGTTGGCGCCGAGCCGCGACTTGTTCTCGGTGCCGTCGAGGTCGATCAGCGTCTTGTCGACGAAGCTCTGCTCGGTGGCATCCAGCGCCGATGATCGCCTCGCAGATCTCGGTGTTGACGTGCTCGACGGCCTTCAGCACGCCCTTGCCGCCGTAGCGCGCGCGCGTCGCCGTCGCGCAGCTCGATCGCCTCGCGGCTGCCGGTCGACGCGCCCGAGGGCACCGCGGCGCGCCCCATGACGCCCGACTCGAGCAGCACGTCGGCCTCGACTGGTCGGATTGCCGCGCGAATCGAGTATCTCTCTTGCTATCACGTCGACGATCGCACTCATCGATGTTTCCGTTGTCGTTATTTGCTACTGCTTCGTCATCAGCATGTCTTCGGCGCGAGGCCGGCTCTTCACCAGGCGTCCAGCGCCTTCAGCGTTTCCGAGCAGCGGCTTCATGAGCTTGAGCGGCCAGGCGTTGGGGCCGTCGGACAGCGCCTTCGCCGGATCGGGATGGGTTTCCATGAACACGCCGGCGACGCCGGTGGCGACCGCCGCGCGCGCCAGCACCGGCACGAACTCGCGCTGCCCGCCGCTGGCAGGTGCCCTGCCCGCCGGGCAGCTGCACCGGAATGCGTGGCGTCGAACACCACCGGGCAACCGGTGTCGCGCATGATCATCGAGCGAGCGCATGTCGGAGACCAGGTTGTTGTAGCCGAACGACGCGCCGCGCTCGCACACCATGATGTTGTCGCTGCCGCTCGCTGCCTTGCGCGCCTTGTCGACCACGTTCTTCATGTCGCCGGGCGCGAGGAACTGGCCCTTCTTGATGTTGACCGGCTTGCCGGCGCGCCGCCACGGCGTGGATGAAATCGGTCTGCCGGCACAGGAAGGCCGGGCGTCTGCAGCACGTCCACGACCTCCGCGCACCGCTGCGATCTCCTCCATCGTCGTGCACGTCGGTCAGGACCGGCACGCCGATCTGCTTCTTCACCTCGTCGAGGATCTCGAGGCCCTTCGTCCATGCCCAGGCCGCGAAACGACTTTGCTCGGAGCTGCGGTTGGCCTTGTCGTAGGACGACTTGTAGATGAACGGCGAGCGCCGACGCGGCGCAGTCATCTCCTTCAGCTTGCCCGGCGGTGTCGATCGCCAGTTGCCGCGACTCGACCACGCAGGGCCCGGCGATGACAAACAGCGGCTTGTTCGAGGCCGGCTTCGAATCCGCACAGTTTCATGGTCACGCCGATCGCACGTCGATGCTCTGTCAGCTGATGCTCTTCAGGCGTCCAGGCTCTCGGCGCCCGCGTCCGTGGCCGGTCGCTGCATAGCCGCGGCCTGGATGAACGCCTTGAACAGCGGATGGCCCGTCGCGCGGCGTCGAGGTGAACTCGGGGTGGAACTGGCAGCCGACGAACCACGGATGGTCCGGGCAGCTCCGATCATCTCCGCACAGTCCGTCGCTTGGCGGACCGCGCCGCTGCACCTTGCAGCCCGCCTCGATCGAGCGCGGCAGGTAATGCGTTGTTGACTTCGTAGCGATGGCGGTGCCGCTCGGTGACGCGCTCCTGCCCGTAGATCTGCGCGCGCCACGAGCCGGCCTCCAGCAGGCACTCCTGCGCCGCCCAGGCGCATGGTGCCGCCCAGATCGGACTCGGCGTCGCGGCGCTCGACCCGGCCGTCGCGGTCCTGCCATTCGGTGATGAGCGCGATCACCGGATGCGGCGTATCGGGATCGAACTCGGTGCTGTGGGCGCCGGCCAGTCCGGCGACGTTGCGCGCGTACTCGATGACGGCGAGCTGCATGCCCGAGGCAGATGCCCAGGTACGGAATGCCGTTCTCGCGCGCGTAGCGGATCGCCTTGATCTTGCCTTCGACGCCGCGCTTGCCCGAAGCCGCCCGGGCACCAGGATCGCGTCCATGGTCGGCAAGGCAGCCGATGCCGTTCTTCTCGATGCTCTCGGAATCGACGTAGTGGATCTTGACCTCGCGCCGGTGTGGATGCCCGCGTGGATCAGCGCTTCGGTCAGCGACTTGTAGGACTCCGTCAGGTCGACGTACTTGCCGACCAGCGCGATGTTGACGGCTGCGCTGCGGGATGCTCGAGCGCGTGAACCAGCTTGTCCCACATCGACAGATCGGCCGGCGGCGGATCGAGTGCCGAGCTTGCGGCAGACGATCTCGATCGAGATCCTGGCGCGTGCAGCATCGCCGGGATCTTGTAGATGCTGTCCACGTCGCACGCCGAGATGACGGCCTCCACCGCGACGTTGGTGAAGAGCGCGATCTTCCTGCGCTCGTCGTCCGGCAGCGGCCGGTCGGCGCGGCACAGCAGGCACGTCGGGCTGTATGCCGATCTCGCGCAGTTCCTTCACCGAGTGCTGCGTGGGCTTGGTCTTGATCTAGCAATACGTAACTGAACGAAGTACA
>ERZ1370068.6345-contig-5333_pt1 | contig 11933 bp, 9 predicted proteins | sample MGYA00561227_ERZ1370068 | MGnify/ENA primary metagenome ERZ1370068 (study PRJEB38410, sample SAMEA6850437) | metagenome | study: Metagenomic assessment of the ecological functions of the soil: analysis of the soil microbiota associated with the...
CCGGGCGACACCTGGACGATCTGACCCGGCGGGGCGCCCGCGCGCCCGCGTCCGATCATCACCGTCGGCCTGACCGCTCCCTCGCCGAGGCCTCGCTCGCGCGTTGCGGTAAAGCTGCCCCTGTCATGCTCCTGAGTCCCGCCTTCCTCGACGAGCTACGCGGCATCGTGGGCGCCGACGGCCTCATCCTCAGCACTGGAAGGGCGCATGACCTACGAGTGCGACATGCACACCTTCTACAAGGGGGCGCCCGACGCCGTCGTGCTGCCGCTGCGAGGCCGAGCAGGTGCAGGCGGTCGTCAGCTGTGCCGCCGGCGCGCGGGTGCCGATCGTGCCGCGCGGATCGGGGACGGGGTTGATCGGCGGCGCCATGGCGCGCCCAGGGCGGCGTGATGGTGTCGATGACGCGCATGGCGGCGGTGCTCGACGTCGATCTCCCGAACCGCTGCGCGACCGTGCAGCCGGGGCTGATCAACCTGTGGCTCACGCACGCCGTCGCGCGAGCGCGGGTGGTTCTTCGCGCCCGATCCCTCCAGCCAGATGGTCTCCTCGATCGGCGGCAACGTCTCGACCAACGCGGGCGGCCCGCACTGCCTCAAGTACGGCATCACCACCAACCACGTGCTCGGGCTGGAGATGGTCACCGGCGCCGGCGAGCTCGTGCGGCTCGGCGGCAAGGCGGCCGAGCGGCCGGGCTACGATCTCACCGGCGCCGCCGTCGGCTCCGAGGGCACGTTCGGGCTCGTCACCGCGATCACCGTGCGGCCTGACGCACACACCGGAGGCGGTCAAGACGGCCCTGGCCGCCGTTCCGCTCCATGGTCGACGCCTCGGAGGCCGTGTCGGCGATCATCGCCGCCGGGATGATCCCGGCCGCCCTCGAGATGCTGGACGAGGTCATCATCAAGGCGATCAACGCCGGGACGGGCGCGGGCTATCCGCCGAAGCGCCGGCGCCGTGCTGCTGATCGAGCTGGACGGCCCGCGCGCGGAGGTGGAGACGCAGGCCGAGCGCGCCGCGGCGATCTGCCGCGAGCGCGGCGCGATCTCGGTGAGCGTCGCCCGCGACGACGCCGAGCGCGCCCTGCTCTGGAAGGGGCGCAAGGAGGCGGCCGGCGCGGTCGGTCGCCTGACCGCCGCCGTACCTGCTGCAGGACGCGGTGGTGCCGCGCTCGAAGCTGCCCGCAGATCATGCGCGAGCTCGTCGCCATCGCCGAGCGCCATCGGCTGCTCATCGCCAACGTGTTTCACGCCGGCGACGGCAACCTGCATCCGCTGATCTGCTACGACGACCGGAATCCCGACGAGCTGGCGCGCGCCAAGCAAGCCAACGAGGAGCTGCTCCACGCGTGCATCGCGCTGGGCGGCAGCGTGACCGGCGAGCACGGGATCGGCGCGGACAAGTGCCAGAGCCTGCCGCTGCAGTTCGCCGAGGCCGACCTGAACTTCATGTACCGGCTGCGGGGCGTGTTCGATCCCGACCGTCTGATGAATCCCGGCAAGCTGCTCCCCACGCATCCGGCGTGCGGCGAGGGTTCAGGCCCGCGCGGCCGGTGCTGCCGGCCGGGACGTGGGTGTGAGCGTCACCACCCGCGCGCTCGGCGACGCGCTGCGCGCGCGGCCTGGGCCGCCGACGGCGCCACCGACGACTCCGGCGGCGCGCGCGGCCGCCGCCGATCGACGGCTGCCAGCCGAGCTGGGTCGCCCGGCCCCGGTCGCTGGAGGAGGCGGCCCGCGTGCTGGCGCTGGCGCACGACGAGGGGCTGGCCGTGCTGCCGCGCGGCAGCGGCAGCGCGCTGGCGCTCGGCGCGCCGCCCGAGCGCGCGGATGTCGTCGCTGGACCTCGGGCGCCTCGACGCGATCCTCGAGTACAGCCCGGACGATCTCACCGTCACCGTGCAAGCCGGCGTGACGGCCGGCGCGCTGGCCGGCGCGCTGCGCCGCGGCCCGGCAGACGCTGCCGCTCGATCCGCCCGGATGGTGCGACGCACGCTCGGCGGGATCGCCGCCACCGCGGCCAGCGGTCCGCTCCGGCTGCGCTACGGCGCCATGCGCGATCTGCTGCTCGGCGTCCGCTTCATTCAGGCCGACGGTGTGTCGACCTGGGGCGGCGCCAAGGTCGTGAAGTCGGTGACCGGCTACGACGTGCCCAAGCTGCTGGTCGGCTCGCCTCGGCACGCTGGGGGTCATCGGCGAGCTCACGCTGCGCCTGCATCCGCTGCCCGAGACCGAGGCGACGGGCCTGTCTCTTGCTGCGCGGCCCCGAGGCCGCCCAGGAGATGGTGGCGCGAATCGTGGACTCGACGCTGCAGCCGAATCGACTGGAGTGGCTCGACGCCGGCGCGCTGGCGGCCTGCGGGCTGCCCGGCGGCCCCGGCCGCGCTCGCGATCTCGGTCGGCAGCGTGGCCTCCGCGGTGCGCGCGCAGCGACGCGGTGATCGCCGCGGCCGGCGACCGCGGCGGGCGCGCGGGTCGAGACCGTGGGGCCGGCGTTCTGGCGCGACGCACGACCGCACGCTCGCCGAGACGGGCAGCACGCGTCCTGACGGATCGGCACGCTGACGAGCCGGCTGACCGCGGCGCTGGCGCGCGATCCGCGGCGCGCTGGGCGCCGAGACGCCGCGATCGCGATCACGGGGTGCGCGCCGCTCGGCCTGCTGCGGGTGGCGATCGACGGCGGGTGAGCCCGCGCGGCTGGCCAGGCGATCGAGCGGCTGCGCGGCTTCGTCGCCGAGGACGAGGGCAGCGTGGTGATCGAGCGGGCCCCGGTGGCGCTGCGCACCGGCGTCGATCCGTGGGGCAGCGTGCCGGCCGGCGCGCTCGAGCCTCATGCGGACGCTCAAGCGAGAGTTCGACTCCCGGGCGGAGCCTCAACCCGGCCGCTTCGTCGGCGGCATCTGACGATGCCGCCGGTGCCGACGCTGGCCGATCCCGAGAGCGCTGACCGCGCTGCGGACGTGCGTGCACTGCGGCATCTGCCTGCCCGCAGTGTCCGACCTACCGCGTGCTGGGCGAGGAGATGGACTCGCCGCGCGGCCGCCTCTACCTGATGCGCGCGGTGGCCGAGGGCGCCTGCCGATCACCGAGCAGTTCACGAACCACCTCGATCTCTGCCTCGGCTGCCGCGCGTGCGAGACGGCGTGTCCGGCCGGCGTGCGCTTCGGCTCGCTGCTGGAGACGGCGCGCGCGGACATCGAGCGTCACGGCCGGCCGTGGCGGCGCCGCTGGCTGACGCGCCTGCTCTTCGCCGTCTTTCCGCATCCGGATCGCCTGGGACCCGCTGCTCGGCCTGGCTCGGCGCTATCAGCGCTGGGGCCTTCAGAGCGCTGGTCCGGCGCAGCCGGTACTCGCGCGCTTCCCGCGGCTGGCCGCGATGGACGATCTGCTGAGCCACGTTCCCGAGCCGGCCACGGTGCCCGAGTACCTGCCGGCCCGCGGCAAGTCGCGCGGCCGCGTCGCCGTGCTCGCGGGCTGCGTGCAGCGCCACCTCTTTCCCGACGTCAACCACGACACGGTGCACCTGCTGTCGCTGGCCGGCTGGGACGTCGTCGCTCCGCGCGGGCAGGGTGCTGTGGCGCGCTCGAGCTCCACGCCGGCCACGCCGAGGCGTTCCAGGCGCGCGGGCAGGCGCTGGCGGCGGCCCTGCCGGAGGACGTCGAGTGGGTCGTCACCAACGCCGCCGGATGCGGCGCGGCCATGCGCGACTACGGCCACTGGCTGCCGGACTCGGCCGCCGCGCGTCTGGCCGGTCGCGTCCGCGACGTCACCGAGGTGCTGGCGAGACGCGCCGTTGCCGCTCGGACCGTTGCCGCTGACCGTCGCCTATCACGACGCCTGTCATCTGGCCCACGGCCAGAAGGTGCGGAGCGAGCCGCGCGCGCTGCTCCGGCGCATCCCCGGCCTGACGCTGGTCGAGCTGCGCGACAGCGACCTCTGCTGCGGGAGCGCGGGCATCTACAATATCCTGGAGCCGGAGATGGCCGACCGGCTGCTGGCGCAGCAAGCTCGACCGCATCGTCCAGAGCGGCGCGCGCGTGGTGGCCACCGGCAACCCGGGTGTCTGATGCAGATCGCCACGGGCGCCCGCGCCCGCGGCCTGCGAGCTCGCGACGATCCGTGCACCCGGTGACCTTGCTGGCCCGGTCGGCGGGAGTGAGGGCGTGATGAAGATCCGTCTGCGCGAGCACGCGTAAGTTCCAGGCCGACAGGATGGCCAAGATCGCGCTGGCGGCCACCCCGCGCGTGCTGCTCGATCTCTACGCGCTGGAGCCGGGCCAGGCGCAGAAGGTCCACTCCCACGACGCGCAGGACAAGATCTACGTGGTGCTTGAGGGCCGCGGGCGGTTCAGCGTCGGCGGGAGCGACGAGACGCTGGAGGCGCGGCGAGGCCATCGTGGCGGCGGCCGGCGCTCCGCACGGCGTCGTCAACGATTCAGGCCGCCCGGCTGCTGCTGCTCGTGCTCGTCTCGCCACCGCCGCCGCACGCGTGAGTCCGCCGCTGCGCGCGGCGCTTCATGGTCACCTGCCTGGGTGACATGTTCTACCCCGAGGTGGGTGAGCGGATCGTGCGGCTGCTGCGCCGACTGGGCGTCACGGTGGAGTTCCCGGCGGGACCAGACGTGCTGCGGCCTGCCGCTGTTCAACTCCGGTCACCACCGAGAGGCGGCCGCGGTCGCGCGCCGCACGCGTCGGCCTCTTCGAGGTCGCCGGAGCACGTGGTGGTGCCGTCGGGCTCGTGCGCCTGGATGGTCAAGCACGAGTATCCCGGGCTGATGGCCGACGCCGCGGGCCGCGCGGCCGCCGAGCGCGTGGCCGGCCCGCACCAGCGAGCTGTCGCAGTTCCTGGTGGCAAGATGCTGGGCCGGCGGACATTCACGAGCGCGGTCAGGGGACGATCACGTACCACGACTCCTGCCACCTGCTGCGCGGCCTGCACGAATCCAGAGCCCGCGGACGCTGCTGCGCGATCTGGCCGGGGCCCGCTTCGTCGAGCTGGCCGGCGCGCGACGAGTGCTGCGGCTTCGGCGGCTCGTTCTCGGTGCGGCTGCCCGAGGTGTCCACCGCCATCCTCGACAAGAAGCTCGCCAACGTCGAGGCCTCGGGCGCTGCGTGCGTGGTCGCCTGCGACGCCGGCTGCCTCATGCAGATGCGCGGCGGTCTGTCGCGTCGCGGCTCGCGCGTGCGTGCCCTGCACCTGGCCGAAGTGCTCGACCCCGATCGGGACGCCTCGTGAGCGACGGGGACCTCGCCACACCGTTTCGCGAGCGAGCGCAGCCGCGCGCTCGGCGATACCTTCCTGCAGGAAGCGCTCACGATCGCCACCACGAAGTTCATCACGCTCCGGCAGGAAGCCTTCGGCGACTGCCCCGAAGGCGAGGCGCTTGCGGGACCGCGCCCGGGCGATCAAGGAAGCCACGCTGCAGCACCTGGACGAGCATCTCGAGCGGCTGATCGACAACGTCGAGCGGCGCGGCGGGCACGTCCACTACGCCAACACCGCCGAGGACGCTCGCCGGATCGTCCTCGACATCGCCCGTCGGAGCGGCGCCCGCCTGGCCGTGAAGTCCAAGTCGATGGCCACCGAGGAGATCCACCTCAACGAGGCGCTGGAGGCGGCGGGGTGCACGCCGATCGAGACCGGACCTGGGCGAGTACATCATCCAGCTGGCCCACGAGCGTCCCTCGCACATCATCGCGCCGGCCATCCACAAGACGAAGGGGCAGGTGGCCGAGCTGTTCGCCCGCGAGCTCAAGCGCGAGACCCGGCCCGATCCCGAGATGCTGACGCGGATCGCTCGCGAGGAGCTGCGCGAGAAGTTCCTGCAGGCCGACCTCGGGATCACCGGCGCGAACTTCGCGGTGGCCGAGACGGGCACGGTGGTCCTCGTCACCAACGAGGGCAACGGCCGCATGGCGACCTCGCTGCCGCGGGTGCACGTGGCGGTGATGGGCGTGGAGAAGGTCGTCCCTCGATGACCGACCTGGCGGTGTTCCTGGCGATCCTGGCCAAGAGCGCCACCGGGCAGAAGCTCTCCGTCTACACCTCGCTGGTGGACGGGCCCGCGCCGTGGCGGCGAGCTCGAGGGACCGGAGGGGTTTCACCTGGTCCTGCTCGACAACGGGCGCATCAAGCAGATCGCCGGCACGCCTGCGCGAGGCGCTCTACTGTCTGCGGTGCGGCGCCTGCCTCAACGTCTGTCCGGTCTACCGTCAGATCGGCGGCCACGCCTACGGCTACACGTACCCCGGCCCCATCGGCATCCTCCTGACGGCGATGCTGGAGGGCCCGGCGTCGGTGAAAGATCTCGCCCACGCCTCGTCGCTCTGCGGCGCGTGCGCGGATGCGTGTCCGGTGCCGGATCGACATCCCGCGCATGCTCATCGAGCTGCGCAAGGACGTCGCGGAGAAGCGAATCGCCTCCTGGTCGGAGCGTCTGGTCTTTGGCGCCTTCGGCTGGCTACTGCGCCACCCCCGGCTCTACCGCCTCGGCGCGCCCATCGCGCGGCTGCTCCAGCGGCCGTTCACGCGGGGCGGGCGAATCCAGCGCCTGCCCCTGTTCTTGGCAGCTGGACCCGCACGCGGGACCTGCCGCCGGTCGCGGCGCGCACGTTCCAGGAGCGCTGGGCCGAGCTGGAGCGCTCGCGATGAGCGACCCGGGCCGAGTTCCTCGGCCGGATCCGCGCCGAGATGGCGCAAGACGCCGGGGCTGTTCGCGGCCACGCCCTCGGTCCGTCCCGCCCGGCCTCGCGAGCGGCTCGATGTCCTGCGCCGCGAGCTGTCGGAGCGCTGGCCGGAGAGCCTCGCGCGCTTCGTGCGCGAGTTCGAGCGCGTGGGCGGCGTCTTCCACCGTGTGGCCAGCGTCGCGCAGGTCCCGGACGTCATCGCGTCGATCGCGGCCGAGCGCGAGATGCGCAGGGTCGTGTCCTGGCATCCGGAGGCGCTGCGTCTCGATCTCGCGGGGCCGCTGACCGGGCGCGGGCTGCAGGTGAGCGCGATGCCGGGCGGGGAGGTGACGGCGGCCGAGCGCGGAGCGACTGCGCGCCGTGGTCGCGGCGGCCGAGCTCGGCGTGACCGGGTGCTGATCTCGCCGTCGCGGAGACCGGCACGCTGGTGGTCGTCTCCGGCGCCGGACGCCCGCGCTCGACGTCGCTGCTGCCCGCCTGTCACGCGGCCGTGTTCGACCGCGACGTCCTCGTGGAGTCGCTGGCCCAGGCCGGCCCTCGTCCTGGAGGCGTGGCACGACGGGCCGGAGGCCGACGCGCGAGGGGCGGCGATCAACTTCATCACCGGTCCCAGTCGCACGGCCGACATCGAGCTGACCCTCACGCGCGGGGTCCACGGCCCCAAAGAGGTCCACGCCGTGTTCGTCGAGGATGGCCTGCCCGGGGGCGTCGCGTGGCTGAGCGCTACTTCGGTCCCGAGGAGGTCGAGCGGCTGATCCCACGACTCACTCGCATCATGGAGCGCGTGATGGCGGCGCAGACGGCGGCGACCGAGGCCAGGAGTGGCTCGCAGCAGAGCAGCGAGCGGATCGAGCATGGCCGGCGGCGGCGTGATCGATCAGCCCGCCTGGCGGGCCGCCCGCGAGCGGGTCGACCGCGGGCGCGCGACGTGCAGCAGGGGCTCGAGCAGGTGCAGGCGCTGGGCGGCGTCCCAAGGATCTCGGGCTCGGCCTGGTCGACTTCATCCATCTGCGCGACGGCCGCGAGGTCAACCTCTGCTGGCGCTACGGCGAGGAGAAGATCACGCACTGGCACGGTCTCGACGAGGGCTACGCGAGCCGCAAGCCGCTAGTGACGTACACCGCCGTGTTCTTCGACCTGTTCGACACGCTGGTCCGCTTCGAGCGCGACCGCCTGCCGCTCATCGAGATCGGCGGCAAGTCCGTGCGCTCGACCGCCGGCCATCTGCACGCGGCGCTGTGCCACCCACGTGCCGGAGGTCACGCTCGAGCGCTGCTACGGCGCGCTGGCCGCCTCCTGGCAGAGGCCGAGCGCCTGCGGGCGATCGACCATCGCGAGGTGTCAGCCCGCGAGCGGTTCGCCGACTTCTTCCAGCGCCTGGCGCTCGATCCGGCGCGGCTGGCGCCCGGCCTCGACGTGATGCTGATCGACGCGCATCGCGATCAGCTGGCCAAGGCCGCGTTCTTCCCGCTGCACCACCGGCCGCTGCTCGAGCGGCTGGCGCGCCGCCACCGCCTCGCCGTCGTGTCGAACTTCGACTACAGCCCCACGGCGCTGGCCATCCTCGAGACCGGCGGGGTCCGCGGAGCTGTTCGCCGCCATCGTGGTCTCGGACGAGGTGGGCTGGCGCAAGCCGCGTCCGGACATCTTCCGCGAAGCGTTCCGGCGGACCGGCGTCGATCCCCGGCGGACGCTCTTCGTCGGCGATCGCGCCGACATCGACGTCGTGGGCGCCCAGGCGATGGGCATGGACGTGGCCTGGATCAATCCGGGGCACGAGGCGCTCCCGGCCGGCATCGCCCCGCCGACCCTACGAGATCCGCGACCTGGCCGAGCTCGAGCGCCATCACGGCTTAGGGGCCGACCAGAAGCGATCCTCCCGCTGCTCGTCGCCCTGGTACTCGCGGAACTCGGTCGCTTTTCCGTTCTTCAGCCGCCACACGTGGACCTCGGGGAACGACGCCGACACTCCGTGACGTTTCGCGTTGACCGTGACCAGGGCGACGACGAGATCGCCGTCGCTTGAGCACCGCTGTGCACGTCGATGCTGAATGCGCCGCCCGACAGGTCCATCGTGCGCCGGAAGAAGCCGCCGACCTGATCGTGGCCGGTGTAGTCCCCGAGAGCGGGCCGTGGCCCGGGACGTGCCAGGTGATCGCCGGGTCCATCGCGGCAAACACCGCGGGAATGTTCCCGTGCGCGAAGTCTTCGTAGGCCTGGCGAATGATCGATGCCGTTCGAGTCGGCCCATGACGTCCTCCTTCCGGTCTATCCGAGCGTCGAATCCACCACGGCCAGCGGGTGCTGGCCTGGTACATAGGTCACCGCGGTCACGCCGATCATGCGCCGGGCCTCGGCCTCCGGAATCTTCATGGGACCCGGGGCCGGCGCGCTGCCGGGCGCCGGCTGCGCGGAACGCCGTGGACATCGCGGTGTGGAAGCTCACGTTGCCCTCCACCTTCTGCAGCACCTGGTGGATGTGACCGTTGAGCACGGTCACGGAGCCGAAGCGCTTGAGGTAGGCGAGGGCGCGGCCGGCGTCCTCGGTGGTCCAGCCCCCACTGGGGTAGACCGCCCAGAGCGGCACGTGCGAGAAAGATCACGACCGGTGTGCTGCTCGACGGTGGAGCAGGATCCTTCTCGAGCCACTCGATCTGATCGTCACCAGCGCGCCCATGCCGCTCGCCCTTAGTACTTGGCAGCACGTTGACGAGGCCGACGAAGTGCGCGTGCCCTTGTAGTACAGCTCTGCCAGCCGCGCCCGCCGACGGTGCCTTTGCCGTAGCGGCTCAGGTATTCCTGGCCGCCGTCAGGGAAGACATCGCTGCTCGCCCGGTACGTAGAGGAGATGCGCCTCCGTCATTGCTACGCCCTTGAGGATCTCGGCGACGGTGTCGAAGGCCCCGCCTTCTGGCCGTGCGTCTGGTCGCCCGTGTGGAGCACGAACGCGGGGGGGCGGCGCTGCAGCGCATTGACCCGGTCCACCACCTGCTGCGAGCGTGGCCGCCGCATCCGCGTTCGCCTGACCCTTGAAGCCGACGTGCGTGTCGCTGATCTGCACGAAGCTGAAAGCTGCCGGACGCGGCCTCGGCGGCGCTCGCGGGTGAGACCAGCCGCGACGACAGCACGCCGCCACTGGCTGACCCAGACGAGGCCACCGCCCGCCCAGGCCATGCACTCGGAGAATCCACGTCGATCGATGCGATCCATGTTCGCCTCCTTGGACACCGCGCTGGTGGTTTGGGTTTACTTCACGACCACGACGGCCTTCATCCGAGGATGCAGGGCACAGAAGCACTCGTCAGCGACCTGGGATGTGTGAACGTCTGCGCCGAACGCGTCGTCGTGACTCAGCCCGGTCGATCCTGAACGCCGCCGCTCACCGAGCGTGATGGTGTGAGGCTCCTCGTCGTGGATTGATCCACCGCACCGTGGTGCCCGCGGGCACCGCCAGCGTCGGCGGCGTGACTGGCGAACTCCTGATGTCGACGGCGGCGGCCCCGACCGCCGCGACGTGTGCGGCCGTCACCGCCGATAGGATCAGCCCCGTCACGATCAGCCCGCCATGCTCGCTGCTCGCCACGCCCGCTCTCTCATCATCGCGCTCCTTCTCTCACCCCTGCCAACGTCGGCCCGCGCGGTTCGTTCCACGGAACGAACCGGCGCGTCGAGGCGTTATGCGGGAGGTGAGAGGCCGCGCCGAGCGTGGTGCGATGGTGGGGCACGCTCTCCAAGGAGCCGACCAGGGTTGGATTCAGTGGCCACCGGGGCGCTGGCTCACGTCGACGCCCCACACAACCTGGCGCGGCACCTCACCGGCAACAGGCCGACGCCGAGGACCTCGTGCAGGAGACGTGGCGCCCGCGCCCTGCGGGCGCAGCATCAGTTCATGCCGGGCTCGAACCTCAAGGCGTGGCTGTTTCGTATTCTGAGGAACACGTTTCTCAGCCGGTACCGACGGCAGCGTCACGACCCGACGGTGGGCGGCCTCGACACCGTCGAGGTGGGAGCGCCCGACGCGGGGAGCGAGGCGTGGCTGATTCGGCGACGTCGAGCTCGAGCGACTGCGCAAGGTCGTGGCGGAGGAGATCGAGGCAGCGCTGATGGACACTGACGGAGGACGCGCGCACCGTGATCCTGCTGGACCCGGAGGCCGAGTGAGGTCGAGGTCGCCGACGTCGTGGGGCTGTGCGGTGGGCACGGTGAAGTCTGGACTGGCCCGCGCCCGGGCCGTGCTCCGGCTGAAGCTGAAGGACTACGCGCGATGACTTGTGACGACGCGCGGACGCGCGCCTGCTCGAGCTTCAGCGGAGCGCTGCTGTTAGCCGGTGCGGGCTGAGGTGCAGGCGCACCTCGACACGTGCCCGACCTGCAGCGGGCGGCGGCCATCGAACACGAGCTCACGGTGGCCTCGAGCAGCGATTGCCCCAGCGCCCCGGCCCCTCGACTCGCGCTCAAGCGCCGGCTGGCCATCGGATGGCCCGCGCCCGCCGCCATGGCGCTCGTGGTGGGGCGGGTGGCGGCCGGAAGCTGGTTCCCGCGCCGCGACGGTCGCCGTTCTGCTGGTCGTCACGCCCGTCCTGTACTACGAGCGTGCGACATCCCGTGCCGCGAGCGAGCGGGCGAACCCGGTGTCCGAGGCCGTGGAACGATCACCTGCGCGTGCTCAGCAGCCAGCAATCCCTCGACGTCGAGCGCGGTGGAATCGCACCAGGTGAAGCCCTGGTTCTGAGGGGCGTCTGGACTTCGCGCCGGTGCCATGGCGTTCGAGGGCGATGCCGAGTTCTCGCTCAGGGGCGGCGCCGTCGGCTACTTCCGGATCGTAGGCGGCGGTGCTCGTCTACACGCGCCGGCTGCAGCCCCATCTCGCTGCATCGTCTTTCGCGCCGAGAACCTGGCGTGGCCGACCGGGGAGCTGACCCGGATCGGCTCCGTGGAGGCGCACGTGACGCGCCGAGCGCGGCTTCAACGTGATCACCTGGCGCAAGGGCGACCTCGGCTATGCGCTCGTATCCGATGTGGATGCACGCGAGTTGCGCCAGCTCGCCGCCAGGATGTGACCCCGCACCAAAGCTCCAGCTGCCGGCCTGGCCTCCAGGCCCGATCCTGGCCCCTTCCTGCATCTCATGGGGCAGGGAGGGCCTGAGCGGTCATGGCGACAACGCGCAAGGTCATCATCATCGGCGCCGGGCCGGCCGGTTACACCGCGGCGATCTACGCAGAGCAACGGTGTAACTGAACGAAGCATAC
>ERZ1370068.2959-contig-2084_pt1 | contig 11924 bp, 19 predicted proteins | sample MGYA00561227_ERZ1370068 | MGnify/ENA primary metagenome ERZ1370068 (study PRJEB38410, sample SAMEA6850437) | metagenome | study: Metagenomic assessment of the ecological functions of the soil: analysis of the soil microbiota associated with the...
AGCCCTCTGGGCGACAAGTCGATGCTTGCGATGGAAGCGCGAGAGGCGCCCGGGCGCATCCAGGAGGTGCAACGTGATGGTAGTGCGCCATCACCTCCGACATCAGCTTCACTGACCTCGTACTCGAAGCGCGCCTTGAGGTCCGGGTGCCGGTCGAGGAAATCCGCCCACAGCGGCATCGGCAGCGCTGCGATCTGCACCTTCGTGACCGCGACGATCGAGTACGGCACCGGCGTGCGCAGGCGCCAGAGCGGCGTACGAAGTGTCCATCTCGTTCTCGGCGGCGAAGCGCAGGATCATCTCGCGCCCCTCCGGGTTCGAGACGACGACGCTTCAGCATTCCGTCGAGGATGAAGATCTGCTCCATCTGCTCGTCGCCCTGGCGCACGAGGCATCGCCCTTTGGCGAACTCGCCCGCCGCGAGCAGCGGCTCGAGCTCGCGCCACTGCTCCGCGGTCATGTCCCGCAGCAGCAGGTTGCGGTGCAGTTGCAGCCGCAGGCTGTTGCACGTGGGGATGGATCGAGATCGACGTCATCGGAAGGCGGATTGTAGCTTCTTGACCGCAGTCAAGGCCTTGTACGACGCACGGATTCTTACCATATCGCCTCTTCCCGCAAGCATCCTGCAACACGAGGAGGCCCAGATGGGCACCGCAGAACCCCAGGTCGCCGCTGCCGGCGAGACTCAGGTCAGTATCGACGGCTTCCAGCTCGTCATCGATGCACTGAAGCTGAACGGCATCGACACGATCTACGGCCTGCCCGGCATCCCGATCACCGACCTGACGCGCCGCGCGCAGGCCGCAGGCCTGCGCGTGCTTTCGTTCCGCCACGAGCAGAACGCGGGCTACGCCGCCTCGATCGCCGGCTTCCTGACGCAGAAGCCCGGCATCTGCCTGACCGTTTCCGCGCCCGGCTTCCTGAACGGCCTCAACGCGCTCGCGCACGCGACGCGTCAACTGCTTCCCGATGATCCTGATCAGCGGCTCGAGCGAGCGCGAGATCGTCGACCTGCAGCAGGGCGACTACGAGGAGATGGACCAGCTCGCGATCGCCAAGCCGCGTCGCCAAGGCGGCGTTCCGCGTGCTGCATGCCGAGGACATCGGCGTCGGCATCGCGCGCGCCATCCGCGCCGCAGTGTCGGGCCGCCCGGGCGGCGTCTACCTCGATCTGCCGGCCAAGCTGTTTCGCGCAGAGCATCGACGCGCGCCGCCGGCAAGAACTCGTTGATCAAGGTCGTCGATCCGGCGCCGCAGCAGATCCCCGGCGCCGGAAGCGGTCAAGCGCGCGCTCGATCTGCTGAAGAGCGCAAGAAGCCGCTGATCATCCTCGGCAAGGGCGCCGCGTATGCGCAGGCCGACGCGGAGATTCAAGCCCTGATCGAAAAGACCGGGATTCCCGTACCTGCCGATGTCGATGGCGAAGGGTCTGCTGCCCGGACACGCACGAGCTGTGCGCGTCCGCCGCGCGCTCGTTCGTGCTGCCCGGCGCCGACGTGGTGATGCTGATCGGCGCGCGCCTGAACTGGCTGCTGTCGCACGGCAAGGGCAAGACCTGGGGCGGCAAGGGCCACAAGGACTGGGGCGGCCAGAAGTTCATCCAGGTCGACATCTCGCCGCAGGAAGCCGACAGCAACGTGCGCATCGATGCGCCGGTGGTCGGCGACATCGGCTCGTGCGTGCGTGCGCTGCTCTCGGCCATCGGCAGCAAGCTGCCCGAAACCGCCGGCGGAGTGGCTGGCGGCGATCAGCGAGAAGAAGAAGCGGCAACGTCGCGAAGATGGCCGAGACGCTCGGCGAAGAATCCGTCGCCGATGAATTTCCACAGCGCGCTGAACGTGGTGCGCGACATCGTCAAGGCCAATCCGGACGCGATGTTCGTCAACGAAGGCGCCAACGCGCTCGACTTCACGCGCAGCATCGTCGACATGTACAAGCCGAGGAAGCGCATCGACGTCGGCACCTGGGGCATCATGGGCGTCGGCATGGGCTACTGCGTCGCGGCCGCCGTCGTCACGCAAGCAGCAGGTCATCGCGATCGAGGGCGACAGCGCCTTCGGCTTCTCCGGCATGGAAGTCGAGACGATCTGCCGCTACAACCTGCCGGTCTGCATCGTGATCATGAACAACAACGGCGTGTACAAGGGCACGGACGTCAACCCGACCGGCGGCCCCGACGTCGCGCCGACCGTGTTCGTCAAGGGCGCGCGCTACGACAAGCTGATGGAGGCTTTCGGCGGCGTCGGCGTGCACGCGACGACCCCGGCCGAGCTGCGCAAGGGCGATGGAAGACGCGATCCGCTCGCGCAAGCCCGACGCTGATCAACGCCGTGATCGACGAGACCGCCGGCACCGAGAGCGGCCGCATCACGCAGCCTGAATCCATCTGCGCAAAGAAAAAGTAGGCGAACCATGGAAGCACTCAAAGGAGTCCGCATCCTCGACATGACGCACGTGCAGGCGGGTCCGACCTGCTCGCAGCTGCTCGCGTGGATGGGCGCGGACGTGATCAAGTTCGAGAACCCGCAGGGCGACGCCACGCGCGGCCAGCTGCGCGACGTGCCCAACGCCGACAGCCTGTACTTCACGATGCTCAACTGCAACAAGCGCTCGATCACCGTCAACATGAAGAGCGCCGAGGGCAAGCAGGTGTTCGTCGACCTGCTGAAGAAGTGCGACATCGTCATGGAGAACTTCGGCCCCGGCGTGCTCGACCGCTTCGGCTTCACCGTGGGAGAAGATCCGCGAGATCAATCCGAAGATCGTCATGGGCTCGATCAAGGGCTTCGCCTCGAGCGGCCCGTACGCCGACTTCAAGGCGTACGAGAACGTGCGCGCAGGCGATGGGCGGCGCGATGAGCACGACCGGCGTGCCTGACGGCCCGCCGTTCGTCACCGGCGCGCAGATCGGCGACTCGGGCACCGGCCTGCACCTCGCGATCGGCCTGCTCGCCGCGCTGCGCCAGGCGCGACCGCACCGGCAAGGGCCAGTACGTCGAGGTCGCGATGATGGACGGCGTCATGAACCTGTGCCGCGTGAAGTTCCGCGACCACCAGCGCCTGACGCGCCAGGCGCATCGCCGAGTACTCGGTGCCGACCTACAAGGACATGGGCGAAGTGCCGCGCGCCGGCAACGACTCGGGCGGCGGCCAGCTCGGCAACGCGGTCCACTGCAAGCCGCACGGCGCGAACGACTGGCTCTACGTCGTCGTGCAGGAAGCCGTCTGGGAGGACCTCGCGAAACGCATCGGCCCGGAAGTCGGCGTGCCCGACCTCGCGGCGGATCCGCGCGTCGCGACGATCGCCGAGCGGCGCAAGAACCAGCAGCTCGTGTGGACGCTGCTCAACAAGTTCGCCGAGAAGTACACCAAGCGCGAGCTGATGGCGATCCTCAATCCGCTCGATGTGCCGTGCGGCCCGATCATGAGCACCGAGGACCTCGCGACCGACGAGCACGTGCGCGGGCGCGACATGTGGGTCGAGCTCGACCATCCGCAGCGCGGCAAGTGGTGGAACGTCGGCATGCCGATCAAGCTCTCGGATTCGCCGGCGCGGATCGAGCGCTCGCCGACGCTCGGCGAGCACACCGACGAGATCCTGCGCGCAGGTGCTCGGCTACGACGAGTCGAAAATCGCAGGCCTGAAGCAGGCGGGCGCGTTCTCGCGTGCCGCCGAAGAAGGCCGCATGAAGATCGCGATCATCGGGCAGCAGGACTTCGGCAAAGGCCGGTGCTGCGAGGCGTTCCTCGCGCGCGGCGACCAGGTCGCGGGCGTTTTCTGCGCGCCGGAGAAGCCGGGCGGGCGCCCCGACGCGCTCGAAGGTCGCGGCGCAGGAAAAGGGCGTGAAGCGTTTTCCAGTTCGCATCGCTGAAGAGCGACGACGCGAAGAAGGCGCTCAGGACCTCGACGTCGAGCTCGGCGTCATGGCGTTCGTGCTGCAGTTCGCGCCGCAGGACTTCGTCAACATTCCGCAGCGCGGAACGATCCAGTACCACCCGTCGCTGCTGCCGAAGTATCGCGGCCCGTCGTCGATCAACTGGCCGATCGCGCGCGGCGACACGCAAGACCGGCCTGACGATCTTCCGCCCGACCGACGGCCTCGACGAGGGCCCGGTGATCCTGCAGAAGACGACGCCGATCGGGCCCGGACGACACGCTCGGCACGGTGTACTTCGACCGTCTGTTCCCGATGGGCGTGCAGGCGATGCTCGAGGCCGCGGACCTCGTCGCCGCCGGCAAGCATCGCGAGACTACGTGCAGGACGAATCGCAGGCGACCTACGAAGGCTGGTTCCGCAAGGCCGAGGCGCGCGTCCACTGGGCGAGCCACGTCGATCACGTCTACAACATCATTCGCGGCTCGAATCCGGCGCCGGGCGCCTGGACCACGCTCGAAGGCGAGGAACTGCAGATCTTCGACGCGCGCAAGATCCCGGTGCGCACGTTCGGCGCGGTGCGCGGCGAAGATCGGCGAGATCGTCGATGCCTCCGGCAACGCATTCCAGGTCACCGCGCAGGGCGGGCGCATCGAAGTGCTGCGCGCAAGCTCGGCGACGGCAAGAAAGTGGCCGCCGCGGGCTGATCACTTCCGGTTCCATCGAGGTGGGGCAAATCCTCTCCACCTAGCGGCTTGCTCGTCGGGATTTCTTGAAACGGGGTTGCGCCGGTGTCAGCCTGCTGAAGGCTGGGCGGCCTCTGACGGACGTTTTCCGACGCCGCTCTTCGACCAGCGTTATCATAGTTTCTTGCCTTCTTCGGAGTTGGGACGCGACTTGGCAGACGGCCAGCAAGCGAGTTCGTTCGAAAGTCTTCTCGACGAAAGCCGGAGCAGCTAGTCTGGCGAGCGCCTGCAGGCGGCGCATTGCCGGGATGCTGGAAAGTCCGACGAGTCGCCTCGCCGAGCTCACGACCGGCGAACACGCAGTAACCGCGAGAGCCAGCAGCTCTACCAGAGCACGCGCAAGGTGCTCGCACGCGCAGCTACCGGATGCTCGAAACCAAATTCCTCGGAGTCCTACATCAAGAGTTCGAGAACGCACTAACAGGGTCAGTGGACGAGGCGCAGAGCTTTTCCGAGATGGAGGTGGCTGCGCTCGAGCTGGTCGGCGATGACGACCTGGCGGAAACCCTGAGTACAAGGAATGCGCCACCAAGCTGCGCCGCTTCTGCGACGAGGAGCTGGCGGCGCTCGACCAGCGCATCGGCGTGCTGCTGCGGCGATGCAAACCTGGCGGCCGAGGCCAATCCTTTCGGGCCGGAATCGATCGGCGACGCTTACCAGAAGGCCTGCCGCGCGCTCGATGCCGATGCCAAGGTGCGCGGCGTTCTGCTGAAGCTGTTCGACGACCACGTCGTCGACGAAGTGCGCTCCATTTACTAAGGCCGTCAACGCGCTGCTGGTCAAGAACTCCGATTCTGCCCAAGATCCGCTACGGCGTTTCCAAGAAGGCCGAGGGGCAAATCCGCGTCGAAGGGCGCGCATGACGAGGACGAGGCAAAGGAAGACGCACGAAGCCGGCGCGGCGCGCAGGGGCGCTCAAGCGAAGAGAATATTTTCGCGATGCTGCAGGCAACCTCGTCGCGAAGGCGGGCGTGGAGGCGGCGGGAGGGGCGGTGGCGGTGGCGTCGCGCTGCCGCCCGGCGCGGTGATTCTGCAAGGGGCCGAGCCTGCTCGGGTCGCTGACGAGGATCCAGCAGGAGTCAGGCGGGCGCTCTGCCGGAAGGAGTCTCGGAGGCCGCGGCGTCCGGGCGGCGAATGTGCTCCGGGAGCTCGAAGTCGAGCACGCTTCGGCGCGGGTCTCCAGCAGATGGACGCAACGACGCTGGATATCGTCATCGATGCTGTTCGACCAGTTGTTTCGACGATCCCGAGATCCCGGTCGGCCTGAAGGGCCTGATCGGCCGGCTGCAGATTCCGATGCTGAAGGTGGCGATCGCCGACAAGTCGTTCTTCGCCAGGAAGACGCACCCGGCGCGGCCAGCTGCTCGATACGTTCGGCGAAGTCGCCGTGCGCCTGCCGGCCGAGTTCAGCGCCGACAGCACGACGCTTCGTGCACCTGGAGGCGATCGTCCAGCACCTCGTGGAATACCTTCGAGGACGATGTCGGCGTGCTTCGAGGCGCGCGACGCGAGCAGGTGCACAGATCGTCGCCGGAGCACGACAAGCAGGTCGAGGCCGACGCGCGCGGCGCGGCGAGAGCGAATCGAGCAGACCGAGAACCTGTCCGCTGCAAAGACCGCGGCCCAGGACGAAGTGAGAGTGCGGGTCGCGGGCCACGACGCTTCCAGGCGGTGTTCGAGTTCCTGGTCAAGCAGTGGGTGAAGTACCTCCTCGCGTCGTGCACGAAATCCGGACGTGACGAGCGAGAGGAGTGGAAGAACGCGATCGAGGCGATGGATCAGGTGGTCTGGAGCGTCGAGCCAGATCGACACGCACTGAGGAGCGCGCAAGCTCGCGGCCACCGTGCCGGGCTCGTCAGGCGCCTGCGTCGCCGGAATGCAAAGTGATCGGCCACCGACGCGAGGCACGCGAGCGCTTCCTCGGCAGATTGATGAGGTGCCACACCGTGGCCTGGGCACGCAAGACGCCAGGACGCCGCGGCGGCGGCGGCGCCGGAGCCGGCCTGCCGATACCAAGGCCGGCAGCCGCGACAGCTCGACTTCAACGCGCGCCAGTTACGGTGAAGAATCCCTACGGAGAGGGGCAACGTGCGAGGTGGTCGACCTCGATTTCACTCCGCAGCCCGTGGACATGGACAAGCGTGCAGGCGCGAAGGCGGCCTGATGTCGGCGCTGTCGGTCAGAGCCGCCGGCGAACATGGTCAAAGGGAACCTGGGTCGAATTCCGTCCCGAAGGAAGACGGCGCCGTGCCCGCGTACTGCGAAGGTGCTGTTCGTCAGCCCGAAGAAGACGCGCTACCTGTTCTCGGACCGGCGCGGAAAGGACGATCCCTGGAGCTCAGCCGCGTCGAGATCGTGCGCCGCCTGCGCAGCGGCGAGGCGGTGCGGCTCGACGAGGAGCCCGCCGAGTCGCTGTTCGATCGCTTCATGAACGGCACCGATGGGCAAGCTCGCTCGCTCTCGGCTGGCAGCGCGCACCCGCGCGGATCGCGGCGGGACGGCGTTAGCGGGATGGCGTAGAATTTTTCGCCCGGTTGGCGCGAGCGCGGCGTCGTTCGGGCCACGGCAGGAGAGCCGCAAGATGAAAGCCTTGGGCAGCGGATTCTGGAAGACGGACTGGTTTCTCGGGGTCGTGATCGTCCTCCTCGTGTGATGATCTTCAGACCGCGCGAGCGATCCTGATCCCGAGCCTCGAGCGCAGGGCGTACGACCTCGGCGTGCGCGCGACGTCGCGCGAGCCGGCGAAGAACGTCACGATCATCGCGATCGACGAGGAAAGCCTGGAGAAGATCGGGCGCTGGCCGTGGTCGCGCGAAGTGCTGGCGAAGATGACCGACCAGCTCGCGGCGGCGAAGGCGAAGGTGATCGCGAACACGATCCTCCTTTCCGAGCCCCAGGTCGACCCCGGCTACCAGTACATCGTCAAGCTGCTCGATCTCGCGCAGAAGTCGGCGGCTCAGCCGCGTGCCCGGCGCCGGGCGCCGAGCAGGCGCCGCGACTGCCACCGGCAGACGCGCCCGCGCTGCCGGGCGACGGGTTTGCTCCGATCGTCTCGCTGCTGAAGGACGCCGAGGTCCGCGCTGAACACCGATCGCAAGCTCGCCGAAGAGCTATGCGAAGGCCGGGCAACGTCGTGCAGCCGATGCTGTTCGTGCTGGGCGAGCCGCTCGGCAGGCCGGACAAGCCGCTGCCGCCGTTCGCGCTGAAGAACACGATCGCGATGCCGAAGGGCGCACGGCGAATCGTTCGGGTTCCTGACGTCCTCGGTGCGCCTGCCGATCGAGCCGATCGGAACGGTCGCCGCGGGCATTGGGCACTCAATACGGATGTGGACGTCGATGGCGGCGTGCGGCGGGAGCCGCTGGTGCTGCAGTACTTCGACCAGCTCTTCCCGTCGATGTCGATGATGATCGCGGCGAAGAGCCTCAGCCTGACCACGGCCGACATCAAGGTGCAGCGCGGCGAGAGCGTCTCGCTCGGGCGGCTCAAGATCGGCACTGGATCCCGCGCTGCAGATGTATACGTACTTCTACAAGGATCGCGACGGCCGGCCCGCGTTCAGCGTCGCGTCGTTCTTACGACGTCGCGAGCGGCAAGATCCCGATCGACCAACTATGCCGACCGGATCGTGCTGATCGGCGCGACGGCGCGCCGGGCCTCGGACGCGAGCCAGGTGACGCCGATCTCGCCGGCGATGGCGCCGGTGCTGACGCTCGCGCATTCGGTCTCGTCGATCCTGCCGGAGCACTCTCTTCGTCGCGCCCGCGTGGGCGCATTGGGTGGAGATGCTGCTGTTCCTGCTGGTCGCCGCGTACTCGTCGTCCTGCTGCCGCGCGCTTGCCGCCGGCCCGGCGCTCGCGATCTCGGGTGCGATCTTCCGTCACTCTGATCGCGGTGCACTTCGGATTGATGGTGACCGGCGGAATGTGGATGCAGCTCATGCTGCCGGCGACGCTGCTGCTGATCGGGCACGCGCGCGCTCGTGTCCAAGCGCTTCATCGTCACCGAGCGCGGCGAAGGTCAAGTCCGACGAGAGCTCGGCCGAATCGAACCGCATGCTCGGCCTCGCCTACCAGGGCCAGGGCCAGCTCGACATGGCGTGGGACAAGTTCCGCCAGGTGCCGCTGTCCGAGGCGCTGCTGGACAATCTGTACAACCTGGCGCTCGACTTCGAGCGCAAGCGCCAGTTCAACAAGGCCGAGAGCGTGTTCCGCCACATGCACGGCTTCAACCCGAAGTTCCGCGACCTCGAGCAGCGCCTGTCGCGCGCCGAAGCAGCTTGTCCGAAACCGTGATGCTCGGCGGCGGCGCGGCGACCGGGCGCACCAACGTGTACGATCCTCGGCGAGGGCGGGACGCGTCGAGAAGCCGATGCTCGGCCGCTATCAGGTCGAGAAGGAGCTCGGCAAGGGCGCGATGGGCGTCGTCTACCTCGGCAAGGATCCCGAAGATCGGCCGCGTCGTCGCGATCAAGACGATGGCGCTGTCGCAGGAGTTCGAGGCCGACGAGCTCGTCGAGGTCGAAGGAGCGCTTTCTTCCGCGAGGCCGAGACCGCCGGGCGCCTTCGCACCCGAACATCGTCACGATCTACGACGCGGGCGAAGAGCACGACCTGTGCTACATCGCGATGGAGCTGCTGAAGGGCGGCGACCTGGTGCAGCTATTCGAAGGCGGGCAGCCTGCTGCCGCCGTCGAAGGTGATTTCGATCGTCGCGCGCGCGCCGAGGCGCTGCGGCTACGCGCACAAGCAGGGCGTCGTGCACCGCGACATCAAGCCGGCGAACCTCATGTACCACCCGGAGACCGATCACGCTGAAAGTCACCGACTTCGGCATCGCGCGGCTCACCGACTCGTCGAAGACGAAGACCGGAATGGTGCTCGGCACGCCTTCGTTCATGTCGCCCGAGCAGCTCGCGGGCAAGACGCATCGAAGGGCCGCTCGGACCTGTTCTCGCTCGCCGTGAGCCTGTACCAGCTGCTGACCGGAAGGCTGCCGTTCGAAGGCGAGTCGATGGCGCAGCTGATGTTCAAGATCGCCAATGAGCCGCCGATCGGACATCCGCGGCGTCAATGCCGCGATCCCGCCCGGTCTCGGTCGCATTCCTCGACCGCGCGATGGCGAAGAACCCGGACGAGCGATACCAGACCGGCGAGGAGTTCGCCGCGGCGCTGCGTGCAGGCACCTGCGCCGCCGTAGCGCCGGCCGGTGCGCGCCAAGGGCGTGGACGTCGCGTTATGAGCGATCCGCATGGACCTGACCCAAGCACTCAGAGATAGCGAGTTGCACCGACCGGGCATGGTGCGGTCGCACAACGAGGATTCGATCGCCTCGGACGCGGCCGAGCGGCCTGGTCGTGCTCGCCGACGGGATGGGCGGCTATAACGCGGGCGAAGTCGCGAGCGGCATCGCGACCACGGTGATCATCGAGCGAGCTGAAGAAGCTTTTCGCCAAGGTGCGGCCGTTCGATCTCGATCAGGAGACCAACGCTCCGGCCGCCTCGGCGCATGGTGCGCGAGCAGGTGCAGAAGGCGAACACGTCGATCTTCCAATCAGCGCAGAGCCAGCCCGCAGTACGCGGGCATGGGCACGACGCTCGTCGTGGGCCTGTTCTACGACAACAAGATCCTGGTCGCGCATCTCGGCGACTCGCGGCTGTACCGCCTGCGCGGCGACGACTTCAGGCAGATCACGCGCGACCATTCGCTGCTGCAGGAGCAGATCGATTCCGGCTGATCACCGCCGAGCAGGCGAAGCATGCGCACCACAAGAATCTCGTGACGCGGGCGCTCGGCATCGATCCGTCGGTCGACCCGGAGATCCACGAATACGAAGCCGCGCCGCGCGACATCTACCTGCTTTGCTCGGACGGCCTGTGCGACATGGTGAGCGACGACGACATCGGCACGACGTTGCGCGAACTGGGTGCGAACCTGGAGCTCGCCGCCCAGCAGCTCGTGCAGATGGCCAACGACAACGGCGGGCGCGACAACGTATCGGTTATACTCGTTCGCGTTGTGCGGAGTATCCGGGGCCGCGGGGCGTGGTCGGCGAAGCTTTTCGCGTGGTTAAAATAGCAGCCAGGGTTCGGTCATGGCGAAACTGATACTCAGCATGGACGGTCAGGTGCTCAAGGAGATCCCGCTCTCCAAGGAGCGCATCACGATCGGCCGCAAGGCGCAGAACGACGTCCAGATCAGACAACCTTGCGGTCAGCGGCGAGCACGCGGTCATCGTCACGCATCATGGACGACGCGCTTTCTCGAGGACCTCGGCAGCACGAACGGCACGATGGTCAACGGCAAGCCGATCAAGAAGCACTTCCTGCAGGACAACGACGTCGTCGAGCTCGGCAAGTACAAGCTCAAGTACGTCGTCGAGAAGAAAGCCCAGCCGAAGGCAGCGCCGGCCGCCCCGGCAGCGGCCGATTTCGAAAAGACGATGGTGCTGCGCCCGGGCGCGATGAAGGCCGCGGTCGAGCAGGCGAAGGCGATGGCAGCCGCAGGCGGCCAGCAGGCGGCCGCGCAGGCGATGCGCGCCGCGGCCGTGCAGCAGGTCGCGCAGAGCGCGGCAGCGGCCGGCGTGGCCGACAAGGACGCGAAAACCGCGCCCGCACTGCGAGCGCTGCTGCCGCGGTCGCGCCGCGGCGCGCGCAACGCAACAGCATGCCGCCGGCGCGGCTCCCGCCGAGCGCGCCCAAGCAGGTGACCGGCATGATCCAGCTTCTTTCGGGCGCGAACGCCGGCAAGGAGCTCGAGCTCGCGAAGCCGCTCACGACGCTCGGCAAGCCCGGCGTGCAGGTCGCGGTGTTCACGCGCCGCCCGCACGGCTACTTCATCACGCACGTCGAAGGCGCGCAGCAGTCCGGCGCGTGAACGGCCAGCCGCATCGGCAACGCGCCGCACGCGCTGAAGGACCACGACGTGATCGAGCTGGCCGGCGTCAAGATGGAATTCTTCCTCAAGGGCTGACGGCCGCGGCCGAGTGAAACACGCATATCGTCCGGATCGCGCTCAGGCTCGCGATCTGCCTCTTCTTCTCGGGCACACCACGGACCGGTACCACCTCCGAGCTCATCGACCAGCTCGACAACATCATCTACGACGCGCGCCTCGTGCTGCACGATGCCGCGCGGCGTCGACGACCGGATCGTCATCCTCGACATCGACGAGAAGGAGCCTGCAGGAGCTCGGGCACTGGCCGTGGTCGCGCGACCTGCTCGCCAAGTTCATCGACAAGCTGTTCGACCAGTACCAGATCGCCGTCGTCGGCTTCGACGTCGTGTTCGCCGAGGCCGACTAC
>ERZ1370068.1773-contig-11712_pt1 | contig 11920 bp, 26 predicted proteins | sample MGYA00561227_ERZ1370068 | MGnify/ENA primary metagenome ERZ1370068 (study PRJEB38410, sample SAMEA6850437) | metagenome | study: Metagenomic assessment of the ecological functions of the soil: analysis of the soil microbiota associated with the...
AGGTATCAACGGACAGGACGCCTCGATTGCGACGGAGACCGATGCGCGAGCGCATCGTCGAGGCCATCCAAGGGAAAGAATTTGTCGTTGACTTGATTGAGCGAAAGAGAAAAGACGGAATCCGTCGCGCCCTTCATCACCAGCCGGCCTCCAACAGGAAGCAGCGCGCAAGCTGCATCTTCTCATCGAAGAAAACGATGACCCTGGCGCAGAAGCTGTACGAAGGGATGAAATCAGGGCGGAAGGTCAGACCGGTCTCATTACCCCTACATGAGGACGGATTCCCCACGCATCTCGAACGAGGCGATGACAGAAGCGCCGCCAGGGTGATCCAGGAACGGTTTGGCGCAGAATACTTGCCCGCCACGCCGAACGTGTACAAGACTCTGAAAGCGGCGCAAGAAGCACACGAAGCGATTCGTCCCACGTCAGCGGCGCGCGACCCGAGTCTATCAGACAATACGTAGAGCCGGATGTCCATAAGCTGTACCAGTTGATCTGGAACCGGTTTATCGCGTCGCAAGATGGTCCCAGCGATCCTCGACGTGACTCCGCGTGGACTCGAGTCCTGTCAAGACGAACGAGAAATTTCTTTTCCGATCGACCGGCACCGTGGTGAAGTTTCCCGGCCATACGATTGTCTACACTGGAGGGATTGACAAGGAACTCTTCGCGCAGAAACAAGAAGAGCGAACAGGAGGTTCGAGGATGAAGTCGAGCGCCAGCTGCCTCTGCTCAGCGAGGAGAGCGGCTGCGGCTCGATATCCCTGGAGGGGCAGACGGTCCCCGGCGTGCTCTCGAAGCAACACTTCACCCAGCCTCCGCCTCGGTATAACGAAGCCTTTGCTGATCAAGGAATTGGAAGAAAAAGGCATCGGCCGGCCATCCAACCTATGCAAGCATCATTTCGACGATTCAAGATCGCAAATATGCCGAGAAGGTGGACGGACGGTTCGCTCCGACCGAAACAGGGCGGACCGTGAACGATTTCCTGATGAAGGGATTCCCGGACCTAATCAACGTCGACTTCACCTCGCACATGGAAGAGGAGTTGGACGAGATCGAAGAAGGCAGCAAGCCGTGGGTGACGGCGGTGCATGAGTTTTACGGGACCTTCGCGACGGACCTGGAGAAGGCGAAGAGGATTCCTGGCCCTAAGGACACGGTGGAGCCACCGACTGATATTCCCTGCGAGAAATGCGGCAGAATGATGGAGATTAAATGGGGACGTAACGGCAAGTTCCTCGCCTGTCCTGCATACAAGGACAAGCCTCCCTGCAAGAACACGCAGAACTTTGAGAAGCTCGATGATGGCACCATTAAAATTGTTCCGAAGATTGAGTTGACGACGGATGAGAAGTGCGAGAAATGCAGCAGTCCGATGGTGGTGAAGACCGGGCGGTTTGGGAAGTTCATCGCCTGCTCCGCCTATCCGGAGTGCAAGACCACCAAGCCGCTTGCGCTGGGTGTGAAGTGCCCTCAGCCAGACTGTGGAGGCGATCTCGTCCAGAAGCGCACGAGAAAAGGACGTTCGTTCTTTGCTTGCAGAGTATCCGGCGTGTGAATATGCCCTGTGGGATCGTCCGATCAACAAAGCCTGCCCAACCTGCAGCGCCCCCGTTCCTCATTGAAAAAGTCAGCAAGCAAGTTGGCCGCAGCGTCCAATGCCGAAGCGAGGAGTGCGGCTACCGCGAAGCAGGCTAAACCGATTCTTCCCCTCCATTCCTTCCTTCTACCTTCGCCTTGTCAACTCAAACGATTGTGGAGCAGATTCTCCGATGTCCGCGTGCAGTTTTCTGCGAGATTGAGAACCAGTGTCGCCAATGATGACAATCAAACTCAAGGAGGCTCGACCGGTCGAGTTGACGAAGGACTCAGACGTGTTGATAATGACACAAAGTGCAGCCATATGGCTGCGGAAAGTCTCTCAAACAAATACGCCCCTTACGTAAGGGCCTGCCCAATTTCAGAAAGGGGGAAGACCGATGAAAGCAAAAGAGGGCGTCGTCAACATCCTCAATAAGATCCTGACCGCAGATCTGACGGCAATCAACCAATACTTTGTCCATGCCAAGATGTGTGAGAACTGGGGTTATGAACGACTCCATCACAAAGTGCGAGAGCGGAGCATCTCTGAGATGAAAGACGCTGATGAGCTCATCGGCCACATCCTCTATCTGGATGGTGTGCCGAACGTGCAACGCATGAATACTATACAGGTGGGAGAAACTGTTCCTGAACAGCTCAAGCTGGATTTAAAAGCCGAACAAGAAATGCTCACCTTGTTAAGCGATGGCGTGGTGCATTGTACGAAGGTGACCGACTTCACCACGCGGCACATGCTCGAGGATATGGCCAAGGACGTGGACGCACATATCGATTGGATCGAAACCCAGATGGACACAATCAAGCAGGTGGGGCTCGAGAACTACCTGGCGGAACAGATTAAGAAAGAAGGGGCGTAAGCACCAGTCCCGTTCAGCATTACCCCCTCTCACGAGCAACCATCGACTCTGAGCCGCACGACACCATGGTCTGCCAGCTCATTCCTTTTCCCCGTGCTTTCCTGCCATCAGCGGCTGGTTCAACACCCACATCTCGTAGAGAGGGACTGCCATCATGATCAGAGAAACCCACCGTCATGAGGGTATCGCCCGTCAGCATGGTTAAGACGAATATGGGAGAGACGTAGCTGATGAGCCAGGGAGACAGAGAGATCCAGCGTCACTCCACCGAATGAGATCCAGGTCGTGATGACTTTCAGTCTGTTGCCGGCGCTAGTGAGATAGAGCACATGTACTAGGATCACTAAACACGACCGGCATCGTAAAGAGGTGGAAGTGGGTGATTTCTGCCAGCTCTCTGAACGACATCGGTTCACCGAATGTGACATCCGACCCCGGTAGTGATTGGCGATCCCTTGTGGCGACAGCCCCGTCATACTGTGGGCCCAGAAGAAACGAAAAGGTAAAGCCGGCCAGCATTAAAAGAGAAAGAAGGTGTAGACCAACCGGATGTGCCGATCTGAGTCGCGGAGACGGAAGCGGGTGTTGAAGTTACGCATGGTTGAGAAGGTCCTCAGCCTCTGTTAGTTTCCAAAGATGGTGCCGAAAATGCCCTTCTCCGATTTCTTTGTGGCCACGGTATCGCTGCCCAGCCCCGCCGGTTTCAAATAGAATTCGTCGACGAGGACGAGCACGCGCTTGACGCCGGCGCTGATTGACCGGACCGACATCGTGGCGCCAGTGATGTTGATAATGTCCTTGTTGATGCTGGACTGGGTCGTGGACGGTCTTGCCTTCATACTGCACATTGAATCGTTTGGTCCGAACTTCGCTGCCTTTGGCCTCTCGAAACACCAACAACTCCACGTTGGTACAAGCACCGGTGTTATCGACTCCGACCATATACGTCATATGTTTGTGTTTGCCGATGGTATTTTGGATCAACGCATACCCGTCAACCTGCGTGCCGATTTCGCCGATGTAGACTTCGAAAAATTCCTCAGGAAATTTCCACCCGATCCGTTCTTCTATCTGGAGTCTTCTTCTCTGAAGTCAGCCGAATGAGATCTTTCCGAATTCGTTCTGACTTCGGGAACATAAGTTTTAACGCCTCGTCCTCTGTCAAAAAGACCTCGGCGTGGTTTATTTCTTCTTCGCTGAGATATCGGCGCAGCTCGCTTGTCCCAGATCCGCTCCGCCGAGTGCGTCAGTAGCGGAGAAAACAAGCGCCGCGCAGATGGCTACAACGTAGATCGACTTTACGTGAGTGAACATCCGTGCTCCTTCAGTGCAGTATCCAGACGGCTCCGCACATCACGCTGCACATCCTCGGAAGGGTCTGTCTCAGTCCAACCAAAAGACGAGAGCCCGGTTGAAAGGCCCAGCGCTGCCGCTCCTCGACGTAGGTCACTCTAGTGACATCGTAAGCTACATATGCAACATCTATACGTTTCACAGTGAGAATCAGTCGGGACCGATCCTTGCTGTCTTGCAACCCTTCTTGAGAGGCACCAGTAGTCCGTCCAGGCATTGGGATTTCCAACCAAGCGGTCTCAATGCGTCCCCGATCCTTGTCCTTCACGGTGACAGAGCGATTCTTCACTGCGTCTAAGGCTGCCTCCCAGACATAGTCGTGGGGGCACACCGCGTCCCGCGTCTGAACGCCACTCATGGAGGTGCAACTGCAAAAAGGGCACAGGCAACGAGGAGGACAGAGCGATGAGAACTGTAATATTGCATTCTGGCTCCGAGGCTTCCATCGCCTCAAGGCGACGGAAGCCAGAAACAGGAACAAACCTAGAAGTACGTTGCAGCCATGAACAAGAAGCCGTTGCCGTCGATATGCGTCGTTTGACTGTTACTCGTGTTGGTCACAAAGTTGTTGAGGCTGGTGTCTTTCTGGTTGTTGAACCTGTAGCTGAATTTGAGTACCGCGTCTTTATGTGTCAGGAAGACCTCGGCATGGGTCATCTCCTGTTCCGTGAAAAACCGTTTGAGTTCGGCGTCCCAGGCTCGTTCACCACGGGCGGGGAGGGCAAGAACGAGAATGGTGAAAAATGTTGCAAGGAGCCAGCCCTACGATTCATGAGGCGACACAGCCTTTCTCTTTCAACTTGTTAGTGAGTCGGTTCGCGACCATCGCCTCAGCCTCTTCAGATGGATCTATAGGCCACCACTTGGTGGATTCTTGCGAGATCCCGCCTTTCAGGTGCCACCGCTGTCGGTTTTCAAGCACACTCACAGAGGTGACGTCGTTCAGACGTTTCACCGCGACCGTCATGCGAGCCCGTTCCCGATTCCCAAACCCTTCGCGGTTGAATATCCCGTAGGGGCGTTCTGAGCCTTCCATCTCGTTCCAGTTGGTCTCGATGAGCCCTTTGTCCTTGTCCTGAACCCGTATCGGTCGGTCTTTCACAGATTCCAAGGCGGCCTCCCACACCACCTCATACGAACAGACAAAGAACTGATCGTTGCTGCCGCTCAGGGAGGCACAGCCGCTCCAAGCGATGAGCCCTATGAGTGCAATAAGTCTTGCTCGCACGTGATGTCATGCTCCTTGAGGGACTCTGCGAACCATCTTGCGAGAGGGTTCGCAGACCATCGGTTTAGAAATACGTCGCGGCTGAAAGCACAAGCGCGCTGTCATGGATTCGTTGGTCTGTGTTGGCATTAAAGGCCATTGGCTGATATTGATAGCTGATCTTGAAGACCGCATCTTCAATGGGCCGATAGTTGAGACCAAAGAAATCTGCTCCAGATTGCCCCAGCCTCCTGTCCCATTGCTGTTATCCAGGTTGGTGTTCACCCTGTCGTACCGGATCACAGCCGTGAACGTCGATCCTTCGCCAAACCGTTTCGGGAAAACTTGGTCAAGAACGCCGGCATGAAATGATAGTTGCCCTGGATGTAGTAGCCATTCATGCGCTGCGGCGGGATGCCAGGACCGCTGTTGCCACCGATGCCTGTCAGGAGAGATCCTGGAGCAAATCCAATCTGATTTCCTTGAATGGCGCGAGAATTTCCTCTCGCATAGGCCCAGGCAGCTTCGCCGATGATCTCGAAGGGACCCCGTTGGAGCGTCCAGTCGATGGCCGTAATGCTGAGGGGTTGTAGTTGCCATTGATCGAGGAATTGCCATGAGTAACTTGACCCTGCCACTTCAACTCCGAGCATTGGGCTAAAGGCCACACGGCCTGAAACTGCTTTGCCGTTATTGATGTCCAGTCCGTCGTCGGATGGACATTTGCGTTGACGGGAGTTTCTCTGTGCCGCTTGACTCATTGACGCGCGGAGTGCCATCCGTATTGTATCCGCAAGGGCCGGTCGTCACATCAAAGTTCGTAGTCGAGTTTACTGGTTCGCCCAGGGTAGAAGGTGCCATAGAAACCCGTGCCCGTCTCGGACATGGTTGATGGAATCACTAATTGGCTGACAAGCGGGCGATCGGTCAAGTCATTCAACGGCGAGTCATGAAGCAAATTGAACTTGCCGATGGGGATGAGCACAATTCCAGCCCGAATGTTGACGGGTTCATTCACAAGATAGTCAATAAAAGCGAACTCCAAGCTGATTTCGTTGCTATCGGATGCTCTGATCCCGTGCTCGATCTCAAGTTCAGAGGCGAACTTTACGTGCTCGGTAATGTCCGCATAGATAAACGGGACAAATCGTTGCTGATCGAACCCGTTCGAGCCACCTCCATAGCCATTTTCAATACTACCTTTGCTCTGGGAACGATACTGAATGTCCATATATCCGCCGACAATGGCCTTTGGTGCTGAGACAAACGGCTTGGCGTAGACCAACCGTCCTGAACCAGTAGCGCCGAACGAGAGAGGCACCTTTTCTTCGCCAGGACGCTCCACCTTGACGTCTGTCACGGGACCGACCGGCACGGGGTATTGTCCAGCCGGTGGCGCCGGCTCCCCGACGCTCCATAGCCCCTTCTACGCTGCTCGTGCTCCTGGAGCCGTTTGGTTACGGCTTCATCCACTAACTTCTTAATGTCCTCCGGGGTCATGTTGTTCTCAGCCCAAACCGAAGTAAGCGGCATAGTTGCAATCACGAGTGCCCCGAGGAGTGACCTGATCCTCATTGCGAACCTCCATGGATATTACATTGAGATGTGGCCTGACTCGGGACTCGCTGGTCTCTGGTCTTCTCTGAACAGACAACGATAGGTTGCGTTCGGTAAACGGGTGTGATGTCTCCTTTCGTCGATAGGTTGATCATGATGTGATCGTGCCCCATCCTTCGATGGAAGAGAAGGGGATGACAACTATGCGTTTGCAGCGCTTGCACTTGAGCTCCAAGCCTTGTCCGCGCACCTTGGCAATCAGTTGACCGCACTCGCAGCGGGTCTCGCCGCAATCGGCGGAGTGGCTGCTAGAAGACGTCGTGCCTACCATTGCGCGAGGTTGCCCTATCTAAATGAAATTGAGAACGATTATTACTATCCTAATCGATGCTCGAAAGTCAAGGCGGGGCAGTGGCGCTCAACTCATCGAGGAGGGAGTGCATTAGGCCCTGGCATGTCCCTATAATTCGCGCCTCTTTGGCGTAGGAAAGGGGAGGAACGAGTGCATTCCAGCCTGTTCAATGAGTCTTTTCGCTTGCTGGGCTTGCCTCCTGACACTGATGTGCAGTGCCCTCTCTGCCTGTGTGGGGTACCCCTGGCCAGAATCGGCCGTTGTTACCAGGGCCCAGATGCAGATGGGCACGCTGGTCAAGATTACGGCGGTGGCGCGGAGTGAGTCCGTCGCCCAAGCAGCGGCGACCGCCGGGTTTGCTGAAATCCGCCGCCTGGAAGAGATCCTGAGCACCTGGATTCCAACAAGCGAACTTTCCCGCGTGAATGCCTCGGCCGGGGTCATGCCGGTCCATGTAAGTCCAGAAACGCTGACGGTTGTCCAAACTGCGGTTCAGGCCGCGGAGATGACCGATGGCGGATTTAATATCGCCATTGGCCCGGCGGTGGCCGCATGGAGCGTGATTGAAGACCGACGAATACCGACAGAATCTGAGTTGGAGGCTCTCCGTCCCTTGGTCGATCTAATGTCGGTCCATGTCGATGTGCGGGAGCAGACGATCTATCTTGGGAAAGCAGGGATGCGAATCGATGTGGGGGAATCGGCAAAGGCTACGCAGCAGATCAGGCCGTCGAGGCGTTACGGAGAGCAGGCGCTATAGCCGGAGTTGTGGCGCTGTCAGGGGATATCAAAACATTCGGCCGGTTGCCGGGTGGGAAGATGTTTCCCGTCGGTATTCAACACCCCGAAAAAGATGGATCGGTGCTGGCCTGGATTGATCTGCAGGACGAAGCTATTTCTACCGCAGGGGATTATGAACGCTTCTTCGAGCGGGAGGGGGTCCGATATCATCATATTCTCGATCCGCGAACGCTCCAACCAGCGCGCAGCTGCCAGGCGGTCACGGTGGTTGCCCGTGAAGGCATCTGGGCAGATGGGTTGGACACGGGGATATTTGTTATGGGGGCTGAATTGGGAATGCAGCTTGTCGAAGCCTTACCGGATGTGGAGGCCATCATCGTGGATCATGAAGGTCATGTCCATGTGTCCTCAGGGTTGCGGGATCGGATCCGCAAGCCGTGAAGAGAGAGGGCTGCGGCACGATCAGCCAGTCGAACAGTGGATGGATAAGGGGGCGGCTAACCGTCATGAATAATGTGGGCTAGAGGCCTGTCCGAGAATTGTCTTCGTGACGAGGCGAAGGAGGCGCGGCCAGATGCGAGGCCGCAGGCCCGGAAAACTGGAGGTGTATTCGCTGGAATACATTGAGGATTGTTTCTGGCCGAGCACGATGCAGATGGTTGCGGATCGTTCGCCGCAGTAGAACGGTCAATGTCGGACAGGCTCCTAACGGTCCAATCGATAGCTCATCGGAATCTTGATCGTCATGCGCGGCTGTCCAAGTGGACGAGGTAAGTGGAATGGGGCTGCTTCTCGCATAGTTTCAACGGCGGCCTTGTCGAGACCGGGGTGTCCCGAACTCTGAAAGACTTCCACCTCGCCGATGCCCCGTCCTCGTCGATCACGGCTTTCACCACGACTTTCCCTCGGCGTGATCCACCCGAGCGGAGGCGGGTAGCGTTTCAATTCTTCCACACGACGTAAAATCGCTTCAGAGAGCCATCCGTAGTCGCGCTTAGTCGGCGCGTTCGACGGGGCCGGGGAGATGGCTGCCATCTGCACCGGGGCCTGATCAGATGGTGAGGTCAGGATGTCAGATTCCGCGGAGACAGCCGTTGAGGGGTCGGCCGGTTTCATATTGGATGTGGACTCGGCGACCATCGGTGTCACAGTCTCGTGCCTGTATGGCTGAGTCGATTGTGTTGTGTGAGCCGTAGATAATGAGGGAGGCGTTGGTTGTGCTGGGGTTGGTGCGAGAGGCTCGGGAGGCTCTGGGGTGGCGGCTCGCTCTGAAATCGATGGCGTCGTCTGCTGCGCAGGCGGTTGAGGCGACGAGGGTATCTGTGCTGGCATCATCTGTTGTGCAGGAGGAGGAGATGGAGTCGAGGTCGTCGATGGAATTGATCTGGTTGGGGCTTGGTTCTGGGCCGATGCCGTCGATTGAACTTGCTGTGTCGTCGACACCATGGCGACGTTCCACTTGAACGGTTCGTCCTGCGGCGCGAGTTGGATCTGCTTCACAAAACAGGATAGCTGCGAGAGCCACTGTGCCGTGCAAGAGGACGGAGACGAGCCAGCCCTGGACGTGAGCTTCCTGATGGCCTCTGGAGCAGGGTGGCTCAGCAGCGATCTACAGTCGGATAACCTCCAGACTGACTTGTTGAAATCCCAAACCCCGCACTTCATCCACCACGGACACGAATCGTTCGAGCAAGGTGACTTTATCCGCCCGGACGACAACGGTCGATTCTCGAGGTTCACGCAGTCAGCGCACCCTGGAGCCCTCCTTCGGGAACTGCACGGTCGTTGAGAAAGAGCGCGCCGTCGGCGGTCAGGGTGATCACGATGGGCGTCATCTTTGCGATCGCCGACTTCTTTTGCTTTTGCCAAATTGACCGGAATCTGTCCGCTGCTGATAAAGGTGGCGGTGGTCAGCACGATGACCAACAGTACCAGCATGACGTCCACGAGGGGGATGACGTTGATCTGATCAATGTCTCGTTGCATGGTGTTCCTTGTGGAGGGCGAGGATCTCGGCCACTTTCCGTCGGAGCACGTTGTTCATGACGACGCAGGGAATTGCCACCAGCAGCCCGACCGCTGTGGCTTTCAGCGCGAGGCTGAGCCCGATCATGATGGCATTGACGGCCATGGTGCCAGAGGTGCCCATCGTATGGAATGTGAGCATGATACCAAACACGGTGCCCAGCAAGCCAATATACGGGGCGTTCGCGGCCACTGTGCCAATGATGACCAGGCGTTTGGTCAGAGCCATTTCCAATCCCAGGCTGTTGGGGTACTGGGCGAGATCAACACGGCGGTAAAAGAGCCACCGCTCCACCGCGACGGCCACTGTCCAGACGCTGAGCGCTAATAGAAGTCCGATGATTCCGTAATCGACCACGTTTTGTAACGCGTTCATAGGCGACGGCCTCATTTTCTCTAAGTAATTCACGGACCGGTGGGGCTGCAGGACAGTCGTGAGGGTCTATCAATGCCAGATCGTGAAAAAGCCTGTCAATGCTCTCGTGTGAATAATCGAACCAGCTGGCGACACCTAGCCTGGTCGATTCCTCTCGCCGAAAGAGCACGGTATGGGTAGCCAGAACACGGAGTTCCACCGTAGTGCCTTCCTGATAGACGCTCGTGGACCCTTGACTGCTATGGACGATTTGACCGGAGGGAGACTGACCGTGTACAGATTCTCCGAGCCATGGAATTGGCGAGAGAAGAACGCGCGAGCGGGCGCCTTCCGTGGGGACGAGGTGAATGTCGTCTGGCCGAATCATGACGACCACGGCGGTGCCATCCTTGCACTCGATCGTGTCGGGAAACTCTCCCAGTTCGGTGTGGACCATGCCCTGGGAGACGGTTCCAGGAATGAAGTCCGCCTGACCGACAAAGTCGGCCACGAAGGGGTGGCCGGCATGTGGTACATCATCTCCGGCGTATCGAATTGCTCTAAACGGCCATGGTTGAGGACGGCGATCCGATCGGCCATGGCAAAGGCTTCGTCATGATCGTGTGTGACGAGCACGGTCGTTGTCTTCGTCCGGCGTAACAGGTCGTGCAACTCTTGGCGCATGCGTCCAGCCATGTCAGGGTCCAAGATTGCTGAATGGCTCGTCGAGCAGCGAGCACGACGGGATTCTGGACGAGGGCGCGAGACAGCGCGACCCGCTGTTGTTGGCCGCCTGATAATTCATGCGGGATAGCGCCGCTCGAATCCCTCCAGTCCTGTGAGGCGCAGCATTTCCTGGACCTGCGCGGTGCGTTCGCTCCGTGGCGAGGTGAGAGAGCCCAAAGGCGATGTTGTCGCTGAACGCGCAAGTGGGGAAACAGCGCATACTCTTGAAAGACCATCCCGACGTGCCGGTTCTCCGTAGGGATCATCACGTCCGGCGACGACACGAGTTGGCCCGACAAGAAAAGTTGGCCGGAGCGAACCGGTTCGAAGTCCGGCGATCGCCCGCAGAATTGTCGTCTTCCCGCATCCTGAAGGGCCGAGTAGGCAGAGAATTTCCCCTTCTCGTGCCGCGAACGAAATTCCCTGGACCGCGGGCCGTCCGGTTTCGTAGGCGCAGGACACATCGCGCAGCTCCAAGACCGACGAAGCCGGTGCATAGAGGTTGACCTGGAACGTGGCTTCCCGTGAGGGAGTTGGTGCGGTGGAATGGTCTGATGTCACGTGAATCACGATCCTTCCTCTAGGCGGCGCGCCAATCTTTCGAAACTAGTAAGGCCAGTGCCGGGAGACTCAGTAAGCACGATCAGGAGCGCGGAGGGGCTGCGAGCTGATAATACTCCTCGCTCGCTTCCATCCAGACGCGAATGGCCAGGGTGTCGAATCCCACCGGCCGCAACAAGAGAGTCGCAGGTAATTCCTTCATTGATCTGAAGAAATATCAAGACCCAGGCCACGATAAATCCGTTCCGGACGAGCGGCAGCGTCACGCCGTCGCCAGGTGTCCCGCACGCCAAGGCCGAGTGTGCGCGCGACCTCTTCCAGATTGGGCGTAATCTGCTGCAGCGCCGGCTCCAGCGACTGGAGGCCGGCCGGGAGAAAGTGGATCACGTAGGCCACGATAAGGATCAAGCACCGAGCCATAGAAGAACAGGCAGCACAGTTTGGTAAAGAGGACCAGGACGGCCAGTGCCGCCACCGGTCCTGGAAGCACATAGCCGGCATAGGCGGCTTGCAGACAGCCGATGTTCAGCCATAGTCGGTTGCCTGGCTGGCGAGGTAGGCAAGCGGCAAGCCGATCA
>ERZ1370068.3122-contig-2243_pt1 | contig 11920 bp, 17 predicted proteins | sample MGYA00561227_ERZ1370068 | MGnify/ENA primary metagenome ERZ1370068 (study PRJEB38410, sample SAMEA6850437) | metagenome | study: Metagenomic assessment of the ecological functions of the soil: analysis of the soil microbiota associated with the...
CCGGCTGCAAGCTGGAACATGGTGTAGAAGGTCGCCACTTCCAGCACGCGGATGTAGGGCATTTCGAGCAGGTCGGCGACGGCGCGGATCGCGGCTTCCGAAACCCATCCCTCATGCTGTTCCTGGACGCGCCACAGGATCGCGATGACCGCGGACGCCTGGCGACCCGGCGGATACTTTGCGATCTGCGCCTTCGCCCAGGCGAGGTTCTCTTCCGAGAACGTAAAGCTCGCGGGCTGCAATTCCTTCGGTGCGAGGCGGCGGACGGACATCGTTCAGTCTCTCATTGCACGCGGCGCGCGGCTTTCGCATTGAGCGCATCGATCCGGGCGAGCCAGAATGCGCTTGCGGTGCCGAACACGTTGTAGCCGACATGGGTTGAAACCTTGATGCGGTCGAGGATCGAAAGGTCGGTCACGGTTTCAAGGCGATTGCTGCGCGGGATCGTAGACGATCAGCTTCAGCGGCGTCTGTTCGAGGATATAGCGCGACACGGTATGCTGCGGGATCGTTGCCGTGCTCCTCGCACAGCAGCACGCTGTCGCCCTGCAGCAGCCGCGCGCCGCCCTTCATGGCCTCGATCTCGACGCCTTCGACGTCGAGCTTGATCAGGTATTTGCCGCCGCGGCGACCTTGCCGTCATCCAGCAGATTGTCGAGCGCGATGACCGGCACTTCCTCGCCGTCCGGCTGCGTCGCCGGCGATGCTAGAACGCCTCGTGCTTGGTGCCGGACAGTCGCGCGGTGCCGCGGCGAGCGCCCGATCGCGCACTTCATCGCCTCGAAACGATTGCCGTTGATCCTGGCGTTGTTGGCGAGCTTCGGATAATTCTGCCCCGACGGCTCGATCGCGATCGCCTTGTGCGCGCCGAAGCGGCTTGCTCGAGACCAGCACCGACCAGTAGCCGTAATTGGCGCCGCAATCGAGCAGCGTGTAGTCGACGTCGGCGGAGTCCTGAAACAGCAGCTCAAGCTCGTCCTCGTAATGAGTAGGAACGGTTGAGCAGCTTGCTCCAGTAACCGTCGCCATAGGGAAACTCGAAGCACCGCGTCCGGGTTGAGCTTGATCGCGATGTCGCGCTCCGGCAGCGTCGTGCGCAGCAGATTGGCGCAGGCTATTGTAGCCGCGATGCGAGAAATGCGACGAGATCTTCGATCCCGTCGCCAGCGCCAGCGCAGCCGTCCGCTCCCACAGGTTAGCCCCTTCGAGAGCGCCCGAAGCCCGATCAAACTGGATGGGCGCCTCGCGCCATCACCGATCGACCTCTCCGAACACGATGTCGAGCGAGCCGAGGATGGCCGAGACGTCGGCGAGCAGATGGCCACGGCAGATGAAGTCCATCGCCTGCAGATGGGCAAAGCCCGGCGCGCGGATCTTGCACTTGTAGGGCTTGTTGGTGCCGTCGGCGACCAGATAGACGCCGAACTCGCCCTTCGGCGCCTCGACCGCGGCGTAGACCTCGCCGGCCGGCACGTGGAACGCCTTCGGTATAGAGCTTGAAGTGATGGATCAGCGCTTCCATCGAGCGCTTCATCTCGCCGCGGCGCGGCGGCGCAGATCTTGTTGTCCTCGACGACGACCGGCCCCTGCGCCGTCGGCGCGCGCGCAGCTTGGCGATGCACTGCTTCATGATGCGCACGGACTGGCGCATCTCTTCCATGCGGATGCAGTAGCGGTCGTAGCAGTCGCCGTTCTTGCCGATCGGAATGTCGAAATCCATCTCGGCGTAGCATTCGTAAGGCTGCGACTTGCGCAGATCCCAGGCCGCGCCCGAGCCGCGCACCATCACGCCGGAGAAACCCCACTCCCAGGCCTGCTGCAGCGTCACCACGCCGATGTCGACGTTGCGCTGCTTGAAGATGCGGTTGCCGGTCAGCAGCGTTTCGAGATCGGCGACCACCTGCAGGAACGGATCGCACCAGGCATCGATATCGTCGATCAGCTTTGGCGGCAGGTCCTGATGCACGCCGCCGATGCGGAAATAGGCCGCATGCATGCGCGAGCCGGAGGCGCGCTCGTAAAACACCATCAGCTTTTCGCGCTCTTCAAAACCCCACAGCGGCGGGGTCAGCGCGCCGACGTCCATCGCCTGCGTGGTGACGTTGAGCAGATGCGACAGGATGCGGCCGATCTCGCAATACGAGCACCCGGATCAGCTGCCCGCGGCGCGGCACCGTGATGCCGAGCAGCTTTTCCGCCGCGAGGCAGAACGCGTGCTCCTGATTCATCGGCGCGACGTAATCGAGCCGGTCGAAATACGGGATCGCCTGCAGATAGGTCTTCTGCTCGATCAGCTTTTCGGTGCCGCGATGCAAGCAGGCCGATATGCGGATCGACGCGCGCGACGACTTCGCCGTCGAGCTCCAGCACCAGACGCAGCACGCCATGCGCCGCCGGATGCTGCGGTCCGAAGTTGATCGTGAAGTTGCGGAGATTCTGCTCGTTCATGATCAGGCCTTCGGCTCCGCCTTCTCATCGCCCGGCAGCGGATAGTCCGCGCCTTCCCACGGCGAGAGGAAATCGAATTTGCGGAATTCCTGGTTGAGACGGACGGGTTCGTAGAGCACCCGCTTCTCCTGGTCGTCGTAGCGCACCTCGACGAAGCCGGTGAGCGGGAAATCCTTGCGCAGCGGATGGCCGTCGAAGCCGTAGTCGGTCAGCAGCCGCCGCATGTCGGGATGGCCGGTGAAGATCACGCCGTAGAGGTCGTAGGTCTCGCGCTCGAACCAGTCGGCGCCGGGAAACACGTCGATGATCGACGGCACCTGCGTGGTCTCGTCGGCTTCCGCGCGCAGGCGGATGCGCGCGTTCAGCGTCGGCGACAGCAGATGATAGACCACGTCGAAGCGCTTCTCGCGGCCGGGATAATCCACCGCCGTCACGTCGATGAAGTTGACGAAACGGCAGCGCGGGATCGTCGCGCAGGAATGCTTCACGACGTCGACGATCTCGCTCGGCCTCGACCGCGACGGTGAGCTGGTTGAACGCGACCGCATGGTCGATGCGCCGCGCCGGCAAGCGCGCTAACGATCGTCTGCCCCAGGGCGTCGAGCTTGCCGTCGTCCATTACGCAAAACCTTAGCGTTCGATGGTGCCGGTGCGGCGGATCTTCTTCTGCAGCAGCAGCACGCCCGTAGAGCAGCGCCTCCGCGGTCGGCGGGCAGCCGGGCACGTAGATGTCAACCGGCACGATGCGGTCGCAGCCGCGCACGACCGAATAGGAATAATGATAGTAACCGCCGCCATTGGCGCAGGAGCCCATCGAGATCACGTAGCGCGGCTCCGGCATCTGGTCGTAGACCTTGCGCAGCGCCGGCGCCATCTTGTTGGTCAGCGTGCCCGCCACGATCATCACGTCGGACTGCCGCGGCGACGCGCGCGGGGCGAAGCCGAAAGCGCTCGGCGTCGTAGCGCGGCATCGACATCTGCATCATCTCGACCGCGCAGCAGGCAAGGCCGAACGTCATCCACATCAGCGAGCCGGTGCGCGCCCAGGTGATCAGGTCGTCGGTCGGCGGTAACGAAAAAGCCCTTGTCGGACAGTTCGTGGTTGACCTCGAGGAAGTACGGGTCGTTGGCGCCGACCGGCCTGCCGGTGGCGGGATCGAGAATACCCTTCGGCGCCGGCGCGATCGCCGGCGAAGAGCCTGATGTTGCGGTCGGGGCTCAATCCCATTCGAGCGCGCCTTTCTTCCACTCATAGGCAAAGCCGACCGTGAGGACGGCGAGGAACACCATCATCGACCAGAAGCCGGTGGCGCCCAGCTTGCCGAACGCCACCGCCCACGGGAACAGGAACGCCACTTCGAGGTCGAAGATGATGAAGAGGATCGCGACCAGGTAGAAGCGGACGTCGAACTTCATGCGGGCGTCGTCAAAAGCGTTGAATCCGCATTCATAGGCGGACAGCTTTTCCGGATCCGGCTGCTGGAACGCGACCAGGAACGGGGCGATCAAGAGCGCCAGACCGATCAGGCTCGCCACCCCGATAAACACGACAAGTGGAAGGTAATTCTGCAGGATGCCGGTCATCGGCGAAGCCTCCTTTCCTGCGGTTTCGGACTGCCGCAGATCTGTTGATTGGAATTGTTCTTGAGGCTTAGCGCAGCGCGCAGAGGGCGCAAGACAAGCTATCTTTACGCCTGTAGGGGCATCGACGGCCCGGGAAAATGCGCGTTCTCGCCTCTGCCAGTCAACGCAAGACCGGCAAGATAGTGCCAGGATTTCAGCTCGGAATGTTTCTCGGCCGCGCGCATCGAGCCGGCCGCGCCGCGTGAGCCGATCGATCGAACAGCACCACCAAGGGTCCCTCTTCGCCGTACCGTTCCGGGACCGCAGGCGGCGGTGCGTTTGGCAATCATGCCGTCGATGGCTTCCGGGCCTCCGGACCGGATGCCGGCTTGCCGGCCATCGCCGCACCGAACGGAGCGCCGATCAAATGTCCCGGCGACGCCCCACCGGCGGGCCCTGCCGTATGGTCGCTACCACGCGCGGGGCGCTGTTGTCATCTGGGAGCGCACTGTCCCGATATCCGGCGAACTGCCGGACCGGACAGCGCGACCCAGCGCTTTCCTCATTGTTTTTATTCGAGTTTTGATCCTAGCGCATCGACGTGCGTGCTGCTGATGGCACGCCTGTTGTGTGCCCTCCATCACGGAAACCGGTGACGAAAACGGGCCAAAACCGGCCGAATGAAACCATTTTGAGGAAACCGCGAAACCATCCTGAAACAGATGGGGCGTAGGTCTCTAGCGCAACAGACGGACGCAGAGTCGTCCGGGAGACTCAGATGAACCACTCAATTCACTCGGCGGATCGCAGCACCCACCTGAAGATCGTGGTTGTCGCCCTCGTTGCGCGGGCATTGCGGTTGCGGCTTTCGGCATTTCGGCCCGGACCGGTTCGGATTACAGCCAGACTGCCCAGGTCGTGAAGGCGGGCAAGGCGGTGGTTATTACCAGCGCGAACACCTCGACGGTCCGGGCTAAGCGATAATCGACTTCACTGGAATAAAAACGGCCGCCCTCGGGCGGCCTTTTTGTTGCGATCAGCTTGTTTGCGATCAGCTTGTCGTTAGCGATCAGCTTTCAGGATCGGGCGCCAACCCATTGAAAACTGGCGCGAGAGACGGGACTCGAACCCGCGGCCTCCGCCGTGACAGGGCGGCGCTCTAACCAACTGAGCTACTCCCGCGGATGCCGTAATCAGATCCTGACCCGCGCAGAACCGAGGGCATAAAGGCCCGCCTCCTCATAGTCAAGGACGTTGCGAATCCCCGCGTCAAACGGGCACTTCTGCGATGCCGATGCAAATAATGGCCTGTTTTCAGGCGAAACAGCGTAGGCAGCCGCCACCCGAATCGTTTAAGGCCTGATACGTCTTGGTTTCTTGAAGCCCTCCGCTCCGGCTGAATCGGAACCGTCGGGCTTCAGGTCACCATGCGACGCGTTTTCCGGATGACAGACCGGTATTCACGAAAACGCTCGCAAAGCCATTCAACCAACGAGGAGGGCCAGTCATGGCGAAGAAAGCAGCGATCCCCGGCCACCATCACGCTCGAAGCATCTGGCGGCGGCGATCGCGGAGGACCATGAATTGTCGAAGAAGGCACGCCGAAGGCGATCCTGACCGACATGGTCGGCCAGATCACCAAGCACCTGAAGAAGGGCGAGCGCATCCGCATCGTCGGCCTCGGCATCCTCCAGGTCCGCAAGCGCGCCGCCCGCATGGGCCGCAACCCCGCCACCGGCGAAGCTGATCCAGATCAAGGCCAGCAAGAAGGTCGCCTTCCGCGCCGCCAAGGAACTCAAGGAAGCCGTCGTGACCCGACGCGCCTTCTGATCTCACCGAAGCGCCATTCCGGTTCGCGGCCCCCGGAATGGCGCTTTTCTGTTATAGAGCCAGCCTATCCTTGCTCATACTCGCTGCGGTCACCATGCTGGCTCCGACGCTCGCCTTCGACCCACACCGTCACCGAGCGCTTCCTGCGCTATGTCGTGATCGACACGCAGTCCGGATCCGACCTCGACCGACCTGCCCTTCCACCGCGAAGCAGAAGAATCTGGGCCGCCTGCTGCGTCGTCCGAATTGCAGGCGATGGGCGATCACGCGACGCCCATCTCGACGAGCACGGCTATGTCTACGCCACGATCCCGGCTAATACCGACAAGCAGGTGTCGGTGATCTGCTTCTGCTCGCATATGGACACCTCGCCCGACTGCACCGGCAAGCGAACGTCAGGCCGCAGATCGTGAAGAACTATCGCGGCGGCGATATTGCGCTGCCGGCCGACCCGGCCCAGGTGATCCGCGCCGCCGATCATCCCGCGCTCGCCGACCAGATCGGCCACGACATCATCACGACGGACGGCACCACGCTGCTCGGCGCCGACAACAAGGCCGGCCTCGCCGAAATCATGGATGCCGCGCATTTCCTGATCAAAAATCCGCAAATCAAGCACGGCACCATCAAGATCCTGTTCACCCCGGACGAGGAGATCGGCCGCGGCGTCGACAAGGTCGAACCTGAAAAAGCTCGGCGCCGACTTTGCCTACACGATGGACGGCGAAAGCGCCGGGCATATCGAGGACGAGACCTTCTCGGCCGACGGCGCCACCATCACCATCGAGGGCGTCTCCACCCATCCCGGCTTTGCCAAGGGCAAGATGGAGCACGCGATCAAGATCGCTGGCTGCCATCGTCGACCGACTGCCGAAAAACACCTGCTCGCCGGAGACCACCGAGGGCAAGGAAGGTTTTCTGCATCCGATCGCGTATCTCGGGCGCGCTGGAGCAGGCCACGCATCGGCTTCATCGTGCGCGATTTCACCGACGACCGGGCTGAAGGAAAAGGAAGCGCTGCTCGAAGGCATCGTCAAGGACGTGATGAAGGACTATCCGCGCTCGACCTACCGGATGGAAGTCCAGCAGCAGTACCGCAACATGAAGCAGGTGATCGACCGCCACCCCGAGATCATCGACTACGCCATCGAAGGCGATCCGCCGCGCAGGCCTGACGCCGGTGCAAGGCACTCGATCCGCGGCGGCACCGACGGCTCGCGGCTGTCGTTCATGGGCCTGCCCTGCCCCAACATCTTCGCCGGCGAACACGCCTTCCATTCGCGGCTGGAATGGGTCAGCCGGCAGGACATGGAAAAGGCCGTGCAGACCATCGTGCATCTGGCGATGATCGGGAAGAACGGGCTCAGCAACTTCGGCGAAGTGCGCGTCCCAGACGAGATACATGCCCTGGCCCTGGGGCAGGGGGACTGGATTGAGCCAGGGCGGGCGGTTTCGCCGAGACGCGCTCAAGAGCCCCTCTGGTCGCGATACTTATGAAAACTGAAGCGTTCGGAAAGCCGGCAGTCCGATGTGCCAATCCCGCGTAGTAGCGGGCGGTCCCGCGTTTTCACTTGATCCCGCGGTTCCAACACTCTGCACATTGAATACCTGCACATTGATCCGTATCAACCGCGGTATTTTGAACCAGCAATACGCCGATGCTAGGTTCCAAAACTCCGACCGAGAGAGGTTGCTCCACTCGCGGCCGGCAGTGTGGGTCTTGCATGAAAACGAGGAAGTCTACCATGCGGTTGTCTAAACGTCGCCGCTTTGGCGCTTATCGTTGCAGCTACAGGCTCAATGTCCGTGTCTCTAGCGCTGGCCGCTTCTGACTGTTCAAAATTGGTAGAACTGGCGGATTGGGGCGAGAACTCGACCGGCGACATTAGACGTCGCGTCCGGGGAAAGTTGCCTGTTTCCGATCACGATGCGCGGCACGGTGAGTAGCTCGGACATTTTGCAAAAGCCGTCACACGGCAAGCTGAAAAGGCTCAACATAACTACTTACGAATACAAGGCGAAGGCCAGATACAAGGGAAGCGATACTTTTGCCATCAAAGCAACGGGTCAGGGGCCGACGGCTTCCGGCACGTCGGTAATTACCGTGCACGCGACGATCAAATAGCGTTCCTCGCGTCCGTTGCATGGCGGACGCGCGTTGCCGTCCAGCAAATTATGCTTACTGCAGCGTCCCTCCAGGTCCTGCGACGCCAATATCCAGGGGGCTCGATCCAGGGGGCTCGATCCAGGGGGCTCGATCCAAGGTTCTGGCCGTCGGTCTCGCGGATGGTGCGTGCGGACCTCACCGTGTTCGGACACAGTCGTGACTGAACGACGATCGCGCCCAGCAGAAGCACCGTGACCATGATCATGCCCCGGTCAGGGCCGGAGTTAGATGTAGATTGGACAAGCGCATCATTGCTGCACCCATGCGCATCGCCGCCAGCCCGCCGTCATCAGCGTCGTTGAGTCGTTAGGCAATTTGCGGCGTGGTGGTGTCCATCCAGCGTTCAATCGGAATGGCGTCGGCGGACAGAATGGAAAAGGCGTGCCGTGCACACCATGCTCGTCATTGACCGGCGACAAACGCGAAGCGCTTCCGCCGTGAGCAATAGTGACGACGGTCCGCCGAAGCTCAACGAGCGAAGGCGGAAGCAATCCATGCCCGCGCTCGCGGATAGATGGATTGCGTCGCGGAGCTGCCGTCATCGGGCTGGCGCTTGCGCCCACCGTTGGCTCGCAATGACGGTGTTGCGCGAGACTGCGCCCGTCGCACTACGACGCCCTCGCGGTCACGATCCACACCGATGCCGGCAGCAAGCACCGCGTCGCCCTCTTGGCGAAAGGCGTGCAGCGCGTCGCGGATCGAAGCGGTGCGGCAGCAGCGCGGAGATCTGCCGGCTGGTCCTCAAGCGCGCGGCTCACGGGTCCGATTTCGAGCGCGCCTTGCACCGCGCCATCGAGGCCGCGGCCGATCGCGGCGTCGAGCAGCAGCGGACACGGTTCCATCTGACCTGGTAAAGCCTGCCGCGTCGAGGATGCGGCGGACACGCGCCTCCGAAGCGAACGCAAACGGCCTGGGATCTTCCGGCCCCTGCTGCGGCAGCTTCGGCACGTGCTTGTAGGCCTCCGCAGCGGCGCCATGAAGAACGGGTTTTCGCGCGGCTCCCGCGCCAGCACGGCGAACGCCAGCCGGCCCGAAGGCCGCAGCGCCTTGCGCATGTTCGCAAACGACAGCGCGCGGGTCGGCGAAGAACATCACGCCGAACCGCGAGGCCAGCACGTCGAAACTGGCTGGCGCGAACGAATAGACGGTGGCATCCGCCAGCGCGAACTCGATTCCCAGGTCCTTCGGCGCGCTCTGCCGCGCCCGCTCAGCATCGGGCCGGATACGTCGATCCCGAACACGTCCCGACGGCGCGACTCTCTCGCGCGAATGCGGACCGTCGCGGCGCCGCTGCCGCACCCGACATCGATGAGCGCGCTCGCCCGGCGCCAAGTTTGCCGCGATCGATCACAAGGTCGGCGACCGGCTTGAGCAGCATGTCCTGCGCCGCCTGACGATCGGCCCAGCGCTGGCCGGCGGGACCCGTTCCAGCAAGCGACCTGGTCGGCGTTTTGTTCGTGGCCGGTGGGGGTGTCCATGTACGCAACTCTCAATTGATCGGAGAGATATCCGGGAAACGATGGCTTGCCGGCCTATCCTTGCACGAAAGGGGTAGGGCCGCAGGGTTAAACAGAGGGCAACAAGGGCGGCTAGCTCAGCTGGTTAGAGCATCTCGTTTACACCGAGAGGTTACTGATAACAAAATCAATACTTAGAAGAGTCCTGTCTAAAATATCTTCGGGGCAACAGGGTTGGGGGCGGTTGAATAGCGGTAGAGCGCCTGCTTACACTGAAGATGTCGCAGTGTCTGATCCCCTGCACCGCCCACCATTTCTAAGCTGCAGATCGTACAATTTGTCGATGGCGCGCCTGGCGGTCGATCACTGGCGCACCGCGTCATAGCAACCCCAACGGCGCGACAGGAACAGGCCGACCACCTCGCCCCATATGGCTGATCGCCTCCTCCAACGCGGGATCGTCCCGCTTCTTCAGTACCGAGTTCAGCAACGCTGCGTTCTTCGCCAAAGCCACGCCAGCGTCGAGCAGCGGCGCGTCACCGTCGCCAGCCGTCGCGCATCACCCTCAACGGTCCACACAGCCAGCACCCTTTCGACGATGCACCGGCCGCCGGCGGCTTTTAGATTGCCACAGAACCGCGAGGCCTCGTCCGGGGGAACCGAAAAACGACCACGCGCTGAAAAGTACACGCCCTTTTCCCCGAGATCAGCGCTTAATCATGGCGACCGGGAACCCAGCACACTCGGGAACTTGCTCTACAGCGCCGGGAAGGAGGCCTGCGCATCAGCTTCGAGCGTCCCGCCCGGCCAATACAGGATCGAGGCTCGAGCAGGCGCCGACTTCGACAGCCAGGCCGACGAAACCATTTCTCCTGTTCGACGAAGTCATCCGGAAACGACACCGGTGCTCGATTTGCTCACATCAGGGAGAGAGCTATGACCGAGTTCGTCATCGGCTAGCAGGTGTCATTGTTTAGCATCAGCATCTTCGTGGCTCATGCTTTCGACGCATATCGGACGCGCTGATGGGTATTTTTATGGACCGTTCAACTTCACCGAGTGCCGATCCCGGCACCGTTTGGCTGGCGGATTTGATCGAAGCGACGGAAGTGGTGGCCGCTTCCGCTGAGCCATGTGACCCCGCCATAGTGAAGGCGTTCAGCCATCGTCTGGAGTGCAGCTCCGTTCAAGCCCGGCGCGCCTTGGCCACGGGCGGATTAGAAAACGCCGGGCTTCTCTCCATATCGTGAAAGTTGCGTTTATGCGTAGACCATCGGTCCCCTCGATTGTGCCGCCGGAAGCCAGACCAGGACACGTATCTGGTGCTGGACGACTCGTTGGAGGACGCACGGGCCGGCGTCTGGCGGGAATCTCGAAACACCGCGCGACACTGATCTCGTTAACCCCGTGGACGGCCAATTGCGGTCATCCGGCGCATCGTTGCCCTTCAATACTGCCGAGGGCTGGTCATCGCGACGTGACACCATGGACATCGCCGACGAGCTTACGCAGGCGACCATTGAGCTAAATCAATCAAAAGGAACCAATCTTCCGCGCGGGTCCAACGCCGTTCCTCGTCTCGCCCCGGCGCGCCGCTTCAAACGCCAGCGATTCAGATCAAAAGCGGTCGCGCTGACTGCCGCCAAGAATGGCGACATGCTTGACCCAAGATTGGTTTCCAGCCCTTGGATCGTGGGAGTTATTGTTCTCAGCCTTGCTGTGATTGCCCACGTCGTGATTTCTTTTGACGAACACCCAGCCGCGCGCGCTCAATCGCCAGATCCGGCCTGTCTTATAATCCCTCCCGCGTGCCTTTCTCCCGAACAGAACGGCCCGTTGATCAATCCCGATGTAGATCCGCCGTCCTGCACAGCCTCGACGGGTGTTGGCGGATTTCAACGATCTCCTGTGGGCGGCTTTTTCTGATCGGATACGGTCGGTCAGCGGCGGAATTTCATATGCCATCCTCATCATCGCGGATGGGCCGACCGGAGTACGTCGAAAAGAAACGCCCCAATGCGCCCAAGCGCGAGGTCAGCTTTCGGCCTTGCATCATTGAGCGCCGTCCAAGTTTTGTCGGCAAGGTTTGGGCACTGCGCGGTGGCAGATGTGGAGGGGCCGCTATTTGAACCGGCTCGCAGGGGACGACCGCAGAGAAAACGGCCCCAGCGTGGGGACCAGCTGGGGCCGTCGTTAATTGCCGAGCGCCCTGGCAGGTCTAGTAACGTCCATAGAGAATATAGGTCGGTGATTACAATAGTCGGTGATTACAATGCCCCAGCCAGTATGTAGTTTACTGTACACCCTCACGGGTGTTTGTCTACCCCAATGGTCTGCCAGCATAGTAGTCCAAAAGCCGACGGCCCAGTCTCTCGGAACTGGGGCCGCTCGGGGCTTCTTTGCGCCGAGGGGACAACGAGACGGCGTCTTAGCAATACGTAACCGAACGGCATAT
>ERZ1370068.3325-contig-244_pt1 | contig 11915 bp, 20 predicted proteins | sample MGYA00561227_ERZ1370068 | MGnify/ENA primary metagenome ERZ1370068 (study PRJEB38410, sample SAMEA6850437) | metagenome | study: Metagenomic assessment of the ecological functions of the soil: analysis of the soil microbiota associated with the...
CATCAACGCCAAGGTGCTCGCCGAGCAGACGCCCAGAGATCAAGGTCCACGTGATCGGCTTCGCGAAGCTCATCGGCGACCTGATCGACGGCCTCTTCCACGTGATGATGTTCTTCGCGATCGCGGCCGTGATCACGACCGCCATCATCTACGCCTACACCCGCTGCGTGCGCAGCACTGCGCTCGTGATCGCCTGCTCGATGGTTGCGGTCGTCTGGCAGCTCGGCCTCGTGGCTCTGCTCGGGTTCCAGCTCGACCCGTTCTCGATCCTCGTGCCGTTCCTCGTGTTCGCGATCGGCGTGTCGCATGGCGCGCAGAAGATGAACGGCATCATGCAGGACATCGGCCGCGGCACGCACAAGCTGGTCGCCGCGCGCTACACGTTCCGCCGGCTGTTCCTCGCCGGCCTGACGGCGCTGCTCGCCGATGCGGTGGGCTTCGCCGTGCTGATGGTGATCGACATCCCGGTCATTCGCGACCTTGCGCGTCACGGCGAGCATCGGTGTCGCGGTGCTCATCTTCACCAACCTGCTGCTGCTGCCGGTCCTGCTGTCGTACACGGGCGTCAGCGCCAGGCGCGGCCGCGCGCTCGCTACGTGAGGAGAAGAGCGAGCGAAGGGGCGCGGCGTGGGTGCGGTGTGGACGTGGCTCGATCGCTTCACGACCCGGCGCTACGCGCTGACGGCAATCGCGGCAGCGATCGTGCTCGCGGGCGTGGGGCTGACGGTCAGCCACTGGACTGAAGATCGGCGACCTCGATCCCGGCGCGCCGGAGCTGCGCGCCGATTCGCGCTACAACCGCGACAACGCATTACATCACGCGCGAACTACGCGCTGTCCAGCGACCAGTTCGCGGTGATCGTGAAGACCGACAAGGAAGGTTGCCTCAAGTATCCGACGCTCGTGGAGGCCGACCGGCTCGCGTGGGCGCTGCAAGCAGGTGCCCGGCGTGCAGACCACCGTGTCGCTCGCCGATGCCGCGCGCCAGATCACGGCAGGATCGTTCGAGGGCAACCCGAAGTGGCTCACGATCAATCGCAACCAGGACGTCCTCAACTACGCGGCGCAGCAGGCCTCGACGAGCAACCCGGACCTCTTCAACACCGAGTGCTCGGTGATGCCGGTCATCGCGTACCTGACCGACCACAAGGCGCGAGACGCTCGACCGCGTCGTCTCGGCGGCAGCGCGCGTTCGCGCGACGCGCACAACGACAAGGATCGCCAGTTCCTGCTCGCGGCGGGCAGTGCCGGGATCGAGGCGGCGACCAACATCGTGGTCGAGCCCAGGCGAATCGCGCGATGCTGCTGTACGTGTACGCGGCGGTCATCGTGCTGTGCTTCATCACCTTCCGCAGCTGGCGCGCCGTGATCGTCGCGGTCGTTCCGCTGGCGCTCACGTCGATCCTGTGCGAGGCGCTGATGGTCGTGCTCGGCATCGGCGTCAAGGTGGCGACGCTGCCCGTGATCGCGCTCGGCGTGGGCATCGGCGTCGACTATGCGCTGTACCTGCTCTCGGTGCAGCTCGCGCAGCAGCGCGCCGGCGCAAGCTCTTGCCCAAGCCTACAAGCAGGCGGTGCAGTTCACCGGCAAGGTCGTCGCGCTGGTCGGCGTCACGCTCGCCGCGGGCGTCATCACCTGGGCGTTCTCGCCGATCAAGTTCCAGGCCGACATGGGCATCCTGCTCACGTTCATGTTCGTGTGGAACATGCTCGGCGCGCTGATCCTGATCCCCGCGCTGTCGCACTTCCTGCTGCCGACCTCCGTCCACAGAGGCGCGGTCGCGGCGGGACCGTGGCATGACAACGCCGGCCTACCGGGGCGGTCGTTTAGAGTTGCCGCTAGAAGCCGAAATCAGCAGCCGCGCGATACAACTGCGCCGGCCGCTGCGGACCACTGCAGAAACTCTCCTGCGCACTGGAACCAGAGATGGTTGGTCGGCGATCTTGCGCCGAAACGCGCCTTTGTCCGAGTTCGCGTCCGAGGATGGCTTCACAGGCACGTTGCAGATCCGTCAGGGTGAACTTGGCCGGCAGCAAATGCAGCGGTAGTGCGCCTCGCTCCACCTTGGCGCGCAGCGTCGCCAACGCGCTTTGCCAGCAACTGCGAATGGTCAAAGGTCGAGCCGGTGCCCAGGACGCTCGGGATCGCACCACTCGATGGCCTCGGTCTTGTCGCCGGCTACCGCCGGGACCTGGTCGCTCGGCAGGAGCGCGTAGTACAGCACGCTCACCGACCATCCCCGCGGATCGCGGTCGGGTCCACCGCTGCTGGTGGCCACCTGCTCAAGATGGGGCAGGACCACGCGCGTCTTGCTCGCCAGCGCCCGGAGCGCCGTGTCGTTCACGCTGCGATCAATGTCAGGCTTGAGAACGCTCCCCGGCAGCGCCCATCCACCCGGCGTGGGATTGTTGGCGCGCTTGATCAGTAGCACCCGCAACTGATGCTCCATCAACGTGAAGAGCGCCACGTCGGCGGTGACGATGGGGAACAACCGTTTCTTGGGTTCGCTCACTTATTTGCTTTTAGTCAATATGTCAGGTACCATAGTGGCATACTACCACTAAGAAGGAACCAAATGAACTACGACGTAATTGGCGACATCCACGGCCACGCGGACAAGCTGACCGCGCTGCTTCGCAAAATGGGTTACCGGCACCATTTGGGAGCCTGGCGCCATCCTGAACGGACGGTCGATCTTTGTCGGGGACTTTATCGACCGCGGGCCGGGGCAGTTGGAAACCATCCGCATCGTCGCGGGAAATGCTCGATGCCGGCACCGCGCTGGCGGTAATGGGCAATCACGAGTTCAATGCCATTGCCTGGTACATGCCCGATCCTGAGCTACGACGGAGCATCTTCGCCGCCGCAGCCCGAAGAATCGCCACCAGCATCAAGGCGTTTCTGGATGGAGGCTCGAGCACAACCCTGACCTGCATCGAGAAGCTCGTCGACTGGTTCCTGACCCTGCCGCTATGGCTGGACCTTCCCGGCTTGCGCGTCGTCCACGCCTGCTGGCATCCCGACTACATGGCCGAGATCGAACCTCATCTGAAGCCGGGGCGGCGACTTGATCCTGCACCTCGTCGTCGCAGCGAGCCGCCGCGGTTCGATGGAGTTCCGCACCATTGAGACGCCTGACCAAGGGTGTGGAAATTGATCTGCCTGCCGGCCATCAGTTTCACGACAAGGATGGCCACGCGCGACACAACGTCAGGGTCCGGTGGTGGGACGCCTCGGCCGACACTTACCGCAAGGCAGCCATCGTCGACACGCTGACGCGCGCAGAAGCTACCCGATACACCAATTCCAAAATCGGCGTTGCTCTGGCTACGACGGCGCCAAGCCGGTGTTCTTTGGTCATTATTGGCGGGACGGGGTTCCACAGCCGCTTCTGCCCAGGGTCGCCTGCGTGGATTACTCCGCACGGGAAGGGCGGCCCGCTGGTTGCATATCGTTGGGAAGGTGAGCCGAGCTCAGAGCGGATCATTTCGCGTCAGCACCGAAGCCGATAACTGCGCGAGGCCACTGCGAGGATCAGGCTCGACAGTGGCGGCGCTCAGTCGCTCAACTATAGTTTGCGTCATGTCCACTGAATCTCGACCGCCACAGAACGGCCCATGGCCGGCCAGCGTCAACGAAGCCGTTGGCCAACTCCTTGGCATGCTATCCGCCCGTCAAAGCGCTGCCGTTCTGGCCGCGATCGACAAGCCTCAAACCCGGCGGTAAGCAGAGCCCGCCCACGGCCACCTGATCGCCGCCCGTGGCCGTGGCGACTCGATTGTCCTCGGCCACCCGATCGACGATCGTCGAGAACCCCGACGGCACGGAATCCGCCCTCGATTACAGCACGAGCCAGCACCTGGAGGTGCCGGTGGATTGGGTGCGCGCGTTCGGACGCGAGATCGATGTCCCGCAACCCGACGGTCTCATGCTGGCTAGACGTACACGCATCAAATGGCCTGCATCCGGCCCCGTGGCCTTTGTCGGGCCTGACGGGTCCGCAATAATCGTGACGCCCGAGGGCGCCACGCGCGTGACGCGGGTCGCTGGCGCGACGCCGCGCTGGCGACGTGGACTCCATCGCACGGTGGAAGAGCTTCGCGTCATGCGACGCGCGGTTGGCGAATTGGCGCGCACGGTAATCGCCGACTTCCAGGATCTCGACCGGCAGGAGCCGCCGCCGCGGACTGGGCGGAAGTAAATCCGGTGCCGCGCGGAAACGCCTTCGGCAGTGTCAAGCCCCGAGCCCTCGCGCGCCGCTGCCGTCGCGGCAGCAAGCTGACTCTGCCGCGCGAGCAACGCAGCGCCTCAGCGCCAACGCTCGCTCGGGGCTTCGTACCGCTCAACCATCCACGCGCTCGCAAACCTTAAGCAGCCTCGCGTACAACGAGACGGTATCCCGGCGTCGCCTCGACGACGACCCCGTGTATTGGGACGATGTGGGCGCCGAAGCTGCTGACGCGCTCGCAATCGCGCGCAGTCGCCCGCCTGGCGCGTCGCTGACGATCGCTCGCGTTGAGGCTCCAACGAGTCCTGGTGAACGATCATTTGCGCCATCGTATTTAGTGCGCCGATGGCCGTCGCCCGGTCAGGTTTGGCACGTGCCGAATTCAAGGCCGCGCATCCCCATCCATCACCGATCGGCGCCTGGGCGCCTGCCCCGGCCACGTGATCGACCACGTTGTTCCAGGTTTGCCTGTTTACGGCGCCGCTGATGTCGCGATAACATGCAGTGGCAAACGGTCGCCGCCGCGCGCCAAAGATCGTTGTGGAGCGTGAAACTGTTATCTCTGGCGGACCGATTGCGTTTCGTCCAGTGGGGTCGCATCGTGCGGCGCTGGCGCCCGCCATGCGCCGGGCCTGATCCACCCCGAGCCTTCCTCGGTCCGGGCCAGGCAAGCGTGCTAGGCTGCTGCGTAATGGACTCTGTTAACTCCGGAAATACGCCGACCCGCCGCTCGACGCAGCGGCGCGGAGGTGTCCGAGCCTCAGGCCAGTAATGGCTTTCAGTGCGCTGATGCTGCCGTTGCGCCAACTCTTTGGCGCAACAGCCCGCAGTCGTGTAAGCGCGGGTGCCGGTGGCAGATTTTTCGCCCGCCACTGCTCGCCGTGCCCGCGCTCTCGCCCAGCGGACGCTACCTCGCGGGCGCGGTTACGACCGAAGCGCAAGCGCGCGCAGCTGGTGGTGTTGGATCTCGAGAATCTCGGGCGGCCCAAGCAGGTGAAAACGCGGGTTTCGACGACGTCGACATCTACCGTTACCAGGCTGGGTGGACCGACTGACCGCATCGTGCGCCTGACGTGACCGACCGCGAATCCGGCGCCAGCAGGCGGCCATTGGCGCCGGGCCTCTGGAGCAGTCAACCGGGACGGCAGCAACTACCGCCAGCTGATCAACTCAGTCCGCCCTTCCACGAGACGTGGCACCGGGATCGACACCAGGCCGCCTTGGGAGTGGCGGCCGCACGAGCGTGCTTTCCGACGGCTCGAACGACGTGCTGGTGCAGGGCTACTTGGTCCTGAACAACGCGAGGGACGTCGTCGACACGCCAAACTCGCGCGGCTGGGACAACGATGACCGGCATAAGCCGGAGCCTGGGCGAGAAGGTGCGCCGCCGAATCGCGACGACAGCTGGGTGGTGGACCGCCAAGGCCGTCTCTTCTGACAGTCGTGACCACGTGGCAGGAGGGGGCAGTCCCGCGCCTTCGTGAGATCCGGACGCGGGACGCGAGCTGGGAGAAATGGCAGGATGCCGACGGCCTTACTTGGCAGCTATGCCTGATCCCCTACTGGATCGGATTCGACGCGGCCAGCTGCTGGCGCTCGCCGTCGAGGCGGCGACGACACCTGGGCGCTGCACGCGGTCGATGCCGCTGACGCGCGCCGATCCCGTCCTGATGATTGCCCTCAAGGGTTACGACTTCAGAGGGAGTCACGGCGTCTGACGACGTGGAGGAGCGGCGGCTGCTTGGCGTGGCATTATGAGACCGACGCTGCCGCAAGGCACCGCGCATCTGGTTCGATCCTGGATCGAAAGCCGACCCAGGCGGCCGTGGACGCCCAGCTGTCGCCGGGCGACGGTAACTCGGACGTCGACTGCCAGCGCTGCCTGAGCAGTGCCGACGGTGCTCGTGACCGCAAAAAGCATCGGATCGCCAGCCGCCGACCTTCTATGCCTACAACCGCGATGCCAGAGTCGCCCCGGCTTCGATCACCGGGCGGTCGCGAGACCCTGGACCGGGCAGCGCCGATCGATGCGGCTTGACGCGGCGTGTGCCGCGTTGCCGCGCGCGACGGACTATTCGATTCCGGCGCTCGTGACGACTCCGGCCTGGAAGCCGCGCGGGCCTGCACGCTTGCCGTGGTTCTGGTGCACGGCGGGCCATGGGTGCGGGGACGCATGGGGACTGGGCACCGGAGGCGCAGTTCGCGCGCCGCGCGGTTGGTGTGGTGATCGAACCTGAGTTTCGCGGCAGCGACGGCTACGGCTGCAAGCTGTTCCGGGCGGGCTGGAAGCGCAGTGGGGCCTCGCGATGCAGGACGACGTGGCCGACGTGGTGCAGTGGGCCGTCACGCAGGGCTGGGTAGACGGGCAAGCGTGTCTGCCATCGCCGGCGCCAGTTACGGGGGTTACAGGCAGCGTTGATGGGGTTGGTCCGGAACCGCGAGCGCTGTTCCAGTGCGGCATCGCCTGGGTGGCCGCTGACGTGGACATCAACCTGATGTATTCCATACACTGGCGCGATACTGCGCGGAGGAGAGCCCGGAGGGACTACGGCATGCCGGTGTTGGATCGAGTGAAGTCCGTCTGCCGACGCCAGCCGTCCGCCTCAAGGAAACGTCGCGCGGTCGAGCAGGCGGCCAAGGTGCGCCGGCCGCTGCTGCTGGCATATGGCGGGGTTGACGCGCGAGTGCCGTGATCGAAGCATGGCACCGAGAGTTCCGCGACGCGGCGTCGGGCGGACAAACAAGGACGTCCAGTGGGTGGGTCTAATTCGAGGAAGGGCCACGGCTGGCGCACGCTCAGGGACGGAGGTCGACTTTCTGGACGCGCGTCGAAAAATTTCTGGACCGCTATTTTTGGGCCCGGGCGGCGAATGAGGTAGGGCGACCAGTGGCTGCTGTTCGGGATCATGGATCGGCGGGCGGTGACGCCAACGCCGCCGGCAGTATCGCGTCGATGAACGCTGGCCAGCTCCGCTGTCGCCGGGGCGGTGAACAGTCGCGAGGGGGTGACCCTCTCCCAGATCTTCGGGCCCCGATGCATGAAAACAACGGTATCGGCGGCGACCCGAGCGAATCCCCATCTGCATGAGTCACGGAGAATCATGGTCGTTCGCCGCCGGTGGCGAGCTTTTCGAGAACGTTGATCACCTCGCCGACCAGCTCGGGGGTCGAGCGCCGACGTAATCTCGTCGAACAGCATGAGTGGCTGCGGTTGGCCAGAGCGAGCGCGCGATCGCGACACGTTGCTGCTGGCCGCCGGAGAGTCGACAGCGTGCACCTGGCCGCAATCTGATCCTCGAGGCTCGACCTGACGCAGCACCTTGCGCGCCCGCTCCTGCGCTTCCAGGCGAGCGGCAGGCCTCCCCGCCTCGGCAGGCGCTCCGAAGCGTGGATGTTGCTGCTCCTGACCGTAAGGTGCGGAAACATGGTTGAAGCTCTGGAACACGATGCCGATCTCGCGCCGGAGCGCCTGCAGGCCCGGGCGCGCGAAGCGCTGCACCCGACGGCCGCCGAACACGATTCGCCGCTGCCGTCAGGCAGACCTGCAGGCTCGCTGATGCAGCCGAAGCAGCGTGGCCTTCCACCGAGCCGCTGCGGCCCGATGATGGGCGACGCGATCTTCTCGCCGGGCTCGACTCGCCAGCGGAGACGTCGGTGCAAGCGCGAGGCGCGGGCCGAAGCGCTTGGGAGATGCCGTCTAACGCCACGATCGGCATCGATGCGCCTTTCAAGATTTCGGCCAGAAGCGAAAGCGGCCAGCACACTGCGAAATAAAGCGCCGCCACGACCGGATAGATGATCATCGGGCTGAACGGTCACGTTCATCGCATGAGCTGGTCCGGCGCGGGTTCAATTCGACGGAGAGCCAACTAATGGGCGCGCGACGGGCGTGCCCGACTAGCTGCACCAGAAAGCCCACGGTCGGTGGGATGGAAACTGCATCGCCTGGGGCGGGATTACGAAACCGGAGCTGTTGGAAGTAGCCAGAGAGAAGGCAGGCTGACGCTTCCCACTGCGTCTCGCGGAATCGCCTGGATCGATCCACGCCAAATCCTTCGCCCAGGAATGCCCCCGGTAGTAAAGCGTAAACGCCAGCTACGGCCGGCCACGCATCGACCTGCACGTCAAAGAGGACGGCGAGCCCGTAGTAAAGAGAAAGAGCTGCATGAGGACCGGCGTACCCTGGAAAGCTGAGATGCAGCCACGCGGTAGGCAAGCGCAGGAAACGTGAGGGACGTCGTCCGCAGGATCGCGATTACGAGGCCGACGACGCCGCCGCCAAGAAACGCGACCAGCGACAGAAGCAACGTCCACCGCACCGCCGCGACGGGAGGAAGAGGAACTCCGAGAGCCCGAAGGCATTCGGTTCACGCCGCGCCGCCCTCAGCACCGCTGGTGGCGCACTGAATACCAATCCCAGTGGACGCCGCCAGAGACGGCCCGAAAGCCAGGCCATGACGAGATAGAGGCCAGTAGCGACGGAAACTAGAACCCGGCGGGCGGAAGGTCGTCGACACGAGCGAATTGGTGGCGCGGCAGTGAGTTCAACTGCCGAGATTGCCGAGACGACGCTCGAAGCGAGCATCAGCAGAATGAATTGGCTGGCCAAGGCTGGAAATACCGGTTTTCAGCGCCGGGAATAGCACCACATAACGGAATGTTCTGCAGACGCGAAAGCGCCGAGGGCCTTCGCGGCGTCAATCTGCCCGCTGAGCTATGGATTCGATTCCCGGCGCGCAGGATCTCGTTCCATAAGCGCGCGGAAATTGGCCTGACCACGGCGTAATCGCAGCTTCGTTTGCTCCCACCGAGATGCCCAGCGCCGGCAAGGAGAAGTAGATGATGAAGATCTGAACCAGGAACGGAGTGTTCCTGATCACACTCGATATAAGCGGTGACGCCCGGCGGAGCAGGACTCGGCCCGGCTGTCTTGGCATAGGCGCAGGCGGTCGCCACGGCGAGACCGATCATCATCGCAGCGCCGAAAGCTGAATGAGTCGGCCAGGCGCCTTCGGCGAGGTCGCGCTGAAGTGGTCCCATACTACGCTTGAAGTGAAAAGCGTAGTGCACGCCGCCCCCATTTCTCCCTGCGCTCACTTGCAGGACTGCTGGCGCCTATCGCGGCCTGCGAACGGGCGCAACGCGTCGGACGCCTGACTCAGAGCGTCGGCAGCGGCGGAGGTCGACGCCGGTGTATTTCTTGTAAATCGCGGCGAGCGTGCCGTTATTAGTGTTGATGAATATCCAGTGTGTTGATCCACTGCCGGAGCTCGAAGTCGCCCGGCCGCACGATCGGACCGTAAAACGCGGTCGTCACCAGCAATCTGTTTCAAGTTGCTTGCCCGGGTTCGCGTCCGGCAACCGTCTTCTGGCGAATAGGCAGTCATGGCAGCCGCGTCCACCTGCCCGAGAGCAGCTTCCGGGATCGGTCGACGCAGATCGTCGAACCACACGATTTTAGTGCCTTCCGGTCCATCTTTAGGACCGTCGCCTCCTCGAGCGTGGCACGCGTAATGCCTGACGCGCTTTCCGACCAGGTCGGCGGGCGTCTTGAGTTTGACGCTCTGCGGCGCAAAGATAGTGATCGAGAGCGCGCCTGTCGGATTGCAACACATCACGCGCCTGGCGCCGATCGGTGGTAACCGGAAATCGAGGCAATCGTGACGTCCGCGCGGCCGGCAAGCAGAGCCGGAATGCGGCCGGTCGATGGCACTTGCACGAACTCGACTTCGGCGCCGAGGTCCTTTGCGAGCTGGCGAGCGACCGCAACGTCGATCCATCAGGCTGGCCGCTCTTGTCGAGTATGCCAAAAGGAGGGTTGGCCACATCGATGGCGATGCGGGATTCTTCTTCGCGCTCAGGATCTTTTCGAGCGTGCTCTCTGCGCTGGCCGTCGTGCGCCGTGAGCATTACCGAAACGATGGCCAGTAATGCGTACATTCCGAGATGTTTCATAATATGCATCTCGTCTCCCGCAGCCTCTGAACTGCGAAGGCTCGAGCGTCGCGCACGCAGTCAGCGCTCTCCTGGGTAGCGCTGGCATGCGTGCGCTTGCGGCGTGCGCCTTGACTTCTGCGATGCAATTACCTCAACGGCAGCTCGCGTCGAACTGCTGTTTCGATCAGAACGCACGTGCTCCGACATTGCCCGAGTCGCCGCCTGGCATCGTGCGCGGCTATCGCCCGGGAAAATCTTGACGTGCTCTCCTGCAGCGCCAGTTGCGCCGTCCCGCCTCGCAGACACGCGAAACCTTGTGCAGTCGAATGATGTCTGGCGTCATCAGGCCGATTAGCGAGGTCATGACCGGTTCTGCGCCGACTTGGCGATCTGCCAGGTGAAACAGAAGGTCCTCCTCAACGGCGGGGCGTCCCGCCTCGACTTCGGGCGCGAAGCGCCTCGAGCGCGCTCGTTGATGCCGGCGATGGCCGCCTTCGACGCCCGTTGCGCGGCATAAGCTGTGCCGAATGCATCTCGAGAATGCCCGCGCGTTTCCGTGAGCGCCTTGATGTCGTCGCGGTTGAGATCGAGCTGATGATTGGAAATCAGTCTCTCGAGCGCGCCAGCGCCGAGGCTCGCCACGATCGTGCCGCTTTGCGGAAACGTCTGCAGAACGCCGTAGAACTCCGGCTTGCGCAACGCCTCGCGAACATGCCCGCGCTCCGACGCCGAATTGCGAGGCGAGCCTCCGCGTTCCGGGGGGGAGGCGATCGCCGCAACGCCAGGCGCGCCGCTCGAGAGCAGATTCCTGATCTGCCGCATGATCAGGTCCGCTGGCTTCTGAAGCTGAATCGGGCCTTCAGCCGCGCAATGATTGGAGTGCGGCTTAGGACACAGCAGCGTGGGAATTGGTTAACCAGCGACCAGCTTAACAGCCTGGCAATGTCAAGCGTCCCCTGGATTAGAGCGCTGGCAACCTGGACAAGACGACGTTTGCCATCTGTAGGACTACTCGTACGAGTTTTGCCGAACTTCCGACGCACAAATCAAGAAGGTCAGTGAGCATTCGAGACCAATGACTTAAATGTCCGCATAGTCATCCTACGCGCTCGGCACGGCATCACGCGATCGTCCTGAAGCCGCGATCACGTCCCGTTGTAAGGAGAGACAATGCAACTCAATGTGCGCATGATTCCTGCGCTAACGGCTGCGCTGCTGCTGGGCCTTGCCGGCGCGGCTTCGGGGCAGGCTGGCGAGCAACCCGGGCCGCCGGCGCGAACGGAGCGATCGCAATCGCGGACGCAAAGCTGCGCTTCCCTGCGAAACCGGCGGCGCAGAGCGTTCTCAGCATTCAGGTCCTTTCGAACCGCGCTGGACTTGATTTCGGGAGGCGACGCGCTGGTTCAGATCGTCTCGAGCGTCGGCGCGCTATGGGTCGATCTCAAAGATCGACCTGAACGGCATCGACATCACGAAGGCCTTTGCGTTAAGGGCCGATGGAAGGTTCATGGGTCTCGTGACCGGGTTAGTCAACGGGCCGAATCTCCTGCGCGCCTCGGCCTGCTGATGGAACTGGCGTGCAGGATCACGATCACGAACCACCCTCCAGCGGCCCCGCGTTCAGTGGCCCGCGAGCGTGGCCATGGACTTGTAACGCGGGTGCATTGGACGGGCAATGCGCCCGTCCTCCAACGTTCCAGTACTACTACGTGCCTGTTGCACACAGCATAACTGGTGTCCGGGCGCACAA
>ERZ1370068.5101-contig-4140_pt1 | contig 11907 bp, 21 predicted proteins | sample MGYA00561227_ERZ1370068 | MGnify/ENA primary metagenome ERZ1370068 (study PRJEB38410, sample SAMEA6850437) | metagenome | study: Metagenomic assessment of the ecological functions of the soil: analysis of the soil microbiota associated with the...
GGAGTCTTCATTCTTTGCAGGTCGCTGTAGGTTCGCGACCAACCAACCTGTCGCTGTGCAACTAAGCTGCCACCTCGGTGTCGCTGTCCAGGTTTCTTGTCGTTCGTCGCCCTGACACACGTATTCGAACGGTTGGCCCGGACGGGTGCTCCACAGCCGCGACTGACGTCGCCGTATGCCCCCGTCACCGGGCACTTTCGCCGGCGGGTCTTGGGACTGGTCGCTGCGGTCACACACGCTTGGCGCCGAGTTGTCCGTGTCGACGACGGCTTACAGACAGTGGCTAGAGATGAGCGCATAAAGCGTCTCCACGCCGATTGGCGGCCTGCTAGAAGATTGAGACGTGCCAACTGGAGTGAGGAGACAAGGGCGTCCCGCACTTCCCCCATTGAACCGTGGACACTTGCTGCTCGAGGACCCGGTCGTGGTGCAGGGACGCCGCGCCCTCCAAGTCAGTACCCGGTCCGTCGCTGACGGCCAGGTCAGCGAAGGACCGCCTGCGCCACCTGGACCGGCGTAACGCACCGGATCTTCATGAGGTGCCGGGCGCACGGAGCCGGGCCGGGCAGAAAGGTCGAAATCGCCACGACCCCGCAGCCTCAATCCGCCCCCAACCACCTTTGGACACCGCAGGCGAACCCACAGCCGTCGATCGTGCTAACAAGCCTCCGCAAGCCCACCGGCTTCAGCGGGCTTGACGGGTCCTGGCGGGGCGTACGCCCTCGCCGGCCCATACCCGCCGGTCGAGGGTTCGCTTTGCCACTTCGTGCCCCCTGACCAGCTGCCCTGTGGAGAGTTCGATTTCAGCTCACTGCTCTCTTCACGAGCGTGCGCGATCTTCTGCCTCCTCGGCAGCGGTCAACTCCGTCAGCGCGAACGCCGTCGGCCACATGGCGCCATCGTCGAGATTCGCCTGGGTCGTTGAAGCCCAACGTCGCGTACCTCGACTTAAACTTTGCCGCGGCCTGGAAGAAGCAGACGATCTTGCCGTCCTTGGCATACGCGGGCATTCCGTACCAGAGCTTCGGCGAGAGGTCCGGCGCGGTGGCGGTGATGACTGCATGTAGCCGCTCGGCCAAGGACACGATCCGAGTTCGCCATCTCGGCGATCTTCGCGAGCACGGCGCTCTCGTCATCCGCCTTGCCTGCGGCCTGGCTGCGGCCCTGGCTGCCTTCAGCTCGTGGGCGCGCTCCTTCATGGCGGCCCGTTCCTCGTCGCGTGAATGCCACCGACGACTTCTTTGTCGCGGTGGTGCTCTTGGCGTCCTTCTGCGTGTCGTTCACTGCGGATCTCCCTCTGGAGTCTCATTTCGGCGACGACTCTCATTCTTAGGGAAATTGGCGTAGCGCCGCTTTTGGAAACTGATCGATATCACGTGGGCCATGCGATCCGTACGACCGGCTCGACCACGAAGGGGGCCACGTACGCACTTCGTCGACTTGTCGGCGTTTGAGGGACGAGGTCTAGTGCCCTAGAGGTTGGTGGCCCGCTCGACCTCTTCGCTATAGCACACCACACTCGAGCTCTTCTTCGACCTCGTCTTCGTCGTCGCCGTGAGCATCGCGGCTTCTCAGCTCCACCACGCACTCACCGAGGCGCGTCGTTGACGGCCTGATCTCCTGCGGCGTGGTGTTCTTCGGCATCTGGCTCACCCTGGCCGGTCCGGTCGCTGCCGTGGCGCTGGTCGCACTCATCGCCGCCGAACTCGCCGTGCCGATCATCGCAGAGAAGCGGGAACGACCCCCTGGCACCCGCACCGATCACCGAGCGCTACGGTCTCCTTCACCCTCATCGTCCTCGGTGAGAGCCTGCTCGCCTCAGCCAACGCGATCATCGAGGCACTCCACGACGACACGGCCATCGCACCACTCATCTCGATCTCGACCTGACTCTCGTCGTCACCGCCTCGTTGTGGTGGATCTACTTCTGGCCGCCACATCACAGGGGCCATTGGCCCCTTCGGCCGCTCGCAGCGCTATGGCTAAGTCCACTACTTCGTCTTCGCCGCCGCCGGCGCTCTATCGGCCGGCATCGAGGTCGAGATCGACGTCCTCACCAGCCAGCAGCAAACTCAGCGACGTCGCCGCCTCCTTCACCGTCACCGTGCCGATCACGATCTTCGTCCTCGGCACCTGGTGGATCGCCATGCGCGACAACGCCGACCGCATCGTCAACGCTGTCGTTCCACCGCTGCCGTTCTCGTCCTCCTCCGACCCGATCCTCCCCGTCCCCGTCACCCCCACTGCCGTGATCATGATGCTCGTGGTCGTCGTCCTGGTCCTCCGACCGCCCCTGCCCGAGGGCAACGACGCCAGCACCCCACCGCCGGACACCCGGCGATCGTCCCGGTGAGGGTCGGACGAGCGTGCCCAACCGCGGTCTCCGGCCTCTTCCTAGTCACGTCTTGCCCAGGAGGTTTCCGCCGGGTGTCGTGACTGCTCACGCTCGTACCAGCGAAGAACCCGCAGGGCTCGGAGGGTGTTCCATCGGCTGGGCTGGCCGTCGCCATCCTCCAGGACGAAGTGAACCTCGCCCGATGCGTGTGCTCCAGGAGCCAGCAGCCGTCAGGGTGCTGCTTGGATCGGAGCAGCTCGATTGCCTCGTCTAGGCGCGGGTCTGGGTCATCGCCTGATGATCGGAAGTACTCCAGAGCCCGGAGGACGTCGTAGTGCCAGCGGGTCGGAAACGAGAACTGCAACCAGTCCGGCTCCGACGATCTCGGCAGTGCTCTTGCGCCGAAAGAGCCCGCGTTCGAGGAGGTAACTCGTCCCCACGGCGCCGCGCGGCGACGGCCTCAGCTGACCCGCCCGTCGACTGCTCGTGGGCCAGTAGCCCTTCGAGTACGTTGATGGTCGTCGCGAACGACGACCGTCTGGAACCGTAGGCCGCCCAGCAGTTCCACCCGCCGTCCTCGGCTGCTCGTCCAGCAACCGGGCCACCACACCGTCGACGGCTTGTCCGAAGTACGCGCCGAGCGCGACAGTCATCCCGTTGATGCACGGCTCTACCTCGCCGTCGAAGTACCGTTGGCCGCCCTCCTCCCAGCGGCAGTGGTTGCCTCACCAGCGCCACCGTTTCGCGCACCTGGTCGTCCTGCGGGTCGACCCCGAAGTCCCGCAGCAGGAGCAGCTGTACCGTCGTCGCCGTCCAGGGCTGGGCCTCTCCTCGCCTCCGTCGTCGGTATGGTCGCCGCTGGACTGCTCCTCGTCGGCACGCCCCACGGCTGAGCGGGAAGTAGGCGCCACCCGCCCACTGGCCGTCCTCGTCCCGCAGCGCCAGGCAGCCGGGCGCCCCAGCCCCCGTGGCCACTCGGGCCCGCTCCGCCGCTACGACCGCGGGCGGCGCATTGGCAAGGTCGCGCAGCACTTGCCAGCGCACTGCAGGATCGGAATCGAGCAACCATTCCAAGACGGTCATAGGGCCTGTGTTAAGCGTCGCTGGTCTGAGGGAGCGCTTCGCTGGGCAAGATTGACGAAACGAGTGTCAGGTGGGAGTGATGACCGCGTCCGAACTAGGGTGATCCGATGGACCGTGCCGCCGCCTGCTTAGCGCTCTCGACCGTTACGTCTCGGCATGGCTTTCTTATGACCGCCAACGATATCGCGGAGCTCTTCACCGAGGACGTCGCCTACCGCTATCACCCTCTGGCGACCCGATCGTCGGCCGAGCTGCCGTCGTCGCAGCGTGGCTGGGAGAGTCCGGATCTGATGAGGCCTCAACGCGTGACGTGCCCGGCACTTATTCGGCCCGGTACGCACCAGTCGCGGTCGACGGCGACGTGATCGTCTCCACAGGCATCTCCAGCTATCGCGAGCAGTCCGACGGTCCCGTCGTCCGGGGTCTTCGACAACTGCTTTGTCATGCGGTTCGATGCCCGAGGACGATGCAGCGAATTCACCGAGTACTACGTCCAGCGCCGGTGACTGTCAGTTCCATCAATGCAGGTATCGGACGGAAGGCTGTACGGTGCTCGCGCTCCAAGTGCCCGCGCGTAGCGGCGAGCTGAGCGCGTGCCAGCGGGCCACAGCATCTGCTCAGTAGGACGGTTCGTGCAGTGCCTGAACTCCTCGACCAACGGCAGCATCTGTTCGCCGAGCTCGACCTGGGGTCAGGAGGATACCGACTGTCCCGTCCCGATCAACGTAAAAGTCGGTGCCCTGTCCGCCAGACCAGCCGTAAGGTCCACGCAGCGTCCCCGCCGTCTTGACGCTCACACGCCAAATCCCCAGCCCGTCTCGTGCCAGAACCCGGGAAGAAGCTGTCCGGCGTCTTGCACTCGGCGGACACCTGATCGCTGATCATCATCTGCACGTGGTCGGCCGGGATGGAGATCTGCTCTCCTCCTTCGACCCGACCCCGTTAATGATCATCAGGAGGAAGCGATGAAAGTCACGCGCGGTCGAGACGAGTTCGCGTGTGGCTGACGTCGAAGGCCGGTGGTCCTGCATAGAACCCACCGCCGGCTGGCTCCATTTCAACAAGGCCGTCGTTGCCGAATCGGTAGGCGGCGGGCAACCGGGCCATCTTCTCCTCCGGCACCCACAGCGCGGTGTCGGTCATCCCGAGAGGGTCGAAAAGATCCTCGGCCAGGTGCTCTCCGAGCGTACGGCCGGTCAACCGCGCGATGAGGATGCCGAGCAGGCCGAACGAATGGTGGTAGCGCCAACCTTCTCCGGGCTGGAACGCGAGGGGCGCTCGGTCAGCCGGGTGATCCACTTCGGCTCCGAGCGTGAGTGGCTCAGGGCCGGCTTCGGTGCCGCTGTCGGCCATCGCCTTCTGCAATGGAGAATCGACGATCACCATTCCGTGGCCGGAGGCATTGGTCAGGAGGTGGCGAAGCGTGATGGCACGCCGCGCCGGTACGGTGTCATCGGGTTCGGCTGTGGGGCTGGACGAAAGCACGCGTCGGCTGGCAAGCCCCGGCAGCCACTCTTCGAGACTTTGATCAAAGGGGCCGAGACGTCCTGCCTCCACGAGCCGCAGCGCAGCGGTCGACGTGATCACCTTGGTCATCGACTGGATCCGCATGATCGCAGTCGGCTCGCATAGGCCAACCACCGCCGACCGAGGCCACGCCGGCCGCCGCGACCTCCACTCACCAGACCCTTCAGGGCGCAACCGCGCCGGGTATTGTGCCGGCCTCGATGTGACGTACGAGCAGTTCCTCGAAGGCGCAGTGGTCACTCTGACGACTGTGCCACAGTCGTACCTGATGCGGTTTTGCGCCCAGCCTGGGACCGGCGTCCGGACCCTCTGTACGCCGACCTCACTCGTCGATCGCGCAGGGCCGCTCCCAGAATCACGGCAGGGTGTGCCGACCGGGTCAGTGATGCAGAGCGTTCCCGCGCGGGAACGTCTGCGGCGCGTGAGGAAGACGCTGGGCCGACGTCCCTGGCGACGTGCTGCGTGGTCATCCGCCGCCGTCGTTGCGACGAGCTGGGAGCGCCCGCTCCACGTACTGCATCACGGTAAGCGGAAGGAGGCAGAGCATCGGACGATCCTCCGTTCACCTGCCGAGCGCCTGGAGGAATGACTGGCGCGCCCATTTGGCATCAGGTAGTCGGCCTCCGGCACTATCCGCAGGGCGCTGATGTTGAGCCTTAGGACACAACGGGCTGAGATCGCGCCTCCAACGCATCGAGGTCTCGCTCGGCGTAGAGCCGGTGCTCCCATTCCTCGTTGAGGACGACCAGCAGGCACTCACGCACCGGTAGCTACGAGGCTCCGGCCAGCCGGGGCCCTCGACCGCTTTCGTGTGGCCGTCGAGCGACTCTTCGCTCAGACCGTCGATCACCCGGCGCACGGTGGTCATCCGATCGCGCCGCAGCTCCAGCACCACGTCCAAGGAGGGGCGTACGTCACGGTCGCGGGGCACGCCGGGAGTATCAGGCATCTCGTCCCACGGCAGGTCGAGCGGATCCCACGGCGACGGGTCGCCGGAATCGCCCGGCTGATCAGGAATCGGTGCCCACCAGGTGCCGCAGCGTCTCGACGAACGACCACTCGCCGTCGACTGATTCGTGCAGCAGCTCAGGATCCATTGCCGGCGCGTTCGACGGTGCCACCCACAGCCGCTCACAACATCCCATGCCTCTGCGAAGCCGGCTGGGCCTGTCGGGCGGCATCTTGGTCCGGTCGGGTTATCGCCGATCCAGCTCTGCACGTTGACCAGCGGTCCGATGTCAACGCCATTGATCGATCCCGGAGTTCCCGATCTCCGCCGTAAATATCGACGTCGACCAGCTCGACGCCCGGCATCCAGCGTTCTCTGTGATCAGCCGCGCGGGTGATTGCGTCGCTTCAGGTCGACGGTGCGAAAACTGCGCGCCACTCAGGTCCACGCGTTAGCAGCGCGAGCCACGGAGATCGGCACGGAAAAAGTCAGGCACTGCCCACGACGCTAACGGCCGGCTTGCAAGCCGACGACTAGCGGGGCCAGGATCAGTCGGGTCGGGCGCGATCGTAGACCATAGCAATGCCCAACGTGCGACAGCTCGGTCTCATGGAGGTTGGGGCACGCCTGCCGCAGATCGGGTTCGCGTTTCAGGCCAGCTTTCTGGCTCACGCATTGTTGAGACCGTGGCCGCAGCCCGGCGCATGCTGGTGCGGTAGCTCTGTCAGCCAACGACCATTTCGCGTTCTCCGTGCCCTGGCTCGACGGTCTCGTCGCTCTTGTCCGCGGCGGCCCGGGGCTGCGGCCCGCTCGACTTGATGACCTCGGTAACGCTGCCGTCGTTACGGGGCCGATGCCGGTGCGGTCGTCGGCACCAGCGGCGCTGTCGTGCCTGAGCGCGGGAAAGGTGATTGCAGGCGTCGGTCCAGGGTCGTCCGCAGTCGATTACAGCTTGACGCATCAGCCGTTCAACGAGCGTTGGTCGAGGTTTGAGGCGGCCGCAGTTCGGTTACGCGAGCTACTGGCTGCCGGCAAGCCTACCGATCCGAAAGATCCTGTTCCGCCGCCCGCGGGCCGTTGCGGTGGCCCGTTCGACCATTCCGATCTGGCTGGCTAGCTGGGGTTCACCGGCCGGGCCGCCGAGTGGCTCGGCTTGGGGACGCCGCTGGCTTGCCCCTGCTGACAGACGCTGAAAGCTTCCGGGCTGCGGCCAAGGAACGCCTGACGGAATTGTGCCGCGATCGTGGTCGACCAGCGCTGCCGCATGCTGCTGGCGACCATGTGGCTGTGGATCACGCGAGTCGGCGAGCGATGCCGAACGAGGTGCTGGCAGCCTTGGCGCGGGTCTTGCGTCGTGATCGGGAAGAGCTACGACCGAGGTGTGCGTAGGTTCTGCCGAGCACTGCGCCGAACTGCTCACGCGGTATGCCGCGGTCGGCTGCCAACGATCCACTTCTGCCGCCCGTTGCGGAAGAGCCGCGCCAGCTCTCATTGCTCGCCGACCGCGTGCTGCCCTTGGTCAAAGATGTGCCGGCGGAATAGTCGACATCAGCTCGGACCGATGCCTCATCTCCAAACTCCACTCACGGATGGCCCGCAGGCGCCCTATTGTTTGACGGTCGTGGCCCCGGCTACCCCTGCGGCGTTCGTACGCGCTCTCTGCAGACAAACCCTCGAGGACGCTGCCGCTCTCCTAAGATCATCAGATCGGCGTTTGCCGTCTCTAGATGGCTGGCGTGCCTGCGAGCGAGATGATCGACACCCGCTTGCCATCGTGAGGCGACAGACGTCAGGCGACGCCGGATGCCGGAAGCGGCAATTGGAGTGTAGCCCCGACGTGTGAAACGGCTCGCCGGCCCCGGACTGCAGTTCGACTGACGGCGCAACCAGATTCGGGACGGTGGAAGGCGCACTACGCGTCGAGGTTGTCGTGATGGGGCCAATCGCTACCACCGGGACGAACCGGTGAGCGTCGGATCGGCCGTCGAGGCCGTTACCGAACGCACCCCGGACGAGTCCGGCGCCCGCGTCGGGACGCTGCTCTCGGTCAATGTTGGTCTGCCGGCGCGATGTGGACCGGCAGGGCCGCACCAGTGCACACCGGCGTGTGGAAGTACCCGGTCGAGGGTCCCCGAACCGTACGTCGGCTCAACATCGACGGAGACGGACAGGGCGACTTAGCCGGGCATGGCGGCGAACAGCGCGCGGTGCTCGTCTACCAGGTCGACTCCTACCGCCACTGGGAGCGCGAGCTCGGCCGGGACGACTTCAGCTATGGCCAGTTCGGCGAGAACTTCACCGTCGAAGGGGCTTGCGGACGACACGGTCTGCATCGGTGACCAGTTCCGAATCGGGACTGCGGTCTTCGAGGTGACTCAGCCGCGGGTCACCTGTTACCGAGTAGGCGTCCGGATGGCCGATCCGCGCGTACCGGCGCTGCTGGTGGCACATCACCGACCCGGCTTCTACCTGCGAGTTCTTACTGAAGGCACGGTTGCGGCCGGCGATGAGCATCATCCAGGTCGGGTTCGGGCCTGAGCAGATGACCGTCGCCGAGATCGACGCGCGCTGCTCTACCTGCCCGGTCATCCTCGTCGCCAGCTCGTACGCGCCTTGAATATCCCGGCGCTGAGTCCTGGATGGCAAGGATCGTTCCAAGCCCTGCGGGCCGAGGCCGATCAGACCGGCTCGAGCGGGAACGCGGGCCTGGTCAGCACCGCGCCGCCGCCTGCCTGGGCCGGCTTCCGGCAGCTCACCGTCACCGGCCGGCAACGGGAGAGCGACACCGTGTTCTCGCTGCAGCTAGCCGATCCAGACGCTCAGCCCCTGCCGCCCGCGTTGCCCGGCCAATACGTCACCGTCCGTGTCCCGGCCGAATCCGAGGGTGCACCGGCGCTGCTACGCAGCTACTCGCTGTCCGGTCCGCCCGCGTCGGCGACGTACCGGATCAGCGTCAAGCGGAGCCGTACGGTCTCGCTCGGTCGCTACCTGCAAAACGAACCGCAGATCGGCCAGCCCCTGCCAGTGGCCGCTCCTCGCGGAACCTTCGTCCTGCGACCGGGTGATGCGCCGATCTTGCTGCTCAGCGCCGGTGTCGGGGCCACGCCGGTGCTTGCCATGCCGTATGCGTTGGCGGCCACTCAGTCGACACGGGAGGTGTGGTGGCTACACGGCGCCCGCAACAAGACCGAACACCCGTTCGCGGAGGAAAGCGCCCGGCTGCTCGCCCAACTGCCGCATGGCCACCAGCACATCTGCTGACAGCCGAGCCGGCTCTGAGGACCGACTCGGAAGGGACTTCGACACAACGGGCCGCCTGACTCCCGACCTGCTGGGAAGGCTGAATCTGCCGGCCGAGGCGGAGGCCCACCTGGTGGGCCGAGCGCGTTCATGGCTGAGCTGTCGGCCGGCCTGGTCGCCCTCGGTGTCGAAGCTTCCCGCATCCACACCGAGATCTTCGCCGCTGCGCCGGCGCTGACCCCAGGCATCGCGCTCGTCGCGGCCCGTCCGCCACACGTGCCCACCGGTACGCCCGGCCTAGGGCCACTGATCGCGTTCGCTCGGAGCGGCCTGTCCGTGCCGTGGGATCCGGCGTACGCGGAGCCTGCTGGAACTGGCCGAAGCTTGTGACGTACCGACTCGCTGGTCCTGTCGTACGGGGTTTGCCATACCTGCGAAACCGGACTGCTGTCGGGCGCGGTGGACTACCAGCCCGACCCGCTGGAGCCCCCGGCCACCGGCGATGCGCTGCTGTGCTGCTCGCGGCCCCGCGGCGAGATCATCCTCGATTTGTAACGTGCCCGTAGTTCTCACCTCGGCACCCACTCCTCGTAAGGCCCTACCGCTTCGGAAGCCGAGCGAGGGAGTACAAACGCTGGCCCCCGCGCGTGGACTGAAGTGTCGCGGTGCGTGCCTGGTCGTGTTACACGGAACGGCATGGTGTTCCGGGTCACTACCCGGCGGCCGTCGGCCAACCACCAAGCTCCTCACCTCCGACAGATGGCCCGCTGTGAAGAAGATCGGCTCTCCGGCTCACTACCGAGTTCGCTCGCCGCACCACTGCGAGAGAGTGCCGCTCGTCCTAGCTGTTTAGCTGCCGCGCCGCTTCCTCACGCTGCGATCCGTTTGCGGCTCCAGTCTGCGCGTCGCCTGGACCCTTGAAATCATGCTGGCGGCGTCGGCGCGACTGACCCCATCGGCGGGAGCGAAATTGCGTGAGATCTTCTTGATGGTTGATGTCGGATTTACCGGGTCGGGATCGTCGTCAGAGTGTCTTGTCCATCTACTGCTGAAGGAGAGGAGACCACGTGACGCCGGGCCGGATGGCCCGCCAAAATCAAACCGACACGAAAACGAGGGAGACCTCAGATGAAGTACATGATGTTCGTTGCTACCGACCGGGAGCCCGATCAGGGGACAGAGTCAATCCGGAGGCGCTGGAAGCCTGGTTCGCCGAGGTGACCGGACGGGGAAAGCACGCGACCGGAAGATCGGTTACGTGCACGGTTGAGGATCGCGGCAACCGTCCGGGTCCGAAGTCTCGGCGAGTTTGCTGTGGTCACTTCGATGGCCCGGTACACCGAGGCCCGAGAGTGATCAAGCAAGCGGCTTCGACATCCCCTTGACTGCTTGAGGACCTGGATGACGCCATGAGATTGCCTCCAAGCACCCGATGGCCAGGCTTCGGCCGCTCTCGAGCTGCGACCGTTCTGGCCGTTCGAGGACGCTGAGAGGAGATCGACCACGACAACGAGGCTGCGCGGGCCGTTGCAGCGGCAATCGCCGCCGAGCGGCTGCGCATCCTCGCCGGTCTGATCCGCACCATAGGGGACTGGCAACTCGCCGAGGACTGCGTACAGGACGCGATCGAGACGCGCCCTGATGCGGTGGCCCGACGACGGGATACCGGACAATCCGCCGGCCTGGCTGACGACGGCGGCTTATCGGAGGGGCGCTGGACATGCCGGCGCCGCCGTCGCGTGTTGAGCGCAGAAACTGCAGAGAGGTGGCAGCTCATGGTGCAGCATCGAGCGGTCCTCGAGTAGCGAGCCCGACCCGGCACGCCGGGGTATACCGCGATCGAGCAGCTGCAGCCGGTGTTCACTGTGTTGCCATCCGGCGCTGCCTTGCCACGGCCGAGTGGCATTACCGACCGTTGAAGACAGTCGCGTGGCTTGTCGACTGCCCAGATCGTGCCCGCGCCTTCTGGTCAGCGAAGCGACCATGGGCGCGTGCGGCTGCTGCGGACCCGAAAGAAGATCGCTCACACCGGCATCCGGCTCCAAGTTCCTGAGCCACATCGGCTCTGCCAGGAGAACGGGACCGCCGGCGTATTCGCCGTGATCTATTTGATTCTATCACCGAGGGATATGCGGCGCCTGACAGCGAAAGACGCCGCCGACCCTGGCCGCCGAAGCCATACGGCTGGCCGAGCTGCTCACCGGTCTTCTCGGCCAGGACGCTGAAGCGCATGCGTCTGCACGCCCTTGTGCTGCTCCAGCACGCCCGCCACTCCGCGCGAACCGATCTTGCGCAGCAACCTGATACCGGATGGAAGAACAAGACCGGAGCCGCTGGGACCAAACCATGATCACGGCCGGACTCTCCCGTCCTTGGATCACTTCTGGCGCGGGCCATCGGCGTCAGGCCCGGAACGTATCGCCTCAAGCCGAGATCGCCGCGCTGCATGCAGCCGCTGCCGAGCCGCGGCACCGCCAGCGGGCTGGACCCGAAGGGTGATCGCAGGCTACGACGCGTCACTGCAGCCACATCCGTCGCCCGTCGTTGCCAGCCTGAACCGCGCAGCGTCGCCGTGGGACTTCGCGACAGGCCCGCCGCCGGCCTGGACCTGCTGGAGCAACTCCGGCAGTGATCCTCGGCTCGCCAGCTATCACCTGCTGCCGGCGGCGCAAGCGGATCTGCTCCGCCGGTGCCGGCCGTCGAGAGGCCGCAGCCGCTGCCTATCATGGCACTGACCTTGGTAGAAAACGCCGGCGAGAGCAATGTGTACGTA
>ERZ1370068.5514-contig-4539_pt1 | contig 11907 bp, 19 predicted proteins | sample MGYA00561227_ERZ1370068 | MGnify/ENA primary metagenome ERZ1370068 (study PRJEB38410, sample SAMEA6850437) | metagenome | study: Metagenomic assessment of the ecological functions of the soil: analysis of the soil microbiota associated with the...
GCAGGCGGATCTGCTGACGGGGTGCGCCGCGCTGGTGCCATCGGGCGGCCTGCTGGTCTACTCCACCTGCTCCCTCGAGGCGGAGGAGAACGCGGAGCAGATTGATCGCTTCCTGGCTCGGTCGCCCCAGTTTTCGCCGCGAGCCCCCGGCAGCGTTCCCGGCGAATTGCTCTCCGACAAGTGGAGACCTTCAACTGTTGCCTGCAGCGGCACGCCATGGACGGGGCTTTCGCGGCCCGGCTCAGGAGAACCGCTCGATGCGCTTTCGGCGCCATGAGGAGGGCCCGCCGCTGATCGCCACGATTGCCGGACGCAGAATGGTCCGCCAGGCGGCGCTTGTCGTGGGCGCTTTCCTGTTCGGTTACCTTCTCACAGTGATCTGGCTGTTCCCGTCGAAGCTGTTCTCGACCGATCACGCGGTGCCGCGCCTCCTCGACCTCGGCGTCACCGAGGCAAAGTCCCGGCTCACCAAACAGGGGTTCCGGATGAAGCTGGAACCGGAGATGGCTCATCCCAAGGCGCCGAAGGGAACGGTGATCTGGCAGGATCCGGCGCCCGGTGTCGTCTTGCCGCCCAACTCTCCGATCAGCCTCGACCTCAGCAGCGGTCCTGCGCCCGTGGCGATTCCCGATGTGGTCGGCTTCGAGGCGAGCCTCGCCCTCCGGGTGCTCGAGGCCTCAGGGCTCACGATCGGAGCAACCGGATTCGCTCCTCGGCGGCTGATCCTGGCGCGTCGGTAGCGACCCGGCCCGGCGCCGGAGTCGGTCGCGATCCGGGAACGCCGGTTGATATCGTGGTGAGCCGCGGTCCCGCCGAGATCAGTGTACCCGGGGTGATCGGGATGACGACGCAACAGGCGCGGGAGCGGCTGGAGCTGGCGGGCCTAGCCGTCGGCTCCACCTCGTCCCGCACCGTCCTGGGGAAGCCGGATGGCATCGTGGTGAGCAGCGGCCCCAACCGGGGACGCTAAGCTCCAGGGGAGGCCGGGTGGACCTGATACCTCACGGAAGGCGACGCCATGACCGTGCGGATCGCACCCAGCCTGCTCAGCGCCGACCTGGGCCGGCTGCGCGAAGAGGTCGAAGGGGCACTGGCCGGCGGAGCCGAATGGCTGCACATCGACGTGATGGACGGCCGGTTTGTGCCCAACCTGACCTTCGGCGCTCCCCTGCTTCGCGCCTTACGGCAATTCACCGATGCGCCGCTCGACGTGCATCTCATGGTCCAGGAGCCGGAACGCTACATCGCCGAGTATGCCGACCTGGGGGCAACGGTCTTCACCTTCCATCCCGAGGCGACGGTGCACACCCAGCGGCATCTCGCCACGGTCCGGGAACGAGGCATGATGGCCGGACTGGCGCTGGTGCCGTCCACTCCGCTGGAGGCCGTCGCTGAGGTAGTTGACGATCTCGACCTCTTGCTCATCATGAGTGTAAACCCCGGGTTTGGCGGCCAGTCCTACATCCCCGCCGCGACCGGGAAGATCGAACGCGCCCGCGCCCTGCTCGGACAGCGAAGGGTCGCGTGCCGCGCTGGAGGTGGACGGTGGGATCACGGTCGAGACCATCGAGACGGCGTGGCGGGCCGGTGCGGATACCTTTGTGGCAGGAACCGCGGTCTTCGGCGGGGGAGATCCGGCGGGGCAGTGCGGGCTCTGAAGCGGCGTTGTCTTCAGCAGGTTTAGGTGAATCGTGAATCGACAATGGTTTTGGGTGGGATCGATCGTAGCGGGGCTCGGCCTCGCGGTAGGGGCCGTGCTCTGGTTCGGTCCCGACGTAAAGGCAGTTCAGATCGGCGCGACGGCGCCCGACTTCAGGTGTACGATCTCCGGACCCAGGATAGCGTCAGCTTCCGCCGGCACTATAAGGGCGCCGTGACCCTGGTGAACGTCTGGGCCACCTACTGCATACCCTGCAGAAGTCGAGATGCCTTGCGATGCAGGCCCTACGACTCGCTGAGCGGCAACGGGTTCCGCATCGCGGCGGTGAGCGTGGATGTGGTCGGTCCGCAGGAGGTTCGCCAGTTCGCCGATGATCTGCACCTCACCTTCGACATCCTGCAGGATCGGGATGGAAGGATCCAGCAGGACTATCAGACCACCGGTGTTCCCGAGAGCTTCCTGGTGAACAAGAAGGGCGTCATCGTCAAGCGCCTGATCGGGGCACAGGACTGGAATTCCCCGGTGAATCGCGCGCTGGTTACCAGGCTCCTCGCGGAATCGCCGGACTCGTGAAGCTCGGCACGCTGACGAGGAATTGGCCGCTCAAGCTCACCTCTCTCCTGCTGGCGGTCATGCTCTGGGTGGTCGCCACGGCGGAGCAGCCCGCGAGCAGGGTCCTGCCCGTGACCCTCGTCCCCCAGGGTCCCGTCGGCCGTTCACTCAGTGGAGATCCTCCTGCGTATCAGCGCTCTCGTGGTTGGACCCCCGGCGTGAGTTGCTCAAGCTCACGGCGCCCATCTGACGCTGACCCGCATTCTCCCGGACACTGTCACCGGCCGGGCAGTCACCCTGGGACCTGCTGCCTTCGGATGTCGAGGTGCCTCGAGGGAGCGAGGTGAGAGTCCAGACATCCAACCCTCGGCAGGTCACCCCTCCAGCTCGATCCGGTTGTCTTTCGCTCCGTCCCGGTCCATCCCGATCTACGCCTCAGCTGGATTCCGGGACGAGGCTGATGCGGCACGGTCCAGGTGTTCCCCGGCATGGGTACGGTTGACTGGTCCCGCGGATCTGGTGGCACGAATCGATTCCGTGACCACCATTCCGCCTCGGGTCGAGCGTGTGGAGGAGTGTTCGAACGCGTCTGGTCGCAGTGGACACGGAAGGGATTCGGCGTCGTCGGTGGTTTCCTCGCTCGAGGTCCTGATCAGCTTCGAAGTCCTGCCCGACAGCGCCAGGCGAGACGAGCCGAGATGACCGGGAAGATTCTCGCGTTCGAGACGTCCTGTGATGAGACCTCCGCGGCAGTGCTCACGGTTGAGGGAGACAAGCGCGACCCTCAGCAGCCTCGTCATTCTGTCGCAGGATGTGCACCGCATATTCGGAGGGGTAGTTCCCGAGTTGGCGAGCAGGGCCCATCTCCAGACCATTGGCGACGTCACCGAGCAAGCGCTGGCAGAAGCCGGCATTACCCAGAGTGACATCACCGCGGTCGCGGTGACCGCGGGGCCTGGACTGGTGGGAGCTCTCCTGGTCGGCGATGATGTTCGGGAAGACGATGGCCCTGTCGCTTGGCGTGCCGCTGATCGGGGTACACCATCTCGAGGGGCATCTCTTCGCGCCAACACTGGAACACCCTGAATTCGGTCCGCCGTTCGTGGCCCTGCTCTCGTGAGCGGCGGCCATACCCTCTTGCTCGATGTGCCGGCGTGGGGAGACTATCGGCTGCTCGGGGGCACTCAGGGACGATGCCGCCGGTGAAGCGTTCGACAAGGTCGCCACACTCTCGGACTCGGTTATCCAGGTGGTGCTGCAATCGAACGCCTGGCACAATCCGGTCGGGCGGGTCAGTACGCTTTCCCCGTCCTCTGCTGAAAGAGTTGGATCGCGAGGGGCCGGATCGTGTATGCGCTTCTCGTTCAGCGGCCTCAAGACCGCGGTGCTCCGTGCCGTTCGTGCCAAGCCGGGATCTCGCGCGCCGAGCGAGCCGACATGGCCGCGCGGGTTCAGGACGCGATCGTCGAGGTGCTGGCCTCGAAGACGGCGGATGCGGCGGTCAACCTGGGCTACTCCCGCGTCATGCTGGGCGGCGGTGTCGCCTGCAACCGGGTCCTGGTGGAGCAGGTGAGATCCATGCTCGCGGGCAACGGCACCGTGGCCGTGGCGTCCAACCGGCTCAACACCGACAACGCCGGCATGATCGCCGCGGCGGGCGCCTGGCACTTGAGCCGCGGAGAGTCGAGCGGCTGGGATCTCGAACCCCGCGCCGATCTCCCTTTCCCTGGTCTCAACCCTTCCAACCGATCTCACGGGCGTCACCCGATGAACCGTCTATCCTCTCGTCTGGCGCTTCCCAGTCCCTCTCCTTGGCCACATCGAGATCACCGGATACGGGATCATGATGATGGTCGGCTTCTGCATGGGCGGCTGGCTGATTGCGATGCGAGCTGCGGCGCCGCGGGCTGTACGAGAGTACGCCGCGGACATCACTCGTCGCCGCCGTGATCGGCGGGATCATCGGCGCCAAGCTGTGGTACTGGGCGATGAATGGAGGAAGCCTCTTCTCCCGCGGAGGCCTGGTGTGGTACGGAGGGTTTCTGGGCGGGCGGCAGCGGTGATTTTGAACGGCTGGCGCAAGCGGAGTCCCGCTGCGGTGGACCCTTCAGATTGCTGCGCCATCTCTCGCCGCGGCCTACGCGCTGGGACGGATCGGCTGTTTCATCGTCAACGACGATTACGGCCGCCCTACCACGCTTCCCTGGGGGTGAGATTTCCCCAGGGTCTTCCGCCCTCCACGGCGGAGAACATGACTTCACTGTTCGGCATTCCTATGCCGGCCGGCACCGACCCTCACTGTGGCTGGCGGTGCATCCGACCCAGCTGTACGAGGTCGCGATCATGCTCGCGGTGTTCGCACTGCTGTGGCGGTGGCGGCTCAAGCGACGAAGCCGATCGGCTGGCTTTTCGGAGTCGTATCTGCTGCTGGCGGGCGTCGAGCGGTTCCTGATCGAATTCCTGCGTGCCAAGGATGATCGCCTGCTGGGTCCGCTGACGGTAGGCGCAGGTAGTGAGCATCGTGTTGATCGTGATCGCCGCGCTCACTCATCGCGAAGTTCAGCAACAGCCCCTCGCCGGATCCGGGCCCTACCTCGCCCAGACCCGCGCCGAGACCGCCTAGCGGCGTGAGCTGCGCGACCAGCCAGCTGCTTCAGCCGCTCGACTTCCGCCCGCAACGCCGCCAGGTCGGCGCCCATGCGCTCGAGGGAGCGCAGCATGTCAGAGATCCACCCGCAGACGGTTCGACCGGGATCGGCGGGCTGCACCGACCCCGGCTTCTGCTCACGGCACCATGACGCTCGTCGTCTGGAGCGCGCGCGAGGCTCGATGATGAAGGTCCAGAGCCAGACCGGCAATGCAGCAGGAGAACCAGCACACTCTGAAGCAGCAGGGACTCCGACGGTCGGATAGATGCCCAGCGCCGGAACCGTGGCGCCCCACGGCACGATCACAAGTCGTGCCCACCAGACCCGCCCTCCTGAAGCTCCGCGATTCCTTTCCCCGCAAAAACGAATGCCGTAGTAGAGGAACGGCGCTGGTGAAGGCGAAGAACGGCTTGAGAGGAATCCGCACGCCGTACCGGTTGATCCCGACGTACGCACGGCCACCAGGATGACGGAGGCGAGCAGAATCCCGAGCACGATGGGAATCGCGGTGGAGCCTCCGCCAGTCAGGAACAGCGCCTTGTAGAACAGCACCGTCTCAGAAGCCTTCCACGATAGACCGCCAGAAACGCCACCGAGGCGAGGGCCAGAGCCGATCCGCTGGTCACCGCGTCCTGCACCCGCCCCGTACGAAGCGGTTCCACTTGGCGCACTTCCATCTTCGAAGCTAGCCAGTAACTCACGTAGAACAGCATCGCGGTGCGCGACCATCATGGTCACGCCTTCGAGGCGCCTCGCCGGCGGGCCGGCGAGATCTGGAAGATCGTCTCCAGCGCCACCGCCGGTCAGCAGGCTCGCGCCGAGCACTGCGGCGCCGACACCCACGTGGATGTCGCGCTTGCGCTGGACATTCCCGGTCTTCGATCAGGAACGCCAGCGAGCGGCCCCGATCACCAGGATCGCCTCGAGCCCCTTCGCGCACCAGGATCGCCGAGCGACTGCAGGAACAGGTTGAAGGGCGACAACTCGTCCGCCACCACCCGCTCGGCGTTCTCCAGGTCCGCCATCAAATGCGCCTGAATTCCCGTCGAGCTCCTGCGCGGTGGCTCCGCCCGCGGCGCCGAGTGCGGTATGCCGCGAAGCTCCCGCCTCGAGCTGATCGGCCAGCGACGTGTTCTTCACCCGCACCGCATTCTACGCAGCTCTGCTCGAACGTCATGTAGGCGTCGAACGCCGTGCCGCTCGCGGCGCACACCTGTCCTGGGTCGCCAGCATGTGGGGGGCGGAATCGAGCTGACTCCGCACCCGGGCGAATACCATTGCCGTGGCATCCGCCGATGCGATGCTGCCCTGGAAGCCGCGTACCGCCGCGATCCGGGAGCGCGTCGCGGGAGAAAGTGGATCGGCGTTGGGATCCAGCGCCGCGGCGTCTCGCCATCGGTCATCCGGCCGGTCGAGGCAAACTCCCGTAAGGCGACCGGAACCTCACCCCGCGGGCAGGCAGCTGTAGGCAGGGTCGCATACACCGCCGCCGCCCACCGGTCCTCGGGGGAAAGCCGGGTCTCGAAGGCGGGCATCGCGGTTCCCGCGACACCGATAGTCACTCGACGATAGAAATCGAGGGGCGAACGGTCGCTGAGGTGGCTGTCCGTGAGGTCGGCCGGGGGCGGATCCGAGACAGCGCCGCACGCTCCATCTCCGCGTCCGGTCACCCCATGGCAACTGGCGCAATTGGTCTGATAGAGCTCGGCACCACGGGCGAGGGTCGGAACCTGGGCGGAATTTCGTCGAGCGAGACGCCGAGTTTCTGGCTGAGTGCTGCGGTGAGCTGGCGCACCCGGATGTCGATCGAGATCGGGACTCGCGGTCTGCTGCTCATCCCGAGAATGCGATCCAGTTCTTCGCCGGTCGACTTGCTCACCTCGAGCGGCAATCCTGCAGCCGTGCGGCGGGCTTCGGTGAGAAAGGCTCGGCCTCCTTCTGACCTCGGCTCGCGCGATCACCTTTCCGTCTTTGACGCCGGAGCGGTATTCCCGGGCAGCGAGTGCGGCGGTGGCGGCGATGCGGCGAACGACCGGCGTGCGGTCTTCCCCTGAGTCGGGTCGGGAGACGAGGGCGCAACGAGGGCGAGATCGCGAGGGATCCCGCGGCGATGAAGCATTCTCAACCCGATTTGCTAAGTCGGGTTGGAAACTGGGCACTAAGACAGTCGGGTTTGGAAGATGGCTGGCGCGGAGACGGGAGACGGGAGACGGGAGACGGGAGACAGGAAAAGCGAGGATAAGCCACCTATCCGCATCCTGCCCCGAGTAAGCGGCGAGGCTAGATCCCTCCCTTCGCTCTGGGATGACGAGCGTTCCCTGTCACTCAATTCCAGTTCTCCGTCTTCCGTCTCCCGTCCCCGTCTACCGCCCCCACCAAGACCGCCACCGCGCCCGCCGTACGGTCCGAATGACTCAAAGCGAAGGTTGGATCGTGAAGGGCCCGTGCTTGATCGCCAATTCCGCCGCGAGACCCAGCAGTCTGGCGATGGACGTCCGTCGTGGGCCCGTTCGACCTCGAGATCCTGCCAGGAGGAGACGGCTCTCGCATCCCGGGGAGCGACTGCAATGCCTTGTACGCGGCCTCCTTCGCCGCCATTCGCGCGGCGATGTGACAGTGCCGGGGCGGAATCGGCCGGTGACGTAGTCGCGCTCGCCGTCGGTCAGAAATCGGGTGAGGACCCGCTCTCCATGCCGCTCCAGCATGCGCTCGACCCGTGCGATATCGACCAAGTCGATCCCGACCCCGATCAGCTCCATCGCTCCCACACCCATTCCACTGGTCCCTGCAACGGACCCGGAACCGGCAGATAGCCACCCAGCAGAAGGCCCACATACGTCGCCGTTGCGACGATCAGCAACAAATCAGGACCAGGGGCCAGAGCGGCCGGCGCCACGCCCGCACTTCCTCCACATCGCGCGCCCAGCGCAGCCATTTCCTTCCTCGGCCGCTTCCTCCGGGCCGAGCCAGAAGATTCGAGTCGCCGGGCGACGATGGTCAGCAGGTTGGACCAGGTCTCCGCTGCCGGACCCTTCCCACTGTGCCGCGCGTGCCGCGTGCGCGGCGTTTTCAGACCGGTCGACCGCCTCCCGAAAGGGGCCGCTCCCGGTATCCAGTCGCGCGTGGAGAGCGAAGACACTCATCGGATCCCAGCGGCAAGCGGCGGCGCCAATCGACGCGGCATGCGGGATTCGGTCGCTGCCCCTTCGAGCCGGGCGTTGATCGCCTGCGAAGCCCGCTGGCTGACGGCGCCGAGTGCCTGCTCCCAGAGTCCGAGCCAGGCGGAGCGTCCCAGCGTGCGGCGATGGTGAGATCAGGTCGTCAGCGGCACCTGCTCCCCGCGCCTCACCGGAGCGCACGAACACTCCCGTCACCAGCTCGTAGCGGATGTCCTTCCAACGGAATCCAGTGGCGCAGGCCGGTCTACGATGACCGGGGGAGCCACCAGTCGCGCGCCCAGGCAAGTACGGGCCCAGCTCCCGAGATCTCGGACTCACGGTGTGCTCGCTGGTGAGGCTCACAGGTTGTGCCACGATGGAGTGCCATCGCCCAAGTCACGCTCGCGGCGTCGCGGGCTGAGATTGTGTACTCTCATAACGCTGGACGGCGAAGACCGCCGCAAGCGGAATCACCGGCCAGGAACGCTTCAACGGGGAAGCTCCGCCCTTGCCCAGACAGCCAGCTCTGCAACCGCCGCAGGAGGTCGCTTCTGATCTCCATGAGGAGCGTCCATGCGGGGATACCGCTCACTGAGTCGTGCGGTCGCGCCCGCGTTAGCGTGAATACGTCTCAACGTAGCGACACCAGGTCGGCGACGCAGCTCAGCGCCTCCAGCAGCGTCGAGCGGCGGCCAAACCCGTCAGAAGCTTCGGTGCCTGATTTCCTGGCGCAGCTTCAGCCATCCGGGTGGAACGGTGGGCCCCTTCCAGCCAACTGATATGAGCAAGTTAAGCTCCCACCCTTGTAAGTTCGAAGCCTGGATCCGGAGCACCTCACCCTTTCTTTGGCGGTGAGCCACCCATATCCGGGCATCCATCAGCCCACGCATCATCCTGCGGTAGTCGTGGCCTCGCCGCCGCCGATCGCGTGGGTCCTTGCCGGGTCGTGACCACCACCCGAGCTCCACCAGCCGGCGACTGCCCTCGACGACCCGCGAAAACGTCAGTCGTAATGCCGCGTAGGCACCCGCTGCCGCGAGCGCCTCGCAGGGTAGGATCCGGTCAATTCGATGGCTCGCGCTCGATGCCGAGTCCGTAGTCATGCCCAGGCAGGTATCCCTCCCCACGATACGACCTGCGCCAAAGTGGCCCCGTCCGAAGTGGTACGCCTGCCGTGAGGCGATGGGAGAAGAAAACCGGTGCAGCCGAGTCCGAGCCAGGGGCGCCCACCGCGATATGCCTGATGCTTCACCGCTTCGAGCTTCTGAGGCGCTCGTTCTCCGCCATGCCGTGCCGGTGAGCGTGGTGCCTGAGGAACGATTCCCATCACCTGGTTTCAAAGCCGATCCCGAGGTCTCGGTGTGGACCCCCGTACTGGCATGGCGGATCCTGCAGCGCGGCTGCCGTAAGCCCAACCGGGAGCAGGGTCACGTGCAGTTCCGGCACAACCAGCGATCAGACCCCGTCGGCTGACCAGGATGTCCCCGGTCTTTGACAGCTCCCTGCATGATCTGGGGGCTCGTCTTCCACGAAACAGATGTGGTCGAAAGCATGGCGTGAATCGCCCATGATCGCAAAAGCGGGTGAGCTGGCGCGTGACGTCACGCTGGCTCCAGCGGTAATGGAGGCGGTGCCGTCGATGTCAAACAGGGATCTTCAGCTGCTGGGGCACGGCTTACCCCACCGCCGAACGCCACCAGCCGCCTGCATGTCACCCGCTCAGCGCCGGGTCCCACGATCCCGAATAACCGCTTCGCAGGAAAGCGTGGCGTGGACCAGCGAGTCCCCATTCCGCAGAGGCAACAATAGCGGTGACCCGACCATCCTCGCAAAGAACAGCAGGTCGCCGGGTCGCCTCGTTCGGTAGCCGCTCCACACCGACACTGCAGCTGATCTGTTGAGACGCATCTCGCGGAAGCGCCACGCCCACGAGCGAAAGGTGGTCTGCGCACTAGTTCAGCTAAATAATCCACAACCCAGGTAAATGTTCTGCCCCACTGGTATGCGCCGTGCTTCGCAAAGGCCTCCCGCGCGCCGCGATCAGGAAGTTCGTGCGCGCCAGGCCTGGCCTGTGCCGGCGCGACGGAGCCGCGACTGCCGCCGACGTCCGTCGGAAGGCCCAGCTGGGAGCCCGCGGACCTGCACCGAGCGGCAAACCGAACCACTGGCACCATCAGCACCACCGCGCCTTCGCTCCACCCGCGTCCGTCGCTTCCCGCCACTCGACGCCGTCGTGGAAACCATCTCCAGGACGTAGCCCCAGTGGACCCAACCTTCAGCAGCCATCGCCATCATGCTTGAACCTGGCGCTCATCTTTTCCTGCGCGCCACTGCGCTACCACCGGCGGACCAATCGGGTTACCTGTTCGGCGCGGGTGGTAGCTGCAGCTCACGACAGACCGGTGCCACCCCCGAGCGCCCAATGAGTCTAATCACTGATGCAGGATAACCTCTTCTCTCGGCAAAGTCTTGCAGAGCGTACAACGCCGCGGAAGGCATACAGGCAGATGAACGTACTGCACCATCGCGGGATATCCTCCGACGCCCGTTCTTCCGGCTCGCAGGCACGGCAGTGATCAGTTCAGCGGTCGCCGGAGGTTGCGCTCACATGCTGTGGAATTCCAGTGAGTTGAAGAACAGCGTGCTGTCGGTCATTGGGACTTTAGCTGGAAGTTGTTAACAGCTAAGAGCTAAAAGCTGCACGGCTGAAGTCTGAAGGCTGGCTTGGCTTGAAGGCTGACGGCTCGCCCTCAAACCTGAATTTAAACATCACGCTTATCTTTGTTGGAACAGCGTGGCCCACGAGCTACCGTAGGTTCCGGCCGCGCGAGAGGATCGTTTACGTGGTGCCCCACGTGGACCCGCTCAAGGTCGTCCAGAGTTCGCGCGGCGACGATCGCCGACCGGGACGGGCGCGGAATTCACCCGGTGCTCAACCCCGATCTGGGACTGGCCGCGCGCGAGGATATCGGCCCGCTCGAGGACGTTGCGCATCCCGGACATTGCCCGGCCATGAGTGCCCCAGTAATCCGTTCGATCGCCTCGGAGACAGTGCGGCGTGGGAACTCCTGACAACCTTGCCCTGCAGCTCGTTCAGGAGCGTCGCCAGGACATCAGCGCAGTCAGCCTCCTGGGGCGCTCGCGGGCTGGGTGGCACGACCTCCGGTACCGCTCAAACGATAAAGGCCTCCTGAATTTCCCGCCCCGCCTGGCGGCCAGGTCGCGGCTCGTCGCAGCCAGGATATCCGGCACATCGGTCGCCACGTCATACCACCGACCCGCGTTGGAAGGCCAGCTCTGAGGACGCGCTGCAGTTCTGGCCGCCGTGCCTGGTGCAGGCCTGACCTTCCTCAGTCGTAAACCGTCCGTTCCACCCAACGGAGTGAAGGTCTCCATCAGGCCCCGGCGCCGCCTGCGGATCGCCGCGGCGTCGCCCGCTCCACCCCTGAAAGAGTTTCGGCATCGAGCCCCACCCGGACCGGCAGGAGACCTCGTGAAGGGGGCCTGAGGCTCGGGGGACCCAGCTGGCAGCATCCGACCGATCCGCAGCGCCTTCCCCCCACCCCCCAGCTCTTCCCTGAGCAGCACGGCGGTGCGATCGCTCAGGGCGACGAGAGCCGGATCTGCCGGGTCAGTTCTTCCGCGCCCCGGCGACTCCGCTGGAACGCAGCCCTCGCCCGGGGAAGCGCGCAGCAGTGGTTATCTCGTTGGTCGCGCTGCAGCCGCACCTTGTCCGACACCCGTGTCGGTGGCAGCGGTGAGGTGGTCCATGTCCGCTCGGCTTGGTCAGGAAGTTCTCCGCGCCGAGCCATGGCACGCACCGCGGCGGGAACGTCGCCCTGGCCGGGCGAGGAGAATGAAGAATACGTAACTGAAGAACGGTGGCGAA
>ERZ1370068.4194-contig-3279_pt1 | contig 11905 bp, 20 predicted proteins | sample MGYA00561227_ERZ1370068 | MGnify/ENA primary metagenome ERZ1370068 (study PRJEB38410, sample SAMEA6850437) | metagenome | study: Metagenomic assessment of the ecological functions of the soil: analysis of the soil microbiota associated with the...
TCCTGTGCGATAAGCCGGATGGGCGATCCCATCCGGCGTCATTTGTGCGAATCCGCACGTTTACCGAGGTAGCAGGTCCTCGCTATAGCCTCTTACCGACCGATGACGCGGTGTGACTCGGGACGAATACGGTACGGAGGGTTTGAGCCGCGTCGGCACATATCGCTGGCCCAGGTGGCGTGGCAAGGGCGGGACGGGGTGTCATGCGTCGAGGCACAGAGGCTCGCGCAGACCGCGGTCGGAGTAACGATCGAGTGTCGTCCATACGCGGCTCAAGGCGCTCGTTGCCAGCCTCTTTCAAGACCTGCACGACTATGGGACATCTGGGACGACCCAGAGCCGGCCGACCGTGCGCATCCCCCATAGCTTTATCGACCGAATCCGTGAGGTTGAGAGCTGGGCTTGTGGGCTCTGCCGCTACAAAAACAGACCTTTGTGGCAGGTGAAGCGCGGGTACTCCTCAAGGTCGTCTGGGTCTGCGCCGTGAGAGACTGAACCCCGCAATCATACGGCTGGAGAATGATGAGGGCGATGCTACCGGCCGCGACACGCAGTTAGGGCCAATACAGAACATGCCCGATCTATCCTGCCGCGAGCCGGGGCGCTTCGAGCTCGGCCAGCAGCCGGTTCTGGTTCCGTTCCCTTGCTCCGCCGGGATGAAGTATGGCGTTGCAGCAGGAAGAGGGCGAGGCGGGCGGCATGACGACGGTGCTCTCCAGCACGAGATCCGGAACAATGCGCCGAGGCGCCGCCGCACGTTTCCGCCACGCCACTGTGTAGCGGATCTCGGGGCCTCACGCGCGCCGCGTTCCCACGACGCGAAAGCACTGAAAAGTGCAGCTCGCCCTTAGCGCTTTCGCACGCTGCCTGCTACAAGACATACAGCGGCGCCGCCCCGCCAGTATCGGGGGCCGGCGCCCTCGGTGTCTCAGGGCGGCGGCCAGCGACGCGAACGGGGAAAACCAGGAAGGGAGTCAATCTGATGTGTACGGCCAAGAGGCGGGCACGCCGGCGAATACTGAATGGCAGGAAGGCAGAGCAACCCGAGGCGAGGCCCAGCGTTGACCACACGGCGATCGCGAAGGAGCTGATCGAGTTCCGCCTCGAGTTTCACACTGACTAAGTGGCTGCCTTCATCACATCGAGAACTCTTTCTAACGAGTGACTACCTTCACCACATCGAGAACTGGTGAGCCTGGACGGCGACCACCATGGGGCCCTCCGATATCAGACCGCATGCAACTTTCCCTCGGCGGAGCTCGGTTGCTCCCTGGCGACCCGTCACGTTCATGTTGCGTGCGTCCGGCGGGCGTCAGGCGGGCAGTTCTCGATGTGATGAAGGCTCCGCAGTTCTCGATGTGATGAAGGTAACCCACTAAGCAGGAGATGGTGGACCTGCTGCTATGAAGTGCGAGGTAACGGGAATCAACTGGACGACCTACCATCGCTGGGAGAACAGCCAGCAGCGCCCCGCGGGCGCTGTCCGAGAAAGTGATCCGCAACGCGCTCCGCCTCGGGCGGCAAGAAGCGTCAACGATAGAAGCCATACGCCGGCGATAACGTACCGAGTGCCGTCAAGCAATACCTCGACGGCACCCGGCGGAGTCTGGTCAAAGAGTTCGTCGAGGTGGAGAGCGGCAAGCGCGATGACCGGCCCGGCTCTTCGCCCTTCGTGAAGGTCTACTTGAAGTGGTGGCCCCAACGGGAAGCACCAGCAGTGTGAGTGCCCTCGAGATCTCGTTCGCGGGTCTGGCCATGCGGGCCGCATAGTTCACCGACGATGGCGGACTCTGAGGGCTCAGACGCGCCTCGAGAGTGATAGATCAGTCGTTCCATTGACGGCCTGCCAAGGTCCGTGCAACTCATGCGACGACCAGCTATGGGAGCGGGCAAGGCCGATAAAGGTACGCGGTGTGCGCGGTGTGATCGCCGAGAAGATCATCGTGAGCACGCCGGTCGATCCCTTCTTGAACCTTTCCGCGCGTTGGCAGAGTACAGCTGTATCTCGGTGCGCAGCCTCCGCGATCATCTGATCGACCCCGCCCATCCATTGCCCTGCTATCGGATCGGCGGCAAGGTGCTCGTGCGGCGGTCGGAGTTCGATGCGTGGGCGGGGCAATTTCTGGCGCGTGGGCGGCCTGGACATGTGGCGCAACGACATCGACCGATCCTGCAAGCCGCAAACGCTGAGCCACCCCTGGCTGCCGCCAGCCGCAGGTTGGCAGCCCAGGCGTCGCGACAGGCCTGGAGCTGCGCGGAGCCCGCGGGACAGGTCGAGGTAGTTGGCACCGAGTCAGACGAGCTCTCCGGAACGGTGGTTCTCGGCGAACTGTGCTCGGTGCACGGGTTACCGCGGCGTGTTCTACAAGACGCAGACCTATGGCTTCACGACCATGATGGGGGCAGCCCCGCGACTCAACAACCTGTGTCGGGAGACCAGGTCGATGTAATGGACTCAATCGCCCAGGAAGCATGGAGTTCGCCTGCCAGGTCGATCCAGCCGGCAGTCAATGCCACCGCGTATCAGGGCGAGAGATCGCCGGGGCCGATGTAAGGTGGTTGATTTTCGTCCCTCCGCACCCAGATAATAGACATGCGATCAGCACGGCCTGGGAACGGTTAGCGTGTGGTTCTCACTGCGGCGGAATTGAAAGCGCAATGCTACACTTGTCGCCTCTACGGTCGGTCCGGAGGAACGGAACCATGAAGACGAATTCGATTTTGTCTTTAGTTTTGTTTGCCGTTCTCTTGACCGGCTGTGCTGCTTGGGAGGCGCGGCAGGCCGCGCTCGCCGCGCCGAACGCCGATGTCGCAGGCACCTGGACCGGCAAGACGACGGGGGACGGGAACTTCTTCCAATCACGTTGACGCTGGACCAGACCGGTACCGACGTCACGGGCGTGATGAACATTGGCGGGCGCCCGGATCTCTCCGGCCGTGTCAATGGCACCATCGAGGGCGAGGTGCTCGCGCTGTCGCTGAGGAGTCGAGCCCAGTTCGGCGAGATTTGGGTCCAGCAAGACAACATGATGACTAGCAACGCCTTTGGCCTTCACTTCACGCTGCGTCGCTCGAGGTAGACGAGACATTGAGGATCGTGATTCCTGACTCAAGACACGTTCTCGGCACAATAGACCTTCAGCTAGAGATACGGCCATTGCTCATTGGCTCGCGGCCCCTCGGCCGACTTCTATAGCTTGTACTAACCAGGAGGAGGAACCTCAAGCCCCTGGACGACCACCATCTTCTGAAATGCCGGCAGTTGAACCTCGAACTGAGACCGCATCATCAAGGTAGTCGGGCAACCACGAAGGTCGACCCGTCACGCGACGGAGTGTAGGGCCTCGCGAAGCGAGCGCCTCCCCAGCCCGTCATCTCGAACAGGACATGAAAACTCGCCAAAGCCAGCGAGTTGCCGTGTGCGGCGATGATCGCGTCGCGCGCCCGCGCACATTGATGCCGGCGCGGCAACGCGGGCGGCTTCTGGTTCTCTGAGTGTCCGTTCGCAGCGCGACACGCTCGTGCGGTGCTTGCTTTTCCGACCACGGCGTGTCGCGGGCATGTCCATTGACAACGGAGCCGGGCTTCACGACCATGATGCGGGCGCAGCTCCGCGACTCAACGACCTTTGTCAGGACACCAGTTCGATTACGGGGCAAATGGACTCAATCGCCCAGGTGCTGGAGATCGTGGCGGTGATCCTGCTGCTGGGAGCGGTAGGGGAGTTCGTCTTCTCGCGCACGGGCATTCCGGACGTGCTCTGGCTGGTGTGTGCCGGAGTCCTGGCCGGGCCCGTGTTCGAGTCTCGTCTCCCTGACTCTCCTCCAGCCGGCCGTGCCGCTGTTCGGCGCCGTCGCGCTCACCATTATCCTCTCCGGCGGCGCCTCGCGGTTGCGGCTGGATGACGTGGCCGCCGCCGGACCCAGAGGGCTGCTTCTGGGCCTGGCGGGATTCGTCTTCTCCGTCGCCTCGGTCTGCTTGTGGCTCTGGCTCGTCACCGCGATGGGGTTTCTGACGCCTGCTCCATTCCTGGCGTGGCTGATCGCCGGCACGATCGTTGGCGGTACCAGTTCACTGATCATCATGCCCACGACAGGGGGCGGGAAGGTCAACTCAACGGATCGCCAGGCTGCTCGAGGTAGAGTCCTCGTCCACCGATGCTCTGTCGATCGTGTTGACCATGGTGTTGGTCGACCTGCTCGTCACCGGTGGCATCTCCCTATCTCGCCCGTTGCTGGCGCTGGTGAGAGAGCTCGGGGTCGGCGTGGGCGTGGGCGCGGTGGGGCGTCGGTATTGCTTCCCGTGGTGCCGGCCCTCAGGAACAATCCGCATGCCTACACCGCCTTCCTCGCAGCCGATGCTGCTCGTGTACGGGATCGACCTCCCAGCTCGATGGCAGCGGAGCCATGGCCGTGCTCACCGCCGCGCTCCTGCTCGGCAACGCCTCATCGCTCGTGCCCCGGTTCATCCCCGGCGCAGACGCGCAGGCGTTCGTGACCGACCAGAGCGCTCGCGCCGTGCAGGGCCAGATGAGCTTCTTCGTCAAGTCGTTCTTCTTCGTGCTGATCGGCCTGATGTTCCCGACCTCACCCCGGCTGATTCTGCTCCGGCGCCGTCCCCGTGCTGCTCCTGCTGGCGGCGCGCATCCCCGCCGTCCGGCTCGCGACCCTCGGCCTCGGTCTATCGAAGAAGCAGTTCTGGCTTCTGACTGTCGCGGTCCCACGGGGATTGGCGGCGGGCGTCCTCTCGGCGATCCCCGCGCACTACGGCATCGCCGGTCCCGACTTCCTCCGGCCATCTTCTCCCTGATCGTGACGAGCATCCTGGTGTTCTGTCTGGGAGTGGCCCTGGTCGGCCGGATGCCCGACGAGGCCGACACGAGCGCCTGAGCGCGCGCCCGAGCGGATAGCGGTGCAGGACGAGGGGCTCGCGTCAGCGGTTGACGTCGCCGATGGAACGGGCCGCTGGCCGTGTCAGCCCAATCGATGGCCTGAACACAACGGCGTTGCCCCGTCGTGCCGACCTTTGCCCGCGAACTGCTCGCTGTGCCACTGTTGCGATGCTCTGTGTCAGTCGGCGTCCATTGTGCCGCTCAACGAAAGAATTCGACCAGCCCCGTTTCGATCTGGTACATCGCGCCAGCAACTCTGATCGCACCTGACGTTTCCAGGCCGGCCAGTACGGCGCTGCGACGAAGGATATCCGTCATCGTCAACTCGACATTCTTGCGTGCCACTGCGTTTACAAAATCATAATTTTTGGCCGAGCGTTCGCCCTGGTACTGGGCCGCCTCGACGGCGGGGCGTATCTTCGCGAGCAGCCCGGTGAGATTTCCGAGCTCCACGTTATCGATCGCACCCTTGATGGCGCCGCATGACGTGTGCCCCATCACCAGCACGACCTTCGCACCGGCTACCTTTGCACGCGAACTCCATACTCCCGAGGATGTCGTCGTTGGCGATGTTGCCGGCCACGCGCGTTGAAGCAATCTCCGATGCCCAAATCCATGATCGTCTCGGCGGGCGCACGGGAGTCAATGCAGCTCAGGATCACTGCCGCGGGATACTGAGCCTTGGCGCTTGCCTTCTGCTGGGCGAGGTAGTTGTGCGGGGACTCCCGACCAAGGCGGAAGCGCTGATTGCCCTTCTTCATGAGCTCGATGATATCGTCCGGCGTGAGCTTGTCGCGCTGCGCTTTGGTCAGTGCGGCGGCATGCGCGAGGCGCTGAGCAGGAGCCGCGCTCAGGCCCATCGCGACGGTCGCGATCCCGCTGATCCTGAGGAAGTCACGGCGGTTCAGATGATGGTGCCGGAGCGTCGCTCGCGTGTCGCCAAACATGGTCTGAGTCCCTCCTGGGAGCGCGCAAGACTTTCGAGTTGCAGGACTAAGCTTCTAGGAGACGGGTCCCGGCTCGTGTACGTGGAGCGCTCAAAGGCGAGCGAAAGGATCGTGACTCGGTCCAGTCTCCCGTGGCTCCTATCGGTTGATCTTGGTGATCTTCGAGCCCTGTAACCCGACTCCCGCCATGAGCCCCTTCTGGCCAAAGACGAACGCGTAGACGTCGCTCTGAACGGTGCTGGTCGTGACAGTCTTGGCCATGCCCTCGTCGAGGACGACGACGCTCGGCCCCACGCCGATCTCGAAGCCGGCGCTCCGGTCGAGGTAGCTGAGGGCTGGGTCTGTCATGAAGAACATGGCATAGGCGAACGCCTGATGCCAGCCTGCAAGCCGTACGAGACAGCGGTGATATTGTAGCGGCCCCCCACCTGGCCGTCCTTGAGCAGCTCACCGTCGCCATATTGCGCACCGAAGATGAAGCCGGCCTTGACGATGTTCGGGAAAACCAGGATTCCCTTGGCCCTGCCCGCGAGCTCACGAGCCGCTGGCGTGCGCTCATAAAGGACCTTGAGCGCAGCCTCCGCTTCGCGATCGACCATCGCCGGATCGACTGCCATCGCGGGTAGCGGGTTCATCAGGGAGGTGATCACGGTCGCCAGAATGGCCGCCACGACGACGTAGGTGTGCTTGCGCATACTCCGCTCCTTTTGCAGCCAGTGTTCGGGCTCAAAAACTCGTTCGACATCCTCTGCCGACAAACTACACGATTTGCAGATGCGGTTCCAGCGCAACGAAGTCCCTCGACGCTCCTCGGTCGTCTGGCCGCGAATCGCCGCGTCCCTCGTTCCTCCGTCACGGCACCAGCGTCAAGAACAGGAACGCTGCGAAGATCACGAGATGTACCGCTCCCTGCATCAGGCTCGTGCGGCCGGAGCCCAGTGTGATACTGCTGACCAGGAGCGCCAGCGTCAGTAGAACGAGATTTGTCGACTCGAGCCCGAGCACGAGCGGCAGGTCCCACAAGACGACGCTAGCGCCACCGCGGGGATCGTCAGCCCGATGCACGCCAGGGCGGGACCCAAGCGCGAGGTTCTTGCTGGTTCGCAGCCGGTTCGCGAGCGCGGCGCGCACGGCGGCGAAGGCTTCGGGCAGCAGCAACAGCCCGCGATCGCGCCGCCGATCATGGTGATATTGTCCAGCATGAACTTGCGTCCGTTCTTGTCAACGTGCGTGTACTTCGCAGCGATGTAGTCAGGGATCGTGCGGGACATAACAACCGTTGAACGGTAATCGCCGAACCCGTACAGGTAGATAACGTCGTGAATGTGGTTGAATGTATGACTGTCGCTTCGGGCCGAGGTACGTTTCCAGATGATCTCATTGAGACAATTGTCCTGGCCGAAAACTTCATCGAGAACTGCCTTGGCGTAGTGCCCAATGTGCCAGTCGAGATGAACATAGATACTACCATTCTCTGGAGAGGAGGTCACGAAGGATCGGCGCCGCTTCTGTAGAACCACTGAAGATATGAGTCGAGCCCGCGTCCCCATGTGTGCACGGTAGGCCTTCAACTCGATGATGGACGGCTCCACACGCCAGAGCGACGCAGATACCCTCGCGGGATCGCGTGTGGTGAAAGAGAAGTCCTGCACACCGGTGTCGAAGGGTGGGTCGATGTAGATGAGGTCCACCTTAGCTGCAGAACTCCGGGGTATTAGACTCGAGGCACGTATTTTTGTCACGCCCAGATCGAGCGATTCCGCCAGTCGGGTAGGTCTGCCAGAGGAGAATTAGATCGAGGGCTTTCTGTCGCTGTCCCTGGGACGCTCCTCGGTTGACGGGTTTCCACCGTCTGGAACGGGAGTCGGTGTACGGACCGGCGCGACGCGCTCCGTCCTTGTACTCTTCCGTCCCCGATGATCTCCACGCCAATATCGTGTCAGCTTCCGCCACTTTCGGTTGGTGATACGCCTGCTTCATGGTTCTGGGCGTCACCTCGTCGTCTGGACATGCGCCGATTCTTGGCACCTTGCGCCAATAGGCATCGCACGGCCGCGCCCGGGAATGACATTGCCGCGGGTGATGAGTATGGGTTTCGGGCTTTGGCAGCCAGGCTGCTGCTCGCCAGAAACGCTTCCTGGAGGGTGGGCGTGGCCGGCCTGGCGCCACGTCCATGCAGGTTTCGGCGAGGCCCGTCGACCATGCCCGGACCTGCCCTCCTGCCTACCGGAAGCTCCAGGCCAGAAAAAGGCCCAATCGCCTCCACGGATAGCCACGCGCGTCATTGGGGCTAAATACTTGAAAATGCCGGTTACCTCGGTTCATTTGGCAAACCTGTTCGTCACACTTATGACCGGGAGTAGACAGGGGCGGACTTCCAGCTGAGTGCGGTGGCCACGTTCCTCCGGCGTGGTCGCCGCCGCCCCAGGAGACGGTCAGGCCCTGGAAGCAGCCAGCCAGCGACCAGCTACCCAGCAGTCGGAGGATGCGATGCCCGAAGATCTTGCTGAACCCGCCACAGGTATGCTCAGGGAGGTTTGCGACGTGGCGAAGGAACGTTGCATAAGGAGGAGTCCATTGGCAGCCACCGACCACTGTTTGTTCTGGGCATCCGAAGCTCACCAGCTGGAAGAGTCGGCTCGTGGGTTTCCACGCCCCTGTCAGCGCGAATTATTGTCAACGCGTGTTGGTGCACGGCGACACGAGGCCACCCCATGAACCGCTCGAAAGGTGGTGCAGGCGATCACTAATGGCGCTGCCGTCGAAATGCGGACTGGACAGAGGACGTGTTCCTCTCTGCCATCATGGACGAGCACAAGGTGGCGGCGACTCGCTGCGCACCGGAAATCGCGGGCAAACGCCACCTCTCAAGGAAGCACGGCGGTGCTGGAAGAAGGCGAGGTGCGCCGCGTCGGCGAGAAACCGCCCTGCCGAATGCGCACCGAGGCGCTGGCCACAGGATCGACCGGCTACGAACTGTCGCGGTTACCCTGGCCAGCCGGACCGGCACGACGGACACCGCGGTCCTGGATGACCATTCTCCACCGGCTCGACGAGGTGACTGACTCTCCCACAACAGGCGCTCATACGAAGCTGCCGAGGCCTGCGACATCGAGGCCGTCGACCGTGTCGCCGCGGTCGCCGCCAGCTCCTGAGTTCGGTTGGATCACCGCCACCCATTCCGGCCAGGGTAAAGGTCACGGTCTTTCGGCATGCGTCCTCAAAGCCAAGCCCTTTAAGCCCAGCTGGCGGCACCGCAACACCTAATTCTCGCCTCTCATGGTGTGGACAGGTGTTGCATCACGCATGGGGCGTCGACGAGCTGGATTGTCGATATGGTTGGTCCCACGACGTGTGGCGCACGCCGAGAACGGCCTCGGTCGTGTCTGTCGGCGCTACTACGTGCGGTTGCTGGAGATGGGTGCCGCGACGGCGAAGCAGATCGCCGCCTGCGTCCAATCAGAGTGCAGGAGAACTCACGCGGCTGAAAAAGAGCATGGACGAGTGCTCGAGGGCGACATATGGCGAGCGGTGGGTGAACGGCGACCCTGGATCGGCGGCTGTCGAGCTCGGTACAGCTGGCCGGGCCTCCGGCGAAGGCCCGGCGACCGCGGCGCGAGGGCGCAGATCAGGATTGTCCGAGTGGAAGGCGCGACAGGGCCGGACTGGGACAGGTGTGTTGGGCTGCTGCTTGGCGTCGCTCGAGCAGGTTGAATCAGAACATCTACGCCTGAAAGGAGGCCGCGGATGAAGCGGGTGTGTGCATCTCGGGCCCCAGGCGGTTTTACAAGGCCGTGAAGCTGTTGCCGGGGACGGTCGTTGTCGACCCTGCACCGCGCCAGGGCTGGAGCTGACGGTGGACGTAGCCCTGACGGTCTTCGGGGTACCGGTCGAGCTACCGGTGCTGGCGCCTGGGTGGGCGGCGACGGAAGCGCGAGCTGCCTGCTTTGAGGCTGCGGGATCCACAAAGTTCCCAATCAGCCGGGCGACCGTCGTCGCGGCGCGGCGACGCTGCCAAATCTGGTGACCAGGGGATGGTGCAGCCGATGGGTGAGATGGACGGTGGCGGACAGCCGGTCACAGCGCCGGGCTGGTGCTGTGCTTATCTCTTCCGTTACTCCGACCAACCATCATGTCGCACACGTGGGATCGGGGTCCTTGATCCACTGACCCCGACGGCAGGACATTACCCTATATGGGCGGTCCTGCGGAGCCATTCCCTCTCTTTTCGCCTCTTGCTGCGCCAACATCCGAGCACGACCGTCGTTTTCCCACCACGCCAGAGGCCCGGATTCTGAAAACCGAAGCCCTGCAACTCATCCGATCGCTACTGCTCGAGCGCCGTTCCGTCAGGAGATCCTGGAGGCCCCTCAGAAGGAGGGGCCAGAGCCGTACGGAAGGCGAAGTGGACGATGAAGCGAGTCGGGACGGCGATCAAGAGCATCATGACCGGCGCCTGGGCACCTGAGGTCCCCCCACTTCCCGCCGACGCTCCTCGACTCCGGCGGCTGCCGGCCGCCGCGCGATACCTCCAGTTCCTCGCGCAGCTCTCGCTCGAGGCGCTTCAACCTCCGCGTCGGACGTCCAGCAGATTCTGGCGACGATCGAACTGAATGGCCTCAGGTTCCGCGCGCCGAGAGCCGTCCGCGGCAGGCAGCCGAGGAGGCGCGACCAGCCTGTACCAGTCACCTGAAGAAGGAGGCTCGCCCGGCCATCGAGTTGCCGAAGGGCGCACCTGCGGCGCCGGCTGCGGGCGGTCATGCCGACGTCCCGGGAAGAGCGGCGGCCGGCCGCCGGAAACTGAAGCCGGAGCCAGCGAAGCGCGGAGTATCACGCTCACGGGCTGGAGACGGGATGACAGCGCGCATGACCCCCAGCGAGGCTCCGGCAGCTCGTATCCGGTGTAGTGGGGACCGTGGCCAAAAAACTGGTGCCAGCGTGAGGCAGCTATCCGCCTCCAGCACGACGGTGCGGCTATCACTGGCCGAAGGCGCTGTAGCGGTCATCTGGCGCCGACGGCGCGCGACTCGGTGCGAAGCAGGAAGTTGGAGGCGTGGAAGAGAGCTGGCGGCCGGGACCTACGTGCCGGATGCCGACAGGACCATCTTCAAGACACTCTCGACGCTCCTGGTTGACGAGTACAAGGCCAACGCCCGGCGATCGACCGACCGCGTCGAGGACGCCGTGGCGCACCTGCGGGAGTTCTTCACGGACTTCTGTCCCATCCGCTCCATCACGACAGACCGCATCCTGGCCTACGTGCGCCGCCGCCAGGAGGCGGAAGCGGCCAACGCCACGATCAACCGGGAGCTCGCCGCGCTCAAGCGGATGTTCCGGCTCGGCGAGATCGCGGGAAGGGTCGCCCGGCGGCCGTACGTGGCCATGCTGGAGGAGCGCAACACACGGACGAGGGTTCTTCGAGCCCGAGCTGTTCCGGTCTGTCCTGCGCAATCTGCCCGAGGACCTGAAGGCCGTCTTCGAGGTGGCATACATCACCGGCTGGAGAGTCAGAGCGAGATCCTCACGCGGCAGTGGCACCACGTCGACTTCAAGGCGGGCTGGCTGCGCCTGGAGCCCGGCGAGAGCAAAGAACTCCGAGGGCCGCATGTTCCCGCTGACGCCGGATCTACGGGCGACCCTGGAGCGCCAACGCCGACGCACGACGGAGTGGAGAAGGCGTCGATCATCCCGTGGGTGTTCCACCGCAACAGGAAAGCCCATCAAGTCGTTCCGCCGCGCGTGGCTGACGGCCTGCAAGGACGCCGGGTGCCCCGCCGCATCCCGCACGATTTCCGGCGGACCGCGGTGAGGAACCTGGAACGCGCGGGCGTCCACGCGCTCGGCCGCGATGAAGATGGTCGGCCACAAGACCGAGAGCATCTACCGGCGCTACGCGATCGTCAGCGAGTCCGACCTGCGCGACGGTGCCGAGAAGATCAAGCGCTACACGACCGGCAGGGCAACCCGTCACCTTCCACCATACGGGCACGAGCTACCAGCAGGAGTAATCCGCCGAAGAGCCGTCAGACGGTGACTCGGTACGAGTTCAGGTACGAGTAGCCGGTCA
>ERZ1370068.5118-contig-4156_pt1 | contig 11871 bp, 16 predicted proteins | sample MGYA00561227_ERZ1370068 | MGnify/ENA primary metagenome ERZ1370068 (study PRJEB38410, sample SAMEA6850437) | metagenome | study: Metagenomic assessment of the ecological functions of the soil: analysis of the soil microbiota associated with the...
ACCGTAGTAGCTGGCGCTTGATCCCGAGTAGCGTGGCCGCGGTCTCGCTCCAGCATCGCCGCCCGCGTCGGCGTCGGACAGGCCCGGCGGTGCCGAGGATGTGGTCCACCGAGGTGCTGGTCCACGGGTAGGGATAGTCCGTCCCCATCACGATGCGGCTCCGGGCCCACTTCCGCCGCCAGGTGCCGGAGCGCCTCCGGCGTGAAGACGATGGAGTCGTAGTAGAGCTGGCGTCAAATACTCGGTGGGCTTCTTCTCGAGCTTCCCCGGGCAGCGGTCGGGGAAGGTGGTGAGGATGGCGTCCGAGCGCGCCGCGTAGGAGGGCAGATACCCCCGCCGTGGGCGGCGCAGATCTTGAGCCTGGGAAAGCGGTCGAGGGTGCCGTCGAAGATCAGGTGCGAGAGCGCGATGGTGGTCTCGAGGGGGTTGCCGATGGTGTTGGTGAGCAGGCCATTGCCCTTGAGCCGGGCCGTGCGCTCAGCTCCGCCGTGCCCTGCGGATGGATGAAGACGAGCGCGCCGAGCGACTCCGCCTTGGCCCAGAAGGCGATGGAAGCGCGGGTCGGACAGATCTGCCCTCTCTACGCTGCCGCCGATGGCGGCGCTGCGCAGACCGTATCGCCGCATGCCGTCCTCGAGCTGCTGGGCGGCCAGATCCGGATGCTGCAGCGCCACGCGACGCGAAGGCCACGAAGCGCTCAGGTGGGCCGCGCATAGCCTCGGCGAGCGCCTCGTTCTGGATGGCGGATGAGCTCGGCGGGCCAGATCGTGCTCGGCCCCGTACCAGTAGGGATTGATGCTCAGCGCCTCCATGTCGATGCCCTGCTCGTCCATGGCGCGCAGCCTGGCCGCCGGGCTGGACATGAGCAGCGCTTCCGTCGGGAGCTTGAGGCCCATGAGCGCCATCGCGGCGGGCACGCCGCAATGCGCGTGCACGTCGATGGTCTTCACGCGCCGGCCGCCACGGTGACCGCCGCGCCGGCACCGTTCTGCGCCTGCACCGCGCCCACCGTGCTGCAACCCACGAAGGCTACCCCTCCTTGCCCGCGCTGCCGCTGCTACGCGCTCCTCCGGTAGACGCGGACCACGCGGGGCCCGATGGTAGTGGCGACCTGGTGGACGCCGATATGGTGCCGGCGGGCGACCTCGGCCAGCGTGATCTCGGCCTCGCCCTGGCGGCCGATGATCACGACCTCGTCGCCCACTTGCGCGTCCGGGATGGCGGTGAGGTCGATGCGCGTGTGCTCCAGCGAGGGCGTGGCGACGAGAGGCGCCGGGCGGCCGCGCACGAGCACGCGATCGGCGTGGAGCCAGCGCAGAGCCCGTCGGCCGAGGCCCATGGGGATGACGCCAGAGCCGCATGGGCGCGGTCGACGGGAAACGGCGCCAGCCTCCGGCGAGCGCTCGCGCGGCGTGATCTCCTTGAGGGCGATGACGCGCGTGGCCAGCGCGCGGAACGTCGGGCGGAGCGGCGCGGGCGCGTCTCGTCCGGGAACGTCATGCCGTAGAGCATGCGCCCGGGATCCACCGCGTTCAGGTAGGTCTGCGGGAAGCGCAGGACGAAGGGGAAGAGGCGAGCAGGCGCGATGGGCACGTCGCACTCCGCGCGCCTCCAGCTCGTCCACCACCGCGGTGAAGCGGCCAAGCTGCCAGTCGGCGTAGGCGGATCGCCGCCGCGTCGGCGCGTGCGGATGGGCGCAGAGCCCCGCCAGGCGCACGCGTGCGGCAGCTCCAGCATGGCGGTGACCAGCTTCACGGCCCCTTCGGGCGCCACGCCCAGACGCTCCAGCCCGACGTCGATCTTCACGAAGACGTCGCGGGGCTCCCGCGCTGCCTCCGCGTAGGCCCGCGCGCCGTCCAGATCCACCACCGTCGGCGTGAGCCCGTGGCGAGGGCCTCGGGCGCGGCCTCGGGCAAGGAATTCGGATACACGAGGATGGGGGCGGTGATGCCGCGCCGGCGGAGGCGAATCCCCTCGCCGAGATCGGCCACCCCCAGCGCATCGGCGCCCGCGGCCAGGAAGGCCTCCCCCATCTCGGCAGCCCCGTGGCCGTAGCCGTCGGCCTTGATCACGGCAGTAGATCTTCCGCTGGGGTCCCACCATCTGACGCACCACGCGGACGTTCGAGGCGGCGGCGTCGAGATCGATCTCGAAGGTGGTGGGCCGGGGCGGGAGCATGGGAAGACCTTTCGCTCAGCGCGCGCGCGCCGGGCACCTCGAACTTGAAGAAGCGCGCGGCATTGAGGCCGAGGATCTTCGCTCGGGCCGTCCTCGCCGAGGCCGCTCGCATGGTCCGCTCTGATGGCCTCCGCGGAGTGCGGCCAGGTCCCCTCGTGATGCGGGTAGTCGTTGCCCCACATGAAGTTGTCGGTCGAGGCCGTAGCGCTCGGCCAGCGTCGAGCCCGGCCGCGTCCTCCTGGAACGAGGCGAAGCCGTGCATGCGGTAGTACTCGCTGGGCAGGTGCTTGAGCTTGGGCCGCACCCAGAAGTGATGCTTGCTGATAGGCCTCGTCCATGGCGTCCAGCAGCCAGGGCAGCCAGCCGATGCCGGCCTCGATGGTGGCGAAGCGCAGGCCGGGGAAGCGCTCGAGCACGCCCGAGGCGCAGAGATTGGCCACCGGCTCGACGGTGGGCGACAGCGAGTGGGAGACGTAGTTGATCACCGCGCCGCCATTGCCGCGCGAGCGCGCGGATCGCGGCCGGTCGAGATGTGGAAGGTGATGGGCAGGCCGGCGTCCTGGATGGCGGCCCACAGCGGATCGAAGTGCGGCAGGTTGTAGTTGGCGATGGTCGATGTCGTGCGCGCCCCAGACGGGCTTGCACGGGCAAGCGTCAGCGCGCGGAAGCCGAGCCTGGCCACGCGCTGCACCTCGGCGATCGAGCCCTCGAGATCGGCGGTGGCGATGGCGGCCGGCCGGCGACAGCCGGTCGTTGTACGGGCCGAAGCTGCTCCCACGCCCACTCGTTGCAGACGCGGCACTGCGCCATGGGCGAAGATCGCGTCGGGCGTCGGCCCACATGGCGAGGCCCTTGTTCGGGAAGATCACCTCGGCGTCGATGCCGTCGCGCTCGTGGTCGCGGAGCCGATCGCAGCGGATCGGCGCCCGCCTGCTGGCGCGCCGGTCCTCGCCCTCCATCTCGTCAGCGCGCAGCCGGTCCGGCCGGTGGCCCTCGGACGCACGCGCCACTGACCCCATTGGCGTCGGTGGTCACGCGCGGCAGGCGGTCGCGGTACTTCGCATCGATGCGCTCGCCCAGAGATTCGAGGGCTCGTTGGCGTGACAATCGGCGGAGACGATGAAGTACTTGTTGGGGTCGTCCGGTCGCGCGGTGCGGCTCCAGCCGGCATGGCCGGGCGTATCCAGGCGCCAGAGATTCGGGGCATTGACTCTCGAGACCGTGGCTCATGGCGTTGCTCTCCAGTGCACGAGTGTGAAAGGGACGGTGGCGTCGTCGTGCGGCTCGAAGACCGGCTCTCGACCGGCGCGCCGAAGGTCACCGCTTGACGCGGATCGCCGAGGAGATTGCCGAGCATGCGGATGCCGTCCGCCTGCGGCAGCTCGACCAGCACGACCAGGTAGGGGCCGTGGCTCCTTGAGCGCGGGATGGACGGGATGCCAGACGCGCTCCCAGGAATAGATCGAGCCCCTGGCCTTCGACACGACCCAGCCGACCGACGACAGAGAGGCACGCGTGACAGATCCACTCCGGGCCCCCACTGCCACGTCGCGGCAGCTCTCGCAGCGCTGCACCATGAGCCTCGCCGGCGGCGCGTGCCCTCCCAGTACGGGCGGTCGAGCCCGTCGGGCTCCGGCACCGGCGCGGCAGGCCCGCGGGCAGGTAGTAGGCGCTGGTGACCATCAGCCGCCGCCATCAGGCGTGGCCTCGCCGCCCAGGATCGAGGCTCGAGACCGGCGTGACCATGGGGCCGGAGATCACCATGGAAACTTCGGCGTCCGGCACCTGGCTGGTCGACTCCCCGCGGAGCTGGCGCACCGCCTCGATGACGCAGCTCGAGGCCGTGCATGTAGCACTCGGCGAGGTTGCCGCCGCTGGTGTTGAGCGGCAGCCGCCCGTGGGCGCGAGCAGATTGTCCGACCGCGAGGAAGTCGTTGGCCTCCTCGGCGGTGAAGAAGCCGTGCTCGACCAGGCTCATGAGGACGCCGCCGGTGAAGTTCTCGTAGCTCTGCACCACGTCGACGTCCTCGGCCGCGACGCCGGCCATCTCGTAGAGCTGCGGGGCCACCGTGGTGAAGCTCGACGTGGCGTAGAGCGGCGCGTTGTGGCCGCGGGCGGCGTTGCGGTACTCGAGCCCTGGGCCGCGCCGAGGAGATAGGCCGGCTTCGGCCGGAGGTCGCGCGCCACGCTCGGCCGGGACGACGCACCAGCGCCGCCGCGCCGTCGTTCTCCATGCAGCAGTCGTAGAGCCGGAAGGGCTCCACGATCCAGCGGAGGCGTCGTAGGCGTCCGCGGTGAGCGGCCGGCCGTGCATGACGGCGCGGGGATTGGCCTGGGCGTGGTGGTAGGAGGCCAGCGCGATGGCCCGCTGCGCTTCCTGGCGCGATCCCGTGCTCGTGCATGAAGCGCATCACCCGCATGGCGAAGCGCTGGGCGGGCGAGATGAGCCCGTAGGGGAAGGTCAGCGCCGGCTCGCCGAGACGCCGTGGCGACGGGCGGCGCCGCGCCGAAGCGCTGGAACTGGCCCTGGGCCAGCGCGCGGAAGACGACGACGCAGTCCGCGATGCCGCCCGCCACCGCCGCCGCGGCGTTGGCCACCGCCGCGCGAGCCGCCGCCGCCGCCGCCGCCCCACTGCATGTTCGGAGAAGCGGAGCGCGGGCAGGCCCAGCGCGGCGGCGATACGCGAGGGGTCGTTGCGGTCGTTGCTGTAGGAGGCGAATCCGTCCACTTGCCGGGGATCGAGGCCGGCGTCGGCGCAGGCCTTGAGGATGGCCTCCAGCGCCAGCTGGAACTCGGAGTCCGGAGCCTGCCCGTGCTTGTAGTAGGCCGTCTCGCCCACCCCGGCGATGGCGGTCTTGGCCCCAGAGCGACCGGTCCTTCATGCGCCGCGAACTCCCGCACCATGCGCGCCACGCGCTCCGGCTGCTCGACCTGCGGGGCGTGCCCGGCGCCCTCCACGGTCTGCGAGCCGCGCGCTGGACGAGGCGCCGCGTGAACTCGTCGGCATAGACCGCGCGGCACCAGCCGGTCCTCCTTGCCCCAGATCAGCAAGGGTCGGCGCGGTCACGCGGTGGATGCGCTTCTTGAGCCCCTTGTCCGGGATGGGCCAGATGAACTTGCTCGTGGCGCCCATGGCCCACGTGAGCCGGACGCGCGCGCCGCCGCGCGCTTCCGGACGGCTCGGTGCGGCCGAACATCTGCGGCGCCGCCTCGCCCGCCGGGCTCGCGGAAGATATAGGCCGCGCATCTGCGGTGGGGCTCCAGCACGGTCCAGTTGACGACGGGCTCGGCGTCGCGCCAGAAGCCGATGGGGTCGATGAGGGCCAGGCGGCGGACGCGGCCGCGGAACCGCCGCCGCCAGCTCGCGACGCACCATCGCCGCCGAAGGAGTGGCCCACCAGCGGCCGGCTACGGTCCAGCTTCAGCGCCGTGCAGCAGCTCGTCGTAGCAGAGGACGAGGTCCCACAGGTCGTCGAGGTGATAGATGTCGTCATGGGCGCCCGGTGTGGTGCCCGGATGCTCGGGCGCGTACACGGTGAAGGTGCTGCGCCAGCTCGGTCAGGAACGGATCCCAGTTCAGGCCCCACGGGCCGTGGCAGTAGACCAGGGCCGGGCCGCTGGCCCTGCGAGAGCACGCGCATGCGGATCGCGGTTCTGCCAGACCGCGATCGTTCTGCTCACGTCATCATGCGCGGCTCGCCACCGCGCCGGCGCTGGGCCGCGGGGCCGGCGCGGTCCGCGCAGCCGCTCCGGCCACCAGTGATTCGTCCAGCCCTCGTCGTTCCACGTCGCCGCGCAGTTGCGGGCAGGACCTCGCGCGCGAAGAGGTCGATGTTCTCGATGCGCCAGCTCGTGCGGCATGGAGCCGATCTGCGAGGAGCACCATGAGGTTGCCCACGCTGCAGGCTCTTGATCACTTCTTCCTTCGAGCCGGTCGCGCACGGTGGCCGGGCTGCCGGCGATGACGTAGCCGCGACTCGACGAAGTCGCGGTACTTCGGAGCGTCTTGGGATCCTCCGGCCGGCGAATCGGGCTGGCCAGCGTGGCGGTCAGGCTGCGGTAGTCCTGGTTGCCGGGCGGCGAGAACCACGGCGCCGGGACGTGCAGGCACTTGTGATAGAAGTACTCGACGTGCCGCGCGTACTTCTCCTCGGCGCGCGCGTCGTTCTCGGCGACCACCACCAGCTGCAGGAAGCCCGCGCGATACGGATTGGTCTCGCGACCCTTGTCGGCCACCACCTGCCAGTAGCCGTCCATCATGGCCTTGGCCGACCGGGCGCCCGAGTAGCTGAGGAAGCAGTAGCAGACGTCGTTCTCGACCGGCGAAGTCGAAGGTGCTGATGCTGCCCGAGCCCGGCACCCACACCGGCGGATGCGGCTGCTGGATGGGCCGCGGCCACAGGTTCACGCTGGCCGAGCTGGATAGTAGCGACCGTTCCACGCGAAGATCTCGCGCGACCTGCCAGGCCTTTCAGCGTGAGCGCGAAGGCCTCGCGGTAGCGCTCGCGATGCTCCATGCGGCGTGATGCCGTAGCACGAGGTTCACGTCCATCGGGACTGCCCAGCGGCAGGCCGGCGACGCAGCCGGCCGCCGCTGATGCAGTCGAGCATGCGCGTACTCCTCGGCCACGCGGATCGGCGGGTTGGACGTGGGCAGGGTGGCGCCCATCTGCACGATGGCGACGTTCGTGCCGTTGGTCGGCCTTGGCCAGCACGCTGCCCATGAGGTTCGGGCTCGGCATGAAGCCGTACGGCGTTCTGGTGGTGCTCGTTGGTGCAGACGCCGTCGAAGCCCGGCCCGGGCCGCGTAGAGCAGCTTCGTCGAGCGTCCAGTTGTAGTACTGCCCGACGCGGCGCGCGTCGGCGAGCTCCCAACCACGGTGGCGTCACCCACACCGACTCGGTAGCGCTTCTCGAAGTCGTGCCGGCAGCTCGCGGTGCGGCATCAGGTGGAACGCGCTGATCTTCATCGGATTCCCCTGGGTGGTCTCGGGGCTTCAGGATGCCGTCACCGCCGCCATCGACGGGCAGGGCCGCGCCGGTCACGAACGAGGCTTCGTCGGACAGCAGGAAGAGCGCGGCATTGGCGATCTCCTCCGGCCGTCCGGTGCGGCCCATGCGGCACCGAGCCGCCGCCGCGCTTGCGCACCAGCTCCTCGGGATCCATGCCCGCCGTCGACTTCTGATCGGGCCGCGCCACGAACACGCGCAGCATCGGCGTGTCGATGGGCCCGGGGCAGATGGCGTTCACGCGGATCTTCTCGGGGGCCAGCCGCACGGCCAGGCTGCGCACGAAGCCGACCACGCCGAACTTGCACATCGAGTACACGGGGCTGTACGCGGAGCCCTGCAGCCCGGAGGTCGAGGCGGTGAAGAGGCAGGCTGCCGCCGCCGCGCGCGCGCATCTCGGGGATGGCCGCCTCGGTGGTCACCAGCACCGTGCGGAGGTTGAGATCGATGGCGAGGTCGGAACGCCTGCAGGTCGATGCCCTCGACGGCGGCCGGGCCCGGGATGGCCGACGTGGTTCCAGACGAAGTCGAGCCCCTTGAAGTGGCTCACCGTCCCTACACGATGCGCCGCGAGTCCTCGTCCCGTGGTCAGGTCCGCGCGGATGCCGCAAGGCGGCACCGCCGGCGGCGGCGATCTCGCGGACGACGCGATCGACGCCGCTGGAGTCCAGTCCACCACCGCGACTTGCGCGCCTTCGCGCGCAAAGCGCAGGGCGCCGGCCCGGCCCATGCCCGAGGCGGCGGCGGTCACGATCCCGATCTTTCCGGCCAGGCGCATCAGCGGCGATTCTATACCTCTCGGCCCGGGTGCGCACGCCAAGGGCTTGGAGGTGAAGGCCGGAACCCGCGCGCTTGACACCCGGCCGTGGCGCGGGCAAGTTCGTGAGCAGCATGCGCGCGCGCACCTTGAAGGAGACGAACGATCCGGATCGCCCGCTTGCGCGCGATCTGCCTGGCCTTGCCCGACACCACCGAGAAGCTGGCCTGGGGCGAGCCCACGTGGCGTGTGCGCGAGCGGCTCTTCGCCCAGCTCGACAATCACCACCACGGCGCCGAGCACCTCGCCCGGTGTGGCTGCCCGCGCCGCTCGGCGAGCAGGAGGCGCTCATCGCGCGAGATCCCTCGCGATTCTTCCGCCCGCCCTATGTGGGGCAGCGCGGCTGGGTCGGCGTGCGCATCGACCGCCGGCCCCGCTGGTCCGAGGTCGCGATGCTGGTGGAGCAGGCCTACCGTCACGTGGCGCCGCCGTCGAAGAAGGGCCGGGGGACGGAGCGATGGCTGAGGCCCCGCGGGCCCGCGAGCCTGGACGCGGTGATCGTCGGAGCAGGGTTGCAGGCCCTACGCCTTGCACCGACTGCGCGGGCTCGGGCTCTCGGCCCGGGTCTTCGAGGCCGGCGACGGCGTCGGCGGCACCTGGTACTGGAACCGCTATCCCGGCGCGCGCTGCGACGTCGAGAGCATGGACTACTCGTACCCGTTCTCGGACGAGCTCCAGCAGGAGTGGCAGTGGACCGAGCGCTACGCCACCCAGCCGGAGATCCTGCGCTACATCAACCACGTCGCGGACCGGTTCGACCTGCGCCGGGACATCCAGCTCGAGACGCGCGTGACCGCCGCCGTGTTCGACGAGGCGACGAGCCGGTGGACGATCGCGACGGACCGCGGCGACCGCGTGTCGGCGCGGTACTGCGTCATGGCCGACCGGTTGTCTCGTCCGACGCCGCAGGTGCCCGCCTTCGAGGGCTCGAGACGTTCGCCGGCAAGTGGTACCACACCGGCAGCTGGCCGCACGAGGGCGTGGACTTCACCGGCCAGCGGGTCGGGGTCATCGGCACCGGCTCCTCGGCCATCCAGTCCATTCCGCTCATCGCCCGGCAGGCCGCCCACCTCTTCGTCTTCCAGCGCACCCCGAACTTCAGCGTCGCCGGCGCGGAACGCGCCGCTGGACGCCGGAGTACCAGGCGCGGTGGAAGGCGCAACTACGCGGAGTACCGGCGCGCAGGCGCGCGAGTCGCGCGTGGGGTTCGTCGTCGACGCGGAACGAGATGTCGGCCCCCGGCGGTCCCGCCCGAGGCGCGGCGGCGCGAGTACGAGGCCCGCTGGAGCCGCGGGGCCTCGGCTTCAACGCGACCTTCGCGGATCTCCTGACCAGCGAAGGCCGCCAACGACACTGCCGCCGAGTTCTTCCGCGAGAAGATTCGCGGCCATCGGTGCGCGATCCCGCGCGTGGCCGAGAGCCCTGACCCCGCGGGACTACCCGCTGGGGACCAAGCGGCTCTGCGTCGACACCGAGCTACTACGAGACCTACAACCGCGACAACGTCACCCTGGTCGACGTCCGGGACGGCGCCCGATCGAGGCCATCACGCCGGGCGGCCTGCGGACGCGGGACGCGGACGTACGCGCTCGACAGCATCGTCTTCGCCACCGGGTTCGACGCCATGACGGGCGCGCTGCTGAGCATCGACATCCGCGGACGGGCCGGGCCAGACGCTGCGGCAGAAGTGGGCCGCAGGCCCGCGCACGCTACCTCGGCCTCGCCGTCGCCGGCTTCCCGAACCTCTTCGCCATCACCGGCCCGGGCAGCCCGTCGGTGCTCAGCAACATGATCGTGTCCATCGAGCAGCACGTGGACTGGATCGCCGACTGCCTCGCCTACCTGCGCGAGCACGGCCACGCGGCCATCGAGGCCACCGCCGAGGCCGAGGACGGCGTGGGTGGCGCACGTCAACGAGGTCGGCCACACCACGCTCTATCCCCGGGCCAACTCCTGGTACATGGGGGCCAACATCCCGGCAAGCCGCGCATCTTCATGCCCTATGTCGGCGGCGTCGGGCGCGTATCGGCAGAAGTGCGACGAGGTGGCGGCCAAGGGGTACGAGGGGTTCGCGCTGAGCGGCGGGCACTGAGCGCGCCGACGAGCGAAGCCGCCGATGAGCGACACGCTGCGCCTTCCTCCTCGAGTACGGCTATCTGATCCTGTACGGCTGCGTGCTGGCCGAGCAGATCGGCCTCCCCATCCCCGCGGTACCCATCCTGCTCGGCGTGGGCGCGCTCGCCGGCGGCGGCGCGGATGAGCCCGTGGTGGCGTTCGTCGTGGTGCTGGCCGCGTGCTTGCCGCCCGACCTCGTCTGGTACGAGCTCGGGCGGCGCCGCGGGCCCCGGGTCCTCGTCCGCATCTGCGCGATCTCCCTCGAGCCCGACTGGTGCGTCCGGCGAACCGAGTCCCTGTTCGCCCGGTTCGGCTGGCGGCTCCTGCTGGTCGCGAAGTTCGTGCCGGGGTTGAGTGCGGTGGCGGCGCCGCTGTCCGGCTCGGCCGGGGTCGTCCGGTGGCAGTTCATCCTGCTCGACATCACGGGGCGCTGGTCTGGGCCGGGACCTGGATGGGGCTTGGCTATGCGTCTTCAGCGATGCGCTGGACGTCGTCGCCGCGATGGTCGCCCGGCTGGGAGGCTACGCTGCTGCTGCCCGCGGGCGCGGCGCTCTTCGCGTACGTCGGCTACAGGTACGCGCCAAGCGGCGGCGCATCTTCCGCGAGCTACGGATGGCGCGGATCACCCCGGAGGAGCTGAGGCGACGGATCGACGCCGAGAGCCGGCGACCTGGCCATCATCGACACCCGATCGGAGCTGGATGTGAAGCGGGTGCCGTATCTGATCCCCGGCGCGATATGGATCGACGCCGACGAGGTCGACAAACGCCACGCCGAGCTGCCGCGGGACCGGGAAATCGTCCTTTACTGCACCTGACCCAACGAAGCCACCAGCGCCCGGGCGGCGCTCCGGCTCAAGCGACACGGCCCTCACCCGGGTCCGCCCCCTTCTGGGCGGCCTGGCCCAGTGGATGGAACAACAGTTCCCGGTCGAGGACGTGCTCCCGCGGGGCCCCGCCGCGCCGGCATTTAGGATCAAATTTGCCCGCGTTCTACGTCGCGGTGGAGCGATCCCGCGGCGGCGGCGCGAGCCGGTGAGCCCGCCGCCATCGGACCCCGCCGCCGAAGCCTCCCGCTAGCACCCGTTTGACCTCCTCCGCAGCAGTCTGGCAGGATCCGATCCGGCCGAAGAATCCAGTCAGGCGCGAAGGGAGGCTCCTCATGAGCACCCGCAGGAGTTCCTCGAGACCACCGCCGGCGGGTTCGCGGCGACTACTGCTCGCCTTCGTCGGTTGCGACCTGATGGCCGCCGCGCCCGTCGCGGGCGCAGGGCCGGCGCCGGGAGATCGTCGTCAACGGCAAGCGGGTCAAGACGGTCGACGTGCACGCGCACTGCGCGGTGCCCGAGGCCCTCGCGCTGATGAACCAGAAGCTCGGCGGCCCGACGCTCCCGCCGGACCTCGACATGGCTACGCAGGTGTCGGTGCGCCTGCAGGCGATGGACGAGCAGGGCATCGACGTCGAGGCGCTCAGCATCAACCCGAACTGGTACAAGGCTGGATCGGGATCTCGCCGCGGCAGATCATCGCGCTCCAGAACGAGAAGCTGGCCGCGGCGTGCGCCGCGAACCCGAGCGCTTCGTGGCCTTCGCCACGGTGGCGCTGCAGCACCCCGGACCTCGGCGGCCGAGCAGCTCGGAGGACGGCGTGCAAGAAGTACGGGCTGCGCGGTGCCGGCATCGGCGGCAACGTCGCCGGCGAGGAGATCAGCGATCCGAAGTTCAGCAATACGTAACTGAACGAAGCACAAA
>ERZ1370068.2557-contig-17_pt1 | contig 11870 bp, 14 predicted proteins | sample MGYA00561227_ERZ1370068 | MGnify/ENA primary metagenome ERZ1370068 (study PRJEB38410, sample SAMEA6850437) | metagenome | study: Metagenomic assessment of the ecological functions of the soil: analysis of the soil microbiota associated with the...
TCGAGGCTATCGGCGGTCGCGCGCGGCGTCCATGAGCGGCTTCTGCTGACCCCCATCGATCTCGATCATCGAGCCGTTGACGAAGTGGGCGAGCGGGAGGCGAGGTACGCGACGAGGTTCGCGACCTCCTCGACCTCGGCGATGCGCCCGAGCGGGATGCTGCGGGGCGCGAGCTGGTCCGCCTCCTCGTGTGAGAGCTTCATGTCGCGGGCCATCGCCCTGACGAGACCGGCCCATCGCTCGGTGCGGACGGGGCCGGGGTTCACCGCCACGAAGGTGATGCCGTGCCGTCCGTACTGCCCGGCGAGCGCCTTGGTGAGGTTCTGCCCCGCGGCATTGCAGGCGCCCGGCACGATCTCCCAGTACGACTCCTTGACGCCGTCGTTGCCGATGAGATTCACCACCCGGCCGCCCCCTGCGCCTTCATGATCGGCAGCGCCGCGGCTTCAGGCACCGCACGTAGCCCATGAACTTGAGCTGGAGTCCCTGGATCCACGCCTCCTCCTCGAGGACCTCGAGGATGCCGCCGGCCGCCGAGCCGGCGTTGTTCACCAGGATGTCGAGACGGCCGAGATCGGCGGCGGCGCCGGTCACGAAGCGCTCGGCGTCCTCCGTCCGCGTGAGATCGGCGCAGATCGCGAGCACCTTGCGCCCCGACTCCGCGCGGATCTCGGCGGCGGCCATCTCGAGCACGTCCCGGCGCCGCGCGCAGATCGCCACGTCGCAGCCCTCGCCCGCCAGCGCGCGGGCGATGCCCTTGCCGATCCCCTCGCTCCCGCCCGTGACCAGGGCGGCCTTGCCCGTCAGTCGCAGATCCATGGCGCTCCTCCCGCAGGCGGCTGAAAAAGGCCCATCTGCTTCGTTGGCGCCCTCGGCCGCCGTGCCACGTAACGCTGGAGATTATCGGACGGACGAACTTTCGTCTGCGGGGCCCAGACATGGCCCCGCACTCCCCTTACGAGCGGCTCGCTCACGCTCGCCTGGACTTCCGCATCCGCTCGCCTCGCCTCCGGCTGCGGCTCGCCCATCCTGCCTCGCGTGCGACTCTCGGGCGCCGCCTCGCATCTGGACCTTTTGAGCCGCCTGCGAGCTTCCTGCGGCCGTGCTACCATCCCGCCGGGCCGTCGCCGGGGTTATAGCACGAAGAGGACGGCGACGCCCGGTGTCGCGCCGGCGCTGTCCGCCGAGATCTGCCGACGAGGAGCGTGGATGGGTGGCACCGCGCGGGGCAATGTCGTGGCGGGCGCGAGCAGCCGTGACCGGCTCGTGGGCCAGCCGGTGCTCCGCACCGAGGACGCCCGCTTCGTCACCGGCATGGGGTGCTTCGTAGACGACTTCACCCGCGAGGGGATGTGCCACGCGGTGGTGGTGAGGAGCGCCGTCGCGCATGCACGCCTCACGGGCATCCGCCGGGCGACCGCGCTCCAGCGGCCCGGCGTCCTCACGGTGCTGACCGCCTCCGACCTCGGCGACCTCGGCGGTCCGATTCCGATCCGCATCGCTCCGCTCCCCGGCTTCGACCGGTACCTGCAGGAGCCGCTCGCTCGCGACCGGGTGCGATACGTGGGAGAGCCGGTGGCCGTCGTGATCGCCGAGGATCGCGGGGCCGCCGACGATGCGGCCGAGCTCGTCACGGCGGAGTACGAGCTTCTCGACCCGGTGGTCGACGTCCACCAGGCAATGACCGACCAGAGCGTGCTCCACGAGAGCGCCGGAACGAACGTCGCCTCGCGCTATACGGTGTCGCGCGGCAGCCCCGACGCCGCGTTCGCCGGGGCCGAGTACACGCGCACGGAGACCTTCCGCTGCCACCGCCACGGGGCGATGCCGCTCGAGACGCGCGGGCTCGTGGCGGAGTGGGATGCGGTCGCGGCGCGGATGACCGTGTGGGGCGCCACCAAGGTGACGTTCTTCAACCGGGCCACGCTCGCGCAGATGCTCGGGCTGGCCCAAGCGGACGTGGAGCTCGTGGAGCTCGATGTCGGGGGCAGCTTCGGCGTGCGCGGTGAGTTCTACCCCGAGGACTTCCTGATCCCGTTCGCCGCGACGCGGGTGGGCCGCCCGGTGAAGTGGATCGAGGACCGCCGCGAGCACCTCATGACGGCGAACCACTCGCGCGAGATCGAGTGCGAGCTCACGATCGCCGCGCAGCGGATGGGACGATCCTCGGCCTCCGGGCGCGGCTCTACGCCGACATGGGGGCCTACGTCCGGACCAACGGCGGGGTCGTCCCCGCCAAGGCCGCGCAGTTCCTGCCGGGACCGTACCGCATCGCGAACTTCGGCTGCGAGGTGAGCGCGCTGGTGACGAGCAAGACACCCACCGGGACCTACCGGGGCCCGGGCCGCTTCGAGGCGAATTTCTTCCGGGAGCGCCTCATCGATCTCATGGCGGCGGACCTCGCGCTCGACCCGGCGGAGGTGCGGCTGAGGAACCTCCTCACGCCGGCGGAGATGCCCTACGGGATCGGCAAGCTGGTGCCGTACGAAGCGGCGGGCGAGTACGACACCGGGGACTACGCCTCGGCGCTCCGCCGGGCGTTGCAGGCCATCGACTACCCGCGGCTCGCCGCGCTCAGCGGGAGCCTCGTCGGCGGCCGGCGACAGGGCGTCGGCATCGGATGCTTCGTGGAGTCGAGCGGGGCCGGCCCCGCCGAGACGGCGCGCATCGCCGTCAGGCGGCCGGGTCGCGTGGAGCTCCACACCGGCTGCGCGTCGTCGGGCCAGGGCATCGAGACATGGATGGCGCAAATCCTCGCGGATGCGCTCGGAATCCCCTTCGAGTGGATCAGGGTGCTCCACGGCACCACGAGCTTCGTCGACGAGGGCTACGGAACGTATCACAGCCGGGCCGTCGTGGTCGGAGGCAGCGCAGTCAAGGTGGCGGCGGAGACGCTGGTCGAGCAGGTGCGGGCACTCGCCGCCCGGCGCGCGGGCGTCGATCCGGCCGAGCTGCTCTGGCAAGACGGCGAGGTCCATCGGCGAGGCCGCATCGGCGAGGGCCCCGTGCTGACCCTGGCGGAGCTCGCCGACGAGGGCTCGGCCGAGGCCGCGGCGGCGCTCGAGGCCGTGGGCCGGTTCCGTCCCGGCAAGCTCACCTACACCTACGGCGCGCACGTCGCCCACGTGGCCGTGGACCCGGAGACCGGGCAGGTGGAGGTGCTCCGCCTGGTGGCGGTGGAGGACGTGGGCCGCGTGATCAATCCCCTGCTCGTCCACGGGCAGGCGATCGGGGCGGCGGTGCAGGGGCTCGGCGGCGCCTTCCTCGAGCGGCTCGTGTACGACGAGGCCGGCCAGCTCATGACGGGGACGCTCGCCGACTATGCGCTGCCAACCGCCGAAGCGTTCCCCAGCATCGACGCCATCACGCTGGAGGAAGCGCCCTCGAGGCTGAACCCGCTCGGCGCGAAGGGCGCTGGCGAAGGGGGCATCGTCGCCGTTGGCGCCGCGGCGGCGAATGCGGTCGCCGCCGCGCTGGCGCCGCTCGGCGTCGTCATCCGCGACCTGCCGCTATCGCCCCTGCGCTTGCCGCCCTGCTGCATGGTGCGCGAGGCGCGGGGTAGGGGCACGGGACCGGCATGGCGATCGACGTCCACGCCCACTACGTCCCGCGCGGGATCGTGGATCGGCTCCGCACGGAGGGCGCGCGTCTCGGGATCTCCGTGGTCGAGGCCGAGTCCGGCTGCCCGGGCCTGCGCTTCGCCTACGGGCTCCAGGTGCGGCCGTTCTTCGCCAAGCTCGTCGAGGAGCCGGCCGAACGGATCGCGGGGATGGCGGGCGCCGGCATCGACCGCCAGATCCTTTCGGCGTGGACGGACATCTTCGGCTACGGGCTTCTGGCCGAGCAAGGCGCCGCCTGGCACCGACTGCTGAACGAGTCGCTCGCCGGGCTCTGCCAGCGTCACCCCGACCGCTTCTCCATGCTCGCGTCGGGTCCTCTCCCCGATGCCGCACGAGCGGCGCGCGAGCTCGAGCACGCGGTCAGAGAGCTCGGCGCGGTCGGCGCCGTGGCGGCGACGAACGTCGAGGGCACGAACCTCGGCGAGCTGCCGCTGGACGAGTACTGGGCGGCCGCGGTGGAGCTCGGGTGCCGGTGTTCCTGCATCCGGCGCAGCCGAACCCAACCCTGCGCACGCGGCGCTTCGCGCTGAACCAGATCGTCCAGTACACGTTCGACACCACGCTGGCCGTGGGCTCCCTCATCTCGAGCGGCGTGCTGGACCGCTTCCCCGCGCTCACGCTCATCCTCGCGCATGGCGGCGGGCGGTGCCGTACCTGATCGGCCGCTTCGACTGCATGCATGGGCGGGCGACCGCGCGGGGACGGGCATCGCCGCGGCGTCTCCGCCGTCGGCCTACCTCCGCCGGATGTACTACGACACGCTCCTGCACGACGCCCAGGCCCTGAGATACCTCGCGAGCCGCGTAACGGTCGACCGGCTCCTGATTGGCAGCGACGACTCGTTCCCGCCCGCCGACCACGATCCGCTGGGCAGCCTCCGGCGCGCGGGCTTCAGCCATGAGGAGATCCACCGGATCGGCGAGCGGAATCCGCGCGCCATTTTCCGCCTCGGCTGATCCCGCGCCTCGGAGCGTTCCCACTGGGCTCTGATTGACGGGCCTGTTCACGTCTCGTATCGTACTGACAAACCCCGCGTCCACGTTCCTGGGCGCCGCGATTCAACCAACGAGCACGCTGGAGGTTCTCTCATGCGCAAACTGTCCGTTTTGGTCGTAGCGGCCGGGCTCTTCCTCTCTGCTCCCCCTGCCGCCCGCGCGGATTTCGATGTCGTATATCCTGATGGCGTAGAGGTGTTGGCTGTAAATCTCGCCCCTGGCTTCAATCTCGTTGCGGTATTCAATGTGGGGGCAGATCCGGATATCCTCACGATCCATATAGACGAGTCCAGCAACCCCGTACCCGTCCACCTGAATGGACTTACTGAGGGGTACGCATGGTGGCTCAACTTCCGCAGCCTCGATCGGTTCGGCCGCGGCGTGGTACGACCTGTACGTCACTCAAGGCGCCGGCTTCTTCTTTGTGGACACCGTGATCATAGGGAGAAGGGCGACGCCATGAACAGGGTCCCGCGGACCGTTCGAGCGCTCGCCGTCCCTGCCTTCTCTCCTTCTGGCTTGTGCGGGGCCTGGGCAAGTGACAACGACGAGCACGCAGTCACCGAGAACTCGTCCGAAGTGAATGCAGAACGCCCGGCGGGCCTCCCGTTCGCCGTGGCCGGCACCATGACCGCGCCTCCAACGGAAATTTGCCGTGATCTCCATGATTGGGCGCGAGGGCAAGGCAGGCTCCCAAATGCTGGCGAGCGAGGGGGCGGTCGTGGCCACGTATCGCGTGGTCAGCATCCACGCCGATCGCGTCGTGTTCGAGCGTGAGGGCCACACGTTCTTCGTCCGAGTCGGCGCCGAGCGTCAGGATGCGCTCACGCCAACGCCGACAACGCCCTACGTGCGGAAGGGTCGGCTCCGATGAGGGTGGTCGCGCCGCCCGCGAATATCGAGGAGATCCGACAGCAGACCGGCGCATTCGTCGAGCGGCTCAAGGCGAATCCGGAGTTCCAGAAGCGCGTGGACACGATGCTGCGTCGGGTGCGCGAACGGGAGGGAGCATCTGAGCCGCCAACCCGGCCTTAAATCATCTCCCTTGTTCCATTCGGCGCGCGCCTCAGCGCGTCCTCGATGCGCGATCAGCGGTTGTCAGGATCGAGCGTTCGGTGGCCTGGGCCGTCGAACCCGGCCGGGGTTCACGTTTCGATCATGCCGTGCGGAGGGCGGAAGATGGTCCATGCTCGTGCGGGCAGCCGTGGCGCCGATCATCGTCTGGGCCTCGACCAGACACCCGCGATGATGAGGGCGATTCCCACTGAACACCCCGGCGCCCTGTTTGTAGCCGAAGCCCGGCTGCCTATGCCGACCACGTCCGCGAGGACCGGGACCAAGACCACGGAGCGCCGAGTCCGAAAACGCGGGGCGGAGTTAATCCGTATCATTCGTTGGGCCTCCGCTGCTCTCGTTGGTCCAGGTCGCCCCGGCCATCACGCCTCCAGGGCGCAGGTGCGTCCACGGCCACGCGCCATTCCTCACGGCCCAGCGCCGGCCGCTGACCGTGCCACCATGCCGCCCCATGCTCTTCAGCGCCGAGGTCGCATGGCGATTCTGGTCGTCTCCTGGTCGCCCGCGGGCTGTGGGACCTAGCGTTCCCCGTCCCCCGCGTGTCACAGGCCCCGCTCCTGCTGACCTCCCAGGGGAGGATCGCTGGAAGCTGCCACGGGAACCTGCCATCTTCGAACTCCATCGACAAGCCCTGGATGGTTAACTATTGACTCTGACCCGCGCCCAGGTCGCTGCTGCTGCGAGCGGATCAAGTGATCGACTAGTGGACCGGCGACGATTCATTGCGAGCTCCGTTACACCGCGCTTGCCGCGCCGGTCGTTGCCGAGGCGCAGAAGTCAGAGAAGATGCGCGCGCGTGGGAATTCTCGGTCATCGGTCCAGCTCCGAGCCCGCAGGAGCTGGCGAAGTCGGTCGCGACCAAACCCGTTCTGGCTGGCGATGAGACGGCTCGGCTGGGTCGATGGCCAAAACATGGTCGTCGAGCGACGGTTCGGCGAATCAGCCGATCAGCTTCGCAGCAGGCGCCGCTGACCTCGTACGCCTCAAGGTCGACGTACTGTTCGTTTCGAAGCGCGGGCCTGGCAAAGCTCCTTCAACTGGAAACGAAAACCATCCCCATCGTGGTCGGGCGCGCAGACGAGTGATCTTGTCGCCGCAGGACTCGTCGACAGCCTCGCAAGGCCAGGGGGCAATATCACGGGGTCACAGCTCCTGAACGATGATCTCATCCCAAAGCGCCTCGAGCTTCTCAAAGCGCTTGTACCGAATCTTTCAAAGGTCGCGCTCCTCTCGAGAGGACGTCACAACTCTCGGCACTCCCCCAGACACGCGCTCGGTACGATCAACAGGCCGCTATCGCGGCTCGGACACTCGGCATAGAGGTTCATACGTTCATCGTGCACCGAGCGGGGACCTGGCTGCCGCTTTCCTCGGCATGAAGAAGAATCACGACCAGGGCGTATTGGCGGTGATGTCGCCAGCCTTTATGTTCGTGCATAGACAGGCCATCGTCGATCTTGCGGCCGCGCATCGGATCGCCGCTATCTATGAGCTCGAAATGTTCGTTGAGGCAGGTGGGCTCATGTCCTATGGAGTAAATGTTTCCGAGATGCAGCGGCGTGCCGCGGTCTACGTGGACAAGATCCTGAAGGGCGCCAAGCCTGCCGACCTGCCCATCGAGCAGCCCACGAAGTTCGAGCTGGTGATCAACCTCAAGACCGCCAAGGCGCTCGGCCTGACGATCCCGCCGTCGTTGCTGGCGCGGGCGGATCAGGTGATCGAGTGAGATGAGCCCGCCCCTCTGGGTCGATGAGCACGGCCGCCGCGCGGCCGACGCGCCCCTGCCCGCGGTGCCAGCGCGAGATTCCAGTGAACCGCTGGCCGGTGAAGACGCTGGCGACCACGAGCGCTGGCCCTACCAGGTGATGACCTTCGTAGAGTGGTGCGGCCATCAACAAGATGTCGTGCTGGTGCCCGAGGGCGACGGCTGGTACTCGGAGATTCCCGTGCTGGGCGAGCGCGCGGTGATGCACTCCGACAGTCAGACGCTATCGGGCCGCCGCGTCTTCGAGGATCTCCCGAATGATCGCCTCGAGCTTCCGCGATCTCCCGAATCGCCCGCGCGCGCAGCCGTTCGAGCACGGCCCGCGGCAGCGGCGAGGCGCAGCGTGATCGCCGCGAGTTCCGGCTGCCCCACCGGGCTCGGGTCGCGATCGGTCACCGTCTTCGCGATCTGCTCGGGTGTGGGCGCCGCGCGACGCGCGGGGGCCTTCGCGAGGGAGCGCCGCCTGGCGTTCGTCGGAGCTGAGCTCACCGCGGGGTCTGGGCATACCCGAGGATGGCATAAGTGAGGGCTCAGCGGGTGGCGCCGCTTCTTCTCGCTCGCTCTCGGCGCGTGGATTTCCTACGCGCTCACTTGGGACGCTGAGACACTGGCGCGCTTCACCGTCGAGGGCCGCGCGGCTTCGCCACCCATCGGGAGGCGGTGGAGGCGACGCGGCTGCGAGATCAGGAGATCCGGGGACGCTGGCTCGAGACGCGCTTACGACGCTGGGGAAGGGGGGTGACTGTGGGCCGAGCAGTGTACAGGAGCGCGCCGGCCGGGCGCCTTCGCTTTTCATCCAACGGCCTTTCCAGACTATCGTAGCACCAGGAGGCTCGCCGATGCCAAGAGCACTCGCACGATTCCTAGCAGTCTCCTGCTCTTTCTTGGGTTCCATCCGACTGAGGCCAAGGCCGAAGTCGTGTGGGGCCGCTCTGCTTCTCAGTGGTAGTGGGGTCGTTCTTTCTTCCTGACTTACTGTTAGAGGTCGTTCTAGACTCGAAGTGCCCTACGGCCGGTATTCCTTGGGACAGCGCGGACGCGTGAGCCCTTTGACCCCTCGACACGCCGTGTCCGCGACGGCGTACCTCGCGAGCCGGACTCCCGTCGGCGATATCCGAATCACCCATCGTGGGAGTCCGGCCTTCGCGAGAAATGCGTTCATCCTTGGTGGACAGGCTGGACAGCCAGGCGACCCCCTGAGTGGTCCGGTGCAAATAACGATTCCCGACGCCACCGTCGGCACGTTCGTCAATGGCCAGTTCATGCCCGTCGGTGGGTTGACAGGGACAATCAGTCTGGTCGCCTGTCCGTAAACCTGGCCACGCGCCATCGACATTGGTAGGTGACGAAGCCGTGGGATATCCCCCGCGGCTCCTCGACGCCGCGCGCCGTCGCCAGCTACCGCGAAGCGGGTGGAGGCGAGCAGATTTTGACCCTGACGAGGGACGCGTTGACAGAGCTGTGACCGATAAGTTACTATGAGCCCGATCAAGCGAACCGCGATGAAGCTCAAGCGACGATACGCCAGGACCGCCAGCTTTCCCAGCAGGCCCTCGCCGACAAGGCGGGGATCAGCCGCGAGTACCTCGCGCGGCTCGAGGAGCGCCCGACAAGATCCGACGCTCGGCACGCTGGAGAAGCTGGCGACAGGCGCTATGCGTGAAAGTCTCGGCGCTGATCGACTAGGAACAAAGAGGCCCGGAAGGCGATGGAACATGAAATGATCACTGTCGCGATACTTACCCGGTGGCGGTCAACCGGTGCAGCATCCTGGTACCGCCAGCCGTCTACCTCGGATCATTGGGCGCTCGGGCGACATCGCCAAGGATGAGCAGCTAGCCCAGCGGTTCACGGATAGCCTTCATCGATGCAGCGGCACCTGGTCAGTTTCGTGGGCGAACCTTGCGGAGTTTGATCGCGTTCGCGATCCGAGGCACGTCGAGCTAGTCGAGTTGTTCATCGATGGCAACCTGCCTCACGTGTTTTGTATCGAAGCGGACCCCCTCGGCACGTCGAGCGTCTTGCGGAGGCGGGCGCAGTCGACCCCGAAGCCGACGATGCGTTGCTGGGGGCTTTGGTGAGGCTGCGAGCGGAGCCGCCACGACGATCACGGCCAGAGGCCTGCTCGCCGGGCTCAGCGGGAGGACTCGGTCGACGCCATGAGAACATTGGCGACGCGGTGCACATCTCGACGTCACTGCAGGACCTCGGTCGAAGAGCGGATCGGGCGCGATGAGCGAGTTCCGGCGCGCTTCGCACACGATCGATGCCTCGGGAGGCGCGCTTGGACCATTACGATCCGCGAAATCATGGGCGAGGCCCCGACGCGGGAGCGGATACCGCGACCCTCACCGAGGCGGCAGCTGTCGCCCTGAGTGAAGCGCTCTGGGAGCTGACCGAAAGGTCCAGCGTGCCTACTACGAACGGCAAATGATCGCCGCCATCTGCGCCCACCGCAAGAGCACCGACCAGAGAGAGTGAAGAGGCATGAGAGCTCGAGTGGTCCTGACCGATGGCGCCCGGACGGTCGGGCGGCTGAGCACACAGCGGAAGACGTGCACTGCGGAACCATCGCGCAAGCGTCCTCTCTCAAGGTCACCTATCATGCATCGGGTATTCGCCACATACGCAACGCGGGGTTCAAGCGCCATCCTTAAGCACGCTTCACTTCCGCAGAACTCCAGGGCTATCGCGCAGCTTCGTCACTCGCTTTCATCACCCCTGGGCCTGTTTGGGCAGGACTACACCGGTAAGGCGGCTGACGCGGTTGCTCTTATTGACACGCGCGGACTGCCGAAGGAGGACCGTCGTAACCTTCTGATCGGCGTCATCGGGCCTCGGCACGCTCGATCTAGTTGGGTTGCCGATCGCCGTTCAGCAATGCTCGTGGTCACGTCCGTTACGCCCCTGGGCCTACGTACTCACGGTCTGGTGAGGAGGTATCCATAGGGCTCCCATCGACCGAAGCTCAAGAGCGACCGCCGCTCAGACGTCTGGTGGGCGAAGTACTACTAGGTGGTCGCCCGGGTGCGCAGAGCACGGGCGTGTCCGCCGGACACGAAGCACCGCCGGCGGAAGCGCGGCGGTATCCTGAGGGAACGGAGGGCCGGATCGCGGCGGGATGCCCGTGCTGCCGCGCGCCGATCGCGTGCGGTACGAGGAGGCCGCCGCGGACTTGCGCCGGCACTACCAGACCACGGGCATTCGGGACCTGACGAGGCCGAAGGCCGGCCTGAAGCATCTCGATCCGTTCTTCGCGGCCCGGCGGCTCGCCTCGATCGGGCAGGCGGACGCCGCGCGCTACGCCGAGCAGCGGCAAGGGGAGGGGCCGCGAACGCGACCATCAACCGCGAGCTCGCCGTGCTGGGTCGGATGTGCGAAGATCGCGTACGAGGGGAGCAAGCTGTTCCGGCTGCCCGTGCTCCGCAAGCTGAAAGAAGGCCGGCCTGCGGCAAGGGTTCTTCGAGCAGGACCAATACCTCGCCGTCCAGCGCGAAGCTCCCCGAGGATCCTGTCGCCGTCGCGATCGAGCACACCTACGGGTGGCGCTGTCAGAGCGAGGTCCTCACGCTCGGCGCCGGCACTCGACCTCGAGGCCGGGACCCTCGCCTCGACCCCGGGACGACCACCAAGAATGACGATGGCCGCATCGTGTACCTCACCCCCAGAACTCGTCGCGCTTTCGCAGGCCCAGCTCGAGCGCGTGCGGGCCCTCGAGCGCCGGCTCGGCCGCATCGTCCCAAGCGTGTTCCCCACCGGGGCAAGGGTAGCCGCGCCGGGCAGCCGTCGCCGGGACTTCCGCAAGGTCTGGGCGACGGCGTGCACGCGCCGGCGTGCCGGGGCGGCTCCGGCACGACTTCCGGCGGACCGCGGTCCGGAACATGGTCAACGCCGGGGTGCCGAGCGCGTCGCCATGAAGGTCACCGGGCCACAAGACGCGCGCCGTGTTCGACCGGTACCACATCGTGAGCCCGGGCGACCTCCAGGACGTGGCGCGCGCGGCTGGCGGGCACGTATCCGGGCAAAGTCACGGCGAGGGCTAGGTTGACGGCCGTCCTGTAAGCCTGTAGATCTTCCTCGCACGGACGATTAGCTCAGTTGGCAGAGCACCGGCCTCACATGCCGGGGGTCACTGGTTCAAGTCCAGTATCGTCCACCATTTCGGCGCGGGGTTGCAACACACCCCGCGTTCTTCTTCTCGGCCGGTGGCTGAATGATGTCCATCTACCAGCGCGGCAAGGATAGAAGCGATGATCGCGGCCATCCACGCCGCGCAAGAGCGTCCGCTCGCGGCAGGAAGTGAAGCGGCGAGAAGTCTTACGGTTGCCGCTACGGCTCCTGTGCACGCAGTGGCTCGTGGTGACCGCGATCTTTAGCCGCGGGTTCAAGCGTGGCGTCACCAGCTCGTCGGGAAGC
>ERZ1370068.3818-contig-2919_pt1 | contig 11870 bp, 11 predicted proteins | sample MGYA00561227_ERZ1370068 | MGnify/ENA primary metagenome ERZ1370068 (study PRJEB38410, sample SAMEA6850437) | metagenome | study: Metagenomic assessment of the ecological functions of the soil: analysis of the soil microbiota associated with the...
AGTATGCTTCGTTCAGTTACACATGTTGCTCAACCGGATCCTGATCGACCACATCAGCAATATCAATCTGCCGTTCAACCGCTATCATCGCGAGAACCTTCTGCGCGAGAAGGCATCCATCCCTCGAAGATCATTGTGTCCGGCACCAGCTACCGTTTTTCGAGGCGATGCGGGCATTCGCTCGGAGTCGAGGCGAGCGACGTCCTCAAGCGCCTCAACGCTGGAGAAGAGCTTTACATACAGAGGTGACGGCGCATCGCAGCGAGGCGTCGACGATCCCAAAAATCGCGCGAATAATTTTCGAAGCGCTGGGAACATTCGCACCAGCGACGCCAAGCGCGAGGATCATCTACCCCATTAAATCCGCGCACCAAAAGCAGCTTGCGAACATCACGGTGCCCTCGGGGATCCGCATCGCTGGCGCCGCTCGGCTTCTACGACCTGAAATCATTTGCTCAAGGAAGCATTTTGCGTTCTCTCGGATTCCGGCACGGCGGCGGAGGGCGGCACGTTCACCACCTGGGTACCCACCGTCAAATCTGCGCATGGCGACGGGCTGGATCGGAGACACTGGAAGTGGCGCCACCATGCATTGTCAGGCACGCTGACGAAACATCGTCGGGCCGTGACACTAGCGGTCAGCCTGCCCTGGAGCGCGCTACGGCTCGAGGAAACTATTCGCCGTCGATATCGGTCGTGGTGAATACCGACATCCCGCACCAGGATCGCAGCTTCTTCTGAGCAGCCGCCAGACCGGTATGAGCCGCAGCTTGCTGATTGCCCTGATTTCCACGGACTACCCGCTGCGGACCTCGGCCGCGGTGCAGCTGCGCGATCTGGCGCTGCAAATCGCCGCGCAAGGCCATCGCCCCATTGTTATTGTTCGTCACCATTGTCTGGCAGGACTGGGAGCTGGAGACGCTTGACGGTATTGGATGCTGCGCGTCGCGGCGAAACCGTTCGCCATCGCTTGTTCGTCGCGCGATCGCCGAGTTGTGGCTGCCGTTCGTGATGCTGCGGCACATCCGCAAGAGTCCGTTCGCCGCGCTGAAGTGGGATTTGCTGGTGTGGTATTTAACCGCCGATTTTCTTCCGGGCCGCTGATCTGGGCTCTGCAGCGGTCGTCAGGTCGCGGACCTATCTCATTCTGCTGCAGTATCTTCCGGAATGGGCGGTCGATGTCGGCGTCTGCCGCAAAGGACGCCGTACCTGTTCTTCAAAGAGTGATCGCCGCACCACACACTGCAATACCCGCCGATGTGATCGGCGATGCAGGCCGCATTGCCTATCTGGCGAACTGGCAAACGCCGCGGCGGCGCGTCGAGGTCCTTCACAATTGGCTGGCGGCGACACCGGATGGATGCAGCATCAGGGTAGGGGGAACCACGCTCGCCAGCCGCAAGATCTTCGTCTCACATCGGCAATATGGGCGTCGCCAGAACATGATCATACAGTCGAACTGGTGGAAAGTTTTCGCGCCGTCAGGACCTCGGATTCCTCTTTGTCGGCCGGGAGGACTTTGAGAACCTGGTCGCGGAAAAGCTGCCCACCCGGACTTGGCAACGTCACGTTCTTCAATGAGATCGATTCGCGTCGGAAATTCCGGGGTTACTGGCGCAGTGCCACGTTGGCTTTCGTTGCACTTCATCAGAAACGCAGGCCCACAATATTCCCGGAAAATTTGTCTCCTATGTTCAGTACGGCCTGCCCGTGCTGAAAGCGAGTCAGCGCCGGGACCGATATTAGCTCACTTCCTGATCGAGCGCGGGGTAGGGAAGCCAAACGTTCGGTCGGTAGAACAGAAGGCGTATCTGCCACGGAGAACTCGCAGGAGATGACGGCGCGCGCATCTCGATGTCGAAAAGAGCGCCTGGGTCGGGTCATGTTCTCGCCTGCAGCCGCCGCGACGCAAGTCATCAATTCGGCTGATCGCGTCAGTGAGACGTGCTTGTAACGGCGTACCGATCCGGCAGCAGTTCTGGTACCGGGTTGATCGCCCTTCATCCCTATTGTTTGCTGGCGCATGGCTGTGGATGCGTAACTTTGCGGTGGCTCGCGGGGCGCCGGGCTGGGACCGGAAGATCGCGCTTTTCGTTCGGATTACTGGTGACGCGGCTCGTCGGGTTCCGTCGGCTCCGCCGTAGAGCGTGGCGCTGGCCCGTGACGGCCATATCGTCCCGCAAGGCGTCGCGACAACGCCCGACAGCGTGCCTGCAGTCCGGCCCCTCCCATGGAATGGGTGGCGTTGCCCGAACACTGGGGGAAATCGATTGGGCCCCGATCGTTGCCGGCGTCGGCGTCGTGGTGCATCTGGCGGCTCAATCGCGCATCGCAGCGGCGATCGACGGTGAAGACTATGCAAGGGCCAATCGTGTCGCAACCGCGCAGTCTGGCCGCGCGCTGTCAAAGCCGCGGAAGATCAAGACGCCCTGATCTTCATGTATCGTCCATCGGTGCGCAGAGCGGGTTCGGCCGCCAGTCATGTCAGTCGTGACCTGATCCCGACAGAGCCGTCACCGGTGACGAGAAACGCGATGACCCACGACTCTCCGCGGAAGACGAGATTCGCGATTCCACCTGGCGTGCCGGCGTTCACACGCTGCGGCGCCGTCGTCGTCTATGGTCACGGGCAGCAGAGGCCAGCAATCGACGCTGATGAGCAGAGAATCGCAACCATGCCGATTGCCGCCCTGCGTTCGGCGCGTTCCACGAACAGGCAGGCGTTTCCGCGCAAGGTGTCGATCGGCAATCTGGCAATCGCAAGCGGTTGGTGTTTGCGTCGTCGGGCTGTCCGGCGACCGAGAACGGGCCTTCGTCGTCTCGAGCCAGTGAGCCGATCACCTTCGCCGAAATGGCTCTCGCGGCCTTGCGCGAAGGCGCAGGGGCGTTCGCCGAGGCTCGTTCGATTCCCGCCGTCGCTCGTTCGAGAGGCGGGTGATCGCATGATCGCCGGGCTATCATCGCTATGGGACCCGGATTGGCCGCGAGCTGGACTGCAGAAGCTCTCGGCCAAAGACTGCGGAGACAATGGGCTGGTCGCCCGGCATCGACACCCGTGCCGGCCCCGCGGCTCCATGGTGAGGAAGCTAGGAGAGCGACATGCCGGGCGCTTGATGGAATGTTTGGACGTGCTGGCGTCCGGGGCATTCCTGCTGGTGTTCTGGCCCCGTTCTCGCTGACGTCGTCGCATTGTCGCGGTGCGGCTGTTCGAGGCCAGGGCCTGACCGCGTTCGCGCAGGCTCTCGCGTCGGCGGGAACGAGCGGCCGTTCACCATGCTACAAACTGCCGGGCGCTGTATTGTCGGCACGCGGCAAGCCTGCCCACCCATCCAGGTTCAGAGCCATCGTCGGTCACGCCGCACTCGGCAGTGCTCTTTCTGCGCCGCTTCCAAAGGTCGACGAGCTTCTGCCGCAGCTGTGGGACGATGCTGCTTGGCGACGCCTGAGCCTGGATCCGGTGCCGCCGGCGCTTGCTTTCGCCCTCGCAAAACGAACTGGTCGAAGCCAGGCGCCGACTGGGTGTTTTTCGAGGTGCCACACCGCTCACCGGTGTCTCACGACACGCAGGTCGGCGGCATCCGTGTCATCGTCGGACCGAGACCGTCTCGCCAAGGTCTGGATTGCGCAGTACGATCCGCGGTCACACCGGTTTGCCGGCGACCTGAAGCTGATTTGGGCCACCCCTGCGCGGGCACGGCGTCGGCGTCGGTCAGGTGATTTGGCCGACAAGCGATGCGAATAGTCCCGTCGCGCGCTAACGCTTCGGGACCAAAAACCGGACGAAAGGCGGCGCGGCTTCCAGCCAACTCGGCCGCGGTTGGGCGTGGATATCGAAAACCAGGTCGCATCGACGATCCGGGTCCCCATCGCTGACGTTGGCGCCGGGAAGCAGCTGGTTTGATGAACACGAAGGCGGCGCTGCCAGTCACGACGAAGGATCGGGATCATCCGGCGCGGCAGCTGCATTCCGTCGATCAAACACCCTGCCGGTCATCGCTCTGCATGGTTGCGAAGGATCTCGGCGCCGACGGCGAATAAGAACGCGTTGGCAGCCCGCGGGCTTGCAGCCGCCGCCACAGCGCCGATCGCGGGTCCTCGGCGTGCACGGGTTGTCGCAGGCCGGAGCCGCCGCCGACCAGCGGCATGAAGCCGAAAGCGACGAATGAGGCGCGAGAGCGGCGTGATGTTGGTGTGTCGCGAGCGGCCTCGTAGATCAGCGGTGGTCGCAGGATCGTCGATTCGACGCCAGCCACGCATGTTCACCCAAAGACGCAGCAATCCTGCGCTCGGCATCGGCGAGCCGCTGCGGCAAGTCCCGTTCGGCTGCGACCTCGCTGTCGATCCTTGGTCGCGACGCTTTGGTGGAGGGGAGAACACCACGACGCGCCGCGCGCAGGGCTGGATGGAGCAGATGCCGGGAGCGCCTCCGCCAGCAGGATCGCGTCGGCCGTGCAGTACCACAGCTTGTTGTGAAGGCCGGGAACGCGCCAGGGCGCTCAGCGGCCGCGCGAGGTCGCCGCAGAACCAGTCGGCGTCTGCCGTCTGCCTTGGCGCGTCCGCGAGCAGCGCCATCGGCCGGCTGTCCCGCCTCCGATCGACTTGCGCAGGATGGCGTGTCCGCCGGCGAGACCCGTTGCGCCGACGACGAGGCTGCGGTCGCTCCTGGTTCCTGCGAGATTGTCTTTTCCATGCCCGTGGCATTCATGCTCGACGGCAGCCCAATCGCACGGCCGACGCAACAGGTCCAGCGGCGGTGGATTTTTGCCCCGCTTGCGCAGCGCTGCGCACACCTTCGCCTTTAGTGAACGGCGTCAGGCCCGAGGGCGTGCCGGGCTTGACCTCTGGTTCCCGCTCGGCCGCGGGCATCAGGCGGCGCTTGCGTTCGCGCTCGCGCTGAACTCGTCATATTTCGCCGTTCCCAGGCGGGGCGGCGCGTCCGCGGCAGGCCAGCGGCCGGCCCGGGCGGGATCGTGTCGCTCGAATGCCGGCCGCCATTTTGTCGATTGATATGGTCACCGCGGCGGTCAGCGCTTTGCAACCCGCTGGGAGTTTGCGACGGCGAGGACGGCAAGTTGGCGAGCCTTGGACCGAGGCCTTGGACATGGACAAACGCGAAAACTGCTCCCTGCGTGGAAGATGGGCTTGTAGTCGACCGGTACAACCGGTCGCCGAGGGCTCATTCCTACCTTCCTCAGAGTGCCAGAATTCGCTTAACACAAGTTAGCTTTGAGGTATCATAAGACCGTGAAAATTATCCCACACAACAACACGTCCGGAATTTGTTTGTCCCGCCCGCGTTGACGGGCCAGTCCGGCGATGTTTTTGTACACGTATGCCCACCGAAAGCGATCTGGTCGGATGCTGAAATGGCGCCGCCGGGTTGGCTGGGTTCGCTCTCTCGGGCAAGTGGGCCTGTGCGAGATGGGTGTCCGTCCGCTGATCCGATTGACAACGGGCCGCAGGACGACGCCATTTCGTCAGGCTATGTCGCTCAAATATCGGCTATTGTCGTCAACGGCGGACTGGCCCGAGCGGAACACGGCACCATGGGGAGGACTATGTTCATGCTTATTCTGCAACGTCGCATGCTGATGGCCGCAAGCGCCGTCGCCGGCCGTGCTGGCTTTCGCGCCCGCTCAGGCGCAGGACGACCGTCAGGATCGGGCTCGATCCTGCCGATGACCGGCGGCCAGGCGTCGACCGGCAAGCAGATCGACAACGCGGTCAAGCTCTACATGCAGCAGAAGGGCGACACCGTCGCCGGCAAGAAGATCGAGATCATCCTGAAGGACGACGCCGCGGTCCCCGACAACACCAAGCGCCTCGCGCAGGAACTGATCGTCAACGACAAGGTCAATTTCATCGCCGGCTTCGGCGTGACGCCGGCCGCGCTCGCCGCCGCGCCGCTCGCGACACGCAGGCCAAGGTGCCGCGAAATCGTGATGGCGGCCGGCACCTCGATCATCACCGAGCGCTCGCCCTATATCGTGCGCACCAGCTTCACGCTGGCGCAGTCGTCCACCATCATCGGCGACTGGGCCGCCAAGAACGGCATCAAGAAGGTCGCGACGCTGACCTCCGACTATGCGCCCGGCAACGACGCGCTGAACTTCTTCAAGCAGAATTTCACCGCCGGCGGCGGCGAGATCGTCGAAGAGGTCAAGGTGCCGCTGGCCAATCCGGACTTCGCGCCGTTCCTGCAGCGCATGAAGGATGCCAAGCCCGACGCGATGTTCGTGTTCGTGCCGGCAGGCCGGGGCGGCAACTTCATGAAGCAGTATGCCGAGCGCGGCCTCGACAAGACCGGCATCAAGGTGATCGGCCCCGGCGACGTGATGGACGACGATCTCCTCAACAACATGGGCGACGCGGCGCTCGGCACCGTCACCGCGCATCTCTATTCCGCGGCGCATCCGTCGGCGATGAACAAGGACTTCGTCGCCGCCTACAAGAAGGCTTTCAGGCAGCCGCCCGGGCTTCATGGCGGTGAGCGGCTATGACGGCATTCACCTGATCTACGAGGCGCTGAAGAAGACCGGCGGCAAGACCGACGGCGACGCGCTGATCGAAGCCATGAAGGGGATGAAGTGGGAAAGCCCGCGCGGCCCGATCTCGATCGATCCGGAAACCCGCGACATCGTGCAGAACATCTATATCCGCAAGGTCGAGAAGGTCGACGGCGAACTCTACAACGTCGAATTCGCGACCTTCGAGGCGGTGAAGGATTCCGGCAAGACCAAGAAGTGACGACGTCGATGTCAGTCGGGGTGCGAGCTCCGGCAGCGCGTCATCGGCGCCATGCCCGCGAACCCGGAATCTACGAGCATTGCCAGGGAAGATCCTGGTTCGCGCTTCGCGACTGCCCCGGAATGACGAGCTCTATCTGAGGGCTTCAGCTGACACTCCCATGACCACGCTGTTCACCATCCTGTTCGACGGCGTTGCCTACGGCATGCTGCTGTTCGTGCTCGCCTGCGGTCTTGCGGTGACGCTGGGGCTGATGAACTTCGTCAATCTCGCCCATGGCGCGTTCGCCATGACGGGCGGCTACGTCTGCGCGGTGCTGGTCAACAATTCCGGCTGGCCGTTCTTCGCGGCGCTGCCGCTGGCCTTTGTCGTGAGCGCGCTGATCGGCGTGGCGCTGGAGCGTACGCTGTACCGCCACCTCTACACGCCGCAGCCATCTCGACCAGGTGCTGTTCAGCGATCGGCCTCGCCTTCATGTCGGTGGCGGCGGTCGATTACATCATGGGATCGTCGCGCATCTTCATCAAGCTGCCGGCGGCGCTCGAGGGCCAGTTCGACCTCTTCGGCGTCGGCATCGGCCGCTACCGGCTGATGATCATCGTGATCTGCGGCCTGCTGACCGTGGCGCTGCAGCTGATCCTGGCGCGCACGCGATTCGGCAGCCGGCTTGCGCGCGGCGGTGGACGATCCGCGCGCGGCAAGCGGGCTCGGCATCAACGTGCCGCAGGTGTTTGCGCTTCACCTTCGCGTTCGGCTGCGGCCTTGCCGGCCTCGGCGGCGCGCTGAGCGCGGAGATCCTCGGCGCTCGATCCGTATTTTCCGCTGAAGTTCATGATCTACTTCCTGATCGTGGTGACGGTCGGCGGCTCCTCCAGCATCACCGGGCCGTTTCTCGGCTTCGCTGCTGCTCGGCATCGGCGACGTCGCCGGCAAGTATTACGTGCCGAAGATGGGACCGTTCGTGATCTACACCATCATGATCGTGATCCTGATCTGGCGCCCGAACGGCCTGTTCGGCCGCAGCGCCGCGCGGTGAGCCTGACATGACCGCGCAAGCCGACGTCTCGACACCAGGCGATGGCAGCACGCGCGCTGGCGCTCGAGCGAGATCGCGTTCTGGATTCGTCGCGCTCGCTTGCGCGTTCCTGTTTCCCTCCCGCTATCTGATCATGACCGACATCGTGCGGCTGGCGCTGTTCGCGCTGTCGCTCGATCTGATCCTCGGCTACGCCGGCATCGTCTCGCTTGGCCACGCCGCACTTCTTCGGCGTCGGCGCCTATTCGCGCCGGACTGCTGGCGCTTGCACGGCATCGTCACCGAGCCGGTGATTGCGCTGGTGGTCGCCGGCCTCGTCGCCATGGTGCTCGGCTTTCTCACCAGCTTCCTGGTGATCCGGGGCGTCGACCTGACCCGGCTGATGGTGACGCTCGGGATTGCGCTGTTGCTGGAAGCGCTGGCGGAGCGCTTCTCCAACATCACCGGCGGCACCGACGGGCTGCAGGGCATCGAGATGCAGCCGATCCTCGGGCACTGTTCGCGTTCGACATGTTCGGCAAGGTCGGCTTCTTCTATTGCCTGATCGTGCTGTTCCTGCTGTTCCTGCTGGCGCGGCGGATCGTGCACTCGCCGTTCGGCCTGTCGCTGCGCGCGATCCGCAACAATCCGCTGCGGGCCGCGCGCGATCGGCATCCCTGTCAACCGGCGGCTGATCGCGATCTATACGCTGTCGCCGCGTTCTATGCCGGAATTGCCGGCGCGCTGTTCACCCAAACCACGGCGCTGGCCTCGCTCGACGTGTTCGCGTTCGAGCGCTCGGCCGACCTGATGCTGGTGCTGGTGATCGGCGGCACCGGCTATCTCTATGGCGGCCTGATCGGCGCCGTCGGTGTTCAAGATGCTGCAGGAAGTGTTCTCCGACCATCACGCCGCAATACTGGCAGTTCTGGATCGGTCTCGTGCTGGTCGTGATCGTGCTGGTCGGCCGCGAGCGCATGCATCGCTGGGCGCTGTGGCTGCCCAACCTGGTGATCCGGCAGCTCGCCGGACGCAAGGCCGTCGTTGCCGTTCCCGAAAGCGACGCGTCATGACGATCGCGCTGGAAACCAGGGGACTGCAAAAGCAATTCGGCGGCCTCATGGTCACCCGCGATCTCTCGCTCAGGCGTGGAGCAGGGCGCCCGCCACGCGCTGATCGGCCCGAACGGCGCCGGCAAGACCACCGTCATCAATCTGTTGACCGGCGTGCTCAGGCCCAATGCCGGGCGCATTCTGCTTGAGGGCAACGACATCACCGACCTGCCGGTGCATGCAAGCGGGTGCTGCGCGGCCTGTCGCGCACCTTCCAGATCAATCAGCTCTACGCCGATCTGACGCCGCTCGAGACCATTGGGCTTGCGGTATCGGAACGGCTCGGCCGCGGCGGCGACTGGTGGCGCGCGCATGGGCACGCGCGACGACGTCAACGCCGAGATCGCGGAAACGCTGTCGCGCTTTCATCTGCTCGACGTCATGAACGAACTCGACCGCGACGCTGCCCTACGGCAAGCAGCGCGCTGCTCGAGATCGCGGTCGCCATTGCGGCCAAGCCGCGCGTGCTGTTGCTCGACGAGCCCGCGGCCGGCGTGCCCGAAAGCGAGCGCCACGATATCCTCGCCGCCGTCGCCGCCTTGCCGCGCGACGTCACCGGTGCTCCTGATCGAGCACGACATGGATCTGGTGTTCTCGTTCGCCGACCGCATTTCGGTGCTGGTCAACGGCGCCATGCTGGTCGAGGGCCCGCCCGGACGAGGTGGCGCGCGATCCGCAGGTCAAGGCAGGTCTATCTCGGCGAGGCCGCCGATGCCTGATCTGCTGCGCCATCAATGGCCTGCGCGCCGGCTACGGCGAGGCGGTGGTGCTGCCCGGCATGTCGCTGACGCCTCGGCGAGGGCCAGGTGCTGGCGCTGCTCGGGCCGCAACGGCACCGGCAAGACCACGCTGATCAATCTCGATCGTCGGCATCACCCGCCGCTTTGGCGGCACCGTCAGCGCTCTGGCAGGCTCGACATCACCGCCGATGCGGCCGGACCAGCGGGCGCGGTCCGGGCATCGGCTGGGTGCCGCAGGAGCGCAATATCTTCCGCTCGCTGACGGTGGAAGAGAACATGACGGCGGTAGCGCCAGCCCGGACTCTGGACCGTCGAAAAGGTTTACGCAGATGTTTCCGCGGCTGAGAGGAACGCCGCAGCAACTTCGGCAACCAGCTCTCCGGCGGCGAGCAGCAGATGCTGGCGATCGGCCGGGCGCTGACGCTCAATCCGAAAGTGCTTGCTGCTGGACGAGCCGACCGAGGGGCTGGCGCCGATCATCGTCGAGGAGCTGCTCAGGGCGCTCGGCACCATCACCCGCGCCGGCGGCATCTGCTCGATCATCGTCGAGCAGAATGCCCAAAAGATTCTGGGGCTGGCCGACCGCGTTGTGATATTGGAGCGCGGCGCGATCGTCCATGATGCGGCCAGCAGTGCCGCCTGAAGGCCGATCCCGCGGTGCTCGAACGCTATCTCGGCGTGTCTGCGCTGCACAGTGATCGTCTTCTGACGCAGTTAGTCATCCGCGAACTCGGTACCCACTTCGCTTCGGAAACGCTACAAGCTTCAGGAGTAAGACCATGCAGCGAACCAAAGCTCCCGTTCCGCGCCGACGAGGTCGGCAGCCTGTTGCGGCCGCCGCGCATCAAGCGAGGCGCGCGCCAAACTGGAGAAGGGCGAGATCACGGCCGAGGATCTGCGCAAGGCCGAGGATCATGGAGATCGAAAAGGTCGTGCACAAGCAGGCCTCGATCGGCCTGAAGCTCGCGACCGACGGCGAATTCCGCCGTTCCTGGTGGCATTTCGACTTCCTCGCAAAGCTCACCGGCTGCGAACTGTTCCACCCCGACCATGGCATCCAGTTCGCCGGCGTCCAGACCCGGCATGACGCGGTCCGCGTGATCGGCAAGCTCGATTTCCCGACGATCATCCGATGCTCGATCACTTCAGGTTCCTCAAGAAGCAGTGCGACACCGCGCACGTCACCGCCGAAGATGACGATCCCGTCGCCCGCGGTGCTGCATTTCCGCGGCGGCCGCAAGGTCGATCTCCGAAGGAGGTCTATCCCGATCTCGAGCCGTTCTTCGAGGATCTCGGCAAGACCTACCGCAAGGCGGTGAAGGCGTTCTACGACGCCGGCTGCCGCTATCTGCAGTTCGACGACACGGTGTGGGCCTATCTCTGCTCGCAGGATGAGCTGCAGAAGGCGCGCGAGCGCGGCGACAATCCCGACGGCCTGCAGGAGATCTATGCGCGCGTCATCAACTACGCGATCGCCGAGCGGCCGGCCGACATGGTGATCACCACGCATGTCTGCCGCGGCAATTTCCGCTCCACCTGGATTTCCTCCGGCGGCTACGAGCCGGTGGCGGAGACCATGCTGGCCGGCACCAATTACGACGGCTACTTCCTCGAATATGATCCTGACCGCGCCGGCGGCTTCGAGCTGCTGCGTTATCTGCCGAAGGGCAACAAGGTCGTGGTGGTCGGCGTCATCACCTCGAAGTTCGGCGAGCTCGAGAAGAAGGACGACATCAAGCGGCGGCTGGAAGAGGCGGCGAAATTCGCGCCGCTCGATCAGCTCGCGCTGTCGCCGCAATGCGGCTTTGCATCGACCGAGGAAGGCAACATCCTCTCCGAGGAAGAGCAGTGGGCCAAGCTGCGGCTCGCGGTCGAAGTCGCCAACGAGGTGTGGGGCAAGTAGTTCAGTCGTCGTCGATTGCGAGGAGCGCAAGCGACGAAGCAATCCATTCTATCCGCTCGACGATCTGGATTGCTTCGCGGAGCCTCGTCATCGGGCGGCGCATTGCGCCCCCGTTGGCTCGCCATGACGGAAGCGGCATCGGCGGACTTGCTATTGGCAGCCGTCTAGGAGTTCAAGCGCCCTTCTTTCCACCTCCAGGAGGAGCGACCGCATTCCCCTACGGTGGGCAGATGGTAGGGACGTCCGCGCCACAAGCGGCTGCCCACCAACCCGGCCTCCAAGCCCTCAATGCGATGAAAACGACCAGATCCTGAGCCATATCTCCGAATTTGCCGCCAGGCCGACATGGCGGA
>ERZ1370068.6615-contig-5588_pt1 | contig 11858 bp, 16 predicted proteins | sample MGYA00561227_ERZ1370068 | MGnify/ENA primary metagenome ERZ1370068 (study PRJEB38410, sample SAMEA6850437) | metagenome | study: Metagenomic assessment of the ecological functions of the soil: analysis of the soil microbiota associated with the...
ATTGATGGCCATTTCACCACGCCTCTTCCACGCCGAGGGCGACGCCCCTTACCGCGAGCGGCGGCGGAGCGGCCGGAGGTGGTGGGGGCGGTGGCGGCACACTGGGATCCACACCCACTGATAGGCCGTGCGGACGCCGTCGCCTCGGAGCTTTCTGTACCGCCCATGGGTGTACTGCAACCGTGTCTTCGAACGAGATGCGGGAGGCGACTGCAGGCTCACCGTCCGTGACGTGCATACGCCGGCGGTGGCGGGAGCATAGGCCGGCGCCGCGGAGGCCGGCGCGGCAGACTGGCGGCTGAAATCCACCACGGGTGGCGGATAGGCATAGACCGCCGGCTGGTTGACGAGTTACGGCGAAAGCTGATCGAAACCTGACGACGATGAAGGGGGGCGACCGAAGCGCCAGCCCCACCGCCGCACCGGATGCCGACAACCACGTGGCCGTGCCGGCCGCCGCGGCGGGAGCGGTGAGCGCGAGGGTCAGCGCGACAACCAGGGCCAGGGCAATCCGTCGGCGCATCGGCGCTCCTGCTACCGATGCTACGCATCCGCTGGCCGGCACCAACGCCAGTCACCCACCGCGCCTCCTCACTTCATCGGGGAGAAGGCCGTGGGACGCAGGATCGTGGCTGGCCACCTGCTGCACGATGGGGCCGTTCTTCTCGCTCTCCGCGAACACGCGGGTCCGCTCGGGGTCCTTGGCGAACGTGTCGAACTTGGCCACGCGCTCGTCCAGGCTCTCCCACGCCAGCAAGTAGGTCAGCTGGTGATCGTTGCCGCCCATCCGGTTCAGCCAGTAGCCCACCTGGCGGAAGCCGTGCTTCTTGAACGCGCTCGCAGGTGAAATTGCCGAACCGGTCGGTGATGTTGGTGATCTTCCCCGGCATCGCCTGGTACTCGCGCAGCTCGAAGAGGTACGGGCTTGCGGGTCGCCGCGTCCGGTCCGTAGGCCTCGCCCCGGTCGAGCTGCGAATACGAGGTCGGCTCCATGAGCTGGTTGTACACGCGGTTCACGAGCGGCCCGTCCTTCTCGGTCTCGGCCCACTTCTTGGCCCGCTCGGGATCGGCGCGCCAGGCGGCGTTCTTCTTCGTGCGCTCCTCGTAGCTCTCCCAGCCCCAGATGTACACGATCTGGTTGCTCTTCTCGCTCACGACAGGCGTCCAGAAGCCGATCAGGCGGAAACCGTACTCCTTCCACTTGTGGACCGTGAAGCTGCCGAAGCGGTCGATCAGCGCGGGAGCTTGCTGGCGGCGACATCGTAGCGGCGGAGCTCGTAGAGCATGACGCACCTCGCGAAAGCGGAATTGACCGCGCCAGGATACCACCGCGGGCCGGCCCTCGGCATCCCCGTGAATGCGTCATGGCGTCACCGGGGCATCAGCCTCCGGTGTGACGACAGCCCGACGGGAGCGGCGGTGATACGATCGCCCACTTCCGCGCCGCTGGCCGCCAGCGCCTCGAACGACACCGGCTTGCTCAGGTAGTCGTCCATGCCGGCGGCCAGGCATTGCTCGCGGTCGCCCCGCATGGCATTGGCCGTCATGGCGATGATGGGGACATGATGCCCCGAGGCCGCTTCGCGCTGGCGGATCGTGCGGGTGGCCTCGAAGCCGTCCATCTCCGGCATCTGGCAGTCCATGAAGACGACGATCGTAGGCGAGCTCGGCGAGGAGCCTCCACCGCTTCGAGGCCGTTGGCCGCCACGTCGACCCGGCAGCCCAGCTTCTCCAGCAAGCGCGAACGGCGACTTTCTGGTTGACCGCGTTGTCCTCGACCACGAGCACGCGGGCGCGTAGCGGCGCTTGCGCCTCCCGCCCAGCGACCAGCACTCGGTGACGGCAGGGCGGGCCGTTCGGTCGCGCCCATGACGGAGAGCGAGGCAGCTGAACAGGTGCGACTGGCGCACCGGCTTGGCGAGCATGGCCGCAATGCCGGCCCGCTGCGCCGCCGTGCCGTGTCCGCTCTGGCTCACCGAGCTGAGCATGATCAACCGAGTGCGCGCCAGGGCCGGATCGGCTGCGATGGTCTCCGGCCAGCTCGAGGCCGTCCATCCCGGGCATCTGATAGTCGAGGATGGCCAGCGCATACGGGCGGCCCTCCGCATGCGCCGCCCTCAGGCTGAGAGCGCGGCGGTGCCATCGGCGACGCACTCGATCTGCATGCCCCAGGCGGTGAGCTGCGCCTCGAGGATCGGTCCGGTTGACCGCATGGTCGTCGACGACCAGGACGCGCACGCCCCGCAATTCGCGAAGCGTGAGCAGCGTCGGCCTCGTGGGCGCCACCCGGTGCCGAGCCGCACCGTGAACCAGAAGGTGCTGCCTCTGCCCGGGTGTGCTGTCGACGCCGATCGTGCCGCCCATGAGCGGCGGCGAGCTGCTGGAGATGGCCAGACCCAAGCCCGTGCCGCCGTACGTCGCGCGTGGTCGAGCTGGTCCGCCTGCGAGAAAGGCCTGGAACAGGCGCCCGCGTGCGTCCGGCGCGATGCCGATGCCGCGTGTCCGTGACGCTGATCCGGCAGCAGCGTGGTGTCCGCCGGTCACCTCGAGCAGCGTCGCGGACGACGACCTCGCCATGCCGCGGTGAACTTCACGGCGTTGCCGACCAGGTTGGTGAGAATCTGGCGCAGCCGGCCCGGATCGCCCGCGACCCGAGTCGGCGACATCCGGATGGATCACGCACGCGAGCTCGAGCCCTCTTGTCGGCGCGTGCGGACGGCCAGCAGTTCCAGCACGTCCTCGATCGCCGCGCGCAGGTCGAAGTCGACTGCACCTCCAGGTCCATCTTGCCCGCCTCGATCTTCGAGAAGTCGAGGATGTCATTGATGATGGTCAGCAGCGGCCTCGCCGATCGCCGCATGGTGTCGGCGTACTCGCGCTGCTCGCGCGTGAGCGGTGTGTCCAGCAGCAAGCCCGTCATGCCGATGACGCCGTTCATGGGCGTGCGGATCTCGTGACTCATCGTTGGCGAGAAAGTTCGCCTTGGCGCGGCCCTGCCGCCTCCGCCGCGTCCTGGCCTGTTGCAAGGCGACCTCCGTCTGCTGACGCTCGGCAATCTCGCGTTGGAGCTGGTCATTGGCGGTCTCGCAAGCTGGCGGTGCGCTCGGCCACGCGCCTCCTCCAGCCCGCTGACCAGGCCTCGCAACTGCGTCGTCATGCTGTTGAAGACGCCCGCAAGCAGACCCAGCTCGTCGCGCCGCGCGACGTGCACCTGCCGGGAGAGATCGCCGGCGCTCACCGCCTCGGCGGCGGCCGCCAGTGTCTGGATGGGCCGGACGGATCTGGCGGACGCTCAAGAAGCCCAGGGCGCCGGAGATCAGCAGCATGGCGAAGACGAGGATCAACGTAATGTGTACCGTGCTGATGGCCAGCGCCAGCGCCTCGACCATTCCTGCTCGACGATGATGTGAAACGACTGTCCCCCGAGGCGCACCTGTACTGATGGCCAGGACGCCCGTGGAGTGGCTCAGCCCCGGCTGGACGCCATCCTGGCCGGGCACGGCAAAGCGCGTGCCGCGCAACACCACCGACGGATTGCGATGCGCCACCACCCGCTGCTCTCGGCATCCACGATGTAGGCGGTCTGGCTTGGGCTGAGACGCACATCGGCGATCAGATCCCAGATCGTCTTCATGCGGATTTCGCCGATGAACACGGCGTCCAGCTGGCCGGTCCGAGCGTCCAGCAGCGGGACGCCGATCGTGATGAGAGGCTCGCCGCTCTCCTGCTCGAACCGGACGGCGCTGTAGTAGATCTGGCCGCTCGCGTGGGCGGGTCGGCAAGCTCCGGCGCGCTGGGTATGGCCGGAGGACTCGAGGCGCGAGCGCGATGCGTGAGCCCGCTCGTGGCTCTGGCCATCGACCAAGGTCAGCTCTTCGAACGCGGACTCGAGCAAGAGCAGCTCGGACAGGATCCGGCTCTGCTGGTTCGGGATCCAATCGGGACAAGCCCTGGGATCCGGCCGACCACGCGCAGCTCGTTTTCCAGCTCCGAGAAGAAGGCCCCAGACCTCCGTCGAGACGCGCTGCGCCACCTGGCGCTGCAGCTGGAGCGCCTGTTCCTGTTGCACGGAATAGCTACGCCAGGCCAGTACGACGCCTGACCAGCAACAAGGGGCAGATGGCCAGCCCGATGAACGTGCTCGTCAATCGGACGCGAAGGCTAGTGGCGCATGAGTCAACTGGCCCGTCGGGCGAGCGTGTCCTCGGGCGATTTCACGCGAGGGCCGGAATGGGCTGCAGCTCGATGGCGGTGGCGGGCGAGCCGATCGCCCGGGGTCGCCCACCGAATCTGGCGCGCATGGGACCTGTCAGCGAACGGATGCTGTTCGCCTCGCCGAAGGGTCGTGTCCTCGATGTCGAGGCCGATGAGCTTGGCGGTGCGCAGGTTGATTTCCAGGAAGTACTCGGAGGTCTCCACCGGCAGGTCGGCCGGCTTCGCTCCCTTCGAAGATCTGATCCGCCAGCCGGCCGGCTTGCTTGCCCATGGCGAACAGGCTCGGCCCGTAGGTGAGCAGCGCGCGCTCTTCGTCGCGTAGCCGTCGATCTGGGCCGCGACGGGGATGCGCCGCTCGATCGCTGCCCCGAGCAGGCTGGACACCGGCTCGAGGCTCGAGCAGGGACGGCGAAGACGGCCGCATCGCGGGGCAGCTGGGCGACGATCGCGGCGGCTTCCTCGCGGCTCTGCACCGGTTTCGTCACGAGCTCGATCCCGAGCGTGGCGGCGATCTCCGGGAACGACCTCATCGCGGCCTGGGACACCGTGTCCCGCGGGTGGTAGATCACGTAGAGCTTCCGCGTTTGCGGCGCGAGCTTGAGCAGCCACCCAGGGCCTTGGGGATGGTCGTGCCGTTCTGAACCCCGGTCACGTTGCCGCCGGGGCGTGTGACGCTCTGCACGAGCCTTTCGTCGACCGGGTTGATGACCGGGCTGAACACGACGGGGACGTTCGTGCCCTCCACCACCTGCTTGGCCACCCGCGTCGGCAGCGTGCCCATCGTCAAGAGCAGATCGACCTTCTGCGCGAGCAGGCCGCGCACCTCGCTCTCGACCACCTTGGGATCGGGTGCGACGGCGCCGTGATAGACGTAGGTGATGCTTGACCTTCCACGTAGCCGAGCTCGGCCATCCGGGCCTTGAAGCCATCGAGCACCGGATCGAGGATCCTGCATGTAGTTGACGACGCCGACGGTGTACTTCTCTCCGCCCTGCCGCCACAGGAAGCGAACAGCAGGCCGAGGGACGGCCGTGAACACCAGGAGACGAGTCGTACCTGAGCGAAGTCGTGCGCCGGTGTCGTATCACGCGTGATTGCTCCTTTCCAGCTCTTGAACCCATTCTCGATACGCAAGAATGAGACCAGGCCGGTAGTCGGCGTCTATCATCGCGGATCGCCGGACCGGTCCGCGACCAGGATGGGAAAGAGAGTCGATCTCCCTTTGTTCTGGCAGGCGAAACGGGTGGCCGCCGGCGCGCTCAGGTCCTGAGCCCCAACAGTCGCCGACGCGCGGTCCTCGCGCCGGCCGGCCTCGGGCTCGCCCCCAGCCACGTCAGCACGGTGACGCAGCCTGACGAGCGGCAGCCGGGCCGGTGTCCCTGCCGCTCGCGTGAACGCGCTCGCCGGTGGAGCGTCATCGATTGACGGGACGGCTGCAGTCGTCAACGAGGGGATCGGATGCTGGCCTCCGGCCCTCTTGGACAGGGCCCCGGTTCGGGCACATCGTGCGCGCATCGAGCGGCTGGCGTGGCGCTCCACGGGCGACGATATCCGCGGGGAGGCAGACATGCTGAAGAGACACCTGCTGTGCGCGGGCGCCGCGGTGGTCGGCTTCGCCGTGTTGTTGGCCGCCTGGCCGGGAACCCGGCCGTCTGCTCAACAAGCCTCCCTCGTCACGGTGCCGATCGACAACGACGACATCGGCGGCGTCGTCACCGAGCAAGAATGGACCTGAAGCCGGCGTCTGGGTGATCGCCGAGACGACCGACCTGGGCACCAGATTCGCCAAGATCGTGGTCACGGATGATCAAGGGCGCTACGTGATCCCCGATCTTCCGCAGGCCACGTACAGCGTGTGGGTGCGCGGCTACGGGCTCGGTCGATTCGCCGAAGGTCAAGAGCGCGCGCGGCCAGATCGTGAACCTGAACGCGGTGGCGGCGCCGAATGCGGCGGCCGCGGCGGAATACTATCCCGCCATCTATTGGTTCGCCATGCTCAGGATTCCGGACAAGAGCCTGTTCCCGGGCACAGGCCCCGACGGCAACGGCATGCCGGTGGCGTTCAAGAGCCAGGAGCAGTGGCTCAACGCCGTCCAGCTGAATGGCTGCGGCAACTGTCACCAGCTCGGCGACAAGGCGACGCGTGAGATTCCCGCGGCACTGGGATGTGTCGAAGAGCTCGTCAGTCGAGGCGTGGACGCGGCGGCTCCAGTCCGGACCAGGCGGCGGCACCATGGTCAGGACGATCGGGACCATGAACACGAACGACGGGGGACACGTGCGCCGCCTGGCGGAGTGGACCGATCGCATCCGCGCCGGCGAGCTGCCCGCGTCGGTGCCGCCGCGGCCGCACGGCGTGGAGCGCAACGTCGTCGTGACCGTGTACGACTGGCTCTCGCCCAAGTACTACATCCACGACCTGACCGTCACCGACCGGCGGAAGCCCACGGTCAACGCCTTCGGCCTGATCTACGGCGCCGCCGAGCTGAGCACGGATCACCTGCCGATCCTGGACCCGGTCAAGGTGACCAAGACCACCATGAAGGTGCCGATCCGCGATCAGGACGCCCCCAGCTCGGCGCTGGCGAACCCGGTGGTGGCGCCGTCGCCGTACTTCGGCACGGAACAAGTGTGGGACTCGCGGGTGAATGCACACAACCCGATGATGGATCAGGACGGGCGGGTCTACTACACGGCGCAAATCCGCTCGCCCAAGAATCCGCCGGCGTACTGCGCGGCGGCGTCGGGCCATCCGTCGGCGAAGCGGTACCCGCTCACGGGAACCCCGGACGGGTTCGTCCAGAACTCCCGCCAGGTCACCGTGTACGACCCGAAGACCAGGCAATTCACGTTCATCGACACGTGCTTCGGCACGCACCACTTGAATTTTGCCGAAGATGCCAACAACACGCTGTGGCTCAGCAACAACCTCCAGAACGAGCTGGCCCTCGTCGGCTGGGTCAACACGAAGATGTTCTGGGAGACGCGCGACGCGGGAAGTCGCAGGGCTGGACACCGCTCGTCGTCGACACCAACGGCAACGGCAAGCGCGACGCCTACGTCGAGCCCAACCAGCCGGAAGATCCCACCAAGGACAAGCGGATCGGGCTCGGCTTCTACGGCATCGCGTACAGCCCGGCTGACGGTTCCATCTGGGGGTCGAACATCGGCCACCCCGGCTACGTCCTCCGCCTACAGCCGGGACCGAATCCACCGGAGACCGCGCTGGCGGAAGTCTACAAGGTCCCGCCGCCCGGATACGGAATGCGCGGGTTCGACGTCGACCGCCAGGGCGTGGCGTGGGTGACGCTGGCGAGCGGTCACATCGCCAGCTTCGACCGGCGCAGTGCAAGGGGCGCCTCAACGGGCCGGGAGCCGCGGAGGGCAACCTGTGCCCCGAAGGCTGGACGTTCTATCCGCTCCCGGGCCCTCGTTTGTCGGCAGAGACGGTGCCGCCGAGGGTCCCTACTACACCTGGGTGGACCAGCACGACATCCTCGGCTTGGGCCCGGACACGCCCATCGGGACCGGCAACTTCTCGGATTCGCTGCACGCGTTGACGTATGGGAAGGTCGTCGAGCTGCGCGTTCCGTATCCGATGGGCTTCTTCGCCAAGGGCATGGACGGCCGCATCGACGATCCGACGGCCGGGTGGAAGGGCAAGGGGCTCTGGGTGACGTCCGGCAATCGAACGCCCATGCACATCGAGGGCATCGACGCACCGAGTCCCGGCGCGCCGGGCAAGACGCTGGCGAGCCCTCTGGTCGTGCGCTTCCAGCTACGCCCCGATCCCCTCGCGCACTAGCGCGATGATAGGGGCCCATCTGCGTCGAGCGCCCGCGCGGGGTTCTGCAGCCCCTTCCCGCGCGCTGAGACACCTCCCCGACGGCTTCGCACGCGTCAGGAATGCACCGTCAGCTTCGCCGCGAGGCGCGGCAATTGTTGGTCTCGTTGGTCTCCGTCACCAGGAACGTGTCATCCGCGCAGACCAGCAAGAAGTACGTCGCCGGTGGAGTGGCGGCCGGGATCGTCACCACGGTCGTCGCCGGCGAGGACACGCTCGGCCGCGCCAGCCCCGCCACGGTCCGGTAGCCGGCGAGCAGCCGGTCCCCGCCATTCTTGAGCCCGATCGAGCGAGAGGTAGTACTGCACCCGAACGTGGCGGTGACGTTGGAACGGCGTCGGGTTCTGCACGGTCGCATGACACCTGAATGCCGGTGCCCCTGGACGGCGCCGCGCGCCGGATTGTTGACCGCGGCGATCAGCAGGTCGGGCCGGCCCACCTGGATCGGTGTCGTGGAGGTCCAGGCAGTTGTTCGTCTCGTCGCTTTCCGGCACCGCGCCCGACGTCATCGGCGCATGCCAGGAAATAGTACGTGCGGCGAGCGGCGTGCCGTTGGGAATGGTAGACGCTCGCGGTTCCGGCGGAGGCCTCGCCGGCCGGGAGCGCCGGCACGGCGCGGAGACCGATCAGAGCCTGGTCGCCGGTGTTCCTGAGCGGCGTCGACTGACAGGTAGTACTGCGTGCGCGAGGTCGCCGGGCGGAAAACGCGGTCTGGTTCTGGACCGTATCGCTCACCTGGAAGGCGACGCCGGGAACGGCGGTCGATGGATTGCTGACCGCCGATATCGTCAGATCCGGTCTTCCGACCTGCACCGTGCTCGTGGAGGCCCGGCAACTCCCGGCCTCGTCGGTCTCCGCCACCAGCTGAGTGTCGTCGGCGCAGGCCAGGAGGTAGTACGTGCCGAGGGCCGTGCTGGTCGGGACCATCAGCTGCAGCGACGCGGCGGACGTCGCGCTGGGCCCCTAGCGCCGGCACCGCGCGGCCTCCCAGCAGCTTGTCGCCCGCGCCTTTGACCGTGCCGAGCCGAGAGGTAGTACTGCGTCCGCGACGATCCGGCCGGATCCGGCTCTGACTCTGAACCGTGTCCGACACGGTCACGAAGCTGCCGCGGGGTGGCCGTTGCGCGGCGGGTTGTTCAAGCGCGGTCACGACGAGGTTCGCCGCGCACGGCCCGACGCTGGCCGTCGAAGACGACGAGGTCATTGACGTCCACCGTTTGCCGTCGTGATCGAGGTCGGCCCTCGGTTCCAGCTGGAGTCGCCGATCGCTCGAGCCCATCGCCGCCTGGACCACGCCCTGCCCGTTCGGGTCCACCGTGGCGTCGAGGTCGAAGTCCGCCAGTGCAACCGGGAACTTGATGCACGCCTTTCGACACCTTGGCGAGGGTGGCCACTGGAGCGGTCGAGGGTGACGGGGGCAGAGGTCACCAGATTCACGTCCCAGGAGCAGGAGCGGAAGTAGCTCTTGTAGACATACGTCCTCGTTCAGCGTATCGACGCCCAGGCAAATGCCGGTGGGATTGATGAACCTGACTGGAACTCGGAACCGGTTGCCGACGGAGCTGTTGCCCACGAACACGCGCCCCTCGAAGCGGTCAGTGAAGAACATCGTTGTCGTTGTTGTCGTTGCTCCAGCATGTGGAGCGGCGCCTGGGCCCACACGTTGTACGAGAAGCTGGTTGTTCGCTGGAGTACCGCATCTCGAGTCCCTGGTCCCGCCCCTGCGTGCAGTTGTTCCGGATGGTGTTGAAGCTCGGCGTGAATCATGTAGAGCTGCTCGAACCCGTTGTTCACCAGCTCGTTCGTCGTCCACGGTGACGAGCACTCGAGGCGGAGAGATGAAACCCTCGTTGCCGTTGTCGGCGATGCGGTTCCTCCGCACCGTCACGTCCTGCGAATTGGCGATGCTCGTCGAGGCCATAGCCGGTCCCGTTCTGTGTGGGGTCTTTCCACCCGTTCTCGTAGAGTGGTTATCCTCGATGAGGACGTCGCCGGCGTTCTGCACGTAGACGCCCCACCAGAACTTGGTGACGCCTGGCAGTTCCGTATGACCATGCTGGCGTCGGGCGACGAGGAGCTGCCCACTCGGATGCCGTAGGCGTTCTTCTGGTGTCCCCGGGCCCCGTGATGGTGTAGCTGACCGTTGGGCCCATGGCACGAGAGTCGCTCCCGACTTGAGCTGGAGCCCGACGGTATCGCCAGAGGCGAGCTCTGACAGGAGCCAGATCGGCGTCATCGTGTGATCCGACGTGACGGTGTCCCCGCACTGGCAGACGACGCGCCCCGCCGCAGTCGGCGGCGCGAGCGGACCTCGGGCATGCGCGACGAGCCACAGCAGAGCGGCAAGCAAGCGGCGGCAATCCTGGTGGCGTGCTCCACGAGCCTCATCTGCCCACGCTGTGGAGCCGCCCGCTGGCCAGCTCCGACTCCCGGCTGGCTCGGCGATCACCTACGCCGTGAGCCGCCTCCGCATCGTGCCGACTTGCTGGTGAGACCGCCGCCGAGTAGCTCGCGCCCGTCGGCATCGCATGCGCATATCGGTCAGGCCGTCGCCGGCCGGCGCTTCTCGCGACCGCGAACTGCGGAGCTGCCCGAGCCTGACGCCCGGCGGGAGTCCGCCCGCGCGTCAGGCGCGCGATTGAATCGCCAGCGGCGGAAGCGCCACCGCGGCGTCCTCGGGGACCGCGCCGTGCGCGACCAGCTCGGCTCCTTCCCGCTCGAAGTCGAAGATTCTCAGGACACCGGAGTGCCGCGATACGTCCACCGTCACATCCGGTCTCCGTGACGAAGACCTCGTCCAGGAGGCTCGGCTCGCCGCAACGCCGCCAGCACCGTCTGTCCCCCTTCACAAGCCAGGTAGCGCACGCCTCGCTCGGCGAAAAGCCGGGCATGGGCCCGGCGCAAACCGTCCGTGTCCTCGAGGGCATCGACGATCAAGTCCACGCCCCGGAGCCGGCGCCCCGCAGGCGTGAAGGTCGGCGGCTCCCTTCTCGGTGGTGACGATGATCGCCTCGACTCCGGGCGTGTTGAAGACCGGCATCGCGACGTCGAGACAGCCGCCGAGCGAATAGATGACGTGCCGGGGTTGCGCGGGCAATCCGTGCGTGTGCCGGAACTCGTAGAGCGCCGGCATCGGCGGGTCGTCCGGCTCCTGGGGCGTCTGGAGCAGCCGGGGCTGCTCCGCGCAGAGTCTGGGCCCCGATCGCCACATCCCCGTAGCACCGCAGGTGACGCATGTGTCGCCGGTCGGCGATGCGCACCGGTCGCTTGTCGTCGCCACCCAGCACGCTCAACACCGGGTCGTCATCGGGCCCGGACCGGTGCCACGCCACCACCCCGTTGGCCGAGGCCACCATCACCCCGAAGATCCAGGGCCGGTCAGGCCACGGCGGCGGGAGACCCGATCGGCTCGAACCAGGCGGGATCGGGCGCGCGGCCAGATGGAAATCGACGCTCCGTGTCGAGCTGCCACCGGATGATCGGCTGCGGATCCAAGGTTGGTGCCCTTGGGCGCCCTCAGGCGTAGTTGGCGACGTATCCGAACCGCTGGACAAACCCGGCTCGCCCAGCTTGGCGGCACGGGCGAGAGCCCTCCCGCTGTTCGCCGCTCGGTCCTCGCTTGAGGCGGATCATGTATGCGGAGGGTCCGGTACGCCTCCGAGAGTGGTGTCCGCAGTAGCGAACGCGGATCTTGCCCCGTCCTCGCGTCGAGTAGATCCTCGAACGGGATCGAACCAGTCTGCCGCCCTGGATCGCCATCGCTTCGGTGCCGAGCAATACGTAACTGAACGAAGTACAT
>ERZ1370068.7933-contig-6821_pt1 | contig 11858 bp, 24 predicted proteins | sample MGYA00561227_ERZ1370068 | MGnify/ENA primary metagenome ERZ1370068 (study PRJEB38410, sample SAMEA6850437) | metagenome | study: Metagenomic assessment of the ecological functions of the soil: analysis of the soil microbiota associated with the...
TGTAGCGCTTGCGAGCACCCCGCCGTCAAGCCGAGCCGGAGTGGCCGTAAAGCCTGGGATATCTTGGAATGCCCCCATCGACGCGTTCAGCGGCGATGCCGAAGACGACGGCCACGCCGGTCTGCCACGTGTTCGGTAGCTTCCCGGACTGGCTCGGCGTCAGCGGTCACGGCGCTCTCTCAGGGGTGGCGGCGGCGGGTCGAAGCTGATCCCGGTGAGCCCACGGAACTTTCAGGGAACACGCGGCCGCATCACGCGTCTGGGCGTGGGCCTTCCTCGAGCATGGCCACATGCAGCGCGAGATTCCTGTCCAGATCGCCTTTCTGGGCGTTGAGGGCGACCACAAAATACGCGCATCGGGATTGGTGACTATGCCACCTGAGACTGACCGCTTCGCCAAGCCCATCTGGAAGTCGTCGATGCACGACTTTCGGTGGTGCTGTGGGATCGGTCGCCGCACCGAAGTGTGACGAAGATGGGCGTGTAGTGCTCGACCGTGGGGTGTGCGTACGGCATCCCCGGCGCGTGCCGGAAGTCGGCCAGGACATCGATCCGGCCCAGCCGCGAGTGCCTCTGCCGCCCAGGCATCGAAATCGCGGGACCAGCCGGGAATCACATTGCGCTCCCAACTGTCCCGGCCGAGGAAGGGTAGGCCGTGGGTCATGTAGCCGGATCCGATGATCAGCACTCCCTCCTCACGGCAGCGGCTGGAGCTGCTGGCCGATCCGAAACAGCCGGTCCGGATCAGTGGGTCGGCATGCTGAGTTGCAGCACCGGCACGTCCGCGTACGGATACATCACCTTCAGCGGCACCCAGGCACCGTGGTCGAGACCGCGGCTCGGATGCTCGTGCACCGGCTCGGGTGTCAGACATCCAGCGCGATGATCATTGCGGCAAGCGCCGGACGCATCGGGTGTCTGGTAGGTCATCTCGAAGTACCGTCGGCCGAATCCGCTGAAGTCATAGATCAGCCGAGGTCCCGGCTGCTGGCGCGGAGATGGCCAGCGGGGCGACGCCTCCCAGTGGGCACTGACGATCAAGATGGCCGTCGGCTTCGGCAAGGACCGAGACCAGGCGAACAGCTGGTCCATCCAGTGCGCGTCATTGAAGACCGGCGGAGCACCGTGGCTGAGGTAGAGGGCCGGCATGATGCCGTCCTCCGGGCGCCACCTGTCATGATCTCGGCTGGCCGGCGCAGAGTTCTGCAGGAACGCGTCGAATCGCCGGCGCCCTCGACTGGTGGATGAAGGATGCTCGTCATGCGGCCTGGTCCAACAAGGCATCCACGAAGACCTCCGCGTCAAACGGTGCAAGATCATCTGCGCCTTCGCCGAGGCCGACCGAGCTTCACCGGGACGCCAAGTTCGCGCTGTACCTGAACCACGATGCCGCCCTTGGCCGAGCCGTCCAGCTTGGTGAGCACAATGCCCAGTCACATCGACCACCTCGGCGAAGATCCGAGCCTGCGGTCAGTCCGTTCTGGCCGGTGGTGGCATCCAGTACCAGGAGCACCTCACCGACGGGCGCCTGGCGTTCGATCACCCGCTTCACCTTGCCCAACTCATCCATCAGCCCAGCCTTGGTGTGCAGCCGACCTGCAGTGTCGATCGACGTACGACGTCTACCTCTTGCTCGATGCCGGCCTTGACAGCCTCGAAAGCAACACTGGCCGGGTCGGCCCCCTCAGCGCCTCGCTACGGTCGGCACTCCGACTCCTGACTACCCCAGGTTTCCAGCTGGTCCGCGGCGGCCGCCCGGAAGGTGTCAGCGGCGCCGAGCAGCACGTCCTTGTCCTCTGCGACGCAGCACCCGGGCAAGCTTGCCGACGGTCGTGGTCTTGCCCGTGCCGTTGACGCCGACCACCATGACGACGGCGGGCTGCTCAGCTCGGTCTGCGTTGAGGCTGCGGTCCATCGTGGGATCGACCAGCGTGATCAGTTCGGCCCGCAGGATGGCCTGCGCCCGCCCCGGCTCTGAGATCCCCTCGACCCGCAGCTTGCTGCCGCAGCGAGCTCCACCAGCTCTGTTGTCGGAGCGACACCGAGATCGGAGGTGATCAGAGTCTCCTCGAACTCCTCCCATGTATCCTCGTCGATCCGATCACGGGTGATCAGTAACAGCAGGCCGCGGCTGAGCCGGGCTGTTGGACGCCAGCCAGCCGGCGGCGCAGGCGGATCAGGCGGCTCTCTGGTGCCTCGGGGCTGCTCGAACCTCCGGCGCTTCCGGGACCAGTTCAATGTCTGGGATCTCGACGTCGGGAGGCGGCGGCGCGTACGTCAACCTGGGTCGGCGGAGGGTCCATCGCCGCAGAATCCTCGGCCGACTTGTCCCATCCGGGCGATCGTGTCCCTGCGGCTGGGCTGTTCTAGGCTCTGCTGGTCTAGATTGGGCGGCTGTTCACCGGTGTCCGCTGTGCTCGGCGCCGGCCGACGGCGACAAGATCCGACGAGAACGGCAGCCACCAACAGGAATGACGCCAACGACCAACCACAGAGCGTTGTCGCATCCACCGGCTCATCCTAGGCGAGGAGGAGCCGGACCCCTGCTCAGCGATCGCGGGTGGACTCGATCAGCTTGATCAAGGCGTGAAGGAGGTTCCGCCATCGCCATTGAGATGTTGGGCGGCGCGGGCCATTCGGTCGGCGATCTTCGGTGCGCGCTGCTTGCGCCGCGCCCTTCGATTCCGAGGAGGACCAGACCCACTGTGCAGGCTGGCAACGACCAAAATCACAATCATTGCGACGACGATGGAAGTCACGACATCCCTTTCAGACAGTCGATGTTGAGATGCGGATACGTGCTGGGAAGGAACTGTCCTTACGGGTCGTACAGCCGGATCAGCGAACGCAGCGGTGCTGATGGCACGCGTGGATCGCAGGCGGGTCTTGCAGGAGGCCGGTGGAATAGCTCTGGGCGCAAGTTTGCCAGCCAAGATCACGATGTCGGCATCGAAATGCCGGTTTCTTCCTCTCGATTTCATTACAACCTCGGATTGCACTCTGACAGGCGGACCGCCAGATCCGCGCGCCTTGGTCGCTCGCGAACAGATGACTGCAGCTCCCGGCCCGCAGCACAGCCGCGAGCTCCTGCAGTCGGCGAAGCGGGCTGCCCGTCGAGAGTGCAGCTCAGGCGACCGACTCGGCTCTCACGCAGTCGCGAAGAGATCACGGTTGAGACTCCGTCGCCACGCATGCTGACCCCGTACAAGCGCGTCGGCGATCTCCATCGTCCGCTTCTGGTGAGTGATCACGAGGAACTGGCTCGTCGCCCGCAGCTCCTCATAGATCTCCAGCAGGCGGCCGAGATTCGGTGTCATCGAGAGCGGCCTCGACCTCGTCAAGAATGTAGAAGGGGCTGGGCCGTGCGATGAAGAGCGCGATCAGGAAGCTGACGGCCACCAGCGCGCGTTCACCACCTGACAACAACGACAGCCGCTTGATCTTCTTCCCCGGCGGGCGCGCCTCGACATCCACGCCTGTGGTCAGCCAGTTGCCGGGTTCAGTCAGGATCAACCGGCCTTCCCCGCCGGGGAAGAGGCGGCGCGAACACGCGCTCGAACGCTACCGCGATGTCGGCGTACGCCTCCGGCGAGACACGCTCTGCACCCTGTCGTCGACCTCGTCGATGATGCTCGAGAAGATCTCGCCGAGTCTTCCTGCAGGTCCTCCAGCTGCTCGGAGAGGAACCGGTGTCGTGCTTCCAGCGCGTCGAACTCCTCCAGCGCCAGCGGGTTGACGCGGCCAAGCTCGCTCAGTTCACGCTCAGCGATCCGCAGCCGCTTGCAGCTGTTCGTCGCGGACGTAGCGACACAGGCTCGGGTTGGGTGTCCTCAGCTGACGATCTGACGCGGCGCCGTTACTCGGCTGGTGAGCACCGGCACGAGCTGGTCCGGTCCGTACTCGCGCGAGCAGCGCCGCAGCCTCCAGGCCGAGCTCGGCCATCGCCCGCTCGGCCAGTGCATCCACCCTCATCTGCTGCTCGGCCCTCGCAAGCTCGTCTCGATGGGCTGCGTCGACCAATGACTCGAAGTCGCGAGTCAGGGAGCGTACGGATGCCCGAGCGCGCATTGAGCGCGGCCTCGGCCTCGCCCGCGCGGCATCGGCCTCGGAGCGCTCGCGTGCCGCCCCGGCGAGGAGCGTTCCAGATACTGCGCCAAGAACGTCGCTCCGGCATGTACGGCAGCCGCGGTACGCGCCTCACGCAACCAGGCGTTCGCGGCGCGCGATCTCGCGGAGCCGCGACTGGCGCTCGCCTTCGGCCGCCCGCCGCAACGCGTCGGCTCGACCAGCGAGGGCCCGTGCCCGTTCCTCGAGGTTCGCAGCGCCAGGCGAGCATCCATCTCGGCGGCTACGCGCGAGCCTGGACTGCTCGGCCAGGCCGTCACGTTCCGCGGGATCCGGCTCGCTCTCGTCCACGGTTTCGGCGGCAAGCTCGAGCCGGTGCTCCAGGTCGGCGAGTCCGGCGACGTCGCGGTCACGCGCCTCCTCGGCCTCTGAGATCGCCTGACGGAGCGCGCTCGGCCTCGGCGTACGCGGCGCGGGCGATCGAGCTGAGCTGCGCCAGCTCCTCGGCCAACGCCGCCATCGCTGCGTCCGACTCATGCAACCGTAGCCAGCGTGATGCTCGACTGTGGCGCTCGGCCTGACGGTGCTGCTCCTCCAGCTGACTCTGAGCGAAGCGCAGCCGATCACAGGCATGACTGGTCGTCGGTCAGCCGCCGCTCGGCGTCGTCGATGGCGGACTGCAGCTCGATCAGCGTCGGGGTCGCGGACGAGCCACCGGCTGCGAAATGGGCACTGACGAATGTCCCCGTCGTTGGTGACCGCGACGACATCGGGCAGGTGCGCGATCAGACTCTCGGGCTGCCGGTAGGTTCTCGACCACAGCAACCTTGCGCAGCACCCGCTGCACCGCGGCGGTCAGCTCGTCCGGTACTTCGACCAGCTCAACGGCGTACCGGGCCCCGCGAGGAAGCGATCGGCCATTCGTCGGTCCGCTCGGTCTCGGACAGCACCGCCGAGTAGCAGGCCCGCCCGACGCCGAGGTCATCGGCCTTGAGATGGTCGAAGGCATCCATTGCCGCATCGAGATCCGGTCACCGCGACAGCATCGGCTGCGGCGCCGAAGGCCGCTGCAATCGCGGTCTCGTACGGAGTTTGAACACTGACCAGCGCGCGCGACCGATCCCAGCAGCCCGTTCAGCTGGTCGGCAGCGGCAAGCAAGGCCGAGGTTGCCGTCTTTGCGGGTTGAGCCCGACGCGCAAGCGCCTCGACTCGAGCCGCCAGAGCGGCCCGCTCGTGAGTCGCAACCTGCTCCTGACGACGCAGCTCGGCCTGCTGCTGCTCGATACTCGTCCAGTACCTCGACCGCCGACTCGTGAGCTGCATCCAGACCGAACTCACCCGCGTCGAGGCCAGCGACCTTGGTCTCCAATGCGGTAAATGCCCGGGAGGCCTGGTCGGCCACGGTCCGCGGCCTGGCGCCGGGCGGCGGTCAAGCCGGCTGATCTCGGCGGCCGCTGCTTCGCCACGACTGCGCAGCGAATTGACCTGTCCTGTCAAGCCGTGGCCATTCCTTCACGCCGGTCAGCAGCGGCACGGACGAGCGCGGCCAGCCGGTTCTCTTCACGTCGCTGAGCGTCCTCGCAATCGCTCCGGTGAGCTGTGGCCTCCTGCAAGCGCGTGTGCCCTCACTTCGCAGCTCGCTCGACAGCTCGGTCTCCCGGGCGGCGACCCGGGCAGCCTCACGGTCCAGTTCGTCGGGGTCGCGCCCGACCAGGAGTTCGCCAGGGTCGTCCTCGGCCTGCCGCATCCGTTCTCGCGCGATCGACAGCGTGGTGGCGACTCGCTCGCGTCAGCGCGCGCGAGGGAGTACCACGTCTCCTGCGCGGCCGACAGTCTCGGTACGCCCTCCCGTACGGCTTCTTCGGCGGCGACCTCAGCCGCCCGGGCGGCGTCCAGCGCGAGCTCAAGGGCCCGGCGACGCTCGTTCATCGCCTGCTCATCCGCGAGCTCCGGACTGCAGCGCCTGCGTGGCCTGGAGCAGGTCGTCGGCGAGCAGCCGCGCCTTGGCGTCCCGCACCTCGGCCTGGATGACTGGCTGCCTTCCGTGCCACCTCGGCTTGTCGGCCGAGCGGTTTGAGCTGCCGGCGGATCTCAGTTGATCAGGTCCGACAGCCGGTTCAGGTTCGCTTCGCAGGCCTCGAGCTTGCGGACGGCTTTCTCCTTGCGCTTGCGATGCTTGAGGACTCCCGCGGCCTCTTCGATGAAGCCGCGACGGACTCTCCGGAGTCGCCTGCAAGATCGAGTCGAGCTGTCCCTGACCGACGACGACATGCATCTCCCGGCCGATTCCGGAATCACTGAGTAGGTCATGGATATCCAGCAGAGCGTGCGGTGTTGCCATTGATCGCGTACTCAGACCCGCCGTTGCGGAACATCGTCCGGGAGATCGGTGACCTCGGGATAGTCGATGGGCAGGCGCGCCGTCGGAGTTGTCGATCGTGAGCACGACCTCCGCGCGGCCCAGCGGCGCCCGGCCAGAGGTGCCGGCGAAGATGACGTCCTCCATCTTTCCGCCGCGCAGCGTCTTGGCGCCCTGTTCGCCCATCACCCAGCTGAGCGCGTCGACGACGTTTGACTTGCCAGAGCCGTTGGGACCGACCACGCAGGTGATGCCAGGCTCGAAGTTCAGAGTCGTGGCCGACGCGAAGGACTTGAATCCCCGCAAGGTCAGGCTCTTGAGGTACAACGTCCCACCTCTCGACGGTGTGCTCAGGCGAAGTCCGTGATGTGCGAAGGCGACCTCACTTTAACCGACAGGTGCACAGAGTCCGCGTACGTCGCTGGGCGGGTCCGGTGATTGCCGGCCCGACCGGCGGATCAGACGCCAGCCGTCGGATGCTCGCTTTCGGAAGCTTTCCTCCACTGGCTCGGCGCCCGGTTCTTGCCGCGCACTGCGGAGAAGGTCCAGAACTTGTTCAGCAGGAACGAGAGCGGAGTCACGATGGCAATCGTGATCAGCTGCGCCCAGTAGAACCGGGTACGGAAGCCGCGTGGAGTTATCGAAGAACGTCGTCGACAGCGAGAAAATCGAATTCGCGGGTGCATGCAGCAGCGGTGAGGATGCCGAGACCAACAATCTGGCCGAGGATGCCGACCGTGAGGAAGGGAAAGTACTCACTTGAACCAGCCGGCGTGCTTTGCGCTGCGGAAGGTCCACAGCCGGTTGAGCTGAAAGTTCCACAGGTTGGCGACCAGGAACGCAATCGTCGAGTAGACGTGATACCAGCGGACGTTGAAGTCGGTCAACGGCAAGTCGAAGAAGATGCCGTTCTCGTCCGGGCCGATCTTCTTGCACATGATCGCGACGAACAGATTGACGACGACGCCGGATCGCGCCCACCAGAGCGAACCGGAAGAGCTGAATCCAGTTCTGCCCGTGGCGTACGAGTACGTAGTGCCTGAGGCGTTCCATCGACGTTCTGCTAATACCCACCTTTGAGAGCCTTTCGCATCATGCCCTGGACCTGGAACCCGCGTGGAGCTCGTTGACAGCGTGGACAACGATAGGACGACCGGTTCATGAACGGCTCACGCCGGATCGGCGTTCCGCAACGCGGGCACGGTTCGCCCTCGCGGCCGTACACCGCCAAGGAGCGATCGAAGTAGCCGCTGGATCCGTTGACGTTGACATAGAGGGCATCGAAGGAGGTGCCACCGTTGTCCAGCGCGTTGCTCATCACACTCGCCGCAGCGGTGATCACACCCGCGGCCTGGGCCCGGGACAGTCGTTTTGACCGGGCGCGCGTAATGCATGCGAGCCGCCCAGAGCGCCTCGTCGGCGTAGATGTTGCCGATGCCGGACACCAGCTGCTGATCCAACAGTGCTCGCTTGATCGCAGTGTTCCTCCGCCGCAGCCGCGCGACGGCTTCGGCCAGGTCAAATTCTGGATCGAATGGATCACGCCCAATGTGGGCGATTTCATCGTGGCAGCTCCGCACCTCCTTCGGAGACGGAAAGACCACCGAACATGCGCTGATCGACAAAGCGCAGGCCGGGCTCACCGTCAGCGAAAGCGAAGATGATTCTGGTGTTCGGCGCGAGTGGCGCGTCGGCATCAGCCAGGCGAAACTGACCACTCATCCCCAGTGAGCCAAAATCGCGTCGCCGTCGGTGAACGGTAGCCAGAGGTACTTACCGCGCCGTCTGAGGCTCAGCGAAGGTCCGGCCCGTGACCTGCAGCTCGAAGTCTGCGGGCCCAGTCAGGTGGCGACGTACGGGGCGAGGATGCAGCACGCGTACGCCGATGATGTGGCGTCCGGTGATACTGCTGGCCAGGCCACGGCGCACGACCTCGACCTCAGGAAGTTCGGGCACTGATCGCGCTCCGGTGCGCTGGGCGAGGCTGGCGTGCCCGCTGTACGCTGGACGAGCGAGGGAGCAGCTACGCTTTCCGTCTGCGAGCGAGTGAGGAAGGCAGCGGCTCACAAGCGCCAGCCTCGGCGAGCGGAGCGAGCAATGTACGCGAGTGAGGCGACATGCCTTTCGTCCGCGAACGACGACGAAGTAGGCGGACTTCAAAGCGCGATCGCAGCGAGGCGGAGCGAGCAATCAAACACGGGTGAACTATCGGGCCACGACCGGTCCGGAACCGCGACTGCCCTTCAGCGCGGCGAAGGCCATGGCTGCCGCGTTCTGCTCGGCCTCCTTCTTGTTCCGGCCAGCACCCGGTCCGTAGCTGTGATCATCGATGTTGACCATGGCTTGGAAGGTCTTGGCGTGGTCAGGTCCGGACTCAACGACGTCGTCAGACCGGTACGCCGAGGCCATTCGTCGAGGCGATTTCTTGGAGGCTGGTCTTCCAGTCCAGTCCCGCTCCGCGGGTGGCGACCTCCGCCATCAAGGGGTCGAACAGATGGTGCACAAAGGCTCGCGCCGCATCGACGCCATGTTGCAGGAAAACCGCGCCGATCACGGCCTCCATCGTGTCGGCGAGGATCGAGGACTTATCGCGCCCTCCGGTGCTCTCCTCGCCGCGACCCAGGTGGATGACGGCGCCCAGGTCGAGCTCGCGCGCGATGTCGGCCAGAGGCTCGGGAGTTGACCACGGCGGCGCGCAACTTCGGCAAGCTGGCCCTCGGATAGGTCTGGGTAGGTCGACGAAAAGATGCTCGGTGACGACCAGGCCGAGCACCGAGTCACCGAGAAATTCCAAACGCTCGTTGGTGGGCAGGCCGCCTTGCTCGTAGGCATAGGAGCGATGGGTCAGAGCGCGGTCCAGCAGCTCAGGATCGACACTCATCCCGAGCTCGCCCAACAGTTCTCCCGCGGGCAGGCGAATTGCAGTCGCCTCTGACCGGATCAGGACGCGAGAACCTGTCGACGGGCAGCGCGAGGCCCGTACTGTCCGCACGATGGGCAAGCCACATGTGGCAGGTGCTTCTCACGACAGGCCGGGATTCGCGCAAGTCACCAGCGCGGGCACGGATGCCTTCCACTGGGAACGGCGGTGGCGCGTGTTGCTGCGCGACATTCGCCTCTTGGGAACAGCCACGACTTCACTCCTGGTTCCTCCGGGCACTCTTGCCCGGAAATTTCATTGCCCGTGGGGCTGTTTGTAAAACATCGTAAGATTCGCCGGCTCCGCCCTCAAGACCGCGTAAGGCCTCCCACCGATGGTCGAGGCGCCGCCTCGTGACGATGATCGGGATCATCGTTCAGGTTGGCACCACACTCGACGCAGAGGCCCAAACAGTCATCCCGGCACAAGGGCTGGAATGGCAAATCGAGAACCACCTCGTCACGGAGCAGTGGCTCGAGGTCGATGAGATCGCCCTGCAAGTCGGCTTGCGCAGGTCATCGTCTTGTTCGACGCCCGGGTAGACGTAAAGCTCCTGGATGTCGACCTCCGAGCTGATCAGAGACCTCACCCAAGGCACCGTACGCACTCCCCGCGGACCTTGAACCGAGGCGGTGCCGCTGACGAGCACTCCCTCGACCACCGATTCGAGCCGCAGATCGAGCTCGATCGGCGAACCAGGTGGTACCCCGATCACGGCGATTCCGAGGTCCGCAGGAGCTTCGACGAGTTGTTCGAACGCAGCCTTCATCGCGCCCGCGCGACGGCCCAGTTCACGAGTGTCGAGGACCAGTCCTGAGCGGCGGTTCAGCGGGCGATGCGGCGAACTCATCGCAATCCTTCCAAGCCGCAGCGGCCCCGAGCTCTCGTCGTGACCGACGCCCAACCCTACCGGCGAGTAGGCCCCTAGGCCAAAAAAGCGGGGCCAGCAAGCACTGGAGCCAGCAGAGCAGCCACGATCGCCATAGCTACTCAGCGTACGTGTCGATCTGTCCAGCTTCATCGGTAGTCGCCGGCATCCAAGCCACTGCGCTCAGCCAGTCGGGCGCGTGCCGTCCGCACCTGGCTTGACCGTCTTGTGCAGTACCGGACTCAAAGCTCGCCATGCGCGCGTCGATGAACTCATCGGTCTCCCGCCGCAGAGGCAGCAGCCTCCTCGATCGGCCTCGGCGCGCATGCCTGAGCAGCGACCTGCTCGGCCACCCGGACGACCTCGCTGTGCTGCGCGAGGTTGGCGCGCATGCTCTCGCGCCTCGGCCAGGATCCGGCCGGCCTCTGCTTCGCCTTCCGCGACCTTGTACGCCGCCATCTGGATCACCCGCTGCGCATCGGCGATCTCATCCGGCAGATTTCGGATCACATCGTCAATCGCGGCCAAGACCTCGCCCCGGTTGATGACGCAGGACGCCGACATCGGCATCGCACGCGCGTTGAGAATGAGCTCACGCAGATACGCCAGCTTCTCCTCAGCCGTTCCCCGCCCAATCATGGACGCTCCTACCCCGAAGCAACCACGCTCGTCCCCTTCCGAGTGTGCACTGGTCCACTGGTGTCGCGCAGATGGCCCCTGTCTCACACATCCGCCGGCCACTCCCGAACTCCGAGATGCAATCCGAGCCATCGCGCGCGCGGCGAGTCTTTGCCGGCAGGAAGGCGGTGACGTCGCCGCCGAGCGTCGCAACCTCCCGGACCAGAGATGAGGAGACGAAGGCCCACTCCGGCGCGGTCAGGCAGGAAGATGCGTGTCCACGCCGGTCGAGCTGCCGATTCATCTGCGCCATCTGCAGCTCGTAATCGAAATCGGCGGCCGCGTAAACCCTTGCTGATGAGGTCGATGCCGTTGGCTGCGCAGAAGTCGACCAGCAGCCCACCGGACAAAGCGTGCACCTCAGACGTTGCTCCATTGCGCGCACTCCTCGGTGAGCATCTCGACCCGCTCATTCGGTGTAAACAGGGCGTTCTTGGAGACGTTGGTGCCCGACCGCGACCACCACCTGGTCGACGACCCGCGCGGTCCGCTCGATGACGTCGAGGTGCCCGTGAGTGACCGGGGTCGAACGACCCCGGACAGACAGCTCGGGTCACGGCCTCCTCCATCGTTTTGGTTGCTCCACGCTCTTCGCGCGCGCTGGGTTCAAATGGCTCGTCGCGGCTCGCGCCGTTCGCCAGCAGCCGCCGTACTTCGTCGTCTTTGTTCAAGGACGAGAACAACGCGCCATGCCCCCCTCGCTCCGTTCACATTGCTCGCTCCGCTCGCTTTGAGGCTGGGCGCTTGCAAGCCGCTGCCTTCCTCCACTCGCTCGCAGACGAAAAGCGTGTCTGCTCCCTCGCTCGTCAGGACAGCGCCGCGCCAGCTCTCGCTTCAACACGGCGGCGCGCGATCTGGTGTTTGGGCCTCCGGCATCCGGCTCGAGCGACCCGAAAGACAAGATGGTCTCACCGTAAGCGCGATTCCATCGGTGCGCAGCGAGTCTCCGGCGAACGAGATCCGCCGT
>ERZ1370068.5070-contig-411_pt1 | contig 11851 bp, 8 predicted proteins | sample MGYA00561227_ERZ1370068 | MGnify/ENA primary metagenome ERZ1370068 (study PRJEB38410, sample SAMEA6850437) | metagenome | study: Metagenomic assessment of the ecological functions of the soil: analysis of the soil microbiota associated with the...
CTCCGGATGGTGGCGGTGGCCCTTGACGCCGTAGGCCCTGAAGTTGTCGGAGGCCTCGGCGAACAGCGAGGCCCATCTCCGCCTTGCGGCCGGCGCCCGAGACGCCCGACTTGCAGTCGGCGATCAGGTGCTCGGTGTCGACGACGCCGGCCTCGAGCAGCGGCAGGAAGCCCAGCTGCACGGCGGTCGGATAGCAGCCGGGATTGCCGACGATGCGCGCGCCTGCGGATCGCGTCGCGGTTGACCTCGGGCAGGCCGTAGACCGACTCGGCGAGCAGGTCGGGGCACGCGTGCGGCATCCTGTACCACTTCTCGAACACCGCGGCGTCGCTTGAGCCGGAAATCGGCGGCGAGATCGATGATCTTCACGCCGGCGCCGACGAGCTCGCGCGCCTGCGCCATCGCGACGCCGTGCGGCGTCGCGAAGAACACGACGTCGCACGACGTCGAGGTCCGTCGCGTCGGCGGGTCGGCGAACGCGAGCGTCGTAGTGCGCCGCGCAGGCTCGGGAACATGTCGGCGACGCTGCGTGCCGGCGTCCTTGCGCGACGTGATCGCGCGCACGTCGGCCTCCGGATGCTGACGCGAGCAGGCGCAGCAGCTCGACGCCCGTGTAGCCGGTGCCGCCGACGATGCCGATCTTGATCATCGCTGCCTCGCTCGCGATCGCGTCGATGATCGATTCTAGCACGGCCGCCATGCTAGACACGGCATGGCGTCGCCGTGCGCAGAATGGCAAAGGCCGCCTCGCGGCGGCCTTCGCGGAAGCTGCCGGACGATCAGCGCTTCGAGAACTGCTTGCGCGTGCGCGCCTTGTGGAGGCCGACCTTCTTGCGCTCGACTTCGCGCGCGTCGCGCGTGACGAGGCCCGGCCTTCGACAGCGTGGGCTTCAGCTGCCGCGTCGTAGTCGATCAGCGCGCGCGTGATGCCGTGGCGCACCGCGCCGGCCTGGCCGGATTCGCCGCCGCCGTCGACGTTGACCATGATGTCGAACGTCGCTGCGTGGTTGGTGAGCTTCAGCGGCTGGCGGACGACCATGCGGCCCGTGTCGCGCGAGAAGAACTCGTCGACCGGCTTGTCGTTGACGACGATCGTGCCGGTGCCCTTCTTGAGGAACACGCGGGCCACCGACGCTCTTGCGGCGGCCCGTGCCGTAGTAGTAGTTGCCGATCATGGGGTTCAGATGTCCAGTGTCTTGGGCTGCTGCGCCGAGTGCGGATGCGCGGCGCCGGCGTAGCACTTGAGCTTCTTCAGCATCTTGTAGCCGAGCGGGCCCTTGGGCAGCATGCCCTTGACGGCCTTCTCGAGCGCGCGGCCGGGAAAGCGCGCCTGCATCTTGCGAAAGTTGGTCGTCGAGATGCCGCCCGGATAGCCGCTGTGGCGGTGGTAGAGCTTGTCGTCGGCCTTGTTGCCGGTGACGCGGAGCTTCTCGACGTTGGTGACGACGATGAAATCGCCGGTGTCGACGTGCGGCGTGAAGATCGGCTTGTGCTTGCCGCGCAGGCGCAGCGCGATCTGGCTCGCGAGGCGGCCCAGCACCTTGTCGGTGGCGTCGACGACGAACCAGTCCCGCGCGACGTCCTGCGGCTTGGCGGAGAAGGTTTTCATCGAGAATCTGCGGGTCTGGGTCGAAGTGCAGCAAAGTCTTCAATGTATAATCTCGCTGACGGCATCTCGGTCAACGGCAGTGAACGGTCGCGGTACGTAGTCGGCCAGTACGGCACGGTCAGCGCGCGGCGAGCCTCGCGCGATCGGCCGCTGCGCGAGCGGACGCGCCGGCCAAAAAGAGCGCGGTCACTTGGGGACCGCGCTCGAAGGATTCCACCCTAGGAGGAGGAAGGGAGGAATCGTCCCGCTGCGGAGAGAGGAGGAACTCGCCGCGGGCGGGCGCTATGATGATGGCATAGAGCGTCCGACGCAAGCGTATGTTGCGCGCAGACTGCAGCAGATTGCGTCCAGTGATCAATACGTGCACAGTGCAGTAAGCGCACACTTGGCCAGATCGCGCCGTTCGAGTGAGAGCTGAATGCGACAATGACCGCTCGGACGGCGAGGATGCAAGGCATGAAGACGCAGGGTGAAATGGGTCGAGGGCGTGAGCTTCGTCGGCGAGATCGGGCAGCGGCCACGCCGATCGTCATCGACGGCGCGCCGGAGCACGGCGGCCGCAACCGCGGCATGCGGCCGATGGAGCTGGTGCTGCTGGGCGCGGCCGCCTGCACCGCGTTCGACGTCGTGCTGATCCTCAAGAAGGCGCGCCAGCCGATCGCCGATTGCGTCGTCGAGGCCGAGGCCGAGCGCGCGCGCGACCGAGCCCAAGGTGTTCACCAAGATCCACCTGCGCTATACGGTCGCCGGCCGCGGGCTCGATCCGCAGCAGGTCGAGCGCGCGGTCAAGCTGTCGAAGGACAAGTACTGCTCGGCGACGATGATGCTCGCGCAAGACCGCCGAGATCACCTACGAGATCGCGATCGTCGACGGCGACCGCGTCGCCGCCGCCGGCGTCGCTGCGACGCCAGCTGGGCTCGGCTGCGCGAGCGCTATCGCGTTCGCGCAGCAGCGCGGATCAGGCTCGACGTATCCCAGCGGCCGCCGCCTTGCGCCTGCACGCGCGCGTAGAACTGGTCGACGAGCGCGGTCACCGGCAGCGCGGCGCCGTTGGCGCGCGCTTCGGCGAGGCAGATGCGCGAGGTCCTTGCGCATCCAGTCGACGGCGAAGCCGAAGTCGAACTTGTCGGCGACCATCGTCTTGCCGCGGTTGTCCATCTGCCACGACTGCGCGGCGCCCTTGCCGATCACGTCGAGCACGCGCTCGACGTCGAGCCCGGCCTTCTCGGCGAAGTCGATGCCTTCGGCGAGCGCCTGGACCAGGCCCGGCGATGCAGATCTGGTTGACCATCTTCGTGAGCTGGCCGCTGCCGGGACCGCCCATCAGCGTCACCGCGCGGCGCGTAGTGCGCGAGCACGGGCTCGGCGCGCGCGAACGTCGTCGGCGTCGCCGCCGACCATGATCGTGAGCTTGCCGTTCTCGGCGCCGGCCTGGCCGCCCGAGACCGGCGCGTCGAGGAAGCCGACGCCCTGCGCCTGCGCCGCGGCGTGGATCTCGCGCGCGACCTCGCGCCGACGCCGTCGTGTGATCGACGAGGATCGCGCCCGCGCGCATCGCCGCGAGCGCGCCGTCGGCGCCGAGCGCGACCGCGCGCACGTCGTCGTCGTTGCCGACGCACATCATCACGATGTCGGCGTCCGCGCCGCGGCGGCAGCCGGCGTCGGGCGCTCGCTGCCGCCGTGCTCGCCGACCCACTGCGCGCGCCTTGTCCGGCGTGCGGTTGTAGACGGTGACGCGATGCCCGGCGCGCGCGAGATGCCCGGCCATCGGATAGCCCATGACGCCGAGACCGAGAAACGCGACGTTGGTCGTGCTTCATCAGGTTCGCTTCGTCGAGGTTGCAGATGCGGCGCGCGAGCGTCCGGCGCGCGCGCTCGCGCGTCCGCGCGCGAGCCGCGCGCGTGCCGCGATCGCGGCGCGCACCTGCGCGCGGCGCGGTGCCGCCCGGATGGTCGCGGCTCGCGACGGAGCCTTCGAGCGTCAGCACGGCGAAGACGTCGTCGCCGATCGCGCGCGCGAACGCCTGCAGCTCGGCGAGCGGCAGCTCGGCGAGGTCGCACGCCTGCGCTCTCGGCGTGGCGCACGGCGCGCGCGACCGCTTCGTGCGCGTCGCGGAACGGCACGCCCTTGCGCACCAGGTAGTCGGCGAGGTCGGTCGCCGTCGCGAAGCCCTCGCGCGCCGCCGCGCGCATCCGCGCGCGCGTCGACGTCGATGCCGGTCGCGACGAGGTCGCGTCATGATCGCGAGCGTGTCGGCGAGCGTGTCGACCGTGTCGAACAGCGGCTCCTTGTCTTCCTGGTTGTCCTTGTTGTACGCGAGCGGCTGGCCCTTCATCAGCATCAGCAGCGCGACCAGGTGGCCGATCGACGCGGCCGGTCTTGCCGCGCACGAGCTCGGGCACGTCCGGGATTCTTCTTCTGCGGCATGATCGAGCGAGCCGGTGCAGAAGCGGTCGGCGAGCGCGACGAAGCCGAAGCGCGGGTTCGATCCACAGGACGAGCTCCTCGGCGAAGCGCGACAGGTGCATCATCGACGAGCGCGGCGGCGGCGGCGAATTCGATCGCGAAATCGCGATCGGACACGGCGTCGAGCGAGTTGTCGCACAGCGCCGTCGAAGCCGAGCTCGCGCGCGACCGCTGCGCGGTCGATCGGGAAGCGTCGTGCCGGCGAGCGCCGCGCTGCCGAGCGGCAGCCGGTTGACGCGCCGGCGGCAGTCGGCGAAGCGCTCGGCGTCGCGCGCGAGCATCGCGTCGTAGGCGAGCAGATGGTGGCCGAACGTGACCGGCTGCGCGACCTGCAGGTGCGTGAAGCCGGGCATGATCGTGTCGGCGTGCCGCTCGGCGAGATCGATGAAGCGCGCGGCGCAGCGCGGCGAGCTGCGCGACGAGCGCGTCGATCGCGCCGCGCAGCCAGAGCCGGATGTCGGTGGCGACCTGGTCGTTGCGCGAGCGCGCCGGTGTGCAGGCGCTTGCCGGCGTCGCCGACGAGCGCGGTCAGCCGCTTCTCGATGTTGAGGTGGACGTCCTCGAGGTCGCGCGACCACGCGAATTCGCCGCGCGCGATCTCGCCGCGGATCGTCTGCCATGCCCGCGCTCGATCGCGGCGAGGTCGTCGCTGCGCGAGGACGCCCGACGGCGGCGAGCATGCGCGCGTGCGCGAGCGAGCCGGCGATGTCGGCGTCGGCCAGGCGGCGGTCGAAGTCGACCGACGCCGTGTAGCGCTTGACGCGCTCGGACACCGGCTCGCCGAAGCGTCCCGACCAGCCGCCGGCGGCAGCGGGCGACGGCTCGGCGGCGGCCATGCGGCGGTCGGTCCTGGCGGCGGCGGACGGTTGCAGTGCGACGGCGCGCGCTTGCCGACGCGGCGCCGGAAGCGACCTTCGCTGCGCTTGCCTGCGCTCGCCGACGGCGCTGCCGACAATAGCCGGTGATCGCGCCGCGCGGCATCGACCGGCGCTGCGCCCGGCACGATGCTTGCATGCCGCCATCCGATATGCGGTCGATTATAAGGCAAAACGCCGATCTGCCTCGCGCTGCCGGACTTCCGCAACCTCGGCACGATCCTGCGCATCCTGCTCGCCGTGAACGCGCTGCGGCGCTCGTCGCGGCGCTCGTGCGCGAGCCGCGCTCGGACGCTGTGGTCGGCGCAGTGGCTGCGACATGACGGCCGTCGTCGAGCCGCACCTGATCGCTCGAGCTCGCGCGTCCTGTACGCGCTCGCGCCGTGGCTCGCGCGCCATGCCGTACGCGACCGGCGCGTCGCTGGTCGCGCGCGCTCACCGTCGCCGTCGGCGTCGCGCGTCGACGCGCTGCTCGCGCGCGACGCTGCTCGCAGCCGCCGGACGTCGCTGCTGCGCCACCTCGCTGTTCGCGCTGCTCGTCGACGGCGCGCTGCTCGTCTATTTCAGTCTGCGCGCCAAGGCGCTGTCGCCGGCGATCGCCGAAGCGCGGCTGCAGGCGCTGCAGGCGCGCATCCGCCCGCATTTCCTGTTCAACAGCATCAACGCGGTGCTGTCGCTCGTGCGCACCGATCCGCAAGCGGGCCGAAGACGGCGCTGCACGACATGGCCGACCTGTTCCGCGTGCTGATGCGCGACAACCGCGAGCTCGCGCCGCTCGCCGACGAGGTCGAGCTGTGCCGGCAGTACCTCGAGCTCGAGAAGCTGCGCCTGGGCGATCGGCTGCAGGTCGAATGGCACGTGAACAGCATGCCCGGCGACGCGCTGGTGCCGCCGCTCGTGCTGCAGCCGCTGCTCGAGAACGCCGTCTATCACGGCATCGAGCCGTCGAGCGACGCCCGGCGTCGGTGTCGATCAACATCTTCCTGTCAGCGCGGCGAGGTGCACGCGATCCTGCGCAATCCGTACCGGCCGAACGGCGGCCGCCACCACGCGGGCAACAAGATGGCGCTCGGCAACGTGCGCGAGCGGCTGGCGCTGCACTTCGACGCCGAGGCGAGCCTCGAATCGCGCGTCGTCGAGCGACGCGTACGAAGTGCATATCCGGATGCCCTACCGCACCGAAGCCGCCGGAGCCGGCGCCGATCGCGACCGCGGCGCCGCGACGCGTCGCGCAACGCGCCGCGGCAGCGGCACGCCGCGCGCAAGCGGCGACGCGCCGCGGCTTCGGCGCGCAACCGGGAGGCTGCGCATGGCTGAGCCGCCGCTTCGCGTACTGATCGTCGACGACGAAGCGCCGGCGCGGCGCCGGCTGCGCGAGCTGCTCGACGATTGCGCGGCCGCGCTGCCGCTCGTCGATCGTCGGCGAAGCGGCGAACGGCCGCGAGGCGCTCGACCTGCTGCACGCGGCGCGCCGCCGACCTCGTGCTGACCGACATCCACATGCCGGACATGGACGGCATCGAGCTCGCGCGCCACCTGCTCAAGCTGCCGCATCCGCCGGTCGTGATCTTCACCACCGCGTTCCACGAGCACGCGCTGCAGGCGTTCGAGGTCAACGCCGTCGACTACCTGATGAAGCCGGTGCGCGTGCAGCGCCTGCTCGCCGCGCTGCAGAAGGTGCCGCGGCTGAAGCCGCTGTCCGCGCGACAAGCTCGACGCAGCTGCCGGCGACGGCGCGCCGCTTCCTGTCGGTGACCGAGCGCTCGCGCGTCGTGCTGGTGCCGATCGACGAGATCGTCTACCTCAAGGCCGAGCTCAAGTACATCACGATCCGCACCGCGCAGCGCGAGTACCTGCTCGAGGAATCGCTGACCAAGCTCGAGGAGGAGTTCGGCGCGCGCTTCGTGCGCGTGCACCGCAACTGCCTCGTCGCGCGCGACTGCATCCGCGGCTTCGAGCGCCGCGTCGGCGACGACGGCGACGCGCACTGGGAAGTGCTGCTGAACGGCGTCACCGAGACGCTGCCGGTGTCGCGCCGCCAGCAGTCGATCGTCCGCGAGATCGGCCGCGAGAATCAGCGCGTGCGCGCCGAAGCCGTCGACGACGTGCGCAGGTATGCGCGCGGCGCTGCGCCGCGGTAGACTTCGCGCGCCGCTTCGCACTCTCGCCGCTCCTCATGCCACGGTCCATGCGCACGCTCGATCTGCGGCTCGCTCGCCTACGACACCATCATGGTGTTTCCCGACCGCTTCGCGCGGCACATCCTGCCCGGACGCAGACGCACGTGCTGTCGGTGTCGTTCCAGATCGGCGAGATGCGCCGCGAATGGGGCGGCTGCGCCGGCAACATCGCGTACAACCTGCAAGGCGCTCGGCGGCGAGCCGGTCGTGATGGCGACGCTCGGCGACGACGGCGTCGCCTATCGCGAGCGGCTCGCCGCGCTCGGCATCGCTGCGACGGCGTGCGCACGGTCGCCGGCACGTTCACCGCGCAGGCGTTCATCATCACCGACCTCGACGACAACCAGATCACCGCGTTCCATCCGGGCGCGATGAATCGCATCGCACGAGAACCGCGTCGGCGACGTCGCGGACATCGCGCTCGGCATCGTCGCGCCCGACGGCCGCGACGGCATGCGCGCGCACGTCGAGCAGTTCGCCGCCGCGCGGCATTCCGTTCGTGTTCGATCCGGGCCAGGGGCTGCCGCTGTTCTCCGGCGCCGAGCTGCTCGAGATGATCGACGCGGCGACGCTTCGTCGCGGTCAACGACTACGAAGGCGCGGCTGCTCGCCGAGCGCACCGGGCTGTCGCTCGACGGCGATCGCGCGCGCGCGTCGACGCGCTGATCGTCACGCTGGGCGGCGAGGGCTCGCGCATCCACGCCGACGGCGCGCACGATCGCGATTCCGGCGGTGAAGCCGACCGCGCTCGTCGATCCGACCGGCTGCGGCGACGCCTATCGCGCGGGCCTGCTCTACGGCATCGCGCACGGCTGGGACTGGGAGACGCACCGGGCGGCTCGCGTCGATGCTGGGCGCGCTCAAGATCGCCAGCCGCGGCGGCGCAGAACCACGCGGTCGACCGCGACACGATCGGCGCAGCGCTACCACGCGAGCGTTCGGCGCCTACCTCGTGGTGACGGCGCGTCGGTGACGGCGCGCTGCGCCGTCGTCCGACGCCGCTGCGGCGCGCCTCATGCGCTTCGCGCGCGTCGGCGCTGCATCTCGTGCGGCGGCTCGCGACGACGCGTCGTTCGTGTTTCCGTGGATCGAGCCGCGGCGCGCAGCAGGCGCTGATCCGGCGCTGGTCGCGCGCGGCTGCTGCAGATGCTGAGCGTCGAGGCGCGCGTGCACGGCGGCACGACCGGCGGGCTGCGCGGCAACGTGCTGATCGTCGCCAACCACATCTCGTGGCTCGACATCTTCGTGCTGAACGCGCTGCAGCCGGCGCGCTTCGTCGCCAAGGCCGAGCTCGCGCGCTGGCCGGTCGTCGGCCGGCTGATCCGCGAGCGTCGGCACGCTGTTCATCGAGCGCGAGCGGCGGCGCGATACGCACGCGCGTCAATCGCAGACGGCGCGACGGCGCTCGCGCGCGGCGACGTCGTCGCGGTCTTTCCCGAAGGCACGACGACCGACGGCACGAGCTGCTGCCGTTCCACAGCTCGCTGCTGCAGCCGATCGTCGATGCGCAGCGGTCACGTGCAGCCGATCGCGATCCGCTATCGCGACGCCCGACGGCGACGCACGGCGACGCGCCGGCGTACGTCGGCGACACGACGTTCGTCGGATCGTTCTGGCGCGTGACGGGCGAGCGCGCGCTCGTCGTCGGAGCTGCATCGTCGCTGCCGCCGCTGCCGCGCGCGCGACGCGCACCGGCGCGAGCTGTCGCGCGCGGCCGAGAGCGGCTATCCGAACGGCTTTGGCGTGCACCGGCGCGCGCGACGGCACCTGATACACGCGGCGATCGTCGAGCCTGATCGCGGTCAGCGTGCCGCCCCACAGGCAGCCCGAGTCGAGCATCAGCACGTTCGGCGCGAGCATCGAGCTCGAGCGTCGACCAGTGGCCGCAGACGATCGTCGTGCGCGCCGATCGCGCGTTCTCGTGCGCGAACCACGGCCGAAAGCCGTCGGGCGCGTGCTCGCGGCCCGCGCTTTTCGTCGAACTCCATCGTGCCGTCGGCGGTGCAGAAGCGCAGCCGCGTGCAGGCGTTGACGACGACGCGCAGCCGGTCGAAGCCTGCGAGGTCGTCGCGCCACGCGCGCGGCTCGTCGCCGTAGAGCGCGCGCAGGAACGCGTCGGCGCGCTCGCTCGCGAGCATCGCCTCGACTTCGCGCGACAGCACGAGCGCGGTCGCCGGCGTCCACGGCGGCAGCAGGCCCGCGTGCACGAGCAGCCGGTCGCCCTCGACGACGACCAGCGGCCGGCGCTGCAGCCAGTGCGAGCAGCTCGTCGCGGTCGGGCGCCTCGAGGATCGGCGCGAGCGTGTCGCCGCCGATGCGGCTTCGCGTGGCCCGCGGCGACGGTCAGCAGATGGAAGTCGTGGTTGCCGAGGACGGTGACCGCGGCGTCGCCCAGCGCCTTCACCTCGCGCAGCACGGCGAGCGAATCCGGGCCGCGATTGACGAGATCGCCGACGAGCCACAGCCGGTCGCTCGCGCGGCGAGAAGCCGATGAGCTCGAGCAGCTGGCAGAACTCGGCGTGGCAGCCCTGGATGTCGCCGATCGCGTAGTGGCTCATTGGGTCGGACGGGATGCGCGCTGCGCGTCAGAATCGGCGCGCGCGTCATGCTAGCAATCCGCGCCGATTCTAGCATCCGCGCGCTCGCGATCATCTGCCTCCGATGTCGTTCCCGCTCAATCCCGCGCAGCGCGAGGCGGTGCGCTATCTCGACGGTCCGCTGCTCGTGCTGGCGGGCGCCGGCAGCGGCAAGACGCGCGTCATCACCGCGAAGATCGCGCACCTGATCGAGCGCGGCATCGACCCGACGCGGATCGTCGCGATCACGTTCACCAACAAGGCGCGCGCGCGAGATGCGCGAGCGCGCGCGGGCAGCTGCTCGGCGCAGGGACGGCGAAGCGCGGCCGCGCGACGTCGCGATCTCGACGTTTCACGCGCTCGGGCTGCGCGATCATCCGCGGCGACGCGCAGCGCGCTGGGCCTCAAGCCCGGCTTCTCGATCCTCGATCCCGGCGACATCGAGCCGATCGTCGCCGAGCTCGATCGCGACCGACCGATCGCGCCCGCGCGCGCGCGGCGCAGTGGCGGATCAGCGCGTGGAAGAACGCGCTCGTCGTCGCCGGCCGCGGCGCTGCAAGGCGGCGCAGAACGACGACGAAGCGCGGCGGCGCGCGCGCCTACGCGCGCTACGACGACACGCTGCGCGCGTATCAGGCGGTCGACTTCGACGACCTGATCGCGCTGCCGATCGCGCTGCTTCGAGCGCGACGCGAGCCGCGCGCGCGAAATGGCGCGAGCGCTGCGCGCACGTGCTCGTCGACGAGTACCAGGACACCAATCCGGCGCAGTACCGGCTGCTGCGAGCTGCTCGTCGGCGAGCGCGGCGCGTTCACGCGTCGTCGGCGACGACGACCAGGCGATCTACGGCTGGCGCGGCGCGTCGCTCGACAACCTCGCGCGAGCTGCCGCGCGACTATCCGGCGCTCAAGGTCGATCAAGCTCGAGCAGAACTACCGGTCGACGGTGCGCATCCTGCGCTCGGCGAACGCGCTGATCGCGAACAACCCGAAGCTCTTCGACAAGAAGCCTGTGGAGCGAGCACGGCCACGGCGACGCGATCCGCGTCACGCCGGCGGCCGACGACGAGAGCCGAGGCCGAGGGCGTCGTGCGCGCGGCTGCTCGCGCACCGGTTCGAGCATCGCGGCGCAGCTATCGCGACTACGCGATCCTCTACCGCGGCAACCACCAGGCGAAGCGCGTTCGAGCAGCAGCTGCGCGCGCAGAGCGTTCCCTACGAGGTCTCCGGCGGACAGTCGTATTTCGAGCGCGCCGAGATCAAGGACCTCGTCGCCTACCTGCGCCTCATCGCGAACGACGACGACGATCCGGCGTTCATCCGCGCGGTCACGACGCCGAAGCGCGGCATCGGCGCGACGACGCTCGAGCGGCTCGGCGACGATCGGCGGCGCGCGCGCGACGAGCCTCTTCGCCGCGGTCTTCGCCGACGATGCGGCGGCGCGATCCCGGCGCGCCAGCGCGAGGCGCTCGACGCGTTCTGCGCGCTGATCAACGATCTGCGCTACCGCGCGCGAGCGCGAGCCGGCGGCGCGGCTGCTCGACGAGCTGGTCGCGGCGATCGGCTACGAGGATTGCCTCGTCGTCGACGCTGCGACAAGCGCGAGCGCGAGGCGCGCTGGCAGAGCGTGCGCGACTTCATCGACTGGCTCGTCGCGCGAAGGGCGAGGCCGACGGCAAGAACCTGCTCGAGCTCACGCAGACGATCGCGCTCATCACGATGCTCGAGGGCAGGACGGACGACGACGCCGGACGCCGTCCGCCTGTCGACGCTGCACGCGGCGAAGGGCCTCGAGTTCCCGCACGTCTTCCTGGTCGGGCTCGAGGAGGGGCTCCTGCCGCATCGCGAGTCGATCGCGAACGGCAACGTCGGACGAGGAGCTGGCGGCTGCTTCTACGTCGGGCTCACGCGCGCGCCGAGCGAGCTTGCACCTGTCGCTATCTGCCGCAAGCGCCGGCGGGCAGGCGTTCGATCGAGTGTCATGCCGTCACGCTTTCGCGGAGCTCGCCCGCGAAGACCTGCGCTGGTCGCGGGCACGCCGCTCCGCCGGACGAAGCCGCGCAGCGAGAAGGTGGCCGGCAGCGCGCGGCTCGCGCACCTCAAGGCGTTGCTCGCCGCGAAGTGACGATTGACGAGGGGCCCGT
>ERZ1370068.5656-contig-4674_pt1 | contig 11844 bp, 16 predicted proteins | sample MGYA00561227_ERZ1370068 | MGnify/ENA primary metagenome ERZ1370068 (study PRJEB38410, sample SAMEA6850437) | metagenome | study: Metagenomic assessment of the ecological functions of the soil: analysis of the soil microbiota associated with the...
TTCATCATCCAGCTCGGGGTCAGGTCGTTCGTCTGCTTCCACAATCAGGCGCTCGCTGAGCAATCTTTTGATGGCTCCGTACAGAGTCCCCGGACCCAGCTTTATTTGACCACTGGTATGTTCAGCGACTTCCTGCATGATTCCGTAGCCGTGCAAATCGCCGTCAGAAAGCGCCAGCAGGATATGAAAGACCGATGGTCGCAGCGGCAACAGCGCTTCGGGTTCGATTTGTTTCTTTACCATCTTTGGCTGAGTCCCTCTATCACGGCGCTCGATATATCGGCAGACGATATAGTACGCGGTCGACTGAATTTTTGTCAAGACCCGTTTCTTGCGGACCTGTATCTTGAGGTAAGCTTTTTGGTTTTAGGCCAGAGACTAATCGACCAGGAGCAATTGCGTATTCAAGTTGAAGCCAGCAGGGACGATCTATCGTCGAGGCGTAATCGTCTTTTTCGCTACGGTCCGGTGGTCGTGTGGGCGGTCTTGATCTTTATTGGATCGGGCAATCTCTTGTCAGGTTCGCATACGTCATTTCTAGTAAGGTCGCTACATTGGTTGTTTCCCAGCCTCAGCTGGGAGACGCTCGGCCTAATTCATCTGCTCATCCGCAAGGCTGGTCATGTCAGCGAATATGCCGTTCTGGCGATGCTGGCCGCGCGGGCATGCAGAACGTCATCGCGAGCGTTCCTGCGGGCGCGCTGGTTCTGGGTATCACTGGTTTTCGTGGCCGCTTACGCGCTGAGCGATGAATTTCATCAGAGTTTCGTTCCCTCGCGCGGAGCTTCGCTTCACGACAGCATGATTGATACGGCAGGCGGGTTGATGGGGTTGACGCTGTTCTGGTGGTGGCAGCGGCGCACGAAGAAAAACAAGGCTTCCCGGTCGAGGGTTTCTAAAGCTGCCGCCGCAGCTTGATCTTTTTACCGCTTGCTCGAACCACGCCGGCGCTCTCGGTTTGGCCGATGAACCTCGTTTTTGCTGGCCACCTGCGAGGTTGGGTGTCGTGAGCGCGACAGCCGCGCAAAGCCATTGCCGACAAGACCTCCGGGGTTAGTTTCTTTCCAGGATGCATCGGGCCGGGGTGCTACAGTTCCTTGAACATTGGTTTGCTGTTACGCGTATAATGACGTTGCTTAGGAACGGTTTGTAGGACGAAGGAGATCGAAACACAATGGGAATTCTCGACCGGCTCAGCCCGAGTGCACAGTTCATCGAAGTCATCGAATGGCTCGACGACAGCGGCGATACGATGATGTATCGCTTTCCGGTGCGCGATCAGGAGATTAAGAACGGCGCGCAACTAATTGTGCGGGAATCGCAGGCCGCGGTGTTCGTGCACGAGGGCAGATCGCCGACGTGTTCGGCCCAGGCCGATTCACTGTAGAGGGCGGCAACACTCCGATCCTTTCCAAAATAGGCGCCTGGAAGCATGGCTTCAACTCGCCGATTAAGTCAGAGGTCTATTTCGTCAGCACGAAGCAATTCACCGATCTGAAGTGGGGCACGTCCAATCCCGTCATGATGCGCGATGCTGATTTCGGGATGGTGCGGCTGCGGGCGTTTGGTATCTATTCGATGCGCGTGGCCGATCCGCGCGAATTGATCAAACAGATCGCCGGCACCAATGCCCACTTCGTAACTGAAGATATTGAAGGCCAGCTGCGCCGCACTTTGGTAAGCGGGTTTTCGGACGCGCTGGGCGAGTCGAAGATTGCCGCCCTGGACCTGGCTTCAAACTATGACGAGCTGAGTAAGTTTGCAAAACAGAAGTTGCAGGATGAGTTCAAGACGCTCGGTCTCGAATTGACCAAATTCGTCGTGGAGAACATTTCGCTCCCCGAAGAAGTCGAAGCCGCCATGGACAAGCGCACTTCCATGGGCGTGCTGGGTGATATGGGTAAATACACGCAATTCGAAGCGGCCCAGGCAATGCGCGACGCCGCCCAGAATCCGAGTGGCGGCGCCGGATTGGGAGCTGGACTCGGTGCGGGTTTCGCGGTAGGCAACGTGATGGCCGGCGCTATGAGCGATGCGATGAGGCAAAAGGCCCGGCCTCTGACCCGGTCACCGCGCCATCTTCCCAGAAGTGCATTAATTGCGGCGCGGCCCTGCAAGCGGGGGCAAAGTTCTGCAGCGAGTGTGGTACTTCGCAGATTCCCGCGAAATGCTCGAACTGCCAAAACGAACTGAAACCCGGCGCGAAGTTCTGCGACGAGTGTGGGACAAAGGTCGGATAAATCCGAAGGCTCTGAGTCTCAACTTTAGAAAGGCCGGGTGCAATTGCATTCGGCCTTTTTCCTTAGATGGTGTTGATTCTTACGCGGTGCGACTGCCTTTAAGAGTTCATTAACAGACGTGTCGTTGTACCTTAGGCCACGCGGCGGAAAATCAGAGGCCAGCGGCCGCTCATCTTTTCCTGGAACCCGTTTCACTTCTGCCGAGAGATTCAAATGAAGCACGCCTGAGGCGTGCGTCCCGCTCGGTGATCCTTTCAAATTGACTTCACCGCGCTGATGATTTTTCGCTATACTTCGATTGCCCGCTCGCTGGCCCCAACCTCGCAAATTCTCAGCACCAGAGGTTTTCCGTGGAAACGACAATTTAATTTTACTCGGCGCCGCTCGCGCCTGCCTTTGAGGTTACCCATTCAAGTCGCTTGTCGAGAGACAGCCGAATACCATTGGACCGAATCGTCACGCCTTATAGACGTGAATCACTTCGGCGCGGGTTTTACCGTGAACCGTCCGATTGACGTCGGCCGGCTGGTACAGCTGGAAGTCCCTTTGCCGTACCAGTTGCGCTGCTTTGACTATTCCGAGCCGATGTACACAGTCTGGGGACTGGTCCGCCACGCTGCCGCGATTGCAAAGGTCCACCCAGACGAGCCCGCGCAATTTCGGGTTGGGGTAGGATTTATTGGAAAGCATCCGCCGTTAAGCTATGAACAAGATCCCACGATTAGATATGAACCGCTGCTGGTCAATATCGGATCGACTTCATTGTGGAGACTGGTGCGACGCCAGTTCGAGAAGCAACGAAGAGAACCGCGATTAGTGATCCCGCTCGAAATTCTGGTGGAAACGCTGGATGGCAATGGACAGCCTGGTGAGCGCGAATTCACCGTAACGGAAACGATTAGCAGTCTGGGAACCTGTATTCCGACCAGTCTTGATGTCGAGGTGGGACGCGTGGTCAAGCTAAGCAGCACGACTGACGGAGTCTCGATATTCGCCGCGATCCGTTCGCGTGAGGTTGCCGCGGACGGCATTCCGCGTGTTGGGCTCGAGTTCCTCGGCAATCGTTGGCCTTTAAACCGGGAGGTCCAGCCGGTTTTGAAAGCCCATCCCCAAAACTTCAGCGCAGGATGAAACCTTCACGGAACGGATCGTTCGGATCAAAATAGAATTCGTTCCGGCCGGTGATTGACGCAGTGCCGCTGACTTCAGGAATCACCGCGTCGTAAGGGCCAAACTTTGTCACTGCGACGGCTCGGACGGTCATGAGGCTGCCGAGAATACTTTCGATCGTAATTTTCTCGTTGAGCTGTAACTCACCTTTCGCATAGTGAATCGCGGCGCGCGCGCTGACTCCGGTGCCGGTGGGCGAGCGATCAACCTCGCCGTCAGCAAAAACGCACACGTTACGGCTATGGTGGCCGGCTTCCAGCGCCGGTCCGGTGAAAATCGTACCGTAGAGAAAACTCAGGTCGCTCTCAAACGGATGTGCGATCGAAAAACTTTGTGCGACTGACTCCTTGATCCGCCGCCCGTAATCGATCAGCCTTGAATAATCCTCCGCCGTGAGAGAAAGGCCCAACGGATCGGCCTGGACGAATGCGTAGAAAGCTCCGCCGTAGGCAACATCGAACCGAACGGTCCCAATTCCAGAGACTTTGATCTGTTGGTCTTGCAGGTACAGAAATGACGGAACGTTCCGGAACGATGATTCGCGAACTGTTCCATTCTCGATTATTGCGCGAGCCTGGACTTGTCCGGCGGGCACATTGAAAGTGAGTTCAGCTTCCCGGCCCTCCTTGCGCACCAGGCCGGTTTCAATTACCAGTTTGGTCAACGCGAGAATCGCGTGGCCGCACATCGTGCTGTAGCCTTCGTTATGCAGGAAAAAGACATCGAGGTCGGCATCAACCGACGGTGTGATGATCGCGCCATACATATCTGCATGGCCGCGAGGCTCCCACAAAGTTCCCGTGCGAATGTAGTCGTAGTGCTCGCGAAAGTAGCGGCGCTTTTCCAGTACGGTCTCGCCTTTAATCGGCGGCAATCCTGAGGTGTAGACACGCAGAGGCTCACCGCCGGTGTGCATGTCGATGGTCGTGATCTTCTCCCAGTGAGCGGGCGGCTGCCAAACAGGATTTTGCAAGGTTCGAGTCATCTGGGCACAGGCTTTTACTTCACCTTCACTCGCTGAATCCAGGCCAGAGCGGGATCGCGGCCGGCAAAATAATCACGCGCAGTCATCTTCATCAAAATATCCGGCCCGGGATTCGCGATGCTCAGGTCGGTATCCTTTACCAAATATTGATCAAACTCGGGCCGCACAAGGGGCGAGTAGCTGTGCAGTCGATCAGCAAAGTGCAGCGACAGTTTTGAATTAGGAGTCAGCAGGTTGCCGCCTTCCGACCAGATTTCCAAAATATCGCCGATGGCTTCGCCGACCACCGATGGCGTCTGCGAACTGGCGCAATTGCATGGCGTGGTAAATCCCGGCGGAAAACGTGGCTCGGCCGGTAATCACGTAGACTTTGATTTTATGTTCTTTCGCGAAGGCGCCCAGTTGGTTGATGAAGGGCCGGCCAATGCTCAAGTCGCCCCGGTATTGAATCTGACGTCAAACACAATTTTGTTGACGGCCATGGTCTGGATTTCAGCAACGGTGCGCCGGCCAAACTCAGCCAGGGACTCGCCGCCGGGCGCATTTCCCGACCGGTTAAACTGCAGATAAAGAAGCCGGCTGGCGGGCAAAAAGCGTGACCAGTACGAGCGCTCGGTATTCTGGACGTACAAAGGAAGGCGTTCCGCCGGCAGAGTCAACGCGCTGACCCACTCGCCGTCGTTCCGCAGTCGCGTCGGGCACAAGTCCCACCAACTCTCCGTCGGCTGATCGGATCTGAGCAGCGGCAACGGGTCGAGCTGGCGGTGGCCTTTGCGTTCCTGGCGATCGATGAACGTGATCTCCGTCTTGCCGCTTTCCGGAACCAAGCTCAAACCCATAAGCACGTCGGGGCTGGTCATGGTGTAGGCGCTGATATAAGTTCGCCAGGCATCATTTCCTGCGTACAGCGGTGCGACCTCGCGCTTGATCTGCTGAACACTGTGTCCGCCGATCTGAAGAATCCGGGCGCCGAGTAAAGCCGACAATTCGGGCGTCGCTCTGACCACATAGAGTCCTTCTGGAAACCACCAGACGCGGATCGGATAGCGCCGCAGTTCGGTGCGATTACGCAAAAGATAGAGGCGGGTGTGGGCATTATTTGCCAGGGCCACTGCTTTAGCCAGCTCAACGATGATCTGTTCGTCCGACTTACTTTCGACCGTTTGCTGAAGTTTGCCGATTGCGGCGCGAAACTGCGCTCGCGCTTCAGGACTAAAGCTGCGGTCACGCGCCAGGAAAGTATCGACGGCGAGTTGGAGATCTTCGCGCCACTGAGCAGGAGTCAGTTTGGGCCTTCCGGAGGCTGCAGTCGGGCCTTGTTGAGTTTGTGCGTTAATGGAGCAGCACAAACACAGAAGAATGATTATTACGATGCCGGGTTGTCCATTTACGTTCCGCTGCAAAGTCATGATAGTTGTCCCAATTCCGCAGGAAGGCTGACATTAGAACACCGCCAACCATTGATTCGTGGAAGAAACTTCTAAAGACTGCGGCTTCCTATGGTTTTGAGGTTTTCCGCCTGCAAATCCACAAGACTGAAAGGTGTTGCCGGATAAAGATGCTTGCCCAGAGGTTTCGTCAGGTTCCCACGGACCCAGGAATTTGGCGGCTGGGAGCTTACTCTTGCGTCCGATTTTTCCCAAGCGTATTCTCAGTACGCAAATGGGCCAGCCGATCTGTACACAGTGTGGCGCGGAATTAATTCCCGGTACCAGCTATTGCCGCCAGTGTGGTCAGCCCACCGACGAATCGGCTTCAGGTTCCGAACAGGCCACGGCCATCTTCGCGGAGAGTCGAAAGACGCAGCCACGACCAAGCGCCTGGACCCGCGTCCAACCACTCCCGGTTACGACGTCGGCTCTGATTCGTTAACGGCCACTGCCACTTCGCCGGCTAAGTCTAAATACCCTCGTGGACCAGACTCGTCACCGCATGGCCATTTTGTTTTGCTACTGGTGGTCGTTTCGGTTGGCGTCATCTGGTCGCTCAGGGCGGGAAGCCGAACCGCCGATGCCATTCAGATCAACAGGTCGCTGATCTATCCCGGATCCCGAACCATCGTGGACATGTCGGACAGCGGCGGCGCCGTTCTGCAACTGGAAACACCTGACGCGCTGGACAAGGTGCGCGCGTGGTACGAAGCAAACCTCAAGCCGACCAAGACCCTCCGCGTAACATCCACCTCTGTTATCCAGAAGAACGCGAATGTTACGGTCACGCTGGTCTCTGAAGACAAACTCACCTCCATTGTGATCAAGCAAGTTCATTAGGAGTTGATGATCCCGCAAAATTGAATCAGATTCGATACCAGAACATCCGCATCCTTCATTGAGAAGACGAGCGGTGGTTTGATCTTGATGACGTTATGAAACGGTCCGTCCGTACTCAATAAGATGCCGCGCTCTTTCATCCGCTCGACGATTTGGGTCGCTTCGCGGCCGGCGGGCTCAAGCGTATCGCGATCCCGAACGAGTTCAATCCCCAGAAACAGACCAAGACCGCGCACGTCGCCAACCAAACGGTGTCGGTCCTGTAACAAGTGCAGTTCGCGCTTCAAGTATTCGCCAACTTCCAGCGCATTCTGTTGCAGCTCTTCATCGCGAATCACGTCGAGGACTGCCAGGCCAGTGGCGCAGGAAACCGGATTGCCGCCGAAGGTGTTGAAGTATTCCATGCCATTGGCGAACGACGCCGCAATTTCCGGAGTCGTGATGACCGCGCCGAGCGGATGACCGTTGCCGATCGGTTTGCCCAGCGTCACGATGTCAGGCACGACGTCCTGTGTTTCGAACATCCAGAAGTGCGTGCCGGCGCGGCCAAAGCCCGTCTGCACTTCATCAGCCACGCAGACGCCGCCGGCCGCTCGGACGGCCGCATAGGCTTCGCGCAGATATCCGGGCGGCAGAATGATCTGGCCGCCACAACTCACGGCAGATTCGCCAAAGAAGGCCGCGACGCCGCCGCTGTTTTCAGCGAGCTTGCGCCGCGCGAGATACATCCCGGGCGTATTGCGTTCCGGCATCGTCGCCGCGATATTCGCCGCGATAGACATCGGGCAGCGGAACCTTATGGACCCATGCGGGACAACCATGACCGCCCGGGCCATCAAACTTGTAAGGACTGAGATCAATCATCGCGCGTGGTGTTGCCGTGATAAGCACAATCAACCACGATTGTCTCAGTCCGGTTCGTGTGTGCTCGCGCCAGACGCAGCGCCAGTTCGTTCGCTTCGCTGCCGCTATTGACCAGGTACACAACGCGCAAAGGATCAGGCAGCATCGCGGATCAGCCGCTCGCTATACTCGATCAGATGTTCATGCAGATAGCGAGTGTTCGTGTTAAGGATCGCCATCTGTTCGGTGCCGGCTCGCACGACGCGCGGGTGACTGTGGCCGACATGGGCAACGTTGTTGACGCAATCCAGATAACGTCGGCCGCCGGCGTCGAAAAGATTCTGTCGCGAGCCGGAGACTATGTGCAGCGGAGATTCATACGACACGCTGAGTGAAGGGCCCAGATGTTTCTGGCGGGCCGTCAGTAACTCTGCCGGCGTGCGACGCGGTCGTAGAGTCTGCCTGCTCTTTGACCACGGGCATTCCGCACGCATAGCGAAAGACTCGCGTCGGCCAATCGAACGGAATGCTGTTGCAGCCTTTCCAAGAGCGACCACGCCGGCGCGTTTGAAATGTTCAGGTATTCGTTATCAGGAACGTCGCGCGTCTGCCGCGCCGCGATGCAGACGCTGAAACAAAGGCGGGTGACGGCTAACGTGTAAAGAGACATCGACCTCAGCTTCGGTGAGCGGGTAAGTCTCATGATACGCGGTGACTACCTGGGCTGCCGCGCCGATCGGATCCGTTGGGTACGCGGGCGTCCCGCCCGCTGAGCGAGACGCTCGCGACCCGTCCGGTTTATCGAGCATCACGTACGCGAGCGCCGACTGCCAGGTTGCAGACGGTCGCACTGTGAACCACGTCGCCATAATCGAGGATTGCCGAAACGCGATGTTCGGAAGGCGTCGAGCCGCGGACGAGAATGTTGTAGTCGTTCGCGTCGTTGTGGATGATGCTGAAGCGCAGAGTGTCCCAGTCGACCTTTTCCCATTCCGCAAAGAAACGTTCGACCAGACGGCCGGCGATCATCCGGTAGTAATCCGACCAGGTCGCGAGCCGCGGCGTTGCGCAGATCCCAAAGGAAAGAGCGATGCGCCGCCTGATGTGAGAAACCGTCGAGTGCGGCATCCATCTGCGCCAGCGCGCGACCCAGTGAAGCCAGCAGTTTGCGTCCGGGCTGCTTGATCTCTGCGAAGCAAACGCCGTCAAGCCAGGTCAGCAGACGGACAAAATGCTGAGAATCAGCCGTGGTAATTGAGGCGATGTCATCTCCATTTCTGGCCGGCACTATCCGCGGGAACTCTAAATCGAGCTTCCGCGCCGCCAGAAATCTGATCAGGTGATTCTGAAAGTTGAGAAAATCGAAATTCTCTTCGGCGTTGGCAATCTTGAGGACGAACTGCTCACCTGAGACCGTGCGCAGCAGAAAGTTCTGGTCGCGTTCGCTCGGGAGCGCTGAGGCTGAAACGCGCAGGCCATAAAGCTCTGCGGCAAACTCGACCGCATCATCCAGCAGTGATGCGCGGCGCTTTTGCACGGCGGTGGTCATTACGCCGCACATGATAAACGAAGCCTGAGGCTGAGTGAATCAATACTCAATTCTGAGTAGTGACCTAATTTCATCGTGGGATTTTCTCTAGCCAGGCGGTTACGCCTGGGTTGAGAAGCAGGAGGCGCTAATAAAGCCCCATTAATGGGGCTTTTGAAACTAACGGTTCTTCTATTCCCAGGCGTAAACGCCTGGGCTACGAAAAGGTCATTCGAAATGGGACACCACTTAATCCTGAGTAGTTGGGTAATTGTGTTGCCGCGTTGGCTGAAAGTCCGGGAGGACGAATGTTTATCAGCGCGTTTTGGGCCTCTTTTAGCGGTTCTTATCAATCCGCGTAATCTGTGGATTATCTTCCTAATCTGGAGCCGATCACCTTCGCGGCGGTCGCTCCTGAGCCAACTGCGCCCGCGATCGTCGGCGCCAGCGAGATTCGCCACGTCGCCGATAGCAAACACATTCACAATGCTCGTTTCCTGCTGTGACCCCACGATGGCAAACGATGCGCTCATCGAGTTCTATTTGACCCTGACACAAGTCGGTGTTCGGCTCAAATCCTATTCTGATCAGCACGCCCTGGACAGCCATCTGAAAAGGCTTGATCAGCGCCGGCGCGTTCGATCTCGACAGCTTCGACCCAATCGCTACCGATGATGCGACGCACGATTGATTCCGGAAACACCGTGACGCAGTGATTCGTCGGGAGCGCTTCGGCAAACTCTCGCGCGCGCGCAGTTTGCGGCCGCGATGAACCAGCGTCACCGTCGGACAAACTTCGGCCAGCAGTAAAGCATTTTCGGCGGCCGCATCACCGCCGCCGATTACGCAGACGTCTTTGCCGGCAAACTGATCTCGGTCGTGTGCGCCTGATTCGATGAGGCCGCGGCCCGCGAATTCCATTTCGCCGGGAATGCCGAGCTGTCGCCGTCGCAATCCGGTGGCAATGATGATGGCGATCGATTGAAGTTGTTCGCCACTCTTCAAAGTGACGCGCCTGGCTTTCAAGTCTGCGCTTTCGATCTCAACGTTCGTCCAGAGGTCAAACTCACAATCGCTGGTCTGTTCGACAAAGCGTTCGCGCAGCGCGGGACCATTCTCTGCGTGCAGCCCGAGATAGTTGTTGATTGGATTGTGAACTGCCAGCAGCTGGCCTCCGACTTCTTCCGCCTGTTCGAGCACCAGGCGTGTCGAGGCCCAGCTCGTCGCACCAGCGTGCCGCCGATAAACCGGCCGGACCAGCTCCAATGATCAGAACGTCATGCATAGAGGTTGATAGACAGGATTAACAGGATTGACAAGATTAGACCGAATCTCTTTCTTCTCTACTTCTGTTAATCATGTAAATCCTGTCGATAGCTTTGCTCTTCGCCACAAGAACAGCACGCATCATTGATTTGGATCGGGCGGTTGGTAAAGATTCGGAATGCTCGCGATGACCGCGTCTGAAATCGGTTTCAACTTTAGCTGTTCAATCAGAAAGTGAATGCGATCGCGCCGCGCCTCAGCGTTCAGCGCGTGTTCGGCGTCGTAGATTTTCAGTTCTTTCGGCTCGCTGACCACCGCAATGTACTCGCGCGCGCGATCGGCATTCAGAAATTTTTCGCGCGAGCCGTACTGGAGAAACACGAAGGCCGGCGAGGCGTGCGCGACGTACTTGCCTTCGTCGGTCCAACTGTATTTGGCCATGTAGGCGTCAAATTTTTCCGGGCCAACCTTTTGTCGATAGTTTTGATACTCCTTCGATCGCAGATTGACTTCGTCTGACATCGGGCCAGCCATCAGGACGAATGCTTTCAAACGCTTGTCCAGCCCGCTCAGGAAAGCGCCCACCTCGGCATTATAGCTGTGGCCAACGTAGGCGATGCGCTTTTGGTCCACGTCACGCCGCGCCGCCAACAAATCGACGCCCCGGCGCATATCGACAACGGCTTGCACCATATTGACCACCTGTTGCTCATTCAGTGGTTCTTTACTGTTAACGTAACCTGGACGCGCAATGGGTCCATCGGTGAGCAAAGAGATGACGCCGGCAGGCGCCAATGCAATCGCTTCGTCCAGAAACTCTCGGCGATTGCGCATCGAAGAGTTTTTCCCAATACCAGTGACCCCAGATAATCGCGGCGAATGGGCCACGGCCTTTCGGCACTACCAGGTAAGCAGGAACCACACCGCCCTTCGGACTCGCATAAGTAAGGTCGTAAATCGTAGCTTGCGCCCGGCGCTGCACCGCGACATGTTTGATTTCAAGCGGCGCCTTTTGATCATAGTCGAAGTGGCGCAGCATCTCGGGATCCTGAGCCGGGGCTGAGGTGGCAACGAGCAGGGGAGAATTCCGATCGGCAAAACGGTTCGCACAACGCGTCTAATAATCCCCATGATTTACCTTCCTTACCGCAAATTCTCCCGATTGACAATACTACAGTCGCGGTGCGACGCTGACCGCGCCAAAGGAAAATCATCATGCCCCTGACAATTACGAAACTGAGATGCCGATCTGCAGCAGCGCTGCTGGGCGGCATCTTCGTCCTGCTGATACCTGGCACCGACAACATCCACGCTCAAGGAACATCCGCGAAGATCGATCAATTTGGGAGCATCAATGCCGAAGATGCGATGGCCCGTCTGGATCGTTTTGCGCTCGAACTCAGTCCGCATCCGGATTCGCGGGGATCATCGTGGCTTCTAATACAATCAACTACCGCACACCTCGTGGGAGTTCCTGCGGCTCGCTTACGGTTACCGCAATTACCCGGTTAGTTCTCGCGGGGTCGAAGCCGAACGAATCAG
>ERZ1370068.8676-contig-7510_pt1 | contig 11835 bp, 12 predicted proteins | sample MGYA00561227_ERZ1370068 | MGnify/ENA primary metagenome ERZ1370068 (study PRJEB38410, sample SAMEA6850437) | metagenome | study: Metagenomic assessment of the ecological functions of the soil: analysis of the soil microbiota associated with the...
GGATCGGCCCCGCCGACGGCGGCGTGCCAGCGACGCCGCCAAGGAGGACGATCGGGATCGCGAGGATATGGCGTTCATGGATTGGCTGGCCGCGCTATTTTTCAGGTTGTCCGAGATACGCGCCGAACTCCGCATCCACGAAGAATCCCGGCGCGCCGTTGCGGTTGCCGATCGGATCGATCTTCTCGATCGTCCACGCCGCCGGCTCCGGCTGCGCCGGTCGCCCACGCCTTGCCGCGCGCGCGGACCTGTGCCGTTCGGCGGTGTTCTCGACGCGCAGCTTCAGGTGATACCACGCGTCGGCCTTCCACGTCGAACGGCACCGTGACCGTCCGCGTGCGTCTCCAGGCTCCCACGGCTCGATCTTCAGCTGCTGCGCGTTGCCGTAGAGCACGAGCGAGTAGCGCTGCGCCGTGACGCCGATGTCGGCCATCTGGCGGCGCCGCGTCGTGCGCGCGGCACGTCGGCTTCGATCGGTGTAGTTCGACCAGGTCGACCGGCCCGATGAACGCGCGGACGCGCTTGAAGATGGTGTCGTCGGGCGCCTTCTGCAGCACCTTCTGGCCGTCGAGCGTGGCGACCGAGAGCTTGCCGGCGGCGGCGTTCACCCAGCCGGGCGGCACGGCGCCGTCGGCGTAGCGACTCGAACGTCTCGGTCCACGGCAGCGGACGCACGACGCGCGCGCGCGCCTCGCCGGTGAGCGCGCCGACCGTCGCCTTGATCAGTGCCGGCCTGCTCGACCGGATCGCTCGGCGACGGTGAACGTGCCGTCGGCGACCGTGCCCTTCAAGCCCTGCGAGCGACCAGCGGCGCCGGCTCCTCGCGCAGGAAGCGGCCCTTCGCGTCGAACAGCCTGCGCGTGCAGCTTCACCGTCTGCCCGGCTTCAGCACCAGCTCGGTCGGCGCGACCTGCACGCACGCCGGCGCGCCGTCGCCGCTTCATCGGCCGGCGTCGTCGACGCGACGCCACCGGTCGCGGCTTCGCCGCCTTCGGGCCGATCGCGTAGACGCGCGTCGCTCGACACGAAGAAGACGCGGCCGCGCGAGATCGGCGGCGCCGCCGAAGACCGGCTCCGGCAGTGCCTGACCGACTGCCGGCGCTGTCGTCGTTGCTGATCGGCAGCTCGACCTCGCTCAGGATCTCGGCGCTGATCGGCGCTGCGGCCGGACGATGAAGAACTTGCCGCTCTCGGTGCCGACGTAGAGCTTGCCGTCGGCCATGCACGAGCGGCGCCTTCTGCACCGTGCCGAGCGGCTGGCGTCCAGAGCTCGCGGCCCGTCTCGAGGTCGTAGCGCCTTCAGCCGTCGAGCCGTTCTCGATCTGATAGACGCGCGGTGCCGTCGATGACCGGCGACGAGAAGCCGAACTGATCGCCCTTGACCGCCCACTTCGTCGTCTTGATGTCGCCGGTCTGCGATCCGTCGATCGCGGCGATCATGCCCAGCTCGTTGCGTGTCGAGGTTCTCGTCGCCGTGCGACACGATGACGGTCGTTGCCGTTCACGACGACGCCGGTGTTGATGGCGCGCTTGGCGGCGACGAAGCTCCAGACCTTCTCGCCGGTCTGCGGCTTGATGGCGTGGATGCCGCCGTCGCCGAGGCCGGCGATGAGCAGCCGCATGGCCGTTGATCGTCGCGATGAGCGGCGCGGCGTAGGCCGGTGTCGTACGGGCGGCCGCCCGGGTTCGACGACGTAGACGATGTCGCCGGTGCGCTTGTCGAGCGCGACGAAGCGGTGCGCGCGGTTCGCCGCCGTGCCCCAGCTCGAGATCGCGGCGCTGACGATCACCAGATCGCCGTCGACGAGCGGCGACATCGTCCGGCCGCCGTGCGTGGTGAAGGCGGCGAACTCTTCGCCGATCGAGCGTTCCCACAGCAGCTTGCCGTCCTTGCTGAGCGCGATCGACCTGCGGCGCCGACGCTCAGCGCGTAGATGTTGCCGGTCTCGGGATCGGCGGCCGGCGACGCCCAGCCGACGCGGTGCGGCGGCACGTCGCTCTGAAAGATGTTGAACTTGTATTCCCAGACGACGCTTGCCGGTGTCGGCGTCGAGCGCCATCACGCGCTCCTGCAGCGTCGGCGCCGCGGCCCGACGGGTTCTGCACGTAGACGCGGTTGCCCATGACGATCGGCGCCGAGCGTCCGCCGTACGGCGCGCGCCACAGGAAGTTCTCGCCGTTCAGCGCCCACTTCTCGACCAGGCCCGTTTCGCGTCGAGATGCCGTCGCGGTTCGGGCCGCGCGCCTCGGGCCAGTCGCCGAGAGCGCGCGACCGACCGCGCGCCGGCGCGGGCGCCAGGCGGCGCGCTGTTTCTGCGACGGACGTCAGCGCGCCGAGGCTGACGGCGAGCGCGAGCACGACCGAGAGGAGCTGTCTTCAGCATGGTGACTACACATTCTGACGCGTGTGACGACGATCAACGCAGAGCCCGCAGAACCCGCAGAGAAATCAACATCAAGACGGATCATCGTCGTCGCTCAGAACGTCACGCCCACCCGCGTCCCGAACGTCCGCGGCGCGCCGTTCTCGCCGATGAACCCGGACGGCGCGCCGGGGAACTCGAACGCCACCGGGATGTAGCGCGTGTCGAACGCGTTGCGCACCCAGGCTTCGCCGAACAGCCGCTTGCCGCGCAGGCCGCCGCGGAAGTTGGCGATCGAGTAGCGCGCTCTGTCCCATCGTGTTCGCATCGTCGTATTGATACTCGCCGTAGCGGACGACCTCGCCGCGCAGCATCAGCGCACGCCGCGCGCCAGACCGGCCGCGAGTGCTGGACGCCGGCGTCGACCGTGTTGGCCGGCGCGTTCGACAGCCGTGTTGCCGCTGACGTCGACGCCGTTCGACTCGCTGCCGGCGCGGAAGTGCGCGTTGGTCACGCCGACGCCGGCAAAGATGTCCACGCGCCGATGCCGGCCGCGCGCTGAGCTCGAGCTCGACGCCCGTGTTCCTCGCGCCCGCGGCGTTGGCGATGTAAAACTGCGCCGGCACCTGCAGGTTCGGCACGTTCACCTGCAGGTCGCTCCAGTCGATGCGGAACGCCGCGACGCTGGCCGGTCAGCCGGCCGCCGAGCGCCGACGACTTCACGCCCGCCTTCGTAGTTCCAGTTGTGCTCCTCGCCGTAGGCCTCGGCGCCGGCCGGCGACGCCGCGTTGAAGCCGCCGGCCTTGAAGCCGCGCGCCGCCGTGCGCGTACAGGGTCGCCGCCGGGGCCGCGCGGTAGGCGACGGCGAACTGCGGCGACGACGTCCGAGAAATCGCTGGTCGACTGACGACCTGCTGCAGCGGCGCAATCGGCCGGACGAAGGAGGTCTGCAGGTCGGCTTCCTTGTGCTCGCGATCGGCCGCGCACGCCGACGATGAGGTCGAGCTTGCGGGAGACGGTGAAGGTGCCCCTGCCCGTAGACGCCGAGGCCGCGGTCGTCGAGCGCCGCGATCGGCGAGTGCTGGCTGACCGGGAAGGCGATAAACGGCGACAGCACGAACGGCGAGTAGTTGTTGACGGCGTCCTGCGTGTAGTTCTGCGTGAACAGGAACAGGCCGGCCTGCCATTTGAGCGACACCGCCGTCGACAGCGCGATCGGCGCCGCCGCGGACGGACGAGAACCGCACCTCCTCGGTGAACTGGAAATCCTCTTCGGTGTTGCTGCGCGTGACCAGCGGCAGCGGCGGTGTAGTCGAGATCGGTGAAGTCCTCGGTCTTCCAGTTGACGAAGCCGGTCGTCGAGCGAGACATCCACGCGCCGGCCGGCGCGCGTCACCTGGACGGTCGGCGCGACGATGTCGCGGTGGGTGAAACCCTCGACGTTGCGCGAGGCGTGGAACGGGTCCGCGCGAAGCGCGGCGACGTCGTTCAGCGCGTAGTCGCCGTCGCGCGCGCGCTCCATCGTCAGCATGACCGCGCGCTTCCCACTGGTCGGCCGGGCGCCACAGCAGCTGACCCTTGCCGAACGCGGCCGATCGCGAGTCGATGTCGTTGCCCGGTGACGTCGTTCGTCGGTGTAGCCGTCGCGCCGCGAGTAGCCGAGGCCGAAGCCGACCGCGACCTTGTCGGCGACGAGCGGGCCGGACGCGGTGCCGCGCAGGTCGGCGCGTGCCGAAGTTGCCGAACGGCGCCTCGAAGCTCGCCCGTCCAGGTCTCGAGCGACGGCCGGCGGCTGCTGATGTTGATCACGCCGCCGAGCGCGTTGCGTCCGTAGCAGCGCGCTCAGCGGCCCGCGCACGAAGTCGATCTGCTCGATGCCGAGCAGCTCGATGGCTCGACGAGTTCGCGTTGAGCTGCGGCACGCCGTCGATGTAGGTGGTGACGCCCGGGTTGTTCGGGCTCGAGCCGACGCCGCGGAACCGCGCGTTGCTCAGCTTCCGCGCCGTGAACTCGTTGAAGAACGTGTTCGGCGCGAAGATCGCGGCATCGCTGACGCTGCGCACGGCGTCCGTCCTCGAGCGTCTCGCTCAGGCACCGCGGTGACGCTGATCGGGACGTTCTGCGGATCTTCCGGCGCCTTCTGCGCCGTCACCGTGATCGGCGGCAGCGCCGTGCGCAGCTGTGCGTGCGCGGCCGCGGGCGCCAGCGCCAGCGCCAGCAGGTGCAGCCAGCCGGCCGGCGCGGGCAGGCGTCTAAGTGAGAGCATCTCGCGAATTCTCCCATATGTTCTTGTATTCTGGTGTCTCCGCCATCGACGAGGAGCCGGCTCGATGCAGCACTACCGCGTTTTGACGCTCGTGTGCGCTTTTGGGATCCGCGGCGATCGCCGCGGGACGCACGGCCGACCGGCTCTGACGTTCAGACGACGGCGGCGGCGGCCGCGTTCGACTGGCCGCAGTGGCAGGGGCCGGACCGCACCGGCGTGTCGAAGGAAACCGGGCTGCTGCAGCAGTGGCCGGCGGCGGGCCCGCCGCTGCGTCTGGACGATCTCAGGGCTCGGGCGCGGGCTACGGATCGATGGCGGTCAAGGGCGATCGGATCTTCGTCCAGGCGCTGAACGGGTCGGAGAGCTCGGTGTCGAGCCTGAACCGCGCCGACGGCAAGCTCGTGTGGTCGAAGGCGCTCGGGCGCGGCGGCAGCAACGATCGCGGGCCGGGCCGCGCGGCACGCCGACCGTCGACGGCGACCGCCTCTACGTGCTCACCGAGAACGGCGACCTCGCCTGCCTCAACGTCGCGAACGGCGCCGCGGTCTGGCAGCGCAACATCCTCACGCGATTTCGGCGGCCGCCAGATTCCGTGGCTGATCAGCGAGTCGCCGCTCGTCGACGGCGACCAACGTCATCGTCACGCCCGGCGGCCCGAGCGCCGGCATCGTCGCGCTCGACAAGATGACGGGCAAGACGGTGTGGGCCAGCAAGCAGTTGAGCGACGAGGCGGGCTATGCGTCGCCGATCGCGGCCGACGTGCAGGGCGTGCGCGTCATCATGACGTTGACGGCGCGAGGCCGGCGTCGGCGTGCGCGCGTCGGACGGCAAGCTGATGTGGCGGCATCCGCGCGGTCGCCAACGGCACGGCCAACGTCGCCACGCCGATCTTCTCCGACAACAAGGTGTTCTACTCGTCGGCCTACGGCACCGGCGCGCGCGCTGCTCGGCCTGACGCGCGCAGGCGGGCGAGGTGAAGGCGCAGCAGATCTACTTCACGCGCGACATGCAGAACCATCACGGCGGCGCTGGTGCTCGTCGAACGGCTACCTGTACGGCTTCCACAACTCGATCCTGACGTGCCTGGAGTTCGCGACCGGCAAGCGCGATGTGGCGCGACCGCGAGCGTCGGCAAGGGCACGCTGACGTCTACGCGGACGGCAACCTGTACCTGCAGGGCGAGGACAACGTGGTCGGCCTCGCCGAGGCGACGCCCGGCCGGCTACAAGGAGAAGGGGCGGTTCCGCACCGCCGATCAGGGCTTTCCGAGCTGGGCGCACCCGGTCGTCAGCGGCGGGCGGCTCTACATCCGCGACCAGGGCACGCTCGCGGCATACAACATCAAGGCGCGATGATCCACGACGATCAACGCAGAGCCCGCAGAGCGCGCAGAGTTCTTTTGATCACGAAACCCACGAAACACGAAAGACACGAAAGAGGCGGACGACGCCGAGGATTACGACGATCAACATGTGCAACATTGCCGTGCGTAGTGTCCGGCTTTAGCCGGACCGTGGACACCAGTAGTGTCCGGCTTCAGCCGGACTCCACGGCTCACCGGCATATCATCTGCACCGCCGCGAGAATCTCGGCGATCGGATACATCCTGACCCCGCGAACGGGTAGTCCTCCACGCGCGCCACGAGGCGCGCTCGAACCGGATTCTGCTCAGGATGTAGCGCGCCACGTGGAGTGTCGCCTCGTCATCGCGCAGCACGTGTTCGAATCCATAACGCTGCCACAAGGGCGCGTCGAACTGCTGCTTGAAGTAGTAGCCAGAAGAACATGTTTTGCACGCTTAATGAACTGACGACAATCTGAATCATCTGGCTTGCGCTTCGACCAACAGATGGACGTGGTCCGGCATGAAGCAGTACGCAACGATTGCGAAGCCAGTATCGGCCGCGGCTCGCACTATCTGCTCCAGGACTACCTGAACGTGTTCGCGCACGACGAAGCCGATGCCGCCCATCTGTAGAGAACGTAAGGAAATATCGGTGCAGGCCGATGTAATCGAACGCGGTGAGATGCCCCGGGTTGTTCAGTGAACGTGCACGCGGATCGAGGCAAGTACGCGCCGGTCCGCCTGAAGAGGCGAGACACACATGCGAGAGAGGAGCGCATGATCGTCGGTAAGCTCGGTCGCAGGCAGACCTTTTACGTGCGAGGGGCGGCAGATCGTCGTGCAGAGAACCGGACGAGTGCATGAGTGTCCAGCTTTGGCAGACGCTCATTAACCAGCCGTCGCGGCACCCGGCGGACGCGTCAGGCGCGCCGCCGGCGAAGGTCGCGATCGCTTCGGCGAGCGCGGGATCGCGTCCGGCGGCGAGGTCGGCCGGCGTCGGCAGCACGATCTGGTCGGGCTCGACGCCGTTGTTCTCGAGCTGGCGCCGTCCGACATGCGCGCCGTCGCCGACGGTGATCGTCAGTCGCGTGGAGGTGAGTCCTTCGATCTGTGTGCGGAAACGACGCGCGCGGTCGTCACCGCGCCGCGCCGTGCGATCGCCGACGAGGCGTCCGCGCTTTTTCGAGCTGGACGATGCCGCGCGAACATCTCCGCCGCCGACGCCGACTGGCTGTCGACGAGCACGACCAGGCCGCCGCTGAACACCGCTGCGCGCCGGCTTCGCGACCTCGCGCACGGACTTGTCGCGCCGCGTCTCGGTCGCGATGACGATGTCGCGGTCGAAACAGCCGCTGACCAGCGCGCTTCAGCGCCGCCGCCGCGCCCGCCGCCGTTGGCGCGCAGGTCGAGCGACGAGCGCGCGATGGCGCGCGCGCTTTGCCGATCGCCTCCTTGACGGCATCCGGCGACGCCGAAGACCGCCATCTTCCAGACGAGAATCCGGTCCTCGTCGACCGATCGCTAAGCGGTCGCGCGCGCGATCGAGCGTCGTCGCTCTCCAGCTCGTGTCAGAATGTCGCCGAGGTCGGCTGACCGCGCGTGTCGACGCACGCGCGACGCGACGTCCACGGTGCGCGCCGTGCCGTCCGGCTTGAGCACGCCGAGCGCGCTGCGTCCGCTGCGGCCCGACTGAAGCGGTAGAAGTAGGCGAGCCTGCCCAGATTGCGGCGGGTGGGCTCAAGCGCGTTGAGCGAGCAGGACGCGATCGCCGGGCGCGAGCCCTTCGCGCCGGCGTCGCTGCCCGCCTCGATCGGCGGTGACGAGCGGCACGTCGCCGACCATCGCCATCTGCCGGCCGTAGTCGACGCGGATCCGCCGGTTGGGTGGGATGAAGGCCGTATGCGAGTCGCCGAGCCGCAGCACGAACTTCCGACACCGTCGCGACCGGTGTCGTTCCCAGCGTCGGCGCGATCTCCAGCCGCCGGTGCGCGTCTCTGAAACGCGCGTCGAGATCGATGCCCAGCTGAAAGGTGGCATCGTAATGGTGCTCCAGCCAGGTCGTCGCGGATCCTGCCGGAGCATCGTCCGCATCGAAACGTCACGCCGGTCTGATGCTTCGAGCAAGCGGCAAACGCAGTGCACGCACACCGGCGTCGTGACGGCCAGCGCACACAGCCACACCTGGGACGACCGCACGAACTGCACCCGCCCGGGTTTCGCGAGGGAGGCTCTTCTTGGCGCGCATGGTGCCACGGTCAGGTGACGCCAGCCTACCTGATCCCAAGGTTTAAGGAACGCGGCGATGGTCTTGCGGTCGCGCACGTAGAGCGGTCGTGCCGGCGAGCGTCGGCGGCGTCCACGCGACGTTCGCGAGCACCGGCGCGCGCGCGAGGACCTTCAGGCCCTGCGGCGAGACGGTGGCGAGGCCGAGCGTTGCCGTCCTCGTCGAGGATGATCAGCTTGCCGTCGGCGTAGAGCAGCTGCGCGCGCGAGAAGGTGCGATCCTGCCACGCGATCTTGCCGGTCTTCAGATCGACGGCGGTCAGGAACGCCGGCCCGAAGTCGCCGCTCGACGCGTAGACGTAGTCGCCGAGGCGGATCACCGTGCCGATGTGCACGCGCATCCGGTTCGCTGAACCACTTCTCGGCCGCCGTCGTCTTGCCGCCGGCCTGGCGCAGCTCGAGTCGCGCGGCTGCCGGTGCCGTACGCGGACGACACGAACAGCAGGTGATCCGGCGGCCGACCAGCACCGGCGTGCTGATGTTCAGGCCCCAGTCGGTCTTGTGCGGGTGGCTCCAGAGCGCGCGGCCGTTCGCGGGATCGAGGCCGGCGACGCTGTCGCCGCCGAAGCAGCACGAGCTGCGGCTGCCCGTCGACGTCGATGAGCGATCGGCGAGGCCGGCGAGCTCGTCGAAGTCGCCCGCCTTCCACACCAGCGCGCCGGTCTGCTGGTTGAACGCGGCGACGCGCCTGGCCGCGGCCGCCGACGGTCACGATGATCGTGCCGTTGTAGAGCGTCGGGCTGCACGCGTAGCCGCGCCCGGGCGACGGCGCGCCGTATTCCTTGATGAAATCGTGCGACCACACGCGCCTGCCGGTCGCCTTGTCGAGCGCGAAGAGCTCCTTGCGCGTGCTCGGTCGCGTAGACGCGGTTGCCGGCGATGAGCGGCGTGGCGTGCGGCCCGGCGCCCTGCGAGAAGTCGAGGCCGCCGGTCGGCGACGGATAGGTGAACTCCCACGCGCGTCTTGCCCGAGTCGCGGCGTCGAGCGCGGCGACGACTTCCTCCTGGCTGCGCCTGGCCGCGCCGTCGCCGGAGCGCCGAGCGGCGCGGTACATCGTGTAGATCCGCCCGCCTTCGGCGAGGATCGCCGAATGCCCCTCGCCGAGCGGCGCGCGTCCAGAGGCGCTTCGGTCCGCCCGGCGGCCAGCTCGAGGCGAGGCCGGCCGCGTCCGGCATGAAGTTGCGGCCCGCGCCGCCCCACTGCAGCCACGTCGGCTGGCCGCGCCCCGCGCGACGCCACGGCGCGCGAGCACGGCCGCGGCAATCGCGGCGGCCAGATCACGCGGCGCGAGATGGACGGGTTGCGGCGGCCAGGTCATCGCCATCGGATCACATGATATCGTGCGCCCCGTGCGCAAAATCGACATCTTCAATCACATCTACCCGCCGGCCTACTACGACCGGCTGATGCAGGTCGCGCCCGAACTACAAGGACATCGGCAAGCGGATGCGCGGCATCCCGATGCTGGCCGATCTCGACGTGCGCTTCCGCGTGATGGACACGCTTCGACGAGTACCAGCAGGTGCTGTCGCTGCCGACGCCGCCGATCGAGAACATCGCGCAGCCGGCGCGGACGCCGCCGATCTCGCGCGCGCCGCCAACGACGGCATGGCGGAGCTCGTCGCGCGCCATCCGGATCGCTTTCCCGGGTTCGTCGCCGCGCTCGCTGACCACGATCCCGACGCCGCGGCGCGCGAGGCGGTGCGCGCGATCGACGATCTCGGCGCGCGCGGCATCCAGATGTTCACCAACGTCCGCGGCACGCCGATCGTCCGCGCCGGCGTATCCTGCCGATCTTCGAGGCGCTGGCGTGCGCACGATCTGCCGATCTGGCTGCATCCGTATCGCGGCGCGGACATCGCCGACTATCAAGGCGGAGGATCGCGTCGCAGTTCGAAATCTGGTGGACGCTTCGGCTGGCCGTACGAGACCAGCGCGGCGATGGCGCGCCTGGTGTTCGCGGGCTACTTCGATCGCTTTCCGGCGCTGAAGATCATCACCCACCACATGGGCGCGATGGCGCCGTACTTCGCCGGGCGCGTCGGTCCGGGCTGGGATCAGCTGGGCGCGCGCACGTCGGACGAGGATCTCTCGGCGGTGCTGCAGGTCGCTGAAGAAGCGGCCGCTCGACTACTTCAAGATGTTCTACGCCGACACGGCGCTCTTCGGCGCGCTACGACGCGACGGTCTGCGGCCTCGACGTTCTTCGGCGCCGACCACGTGCTGTTCGCGTCCGACGCGCCGTTCGATCCGGAGAAGAGGCCCGATGTACATCCGCGAGACCATCGCGATCGTCGACCGCCTGCCGATCTCGCACGACGAACGCGAGCAGATCTACTGGCGCAACGCGGCGCGCGCTGCTGAAGCTGTCGCTGACGCGATGCGGACGCGATCGGTCGCCGGCGTCGTGTATCTGGTGCTGGCCGTGGCGGCGATGGCGGCGCAGACCGTTCGCCGGGTGGTGCCGCGGCCGCCCGCGCCCGGGCCCGGCGAAACCCGAGGAGGGCAGCGCGCGCGCCCGACGGTTACGCGCCGATTCCCGCAGTGGCCTCGGCCAGACGCGCGCGCCCAAGCCGGCGAAGACCGCCGCGTTCGACGTCGAGACGGTCGCCGAAGGACTGACCGGCGCGATGTCTCTTCGCGTTTCTTCCCGACGGCCGCATCATCGTCGGCGAGCGTCCCGGCCGCATCAGGATCGTCGGAAAGGACGGCAAGGTCTCCGGAGCCGCTCGACGGGCATGCCGCCGAACCTGTGGGCGCACGGCGACAGGGCCTGTTCGACGTGCGGCCCGACCGCGCCTTCGCCACCAACCGCACGCTCTACCTCACCTACACGGTGCTGCCGGACGGCGCCGATCCGGCCGCGCTGCCGCGCAGCCCCGGCGTGCTCATGGTGGCGAGCGCGACAGCTGTCGGCCGACGACAAGCGCCTCGAGGACCTCAAGGTGCTGCTCGAACGCCGAAGGCACCGGCGGACGGCGTGATTCAGGCGCCGGACGGCACGCTGCTCGTCACGTCGACGATTCCCGCCGGCCTCGGCATCAACTCGGTGGACTGGCCGCAGCCGCAGCAGCTCGACAGCAACATGGGCAAGGTGCTGCGGATCAATGCCGACGGATCGATCCCGAAGGACAATCCGTTCGCCGGCCGCGCCGGCGCGCATCCCGAGATCTACGCGCTCGGCTTCAGGGACGTGCAGGGCGTGGCGATCCATCCGCGGACCGGCACGCTGTGGACGAGCGAGCACGGCCCGCGCGGCGGCGACGAGATCAACGCGGTCGCGAAGGGCAGGAACTACGGGTTCCCGGCGATCGGCTACGGCCGCGAGTACACCGGCAAGCCGATCAACGGCGACAAGACGGCGCAGGCGGGGATGGAGCAGCCGGTGTATTTCTGGACGCCCGACATCGCGCCGGCCGGCATCGGCTTCTACACCGGGAAGCTGCTTTCCGGCGTGGCAGGGCGATCTGTTCGTGTCGGCGCTCGCGGGCGAAGTCGCTCGTTCGCCTCGTGCTCAACGACGAGCGCGTCGTCGGCGAGGAACGCCTGAGCAATACGTAACTGAAACCAGCTACAA
>ERZ1370068.4700-contig-3758_pt1 | contig 11812 bp, 20 predicted proteins | sample MGYA00561227_ERZ1370068 | MGnify/ENA primary metagenome ERZ1370068 (study PRJEB38410, sample SAMEA6850437) | metagenome | study: Metagenomic assessment of the ecological functions of the soil: analysis of the soil microbiota associated with the...
TGCTCGATCGTCATGGGCGTGATCGTGGTGTGTCGCTGCGGTCGTTGCCATTTTGAAATCCTGCCTTGCAGTCCCTTTTCGGACCCTTTCAGGTCCCGTCGCCCTTGTCCCGTTGCGCGCTGCCGCCTACTGCGCAGCCTGCACCAGCCGAGGCGATACGTGTTCGCCGGGTTGGTCGCATATTTCTTCTTCGCCGCCTCGACCCAGGCCGCGAACTCCTGGTCGTTCACCACCCGCACCGCGATCGGCATGAAGGCGTGATCCTTGCCGCACAGTTCCGAGCACTGGCCGTAATACATGCCGACCTTGGTGGCGCTTGAACCAGGTCTCGTTGAGACGGCCGGGTATCGAGTCGATCTTGATGCCGAACGCCGGCACCGCGAAGGCGTGGATCACGTCGGCGCCGGTGGTCTGGACGCGGATCACCTTGTTGACCGGCACCACCATCTCGTTGTCGACGCCGAGCAGGCGCGGCTGCTTGTCCGGCCGCCAGCAGCGAGATCGAACTCGAACTTGCCGTTATCGGGATAGGAGTAGCTCCAGTACCACTGCTTGCCGGTGGCCTTGACGGTCAGGTCGGCCTTGGGAATGTCGAGCTGCTGGAACAGCAGGCGGAACGACGGCACCGCGATGCCGACCAGGATCAGCACCGGAATCAGCGTCCAGGCCACCTCGATCAGCGTGTTGTGCGTGGTCTTGGAGGGACCGGATTGGCCTTGGCGTTGAACTTCACCACCACCACGACCAGGAGCGCCAGCACGAACAGCGTGATCAGCGTGATCAGCACGAACAGGAAGTTATGGAACCAGACGATGTTTTCCATCACCGGGAGGCGGCTGGCTGCAGCGTGCATTTCCCACGGCGCGGGCTGCGCCGCAAAAGCCACCCCGCCGGCAGCGAGCGCCATGCCCGCCACCGTCAACCCCAGCAACCGCCGGCCAATCTGGCCACTTCGACATCTTCATGCCGCTCGCGCTCCCTTGAATAAGTCCCCAAAGCATTCCCGCCGGATGGCCGAAATGCCGCACGATCCGCCCTCACAAACGGCCAACCGGAGGTACTTCAGGAAGTACACCTTCAAAAGTACCTGCAACAGTCACTGCTACAGTACCTTGGGCCAGATCGTTAGAACGCGTCGAAATCCAGCCTCTCAAACCATAATTCCAAGGCTCTCGCAATGCAGTAGTGGGGCGCAAAGCCATGCGTCACCGGCTATTCGCCAGATGTCAGGTTTTCCGGCTAAATCAGGCAAAAGCTGCTGTTTTGCCGTGACCGGCGCCGCTTGACAGGCGGATTGCCGGATGTACGGCACAGTCAGGCTGTTCCGGGGACGCTGATTCGCAAGGCCGTCGTGCCCGGCGGAACGACGCCGGGACCGGCTGCGAAGTTCGCTGTCAAAGCCGCCTTCAAGGCGCCGTCATTGCGGTATCAGTCCGGGCAGGTCAGTTACAATGTACGGCCGGCCCTGGCCGGCAAATATCGCCGGCGCTGCCGGAAATATCAGAGGATCGACCCGGATGGGGCGTTCGAAACATCAGGCAGAGATATGGCTATGCGGACCCGGCCCGCTGGCTCGGCGGACTGCTCGCCGCCGCATTCCTGTTCGGCCTGACCCAGGCGGCCAGCGCGCAAGGCGCGGTGCGGTCGGTCCATGGCGACTGGCAGATCCGCTGCGACACCCCGCCGGGCGCGCAGGGCGAGCAATGCGCCCTGATCCAGAGCGTGGTAGCCGAGGACCGCTCCAACGCCGGCCTCACCGTGATCGTGCTGAAAACCGCCGACCAGAAGAGCAAGCTGATGCGGGTGGTGGCGCCGCTGGGCGTGCTGCTGCCCTCCGGCCTCGGCCTGAAGCTCGACAATCAGGACGTCGGCCGCGCCGGGCTTTGTCCGCTGCCTGCCCAATGGCTGCGTGGCCGAAGTGGTGATGGACGACAAGCTGCTCGGGCAGCTCGCAGCCGCCAAGACGGCGACTTTTATTATTTTTGAGACGCCCGAAGAGGGCATTGGCTTTCCGCTCAGCCTGAACGGGCTCGGCGAGGGGTATGACAAGCTGCCGTGAGTAGGTGCGCTAAAACAGCAAGCCCATGAGGACCAGGTTTTCGTAAGCGCCACTCGACCAGAGTTCGCGTTTCGCTGCAGGCCTTCGATCGGCAAAGCCGAATTTCTTGTAGAGCGCGATCGCGACTGACGTTGTTTTCCCGAACCGTCAGTTCGACCCGGTGCAGCCCGAAGGCCTGCGCCGCGGCGAGCGTCTGCCGGATCAAACGCTCGCCGATCCCTGCCGGCGGAATTGCGGCAGCAGAGCCCATGCCGAGAACGCCGACATGGGCATAAATCGGCCTTGGCTTCGGGTACGACATCGCACCAGCCGACGACTTCGCCCGCCGACACCGCGACCAGTTGCGGATAACCATGCCTGATATTGTTGAGAACGAAGGCCCGGGTCGACTCCGAGCGGCGGGGCTTCCAGAAACGCGAGATAGCGCCGCTCCCGCGCGACGAAATCGAGGGCCTGATGAAAGCTTTCGATATGGTCTTGCGTTATCGGAACAATTTCGACTGAAGCCATCGTCTCGGCAACGTGTTGATCCCGCCCCTCGCGGAATGGCCTGGAAACAACTATCTTGGATGCGCCCCTCCGACAACGGACTGATTTGATGACCAATCCTGCCACAACCTCCCTTCTCGACCGCGCCAATCTCGACCGCGATGCCGTCCGCCGCGAGATCGCGCGCGGGCTCGAGGGGCCGACGACGGCGAGCTGTTTCTGGAATATGGCCAGACCGAAGCGCTGGTGTTCGACAATGGCCGGCTGAAGCAGGCGACCTACGACACCAGCCAGGGTTTGGCCTGCGCGCGGTGAAGGACGATGCGGTCGGCTATGCGCATTCCTCCGACGTCTCGCTGCCGGCGCTGATCCGCGCGGCGGATGCGGTGCGCGGCGGTGCGCGGCGGCTATACCGGCAACTTCGCCGCGGCGCCGGCGCACACCAATGTGCGGCTTTATGGCGACGACAATCCGCTGGATGCGCCGGGTTTCGAGGCCAAGGTGAAACTGCTGGCCGAGATCGACGCCTATGTGCGCGACAAGGACCCGCGGGTGCGGCAGGTCTCGGTCAGCCTCGGCGCCACCTGGCAGGTGGTCGAGATCCTGCGCCCCGACGGCGAGAGCTATCGCGACATCCGCCCGCTGGTGCGCGTCAATATTTCGGTGGTCGCCGGCCAGGGCGACCGGCAGGAAAGCGGCAGCAAGGGCTATGGCGGCCGCGAGGGCTATGCGCGCTTCATCGAGACCAAGGCGTGGCGCGAGGCGGCCGACGGCGCGATCCGCGAGGCGCTGGTCAATCTGGAATCGGTGCCCGCGCCCGCCGGCGAGATGGACGTGGTGCTCGGCGCCGGCTGGCCCGGCGTGATGCTGCATGAGGCGGTCGGCCACGGCCTCGAAGGCGACTTCAACCGCAAGCAGACCTCGGCCTTCGCCGGGCTGATGGGCAAGCAGGTCGCGGCCAAGGGCGTCACCGTGGTCGACGACGGCACCATGGCCGTCGCGGCGCGGCTCGCTCTCGATCGACGACGAGGGCACGCCGACCAACCGCACCGTGCTGATCGAGGACGGCATTCTGGTCGGCTACATGCAGGACCGCCAGAACGCGCGGCTGATGAACATGAAGCCGACCGGCAACGGCCGCCGCCAGAGCTACGCCCACGTGCCGATGCCGCGCATGACCAACACCTACATGCTGGCGGGCGAGCGCGATCCGGCCGAAATCATCGCCTCGGTGAAGAACGGCATCTACGCCGTCGAATTTCGGCGGCGGCCAGGTCGACATCACCTCGGGCAAATACGTGTTCCAGTGCACCGAGGCCTACAAGATCGAGAACGGCAAGCTCGGCGCGCCGCTCGAAGGGCGCGATGCTGATCGGCAACGGGCCGACCGACCTGCATCGCATCACCATGGTCGGCAACGACCTCGCGCTCGATACCGGCATCGGCACCTGCGGCAAGAACGGCCAGGGCGTGCCGGTCGGCGTCGGCCAGCCGACGCTGCGGATGGAACGAGATCACGGTCGGAGGAACGGGCTAGTGAGCGACGCGAGGAAACGATCAGCCGCCGCCAAGCCGACGAGCTGGCGCGCGCAGGCGGCGCAGCTTGCGGCGATCGTGGCCGTCGTGTTCGTCGCCAAGGGCGCGATCGCCGAACCGTTCTACGTGCCGTCCGGCTCGATGGAGCCGACGCTCTTGATCGGCGACGCGCTGGTGGCGTCGAAATATCCTTACGGCTACGGCGCGGCCTCGCTGCCGATCCAGATCACGCTGCCGGAAACCGGCCGGCTGTTCGGCGACACGCCGAAGCGCGGCGACGTCGTCGTGTTCCGCTGGCCGGGCGACCGCTCGCAGGCCTGGGTCAAGCGCGTGGTCGGACTGCCCGGCGACCGCATCCAGATGCGGCAGGGCCAGCTCTTCATCAACGACCATGCCGCCACGCTGAAGCCGGACGGCATCGGCGAAGCCGAAGACGATCGCGGCGGCAGCGAGCGGGCCTATCGCTATCATCGAGACGCTGCCGAACGGCGTCGACCACGCGATCTTCAAGATGCGCGACAATGGCCGGCTCGACAACACGCCCGGAAGTGACGGTGCCGCCGGGAAAGCTGTTCGTGCTCGGCGACAACAGGGACAACTCCGCCGACAGCCGCGTCGCCGGTGCGCGACGGCGGCGTCGGGCTGTTGCCGATCGACAATCTGGTCGGCCGCGCCGATGCCGTGGTCGGCTCCTGGGATCATCGGCATGCGCAGCCAGCCGGTGTGGACCTGGCTGTCGGGTTTTCGCCTGGCGCGGTTTTTCACCTCGGTGCATTGACAGAACCTCATGCCGTGATGGCCAGGCTGTCCCGGCCATCCCGTCACCATGAGCATCGTAGACGTGGATGCCGGGATCCAGCGCGGACGCGCTTCGCGCTCCGCCAGGCATGACGAGAGAGAGCAGCGAGCATGACCTTCGACGACGTCAGGAAAATTGCGCTGGCCTGGCCGGAGGTCGAGGACGGCACCTCCTACGGCACGCCGGCGCTGAAGGTGCGCAAGAAGCTGCTGGCGCGGCTGAAGGAAGACGGCGACAGCCTGGTGATGCCGGGCGTGCCGCAGGACGAGCGCGAGATGCTGGTGGAAAGCCAGCCGAAGGTGTTTTACTTCACCGATCACTACCGCGATTATCCGATGGTGCTGATCCGCCTGTCGAAGGCCAAGCGCGCCACCGTCGAGCCGCTGCTGCGCCGGCACTGGCGGACGCTGGCGTCGAAGAAGCGGTTGCGTCAGAAGAATCGTAGGCTTCTCCGTCATTGCAGCCAGCTTCAGCATCGCGGCCCGGATGCAGCGGAAGCAAATCCTGGGCCGTCTTCAAGCGGATCGAGTTTCCCGTGATTGCGCTCGCTCACATGCCGGCGCTGCAGGATCGCTACCGCACCACGCCGGGTAAACCCGCTTTCCTGCGCGGCGGCTTGATGTCCTTCTTCAGGAAGCAATGCGCTTCCTTGCCCGCGCATAGCCCGGGCGCGCATAGGTCCAGGCGCGGCATTTGTTGTCGGCGGCGCAGGCGGCCTTGCAGGCGTCGTCGCCGTCGCTGCTCTTGAGATCGAAACTCTTGTAGTCGCCGCCGAAGCGGTCGATCGAGGTTTCGATCGTCGCCGTTGCGCGGCTCGACCACGCCGGCGCCGCGCACGCCGGAGACGCAGCAATTGTTCTGCACGCGCGCCGGCACGCTGCTCTTCGAGCCAGCACACCGCGCCGGTCGGCGATGTCGGTCGGATAGTTGAAGCTCCAGGCCCGGCAGCGGCGGTCGCGCTCGCACACCAGCGCGCAATCGGCCGGATCGCCCGAGGTCACCGGCGCGCTCAGATAGTCGCCGCCGGGCCGGTCGAAATTGGCCTGCGCCAGCGCCGGGCGCGCGGATGCGGCCGCCGCCAAGAAGGCGAGCGTCACCACACACGCCCTGAGCAGGCGACCAGTCCCCATTGTGCGATTGCTTTCGACATGCCGCGCTTCATCCCGCGTCTCGTCGAGCTGCCATTTGAGCGCCATCAACCTGTACGGCGGATGAACGGCCCAAAAGCGAGGCAACCTGCTCAGTTAAAACGCGTATTCCCGATAGGCCGGCTCCACGGAACCGCCCCAGGCGCCGTTGAATTTGTCCAGCATCTCTTCCGCCGGCGTGCGGCCCGATTCGAGGATGCGCTCCAGCGGTTCGAGGTGGCGGCTCTCGTCGCGGCCGAGATGATCGATGCGGCCGCGCCGCCGCAAGCCGGCATGCGACAGCGTCAGGCATTCCCGGGCGATCTCGAACAGATAGCGATCCCTGATCCGGGCCTTGAAGCCGAAGCGCGGGACGTCGTCGCGCAGCGCCTGACGCTCCTGCCGCGGTCCAGTGGCTTGACGAGGTCCCAGGCCGCGTTCAGGCTGTCGTCGTCATACAGCAGCCCGACCCAGAACGCCGGCAGCGCCGGCAGCCGGCCCCACGGCACGCCGTCGGCGCCGCGCATTTCGAGATAACGCTTGAGCCGCACTTCCGGGAAAATCGTCGAGAGATGATTGGCCCAGTCCGACAGCGTCGGGCGCTCGCCGGGAAGCGAGATTGTTCGCCCTCGAAGAAGATCGCGGAACGAGGAGCCGGCGACGTCGATATAGCTGTCGCCGCGCTTGACGAAATACATCGGCACGTCGAGCGCGTAATCGACCCAGCGCTCGAAGCCCATGCCGTCCTCGAACGCCCACGGCATCATGCCGGAGCGCGCGTTGTCGGTGTCGCGCCAGATCTCGGAGCGGAACGACAGGAAGCCGTTGGGCTTGCCTTCGGTGAACGGCGAATTGGCGAACAGGGCGGTCGCGACCGGCTGCAGCGCCACCGACACGCGCAGCTTCTTGACCATGTCGGCTTCGGAGGAGAAGTCGAGATTGGTCTGCACCGTGCAGGTCCGGTACATCATGTCGAGGCCGTATTGGCCGACCTTCGGCATGTAGTTGGTCATGATCTTGTAGCGGCCCTTCGGCATCATCGGGATCTGCGACCGCGACCAGGACGGCGTCATGCCGAGCCCGAGAAAGCCGATGCCCAAGCGGCGTCGCGATCTCGCGCACCTGCGCCAGATGCGCCATCAGCTCGGACTGGGTCTGGTGCACGGTCTCGACCGGCGCGCCGGACAGTTCGAACTGCCCGCCGGGCTCCAGCGAAATCGCGCCGCCGCCGGTGACGTCGTAGAGCCCGATGATGTTGCCGCGCTCCATGATCGGCTCCCAGCCGAGCAGAAGCTGCATGCCTTCGAGCAGCGCGCCGATGCCGCGCGCGCCTTCGTAGGGCACGGGCTGGTGGCCCTCGAGCGTGAACGGCGTCTTCTCGTGCTCGGTGCCGATGCGGAATTCGGACGGCGGCTTCACGCCCGCTTCGAGCCACGCGACGAGTTCGTCGCGCGATTGCAGCGGCGTCATATCGATCTGGTCACGCGCCATAAAAATTCCGGATCGTGGGGCGATTCGACCGAACGCGCGCGGTGGCAGGGAATGCCGCGGACCGGCTCGGTCCGCGGATGACAGGTATAACAAGCGATATCATCGCGCGGGCACGCCGTCTCGTGGCGGCGGCCGCCTGAGCCTCGCCGCAGGAGCAGCCCAGCCGGTCGAGCAGACCGCAGAGCTTCATGGCATCGGCATCCGGACAGTTTGGAGCCGACGTGCTTTTCGATCGCCGCCGAATAGGCGCTCCACATCTTCTTCTGCAGCTCGCGCCCGGCCTCGGTGATCTCGACGAACTGGCCGCGCTTGTCGATCTTGCATTCGCGCCGCGCCGCCAGCCCCTCGTCCGACCAGCCGGTCGATCAGCCGCGAGGTCGAATATTGCGGGATCAGCATCTGCTTTTCCAGCTCCACCGGGCGCATCTCGCCCGACGGCGCGCGCGACAATTCCAGCAGCGCGTCATACCAGGCCAGCGGCGGAAAGCCGGCCTTCTTCAAATCCTGCTCGACGGCGTCGAGCACCCGGCTCTGCACCCGCATCAGGCGGATCCAGGCGGCGGTCGCCTCGGTCGATGGTTTGCGTTTCATGGTTCAGTCCATATCTGTCACAGGTCAGTGTACCGCACTAAATGCAGCTGCATCAATCTTGACTATTTCATGCAGATGCATTTAGTCGATCTCCGACCCAATAATTTCAAGGAAGGAAAATCCGATGAAACTGTATTATTCGCCCGGCGCCTGCTCGCTCTCCCCCATATCGCGCTTCTGGAGGCCGGCCTGCCCTACGATCTGGTCAAGGTCGACCTGCGCGCCAAGAAGCTCGAAAACGGCGACGATTTCCTGAAGGTCAATCCGAAGGGCCAGGTGCCGGCGCTGGCGCTCGATACAGGCGAACTCGATCACCGAAGGCCCGGTCATCGTGCAGATGATCGCCGACAAGGCCGCGGGCAAGAACCTCGCGCCCGCCGCGCGACAGCGCCGAGCGCTACAAGCTGCTGGAGTGGCTCAACTTCATCACCACCGAGCTGCACAAGAATTTCGGCCCGATGTTCTCCCCGGTGCTGGCCGACGACGCCAAGGCCTTCTTCAAGGACCGCGTGATGGGCAAGTTCAAATATGTCGACAGCCAGCTCGCCGGCCGCGACTACCTGATGGGCAAGCAGTTCACCGTCGCCGACGGCTATCTGTTCACGATGCTGTCCTGGGCCGACCGGATGAAGTTCGATCTCTCCGGCGCTGCCGAACCTGCTGGCCTACAAGGCCCGCGTCGCCGCGCGCCCGAAGGTGCAGGAAGCGCTGACCAAGGAAGGCCTGATGAAGGCGGCGTGAGCTTTCGCGGATAGCGAAAGCGAAAGGGCCGGATCGATGATCCGGCCCTTTTTTATGTCGTCATGCCGGGGCGATGCGAAGCATCAGAGCGCCGGAGGATGCTGCAGATTCGGGTCTGGTCCTGCGGACCATCCCGGCAATGACGACGCGATCTTTCGTCAGCGCGGCTTACGCCGCCGCCTTCTTCGGCGGGAAGCGGCCGTAGAAGGTCTCGCCCTTGGCCGCCATGTCTTCCAGCAGCTTCGGCGGCGTGAAGCGCGAGCCGTATTTGGCTTCGAGCTTGTGGCAGAGCTCGACGAACTTCTTGCGTGCCCATGAAGTCGATATAGGACAGCGTGCCGCCGGTGAACGGCGCAAAGCCGAAGCCGAGGATCGAGCCGACATCGGCCTCGCGCATGTCGGTGATGACGTGATCCTCGACCGTGCGCGCGGCTTCCACCGCCTGCACCACCAGGAAGCGCTGCTTCAGTTCCTCGACGTCGAGCGTATCGGGATCGAGATGCTTCGGCTGCAGCGCGGCAAGGCCCGGCCACAGGCTCTTCTGGCCCTTGCCCTTCTCGGGATAGTCGTAAAAGCCCTTGCCGTTCTTGCGGCCGAAGCGGCCCTGCTTCTCGACCATCTCGACCATCAGCTTCTTGTGCTCCTGGTCGATGGCGTTGGCGCCGAGATCGGCCTCGGTCGCCTTCATGATCTTGAGGCCGAGATCGAGCGCGACCTCATCCGACAGCGACAGCGGCCCGACCGGCATGCCGGCCATCTGCGCGGTGTTCTCGATCATCGCCGGCGGCACGCCTTCGAGCAGCATCTCGTTGCCTTCGGCGATGTAGCGCAGCACGCAGCGGTTGGCGAAGAAGCCGCGGCAGTCGTTGACGACGATCGGCGTCTTGCCGATCACGCGGACGTAATCCAGCGCGGTCGCGAGCGCGACGTCGCCGGTGTTCTTGCCGACGATGATCTCGACCAGCATCATCTTCTCGACCGGCGAGAAGAAGTGGATGCCGATGAACTTGCCCTGGTCCTTGAACTCTTCGGCCAGCGAGTTGATCGGCAGCGTCGAGGTGTTGGAGGCGAAGATCGCGTCGGCCTTCAGCAGCGGCTGCGCCTTGGCGTAGGTCTCCGCCTTGACCTTGCGGTCCTCGAACACGGCCTCGATGACGAGGTCGCAATCCTTCGAGCACGTCATAGTCCGCGGTCGCGCTGATGCGCGACAGGATGGCGTCGCGGTCGCTCTCCTTGGCGCGGCCCTTCTTGATCAGGTCGTCGATCACGGATTGCGCGTGGCCCTTGCCCTTGTCGGCGCTCTCCTGGTCGCGGTCGATCAGCACCACGTCGATGCCGGCGCGCGCCGAGACGTAGCCGACGCTGGCGCCCATGAAGCCGGCGCCGATCACGGCGAGTTTCTTGACCTTGGTCGGCGGCACGTTCTGCGGACGCCGCGCGCCCTTGTTCAGTTCCTGCATCGACAGGAACAGGCTGCGGATCATCGCCGCCGCTTCCTTCGAGCGCAGGATCTGCGTGAAGTAGCGCGACTCGACGCGCAGCGCGGCGTCGATCGGCAACTGCAGGCCTTCATAGACGCAGCTCATGATGGCGCGCGCCGCCGGATAATTGTCATAGGTCTCGCGGCGGTAGATCGCGTTGCCGGCCGGGAACATCATGCATGCCGGCCTTGGAGAACACCGGTCCGCCCGGCAGCTTGAAACCCTTCTCGTCCCAGGGCGCGACCGCCTTGCCGCCGCCCTTGATCCAGTCCTTGGCCGCCTTGATCAGGTCGGCCGGCCGGAACGATGGCGTGGATCAGATTGAGCGCCTTGGCCTTGGCGAGATTGACCGCCTCGCCCTTGAGCAGCAGCTGCATCGCATCCTGCGGCGGCACGATGCGCGGCACGCGCTGGGTGCCGCCGGCGCCCGGGAACAGGCCGACCTTGACTTCCGGCAGGCCGAGCCGGGTCTTGGGATTTTCCGCCGCGACGCGGTAGTGGCAGGACAGCGTCAGCTCAAAACCGCCGCCGAGCGCGAGCCCGTTGATCGCGGCGGCCCACGGCTTGCCTGAGGTTTCGATGCGCGCGGAACACCAGCGAGAAGCGGCGGCTCTGGTCGAACAGCATCTGGTTGGCGGCGACCTCGCCCTTCTCCTTCAGCAGTTCGGCGTATGTGCTGGCTCATGCCCTCGAGCATCGAGAGATCGGCGCCGGCGCAGAAGCGCTTCCTTGCCGGAGGTGATGACGACGCCCTTTACCGCGGCATCCGCCGTGGTCTGCTTGACGATCTCCTCGAGCTCGCTGACCGAGGTCTCGTCCAGCACGTTCATCGAACGTCCGGGAATGTCCCAGGTGACCAGCGCGATGCCGTCGGCGTCGGTCTCGACTTTGAAATTCTTGAAGGCCATGTTGGTCGCTCCCTCGATGCCGGCAGCCGATACGGCGCGGCGGTTGTCTGTCGGATCGTAGGGTGGGCAAAGCGACGCCGTGCCCACCATTCTTTCGGTGTGCGCGATGGTGGGCACGGCGCTTGCGCGCCTTTGCCCACCCTGCAGCTTGCAGTCACACCCGCTCGATGATCGTCGCGGTGCCCATGCCGCCGCCGATGCACAGCGTCACCAGCGCGGTCTGATTTGTTGGTGCGCTCGAGTTCGTCGAGCACGGTGCCGAGGATCATCGCGCCGGTGGCGCCGAGCGGATGGCCGAGCGCGATCGCGCCGCCATTGACGTTGATCTTCGACGTGTCGATGTCGAAGGCCTGCATGTAGCGCAGCACCACCGAGGCGAAGGCCTCGTTCAGTTCGAACAGGTCGATGTCCGACTTCTTCATGCCGGAGCGCTCGAACAGCTTTTCGGTGACGTCGACCGGACCGGTCAGCATCATCGCGGGCTCCGAGCCGATATTGGCAAACGCGCGGATTTTTGCGCGCGGCTTCAGGCCGTGCTTGGCGCCGGCTTCCTTGCTGCCGAGCAGCACCGCGCCGGCGCCGTCGACGAT
>ERZ1370068.7914-contig-6804_pt1 | contig 11809 bp, 14 predicted proteins | sample MGYA00561227_ERZ1370068 | MGnify/ENA primary metagenome ERZ1370068 (study PRJEB38410, sample SAMEA6850437) | metagenome | study: Metagenomic assessment of the ecological functions of the soil: analysis of the soil microbiota associated with the...
TCCCAGGCCAGCTCCGCCCCGATGGTCCGTCCGCCCAGGCAGAGAATGTTCATGTGATCGTCCTCCACGCCCTGGCGGGCCGCGAAGTGGTCCTGGATCAAGCAGGCGCGCACTCCGGGAATCTTGTTGGCGCACACCGCGATGCCCACCCCGCTCCCGCAGATTGCCAGCCCGCGCTCCACCGTGCCCGCCACCAGCGCGCGACCGAGCGGCTCCACGAAGTCCGGATAGTCGTCGGTGGGGGTGAAGACATGGGCGCCGAAGTCGGTCACCCGTGTCCGGCGGCGCGCAGCCGTCCGCCGATGTCCTCCTTCAGGTGAAATCCGCCGTGATCGGTCGCGATGCCCACGCGCATGCTCGTGTCTCCCTTGTCAGCGGCCGCCGAAAACGAACAGGCCCGCCACCGCGCCGCAGAGGACGAGGAGGGCTGGGTTGATCCTCGTGCCGAGGAGGAGGGCGAACACCACCACGGCGATGATCACCCCGATCCATCCCGTGAGGGCGCCCTTGGCCAGGCTGATGGCTCCCGCCACGAGCAGCCCGATGGACACGGGCAGCGAGGCCGCGCTGTATGGAGGCTCGCCAGCGCCAGCCTTCGAGCCTGAGCCAGAGCCGGCCCGTCCACAGCGTGAGCCATCCCGTGGGGCCGAAGAACGCGATGACGACGAGAAGGGCGCCCGCCACTCTCGCCACCCGCTCGCCCACCGCCGCCACCATCATCATGTTGGGCCCGGGGGCAACCTGGCTGAGGCTGTAGAGGTGAATGAGCTGCTGGGAGCTGAGCCAGTGAAATCTCTCCACGGTGAGCGTCTTCAGCTCCGGAAAGGCGGCCAGTCCGCCGCCCACCGTGAGGAGCGACAGATAGGCGAAGACGCCGACGAGGGCGGGAGCTGGCTCATCGTCCGTGGAAGTACCGGCGCCCCGGCGCGCGGCCGGTGCCACCAGATGGCCAGCGGCCCCCAGCCCCGCGAGCACGACGAGCACGGAGAGGTGGAACACGTTCACCCCGACCACGGCGAGGGCGACGAAGACGAGATCGTCCATCCGGGTGAGCACCTTGCGCCCGATCTGCACAGAGACGGCGGCCACCAGACCGACGGCGGCCGCGGCCACCCCGTGGAGCATGGCCGTCACGAGGGGACGGTCGCCGTGCGCGCTGTGGAGCATGCCGATCACGAACATGATGAGACCGCCGGGCAGGCACACGCCCGCGATGGCGGCGGCGGCCCCCGGCGTGCCGCGCAGACGATCGCCCAGCGAGCACGGCCATGTTCGTGGAGTTCAGCCTGGGCAGGCTCTGGCTCATGGCGAGCATCTGGACGAAGGTCGGGTCGTCGACCCAGCCGTGCTTGGTCGACGAGGCTGCTGCGCAGATAGGCCATGACGCCGCCCCCGAAGCTCGTGGCCCCGATGAGCAGGAAGGCGCGGAAGATCTCCCCAGCGTCACCTGAACCGGCGGGGCCGGATCATCGGCCATAGCGCGGTCACTCATGCGCCTGGGGGATTGCCCTTGAGCCGATAGACGATGCCCGTCTTGGTGGCGCCCACGGATACCCAGTCGCGCGCGAGATTCTGGACGGCGAGGAAAAACTCCTCGACGCGATGCTGCACCTTCGGGTGCAGGTCGTCCTGCCGGTCGAACTTCGCCTGGAACGCATACTTCCCCACCAGCGACGCGTGGTCCCCCGACCCGCCACAAGCCGAGGTCGTTCTTGGCCACCACGCCCTTGCCGAAGTCGACCTTGCCCGAGGTCGAAGAGCACCTCCTCGACGATGGTCTGATTCACGAGCTCGACCTGATCGTCGTGCGACCTCTTGAGGGGGCGAGGCAGGGAAGAAGCGCACGAGGGTCGACATGCCCGTGCGATCGGCGAGCTTGACCTGGCTCAGGCCGAACTCCGCATTGTGCGAGTAGAGAATGACGTATGCCGCCCACCTTGTCCTTGAGGGGCAGGGCCTCCGCCTTGAACTTGATCTTGTAGACCCCGGGATATGCGGACGCACGTCGAGGTCGGCGGCCTTCTGCATGTCGGGATGCCGGAACTTGAAGACGATCTCCGGGTCGCCCACGGGAAATCCGTCTTCGTAGAGGACGCGCCGGCGCAGGATGAAGGCGTGGTTGTAGAGGCGGAAGTCGGCGGTGTCCAGGAACACCACCTCCCGGATCTGGGGCCGCTGGCCGTCGAGATGGCTGGTGGAGAGATCGATCTCGGCCTTCTCCGCCGCGTGCTTCACGATCCTCGCGAAGTCGAAAAACCCTGCTTGGAGGTGAAGCGGTCCGGCTTGAGGATGATCTTGCACTCGAGATAGTGCACCTCGTCGAGAGGATGGCCGTCGCTGTAGTGTCCCTGCTTGAGCTCGGGAACCAGCTCGGGCTCGTCGTCTTTCGTCATCGCGGTCTCCCGTTCCGTGTCACGTTTTCGTGCCGGCGGCGGCCGCGCGGTCGGCGAGGAGGAGCGCCTGCTCCTGACCAATCCGGCCTGCGGGAATCGAACGATCGCCCGCGAGCAGGCGGGAAGCATGGTGACTTTTTCGCTCCCGTCACCACCCACAGGATGCGCCGGGAGCGGTTGATGGTCGGGTAGGTCAGGGTCATGCGGCGCCGTCCCTGATATGCCGTGGTGGTCAGCGCGACGTCCCTGTCCATCACGTCGAGCACGGGATCCCCGGGCACGAGGGACGCGGTGTGGCCGTCCGGCCCCAGCCCCAGATGCGCGAGATCGAGGACGGGTGGCGAGCCCGCGATGCGTCTCGAGCACGCGTGCGTAGCGCGCGGCGGCCGCCTCCACGTCCGGCGCCTCGACCTCCATGGCGTGGATCTGGTCGGGGGCAGCGGGGCGTGCTCGAGCAGGCTCGCCCGCAGATGGGCGAGGTTCCGATCGGGATCTCCCGCGGGGCGATCCGCTCATCTATCTGCGCCACGTGCACGCTCTTCCACGGAACGTCTTCCTTCGCGAGGAGGCGCAGCATCTGCCATGGTGTATGGCCGCCGCTCACCGCGATCACGAAACGGCCGCGCGCGGCCACGGCTGCCCGCGCCTCGGCGGCGATGAAGGCGGCCGCCCTGGCCGCAACCGCGTCGCCGTCGGCAAGGATTTCAGTGTTCATGCGTGGGTCACCCGACCACCTCACCCTGCCCCTCTCCCGGGGCGAGAGGGGATCGAGCTCCCTGCCCCCGCAGGGAGAGGGCAGGGTGAGGGGAGTATGGCCGCACCACACGCGCTCATGATCCCGCCGTCACCACGGGATTCTGCCATCCGCCGGGAGGCATCACGTTCTGCTCTACCTCCTTCGGCCCCCAGGTCCCCGGCTCGTACTCGTACACGGGCGTGCCCGCCTTCATCACGGGATCGACGATACGCCACGCCTCCTCGACGTAGTCCTCGCGGGCGAAGAGCGTGGCGATCTCCCGCCATGGCGTCGCCGAGCACGCGCTCGTAGGCGTCCATCTCGTCCGAGCCCGGATGCCGGCTCGCGAGCATCTCCGCGGACACGCTGTCCGTCTCCGACTCCGGGCGCGATCGGCGTTGGCGCCGATGGCGATGGTGATGTCCGGACTGATCCGCAGCCGGACAGTAGTTCGGCTTCAGATCGTAGCTTTGGTACATCGTCGGCGGCTGGCGCAGCCGCACCACGACCTCCGTGCAGGTCACGGGCAGGCACTTGCCCGCGCGGATGTAGAAGGGCACGCCCTGCCAGCGCCAGGAATTGATGTCGAGCCGCAGGGCGGCGAAGGTCTCCATCTTCGAGTCCGGCGGCCACGCCTGGCTCCTTCCGGTAGCCGCGGAACTGCCCGCGCACGAGGTTCTTCGCGCTCGAGCGGCGGCATGGCCTTCAGGACCTTGACCTTCTCGTCCCGGATCGATTCGCTGTCCGTGCGCGACGGGCGGCTCCATGGCCAGGTTGGTCAGGACCTGGAAGAGATGGTTCTGGACCACGTCGCGGATGGTGCCCGTCTCGTCGTAGAAGGCGCCCCGGCCCTGGACCCCGAAGTCTTCCGCCATGGTGATCTGCACGCTCTCCGACGTGGTTGCGGTTCCAGAACGGCTCGAGGAGCGCGTTGGCGAAGCGGAAGAACAGCATGTTGTGCACGGGCCGCTTGCCCAGGTAGTGGTCGATGCGGAAGATACGCGTCTCGTCGAAGGTGCCGAGCAGGATCCGGTTGAGCTCGCGCGCCGAGCTCGAGGTCGTTGCCGAACGGCTTCTCGATGATGACGCGGGCGTCCTGTCGTGCAGCCCGCCTTGCCGAGCTGCTCCACGACCAGCCCGAACAGCACGGGCGGGATGGCCAGGTAGTGCGCCGGCCGCTGCGCGGAGCCCAGCTCCTTGCGGATGGCCTGGAACGTCGCCGGGTCCTTGTAGTCGCCGTCCACGTAGCGCAAGCAGGCCGGAGAGCTTGGCGAACGCCGCGGCGTCGAGCCCCCGTGCTTCTCGAGGCTGTCGCTTGGCCCGGGCCTTGAGCTGGTCGAGGTTCCAGCCGGCCTTGGCCACGCCGATCACGGGCACGTCGAGGTGGCCGCGCTTGAGCATCGCCTGCAGCGACGGGAAGATCTTCTTGTAGGCGAGATCGCCGGTGGCCCCGAAGAAGACGAGCGCGTCGGAGTGCGCGGGCGCTCACGTGCCGGCCGGCTTCTCGATGTGCCCGCCGAACTCGTAGCGCATGGCCGAGAGCAGCTTGTCGGCGAAGTCCGCCTCGCCGCGCGAGCTGAAGCGCTCGTACAGCGCGGCGGTCAGCACGTGGGCGGGCACGGCCTCGTCGATGGCGGCCTTGATCGTCCACCGCCCCTCGCCCGAGTCCGACACGCGGCCCGCGAAGCCCTTGAGAGCGCGGGTCCTTGATGAGGGCGCGATGCGGTGAGGTCGAGGAGCCACGACGCGATCACGCTGCCGCGCCGCCACACCTCGGCGACGTCGGGCAGGTTGAGGTCGTACTGGTAGTGCTCGGGATCGCGCAGCGGCGTCGTCTCGGCGTCGATGGCGTGCGTCTGCTTGCCGACGTTGGCGGCGCGCAGGATGCCCAGCCCTTCGGCGTAGGCGGCCATGATGCCGTACTCGATGCCGTTGTGGACCATCTTGACGAAGTGGCCGGCGCCGTTCGGTCCGCAGTGCAGATAGCCCTGCTCCGGCGGTGCCGCCGGCCTTCTCGCGTCCCGGCGTGCGGTCGATGTCGCCGGCGCCGGGAGCGAGCGTGGCGAAGATCGGGTCGAGGTGCTTCACCGACGTCGGGCTCGCCGCCGATCATCATGCAGTAGCCGCGCTCGAGGCCCCAGACGCCGCCGCTCGTTCCCACGTCGACGTAGTGGATGCCCTTGGGCGCCGAGCTCCTTGGCGCGGCGGATGTCGTCGATGTAGTACGAGTTGCCGCCGTCGATGAGGATGTCGCCCTTCTCGAGCGAGCGGCAGGAGGTCGGCGATGGTCTTGTCCACCACCGCCGCCGGCACCATGCAGCCACACCGCGCGCGGCTTGTCGAGCTTCTTCACGAAGTCGGCGAGCGAGGAGGACCCCACCGCCTTCTCCTGCACCAGCTCCTGCACCGCCTTCGGCGACATGTCGAAGACCACGCACTGATGGCCGCCCTTGATGAGCCGCCGCACCATGTTCGCGCCCATCCGGCCGAGTCCGATCATTCCGAGCTGCATAGGTGACTCCCTTTTCAGGACAGAGGGTTTGACTGGCGGCGATCCCGACGCCGCTTCACGCGGCGCACCCTTCTCGAAGACGTCCACGAATTCCCGGTAGCGCCGGGCGACCTCGGCGACGGCAGCCTCCCGCGTGCTCTTCCCCGCCCGCCATCCCACGAGGGATCCCAGAACACCGTCCGGCCTACCGCAAATCCGATGAAACCCGGCACCGCGGCCGCCGTGGCTGAGCCACTCGCGGACCTTCTGGTCGTCCTCGCCTCGACCGAGCACGATGCAGCTCACCTTGTCCCGGCCGCCCCGCCGGGCCGCCTCCACCACCTTGCCGCAGTCCGTGCGGGCGTCGAGCCCCTCGATCTTCCAGAGGTCGGGCTCCACCCCCGCATCCTGAAGCTCGTGGATCGCGCGCACCATCAGCCGAGGACGGAGCTCATGGTCGTACGCCTTCCTGTCTCCCCCGACCTCCTCGAGCTCCGCCTTCTCCGGCGGCACGAGCAGCTCGAACATGAGCCGGCTCGCGCTCTTGTCGTGCAGGTATCCGGACAGTCGCTTGAGGCGGTCCGCCTGGCGCCGGTTCAGGGTCGCGTCGCCCTCCGGGTTGTAGCGCACGAGCACCTTGCAGAAGGTCGGATGGAAGGCCTCGATGTGCGCGGCGAAGTCCTCACCGTACTCGAAGTCCGAACTCGTCCTGCCCGCTCTTCTCCGCCGAGCTCGCGGTGAAATACCCGCTCTTCACCGCGTCGCGAAGGATGGCGGCGCCGAACTGCTCGTCCACCAGGATGCCCGCCTTCGCCCGGGGCACCCCGCCCGCGATGGCGGCCTGGAAGCCGTCGTAGATCACCTGCTTGGCCGCGGCGATCTGCGCCGTCTGCTCCGCGGTCAGGGCGCCCGTCCAGCCGAACATCTTCGTCTGGAAGGAGCCGCGGTGGTCGAAGGGCAGGATGTACAGCGGCTGATCGAACCCCACGCTCTTCATGACCGCACCTTTGGCCTTGCGATAGCGGCGGATGAGGTTGCTGGTCGAGCTGTCGTGGGCGAGCTTGGGCTCTGTCTTCGCTCTCGATCTCGCCGGACGATTCGCTGGGCGAGCACCTTGCCCAGCTCGACGCCCCACTGGTCGAAGGAATCGATGCTCCAGATCGTCCCCTGGGTGAACACGGAGTGCTCGTAGAGCGCCACCAGCTTGCCCAGCGCCTCCGGAGTGAGCCGGTCGAGCGAGAATGGTGTTGGACGGGCGATTGCCCTCGAACACGCGGTGGGGAACCAGCGCAGTCCGGCGTGCCTTCGGCCTTCACCTCCTCCGGCGTCTTGCCGAAGGCCAGGGCCTCGGTCTGGGCGAAGACATTCGCGATGAGGATGTCGTGATGCCGGCCCAGCGGATTGAGGGTGTGCATGAAGCCGATGAAGTCGCAGGGGATGAGCCGCGTGCCCTGGTGGATGAGCTGGTAGAACGAGTGCTGGCCGTTGGTGCCCGGCTCGCCCCAGTAGATCGGGCCCGTGTCGTAGTCGACCCGCGTGCCGTCGAGGGTGACGTGCTTGCCGTTCGACTCCATGGTCAGCTGCTGGAGGTAGGCGGGGAAGCGCTTCAGGTACTGCTCGTAGGGCAGCACGGCCACCGTCTGCGCGCCGAAGAAGTCGTTGTACCAGACGGCGAGGAGACCCATGAGCACGGGCAGGTTGCGCTCGAAGGGCGCGGTGCGGAAGTGCTCGTCCATCTGGTGGAAGCCGTCGAGCATGGCGCGGAAGTTGTCCGGCCCCACCGCGAGCATGGTGGAGAGGCCGATGGCCGAGTCCATGGAGTAGCGCCCGCCCACCCAGTCCCAGAAGCCGAACATGTTCGCGGTGTCGATGCCGAACTCCGACACCTTGGCGGCGTTGGTGGAGACGGCCACGAAGTGCTTGGCGACGGCCTTGTCGTCGCCGCCCAGGCCCGCGAGGCACCACTCGCGCGCGCTGCGCGCGTTGGTCATGGTCTCCAGCGTGGTGAAGGTCTTGGAGGAGACGATGAAGAGCGTCTCCGCGGGATCGAGATCGCGCACGGCCTCCGCGAAGTCGGTGCCGTCGACGTTGGAGACGAAGCGAAAGGTCATGGCCGCGCTCGCTGTAGAAGCGGAGCGCCTCGTAGGCCATCACCGGGCCCGAGGTCGGAGCCGCCGATGCCGATGTTGATCACGTTGCGGATGCGCTTCCCCGTGTGCCCCTTCCAGGCCCCGCTCCGCACGCGCTGGGCGAACTCGCTCATCTTGTCGAGGACCTCGTGCACCTCGGGGACCACGTCCACCGCCGTCCACCTTGATCGAGGCGGCCGCGGGGCGCGCGCAGGGCCACGTGGAGCACGGCGCGGTTCTCCGTCACGTTGATCTTCTCGCCGCGGAACATGGCGTCGATGCGCGGCGCGCAGGCCGGACTCCTCGGCGAGCTGGAGGAGGAGGGGCAGCGTCTCGTCGGTGATGCGATGCTTCGAGTAGTCGAGGTAGATCCCCACCGCCTCCGCGGTGAGACGCTCCCCGCGCTTGGGGTCGGCCGGCGAAGAGATCCCGCAGGTGCAGATCGCGGATCTTCTCGTGGTGGCTCTGCAGATCTTTCCAGGTCCGTCGTGAGGTCAATGGTTCGACGCTCATTTCATCCTCCCCTTCTTGTCTTCCCAGAGCCGGAATCCGCCCAGGAAGGCGTTGGCGTTGTTGCCTTGCCGGCACCCGGAAGGCAGCGCCTTGAGCTTCTTCACGTTGCCCCCGCCCAGCACGATATCGTCCGGCTCGAGGGCGGCGGTGAGCTGGGCCACCACCTTGTTGACGTGGCTCCGCCATTTCTTCTTGCCGCGCTTCTCGAGCCCCCGCAGGCCCACGTAGTCCTCGTAGGTACCCTTCCGGTACGGCAGGTGCGCCAGCTCCATGGGCTCCACGATGCCCTCGGCGATCACGGTGGAGCCGAGCCCGGTGCCCAGCCCCAGGAAGAGCATCTTCCCGCCCTTGTAGCTGCCCAGCGCCTGCATCGCCGCATCGTTGACGATCTTCACGGGCTTTCCGAACGCCGCGCGATAGTCGAACCCGATCCAGCCCCGGCCGAGGTTTCGCGGCTCCGCCACGGGGTGATTGTGGATCACCATGCCGGGTAGCCCATGGAGACCGCGTCGAACTTCCACCCCCGGGCCAGCTTCTTCACGCCGGCCACCATCTCCCGGGGCGTGAGATGCGGGCCCGAGGGAAACTTCCGCGGCTCCTTCTCACCGGAGGCGAGGATCTTGACGTTGGTGCCCGCCGATGTCGACCGCGAGCACCTTCACGATAGCTAGCCTTTCCCGAGGGCCGCGCTCTTGGAGTTGATCTTCTCCATGAGCTCGTGCCACGAGTTCACGAAGGACTTCGCCCCCTCCTCCTGGAGCTGGGCGGCGAGGGCGTCGATGTCGATGCCCGCCTTCCCGAACTGCGCCAGCACCTCCTCGCAGTCGCCGCCGTCCGCGGGCAGCGGTCTCGCTGATCTGGCCGTGGTCGGCGAGCGCCTTCAGGGTGCCCTCCGGCATGGTGTTGACGGTGAAGGGCGAGGCGAGCGCCTTCACGTAGAGGACGTCGGAGGCCTTGGGATCCTTCGTCCCCGTGCTCGCCCACAGCGGCCGCTGCGGGCGGGCGCCGAAGTTGTAGGCACGCTGCCATGCCGTCGAGCCGAAGAGCGCGCGGGCCGCCTTGTAGGTGCGCTTGACGATGGCGATGCCGAGGCGATTCTTCAGCGCATCGGGAACGCGCGGCGCCACCGCGGCGTCCCACCGGCTCACGAAGAGCGAGGCCACCGGAGCCGATCTGCGGGTTGAGGCCGGCCGCGATGCGGCGGTCGATGCCGCGCATGTAGGCCTCGGCGGCCGCCACGTACTGCTCGCGCGAGAAGAGCAGGGTCACGTTGATGGGTATGCCCGCGAAGATCGCTTCCTCGATGGCGGGCAGGCCCTCGCGCGTGCCGGGAATCTTGATCAGGAGGTTGGGCCGCCCCGCGCGCGCGTGCAGGCTCTTGGCGGCGGCGAGCGTGCTCGCGGTGTCGTAGGCGAGGAGCGGCGAGACCTCGAGCGAGACCCAGCCGTCCACCCCGTTCGTGAGATCCCAGATGGGGCGGAAGAGATCGGCGGCGCGCGTCAGATCCTCGATGGCCAGCTCGAAGAAGAGGGCCTCGCCCGACTTGCCCTCCCCGACCTTCTTGCGGATGGCCGCGTCGTAGGCCGTGCTGTTCTTGATGGCGTGGTCGAAGATGGTGGGATTGGAGGTGAGGCCGGTCACGGAGAGCTCGTCGATGTAGCGCTTGAGGGTGCCGTTCTCCAGGATGTCGCGCGTGATGTTGTCGAGCCAGAGGCTCTGGCCGAGATCGTGAAGTAGCTGTGTCGCTTTCATGACGTCACCTCTCTTGGGTCACGGACCCACATGACTGGTATCGTCCCATAGCTGGATCACCGGCCGCGATCGGTCGTGCTCGTAGCCGAGGGCGCTCAGGCTCGCCGTCCTCAGAAAGAAATACCGGGCAGCGCCGGGCTCGAGCCCCAGCCAGCGCGCCCCGACCACGCGCAGTATATGCCCGCTCGAGAAGACCAGCACGTCGCCGTCGATGGCCCGCGCCTTCTGCACCACCCGATCGGCGCGCACGCCCACCTCGGCGGGGACTCGCCGCCGGGACAGCCGTCGCGGAAGAGATCCCAGTCTGGACGCTCCGCGTGAATCTCCGCGCTGGTGCGGCCCTCGTAACGGCCGTAATTCCACTCGAGGAGGTCGGGATCGATTTCGGCGACGTCGCCGAAGCCCGCGCGCTCGCAGGTGTCGGCCGCCCGCTGCAGGGGCTCGTGAAGATGCGGGCGAAGCGCTGCCCCTTCAGGCGCCGCCCGAGGTAGTCGGCCTGACGCTGCCCCGCCTCCGTCAGCGGCAGGTCGGTCATCCCCGTGTGCTGGCCGGACCGGCTCCAGGCCGTCTCGCCATGTCGGGCAAGGTAGAGGACGGGAAGTCCTTCACTCACGATTTGGCGCTCCTCGAGTGAAAAGTTGGCGTGCAGGCAAGACTATACTACCGCTGCACGACGGTTGCCCGGGGAAGCACGGCTTGCCCCTGCTCGTCCCCGTAACACTATTGACGCACTCCGTTGCCCGGAGGTTACAGATGGCTGCGCTCAGGATCGGCATCGTCGGCTCACGCTTCGCCGCCCATCTCCACCTCCTCGCCTATCGCCGCGTGTACGGGGTCGAGGCGCGGCTCGTCGGCGTGACCTCGCCGACGGCCGAGCGGCGCGAGGCCTTCGCGCGCGAGAGCGGAGCCACGGCGTTCCCGGACCTGCGCGCCCTCCTCCCGCAGGTCGACGTGGTGGACGTGTGCTCACCGCCCGCCACCCACGAGCCGGTGGCGCTCGAGGCCATCGAGGCGGGCAAGCACGTCTTCATCGAGAAGCCGTTCACGGGCGCCTTCGAGCCCGGCGCGTGGCAAGGCGAGGCGCTGCTGCGCGACGCGCTGGCCAGCGCCGATCGCATGGTGGAGGCGGCGCGCGCGCCGCGGCGTCGTGCTCGCCTACGCGGAGAACTGGATCTACGCGCCCGCCGTCCAGAAGGAGCGCGAGATCGTCGAGAAGACCGGACGCGCAGATCCTCTGGATGCTCGGGGGCGAGTCGCACAGCGGCTCGCACTCGCCCGTGTACGGCATCTGGCGTCACGCGGGCGGCGGCTCGCTGGTGGGCAAGGGCTGCCATCCCGCTCACCGCGTGTCTCTACCTGAAGGCGGTGGAAGGGCGCGCGCGCGGCGGCCGCGCCATCCGGCCGGCCACCGTGTCGTGCCGCGTGCACGACATCACGCGCCTGCCCGGCTACCGCGATCGCGGCTTCCTTCGCACCGACTACGAGGACGTGGAGGACTACAGCCAGCTCCACGTCACCTTCGACGACGGCACGGTGGCCGACGTGTTCGCGACGCGAGCTGGTGCTGGGCGGCGTGCACAACTGGCTCGAGGTGTTCGCGAACAATCACCGGACGACCTGCCGGCTCAATCCCGTGAACCTGCTCGACACCTACAACCCGGAGGCCGCGCAGTTCCAGCGACGTCTACCTCGTGGAGAAGCTCGGCACCAAGGAAGGCTGGAGCCATCCCGCCGCCGACGAGGAGTGGCAGCAGGGCTTCTACGCGGAGATTCAGGACTTCGTGGAGTGCTGCGC
>ERZ1370068.8938-contig-7754_pt1 | contig 11808 bp, 21 predicted proteins | sample MGYA00561227_ERZ1370068 | MGnify/ENA primary metagenome ERZ1370068 (study PRJEB38410, sample SAMEA6850437) | metagenome | study: Metagenomic assessment of the ecological functions of the soil: analysis of the soil microbiota associated with the...
TAGCGGACTCTTCGACGCCAGCCTGTTTATCGAGCTGCATCGGTTGCCTGAACTGATGTGCGGGTTCTCGCGCCGGCCCGATGAAGGTCCGACGCCATACCCGGTGGCCTGTAGTCCTCAGACGTGGTCCTCGGTCGCCGTGTTCCTGCTGCTTCAATCCCGCCTCGGTTTGCGAATTGAGGCCCCGCGTGCCCGCCTGTCGTTCTCACAACCGGTGTTGCCGGCGTTCCTGGAACGCATCGAAATCAGAAATCTCAAGATTGGAAACGCTGAAGTAGACCTCTTGCTTGAACGTCATGCGCAGAATGTCGGTATCAACATCCTGCGACAAGAAGGCCAGGTCGAGGTTGTCGTCACGAAATAATCGAACGCGGCGCTTTTTTCGTTGTGCATTGTGGGCGAAGCGGCAAGGCAAACCATTCATCAGTGCCATGTCCACCTGATTCCAAGACGAACAGGCGACGTGGAGCAACTGCGCGGAGGTGTGCGAAATGACCGGCCCCCTTAACCGGATCCGACCCTGTATGTTAGGGTCGGGCCGAAAGGAGGACCGTATGCCCCGCAACCGTCACACCGTCGAGCAGATCATTACCAAGCTGCGCGAAGCCGAAGTGGCCCTAAGCAAAGGGCAGCCCGTCGCGCAGGCCTGCCGCACACTGGGGATTACCGAACAGGCTTACGCGATGAACTGTTGAATCGGGAACTGTTTGCTACACTGTGGGAGGTGCAAGTGCTCGTGGAACGTTGGCGACGACACTACAACCAGATTCGTCCCCATCGGGCACTGGGGTTGCGGCCACCCGCTCCTGAAACGATCGCGCCCCAGCAGTGTGCGTAAGTGCTATTCGACCTGGTACAACCACGGGGGCCGGTCAGTTATTCCATTCCAACTCCAGGTTCAGATGCTCACATTCTGATGGATTAAGACGTTGGTTCCACTTCACTCTTAATGCAGCAGCTTGAATTGTCGTCATCCTTTGCTCCCATTATCCGAATCCTTCATGATCGAATGACTCCTAACCCTGTGTTTCTAAGTCTGTAAAGTCTTTCCGGTCTATGTAGGTAAATGCATTCAACGCTATGCGTTTCCCTTGGCAAATTCCATTGCACCGGCAAGGCTCCTGAACTTTACCGCTTTCGAGCTCAGCATGGTGATGGAGCCATCCTGGCTTATGTAGCAGGTCCTGGGCGCTACTTGCTGATGAGGACTAGCAACTATCACAAAAAACGTCTGTTTCGGCTTCGCCATACTCTCCCACCCCCATTTGAAGTGCGGTGGATTGGCTCTACCTTATGATAACAAATGATACCAAGGAGATGTGCAGCATGGTACCTAGGGAATACCCTGGCGCGGTGAGCTCCGCTGACGGTGGAGGGGACTTGTGGGGATGTTAACCACACAGTTCCAAATCTATAAAATCTTCCAGGCTTATGTAGGTATGATCGGTCAACGCGATGCGGCTCGCTTCGGCAAATGCTTGTGCGTCAGCAACGCTCTGGAACCTAGCCGCCTTCGATTTCAGTATGGTTGAATATCCATCGATGGCGATGTAGCCAAGACCCGGAAGTTACTTTTTGCTGTGGGCTATACGACGATAACAAACCTCGTCTGTTTCATCTTCTCTCCCGTTGAAGTGAGGTACGCGGGGTGCTCTGCATAATGCACCGAACGCGCCGTGTGGGAAGTAGGACCTGCGCTAGTCGTGGCGTAAGGAATGGCCTACGACACGCTAGGAGACTGTGCAGGGGACTTGCGGGAATGTTACGCAGCTAGGGACCGTTGTACTACAGGTTTCCCGCAGAGAATGCACACATAGTTGCCCGTCAGAATCGCCCCATTCGTTCCACTCTAATTCCAGGTCCACATGCCGACATGGTGAGAGGTCCGCTCGCTGTGTCCGTTTGATTCGTAACGCCGCTGCCTGATTCATCGTCATGGGTTGACCCTCCGTGGCCCATTCGCTTCCGGTCAGGAGGCAGGGGTATAAATCACTGGGGTGGGGTCTTGAGAAGGCGCTTGAGCGTGTCCCCAAGCGAATGCACCAAAGACCCTTTTACTCAGGAACTCGCTCACCCCCAGCGCCCGGACCTCCCACTCTGTCTTAGGTCTACTGTCCGCCGTCACCACGATCACCCGCTGGTGAAGATCCACACTGCGGATCTGTCTCAAGACCTCGATTCCATCCATCCCCGGCATGATCAGATCAAGTACAATGACATCGGGGTGTTCTCGGCGATACAGCTCAAGCCCCTTCCATCCATTGTCAGCGAGGAGCACTTCATATCCGAGACGCTTGAGGTGCATTTCGGTGAGCGTTCGGATGTTGGCCTCATCCTCAATCACCAGAATCTTCGCCACGATACCTCTTCCCGAATAAATGGCGTCGCACATTACCCCACACCGGGTAATGCGGGTGTGAAAGTGCGTTTATGCGCTTTCATATCATGCCCAGGAACGCGTCAACTGGGGAACTAGGACAGGCCCTGAGTTAGTCAGCACACTGAATTCAACAGCAAATCGAGGTTGTTAACCTGATCACCACACCTAATTGCTTCTTTGTAAGACCGCGCTGACAGGGACTGCCCTTACGGCTTGCTCTGAATTGCCCTACGCGGCTACCCCTGTTCTAATTCTTGCTCGTAACAGGGAGTACGCGTATGCCCTCAATTCTTGACCATCGCACCGCGTCAGTGCTCCTTATCGATGCGAACAAAGCCGACCGAGCGTTTTATGCAGATGGGCTGAAGCGGTGCGCCCCTGGCTATCTAATTTTAGAAGCCGCCGATGGGCAGACAGCGCGTCAGGTCTATAGGTGTGTGCGGGTCAATTGCGTGGTGTTAGAACTCGCATTGCCCGATAAATCAGGCTTTAAGGTCCTACTAGACTTGGTTCCGCTCGCTAGCAGGCCGAACGTCGCGGTGATTGTATTGACTCTGATTGAACATCCCGGACTGCATGAATTAGTCAAGCAATCCGGCGCACATGCCTGTCTTGAGAAAGCACACACATCGCCGGAAGACTTGGACAGGGCCATTCAGTCTGCGATTGCATTGGTAGCATAGATGCCCAGGGAAGGTCGGTTCCGGCCTATTTAGATGAGGAGATATGAGGCCTATTCTCCGCAGACGGAGTGAAATGCCGAACTACCCCCGCGCCACAGTCCATACAAAGGTAGTTCTTCGTTGGACGCTTGGGGTTGATCCGTTCCGAGCAGAGGTAGTGATGTAGGCACTTGAGGGTGCCGGCTCGCGCCTTCCACTGTATCCGCAATGCAGCGGCTTGTGTTCTTGTTATCATGGTCGCGTCCCCGCCTGTGGTTTTAAAACCTAACATCTCGACGTTGCGTTTTTGGAAAAACCGTTTCACCTGAGGTCGCTGAACTAGATGAGGCCTTCCGATGTCTATGGAGTTTTCAGGCAGCAGTGGATTCGGTAGCGGACAAACTCCGCGGGTTTGACGGAAATTCGACCTGCGCACAGAATCGATACAGTCCAAGCCTGTGCTGCTGAGGCATGGAGAGGAATTCTACGCCGGCCTCTTTGTCTTTAACCCACCGCACACTCCCTTTATTTATTTCAATGGCCGGCCCATCATCCGGACACACCTTGAGCGTAATGTGCTGTGCATGTCTGAGGGGTTTGGTGAGAGAAAGCTGGCACCCTCTGCGGGAAATATTTGTCACCAGCCCACGTGAAAGTCCTGTATTGTCCACGACGAGTGTGTTGACACTGACCTTCGCCCGAGCCTCCAGCCGCCGGTTCATTTCGGGAACTTGACCATCCTGCGCGGGAAGATCGTGCGATGTAATTCTCATGGCAATCCTTTCTCTAACATGAATCGATGCCCATGCGTTGAGCAATCCTCATGCCAAAAGAATTCCGTTATCAACGTTCGCTAAGTCGATGCGAAACGCTCTTCTCAGCTGTAATGATGAATTGGAAATCATACGGATGACAAATTGTCCTGTGGAAGAAACTAGACCCAAGTGTATGAGTCTACAACGGGACTATCAGCCTTTTACCCACCATCTAGAGCGGCTAATCGTGCCATTTTCTGGACAAATCAAGGTGGCCGTATGACCTATCAGCTCACACTCCCCAACCGCCGCTGGCGAACCACTCAGAGGGTCACGGCGCAATGCCAAGAGCTTTTCTGCTAGCGCTTGTCGTATGACTGGAGTCTCATTCACACGCCTGTGCAAAGAAAGGCAGGATGTCCAGAGTGAGTAAACATCCTGCCTCATTGGGAATGAACATTTCGTACGGGCTAGAAGAACATCTTCGCACCGAACAGGAAGCCAAACGAAGACGCGTTCCAATCGTTATCGCGGACCCCATTCACTGTGACATGTCCGTCGTTCCGTTTGTAGGCCATCTCCGTGTTCAGCGCGAACTGTTTGGTGAGCATGTAGTCGGCGCCCCAGCCGAGTCGCCAGGCGAAATTGTTGCTGGGTGAAATGGTATTGCCGCTGATCTGACTGCTTTCCCCAAAGCTGTTGACGTTCACGCCAAAACTCATATTCGCGTATGGAATGACCGGGCCGAATTTGACTGGACGGACTTTCCACCGTCGGCAGCACCGAGACGGTGTCTTGATGGCCCAAGTCCAGGCCGGACCCTGCTGTATTCATGGAATGGCGTTCCCACTCCAGCATCATGCCGACTAAGAACCACTTGTTGAGGCTATACATCGCCTGAAAGTTGACCAGGGAGCCGACATCAGTCGAAGTACCTGCCGAAACGGTTTGGGTTACTGGGGCAAATCCAGCCCGCATACCGAGCATGACTTTACCTGGCTCTATACCACCCTGTTCCATCTTCCACTCTTCCGCCTTAGCTTGGCTGCCCAGGACGAGCGCGCTTATCACCATGAAACCCACCAACCCCCAACGAGCTATAACGACACCCATATAAAATAACTCCTCCGTGATGTGATGATGTAAATAGGCTACAGACCCGCGTGCTCTTTGCACGAGCCACGCGAGTTCAGTGCCCCGATTTCTTGAACCGCTTGTAGTCTGTCATACCTATGGGAGTCTGGTGGGTCAAGCAATCGTGACAATTTTACAGTATGGCTTGCTTACTTCGGCGGAACAGGGGCTTTCGTTGCCTGCACTATCAAAGGCAGTGACGCAAAAATAGTAGGTCTTACCAGACGCGTGATTCGTGGCGGCGCAGGCGGGAGTCGTCCCTAGCGTGATGGGTGGGTTCTACACTCCGGACTGTGTTCCGATGTAGACCTTGTGTTCAACCAGATCTGGCTCGGTGTCGGCGGTCCAGCTGAGGCGAGCAGGTCGAGGATAGCAATGATGCCTGCGATTTCCGGAGATGAGCGTGGGTAGTGATGCGTGATCCAGTACAAGGGAGAGATCAGGAACAGAGCCGAGGGAAGGCCGCGCTAATGTACTGGTCAACAATCGGGCTGAAGGGAACGCGCCGCTGACGGTGGAAGGGCTTGTGGGGATGTTGCGGGGCTAGGCCGGGGGATTACGAAGTCGGCGCTTGGATGTCTTCATATCCCTGGAGCCATCCATGCACCACGTGCCATTTGTCAATTTTGGATTTGAATACAAGCAAGTCCGGCCTGTTCTTTGGCAACCACGAAAATGAAATTTCATCATATCGGTGATTTTAGAAGAGTCGCATTCTTGAGACCAAGTCCGCCATTGGGCAATGATTAAGAGTTCCGCTCTCTTGGTGGTAAGTACCATGATAAAAATACCTCACGGGTATGGAAGGAGAATTCCTTCTTAGCAGTAGCGAGACTCACGCGAGACAGTGTACTCTCTACACCGCGACAGGCCGCCAACATCCGGTTCGCGGTAAAGGTGGCAAAGCATTAGCGTGCAACCGCGTAACCGCAGGCAAGGCAGCGATAGGTGCCCGTCACATAGCCACCGTCGCTGCGTTCCAAATCAACTTTGAGGTGCTTGCAGAGTGGGGAACCTAGCTCGTTCCACGTCGCTTGGAGATAGGCCGCCTGTACTTTGGTCATAGCTGTCTCCGTGGCCTTGATGGAGTGTGAAGGCTAGGCGGGCCAGATGTGTTTGCACGTCGGATTCAGACACTGCCACATGAGCTTGAGGGGTTTGGTCACGGCAGGATTGTTGTAGATATGCTGGCGCTCTTCCTGTCGGATCTTGTGGCTCTGACATCGGGGGCACGTGGGGCTTTGCATGATTCTTCATCATGGCCTCTCTACAGCGGTATAGCGACTCTTTTAATGTGGAGTATGTCCTGGCCCCTGCTTGAACGGTCTGATGGTGCGGATGGCGCGGTGGAGGTGCGCTGGCGAGGGGGTCGGGCGACTACCTCGGCCATTTATGCAGACAGGTCGGATGCTGACAGTCCCACATCGGTGTAGGTGTTGGGTTCACTATGCGGGCTGAGGAGGTAGGCCAACGCTCGAAACGTTTAATATTGGTGCTCTGACACTGTGGACACGTGGGGACTATTACCATTCGTTCACTATGGCACATCTGGGCCGTAAGTGCGAGTCTTTTAATGTGGGCCATTTGGAGGGGCGGTGGTGACTATCGCAGCGTCGGATGGCGTCGCGGAGAGGGCGCGGCCCCTGCCGTGCTCTACCAGGCCCCAAATAGGAGTCGTATTTCAACTAGCCGCTTCACCTTGAGGAGTGGCTTAGCATATCCGTTCTCACAGGTGTGACAAGAACCTTCTGCGCGCCACATTCGTCGCATATCATTCTCAAGGTCGGGAATGGCGGCTTCTCCCCTGGTTTTGCGACCATCCTCTTCCAGCAGTCCAAGCAGAGCCATTTCGCTTGTTGTGTGTTTTCCATCATCAGGTCCTCCTTGATGATTGAAGCTACGGTCACACAATTTATAGATAAGTCAATTCGCGCGGGAGTCAAGCCACTATGGCGGCGGTAGGAAGCACGCAAAATGAAGGCCCGACCCATTTCAGGGCCGAGCCATCCTCAGATTCCGCCATGGTCGCACTGCAGTGGGTCGGCACAGTGTTTCCATGACGGTTTCTAAAGCAAGTTTACTCTACCAGGTTTCTGGACTAGGGCTTCCTAGGAACAATCCCAGTGGAGGAGCCATGGCAGTGGACCGCCACGCACGTGATCCAGCTAGCCCAGCATTGTGGCGCTAATTGAGAATTAGGGTACATCGCGTAATAACAAGGGATGATACCAGTACTGTAATTGAGGTGGTTCAATATAGTGGAAGATAAGTCAGCTGTTGTTTTTCGTCTCCGGTGCGATGAACAGATGCGCAACGCTTTCAGAAAGAGGTGAGTCATGCTTAGCATGAATGAAATTATCGTATGTGAACTTATTCTCGGTACGATATTGATGAGTGTGATATTTGCATCGCTTGCGGATACGGATCTCATTGCTGATACATCATCGAATTCGAAAAATGAGATGCCGGTGCGGGTACCTTTGGGACAAGATTGCCGGTGAAGGAATCATCAAACATCTTTCGCTGAGCGGGAGTTACATTACCGGGAATAGACCGGTCTCCGTCGGCATGGCGCTCGCCCTGCAGATTTTTGTGCCGTGGGACCCGGAGCCGTTGTGGATTGAACGCGCCATCGTGAAATGGGTCAAGGGGTGTGATTTTGGGATGGACTTCGACACTCTCCTACCAAATGTGGCTGAGCGTCTCACAAAAATCATCTCCATGATGGTGAACCACAACATGGCTCCTGCCGCAATAGATAAATGAAGAGGGTTACCGGAACGTAGTAGTTATTTCACCCCGACAATCAGAATCCCGCTGAGAGCTTCGCAGGCTGGGGCCAAGCGCGCCAACGCCAAGAAATAAAGCCTGTCCACCAACGCTCTTACCTCTTCCGCCACTCCCACGACGGCGGCTGCTGCGGATCGGCCCACAAGCCTTTCTTGACCTCTCGTGCCTCCTTCTCCAACCCTTCAAGCACGGTATCCCCTGGCGCATACTTCCGATACCACCAGCACCAGCCGTCCTTGACCAACCTGTGATTGACGTGGGTGCCATCGGGCAGAATCACATTGGCAAGGCGCGCCCATACTACAACGAGTGCGGCGAAGACCGATAAAGTGGCCACGTTGCTCCCACGAGCGGCAGAGCGCTACCGCGCAGTGGTCAGTGACCTAGGACGCCTCTCGATGCAGCACGTCGCCCAAGCCAGGGTACAGATACGGGAAGTGGTCGGCGAGATCCATCTCGTCCCGACGGTTGACGGCCACCTGGAAGCCGGTGCTTACGCGAAGGTTCTCGCTTCGTTCACTGCGTCGCGGCAGTCGCTTCTAACCGCCTCGGCCTCTCAGCGCTCCCACATCAATTGGCAATGACCTTGAATAAGCCACCTCCGTGTGTCATGACGTAGAGCTCGCCCGCAGCATCCTCGCCGAAGCTTAGTTACAGACTTGCCCGGTGGGCTGAGTAAAGGCCATTCCGTCTGTGCTGTGGGCTGACCATTCTGGTAACGGAAACTCCTCACAAATCCCGCGCAAAAATCTGCATAGAAGTAGGTGCCTTGCATCAACCGGCATGGCAGATCCTCGATACACATACCCGCCTGTCACCGCACACGCTCCGCTGAGGTGGGGATAATCGAGCACCGGCAATGTCAGACCGGCGGAGTTGCAATTCATGGAGGGGTTGAAACAGAGAAACCCTTCCATCAACCGCCAGCCATAATTGGCCTGACGCCCTGCGTTCGGGGCAACGGCGACATCGATCTCTTCTCTCGCATCCTGCCCCACATCGCCGATGTAGAGGTCGCCGGTTTGACGGTCAAAGGAGAACCGCCACGGATTTCTTAAGCCCAGGCTCCAGACTTGCGGCGCGCCGCCTACGAGGATAAACGGATTGATGATGACATTACTGCAAGCCCCTCCTGTGCTGGGATTGAGGCGAAGGAGTTTCCCGAGCAACGAAGCTAGACTCTGCCCGTTGTTGTTCGGGTCGCCGCCGCTTCCACCATCACCGACGCCAGCATACAGACACGCATCAGGGCCAAATGCCAGCATGCCGCCGTTGTGATTCGAGAAAGTCGGATGTGCCACCGTGAGAAGCGGCGTGGCCGAAGAAGCATCGGCACGGTTTGGGTCCGCGGCATTTCTAAGATAGCGAGCGATAACAATGTTCCCGGCGGTGTTCGTGTAATAGACGTAGAACTGGTGATTGACAGCGTATTGGGGATCGAATGCCATTCCAAGAAGTCTCTTGCTCTTCTCCTGTCGACGAAATGAGGTTGCTGACATCGAGGAATGGCGGCGCGAGCAGCGACCTGGTTGTGACATCGAAAATTCGAATCAATCCACCCTGCTCGACAATGAAGAGGCGGTTGGTGCCATCGGCAGGCGCGGTCATGAAGAGCGGGGAACTGAGACTAGTACTGATCGATTCAAGGCCCAGACTATTGGATTGCGGTAGCGGTGGTAGCGAGTCTTGGTTGGATCCGTTGCCGGAACACCCGGCCAGGCATCCTGTACTGACAAGGACCCAACTAGCCATCAACAGGTGCCGCATCGCAACCATATTCCGCCTCGCGTGACACCAGGCTGTACCTATACGATCACAAGAATATCATTAGACCTCTGAAGGTCCCTAGTTTAAGGCTCCTCTTCCAATGGACTCATGCCATACCACGTGAGGAACACTTTGGTTCGTGGCATTTTGAATAACCTCCTACTTCATATACATCCCGTGGTTCAGTGCGTCGTCCTCTTCGCCACCCGCTGCCCCATCTCAATGATCATTACACGCCGCTCGCAATCATTGGCCCATGCCAGGAAACATCTTCTTTAAGGACTCACCTTCCTTCTTCATCGCGCCCCCACCGCTCTCCGGTGCCAGGGCTGCTAACTGCTCTTTCGCGTGTTTAATCGTCCCCATATTCTTTTGAAGCTCATCGACGTTCTTCTGCATATCAACCAATGCGCTGCCAATCTGCTTAACCGAGTCCGTGACCCCGAACAGTCCTTCGGCAGAGGCATAATGCATCGACGCGCCTCCCAGTCCAAAGCCCAGCAGAAACGCTGCAATCGTGAATAGCGCTGTCGGTCGTGTGTACTGCATGGTGATCCCTCTCTTTCTTGTGTCCACTTAGGTTATCTACTTCTGCTTCGCTACAATGTTGTATTTGAGCTGCCCGTAGTGGCCTACGTGCTAGAGCGTCGTCCCCTATGTCATCTGCTGCCCCCATCTCAATTGTCCACCCCAACCGTTCGACCACGGCGCGATCACTTCTTGGCGCACGCAGCTTCCCGCAGGGTTTGAGCAAGACTACGGTCGTGATGTCATCGGTCGCGTTGCTGTTGTCGCTGGCGGGCCTCTACTCAGTGATGGCGTTTACGGTCGCGCGCCGCACCCGCGAGATCGGCGTGCGGGTGCGCGCTCGGCGGCAGCCGTCAGCGGATCCTCATGGCCATCTTCCGCCGTCCGCTCATACAAATGGGGCTTGGCGTGCTGGCGGGCATCTCGGTCATCGTCGGTGGTGACGGTCTTGTATCCGTACAGCGATGGTCCGGGCGCCGGCGACGCTCAGGGACTCTCCGCCGCGGCGATCGCGATGCAGCTTGGCTATGCGGCGCTGATGTTCGGCGTGTGCATGCTCGCCTGCGTGGTGCCGACACGCCGGGCCCTCAATATCGAGCCGACAGTCGCGCTGAGGACGGAGTAGCGCTGGACGCGACTGAATCGAGATCCCGCGTCAGTTCCCGATGCGTCGCCAGGTCGCGCCAATCCCATTCCCGTACGTGTCGTTCAGGTCACCATCCGGCCAATCCCTTTGCGCCCGCCGAAAAGGACGACTCTGATCGCTGCCTTTGGTCGTAGGCGAGTTCGTCCCATGGCTCGTGGAGCCGGGCCGGCGGGATGACGCAACCAGCCAGTTTCCGCCACTGGCCCCGGTCCATGCCCACAGATCGCCAAGGAAACCGCTGTCGTCGACGCCGCCGAAGACGACGGTGACGCCTCGCTTCGAGTCATCACGCCGCACCAGGGCTCGCAAGTGTGACCAGGCCGTTGGCAAACTCTCCTGGCACTCCACCTTCGACCGTCGAACTCCCCAGACGATCTCCCAGCCGCGGGTGGCCCGCCGATCGGGACCATAGGAGCCCGTGCCGCCGAAGATGCATTCGGCTCGTCCGCGCCGTCATGTCGAACACCATCGCATGGGCTCGCCAGTGCCGGCGGGCTCTGCGACGCGATCTCTTTGCCCACGCGTGCTGCCGCCGCCCAACTTCCCTATGCAAACTCGCCATACGCTTGAGCCGCCTCCCACCGACCCACCGAAGGCAGATGAACCGGATCGCGGCATCGCGAGTCGCACGCGAACCCCGCAGTCGGCAGCGGGCATTTCGGGCTGTGCTGGCCAACATTCGTCCACAGATCATTCTCGAGAACGCGCACGTCGGATATCGATCGTGACGGCCGCTGCTTCCGCCGAACGATAAGACGCGTCCTCGCCGAGAATCGCTGCGCGCGCATCCCCCACATCTGCAGCCCGGATGACGGGAGGGCCAGGCTCCAGCGCATGCCATCGAACGCCCAGAGATCGTCGAATGACGTTGACAGACTCTCCGCTTTTGCCATAACACCGGTGAGTTTCCGCCAGTCAACAGGACACGTTGCCTGTGTCCGTCATATGCTTTGAGCGCAATGATGCGCGCGCGCTTGGGAGGTGCAACGAACTGCGTGCGCGCTGTGGGAGCGCGCGGGCAGAGCACTCCAACACGGCGACCACGAGGAACACGGAGCTTGATTCGGACGCACCTCGCCACGGAGCCCCCATCTTTCGCCAAGCAGAAGGGAAGCAGTCAGCAATACGTAACTGAACGAAGTACAA
>ERZ1370068.8149-contig-7026_pt1 | contig 11807 bp, 16 predicted proteins | sample MGYA00561227_ERZ1370068 | MGnify/ENA primary metagenome ERZ1370068 (study PRJEB38410, sample SAMEA6850437) | metagenome | study: Metagenomic assessment of the ecological functions of the soil: analysis of the soil microbiota associated with the...
CCCCTGTTCACCACTGCGATTCGGCTTGAAACCTGACATTCGACAGGGGGACACCCGCTCAGTGTATGACCCACGACTGGGGCCAAGACCGAATCGGCGGCGCCACCATCGACCAATATTGACGGCCAGACCGGCCTGTGTGTTTGGTCCATCTAGCGCGTGCTCGTTATAGTGAGCAGCGTCCAGTTCGCCGCAATCAGCAGGGAGAAACATGACTGACACCTCGTAACCACCGACCGACGTCCTCGAGGCCACCCAGAAGCTCGGTGAGCAGCTGGTTTCGGCGGTCAAGCAGGGCCAGAGCCTGGCATTGGACGTGGCTCGTGCTTTCGCAGGACGCGTTGCCGTCGGTGCCATCGAGCCTGTCCGACAACCCCGGTGCCGTTGCGTTGCCCGACGTGCCGGCGGTCACGGCCTACAGCTTCGATCTCGCCGCCGAACTGCTTGCCGCGCAGAAGGATTTCGCTGTGACGCTGGCGACGACGTTGACTCCGGGCAAGACCGCCTGAGTCATAATCAGCGCTGATACTGCTCACAGCGACGACGGGAGAACGGCGATGTCGGAAGAGTCAGCGACGAAGTAGCAATCTTCTGGGTTCGTTCATCCGCGCGCAGCGACAGATAGCGATCTGTCGCTGCGCGAGCTGTCCGCGATGACTGCGGTGTCCAACCCGTATCTCAGTCAGATCGAGCGTGGGTTGTCCGAGCCCTCGGCCCGGGTGCTGAAGTCGATCGCCCAGGCACTCAACCTCTCGGCCGAAGCACTGTTCGCACAGGCTGGCTTTGATGCCGGAGTCGACCCGCCCCGACGACGATGCAACGGAAACCGCACTGCGCATGGACCCCCGACTCACCGAGCCGCAGAAGCGCGCGCTGCTCGCGTGTGTACCGCAGCTATATCGCAGCCGAACGGTCATGGGACAGCGGACGATTCGGCGGATAGTCTGACCTCGTCAGGTAATGCGGCGGAACTTCCTGCACTCGCTAGGCGACAGCGATCAACGAGGTCGCCGAGCTCGGCTGACACGCGGCTCGGAAACTGCAACGGCACAAAGTGCGTGGCGGCAAGTTCGACATATCGACCGTGTGGCGTCTGCTCGCTGGCGGCCCGCATCTGTTTCGCCGAGGTGATCGCGTCCCACGTACCGGCCAGATAAGTGACTGGTATGTCGATCGCGCTCAGGTCCATGGGCGGGTGGTCGCCGACCGCACGGGCAAGGCGGGAATACCACGGCCAATCGTGGTCGGCGAATCGTCGCAGTACCTTAACGAGGGTTTGGCCGTGAATGACGTCGAGGCCCAACGTTGCTACGCCCCGTGGGTCGAACCCATGCTCGGGCGAACCGGGCAATCCGTCGCCCAGTCGGTTGAGCACCGGCCCGAGGTACCGCATCAGATGTGATCCCACCCGCCCGGCCCGCGGGCGCAGAAAGCCCGGGAGGGGATGAAGCAAGGCTTCGAAGGTACCTCCCGGCACGCCGCCGACGGCGAGCACGCCGGCGATCCGCTGTGGCTGCCGGACCGCGGCCTCAAACGCGACGTTGACGCCGGCCGACCATCCGATGACCACCGCCCGGTCGACGCCGTAAGAGTCCATCACCGCGAAAAGGTCGTCGGTGTGGTCCGAAATGCTGATCCGCGACTCGTCGGAGGGGCGTTCCGACCCGCCGAGACCGCGATGGTCCCACGTCATCACCCGGTAGGTGTCGGTCCGGCGGTTGATGTCCGGCCAAGCATCGTGCGGAGTGCCGAGCCCGTTGGAGATCAGCACGGGAACGCCGTGGCCGTCGTTGTCCCAGGCCCGCAGACGCGTCCCATCGGCGGATGTAATCGATCGGTACCCCACCGCATGCCATGCTAGTCGGCTGGGCACAGGAGCAGACGGAGTTGGGTAATCTGCTCGACATGCTCGGCAACCCGTTTCCAATGAGCCTCTAGTCGGCGCGAGCTCCCGGACCAGAGATGGCCTCTACCAAGCGGATCCAGCTCACATCCGGCACCCTGCACGTGGAATCGAATGGCGATCCGCTCGGGCGTCTGATCCTGTGCGTGCATGGCTTATCGGCCAATTGCCGATCGTTCGATCGATTCGTGCCGGTACTGGCCGAGGCGGGCCACCACGTCGTCACCATGGATTTGCGTGGTCGTGGCCGCAGCGACATCACCCCACCCGGTTCCTACGGTTGGGACAGCCACGTCCGCGATCTCCTGGAGATCTGCGGAACTGTACGGGGCCGATTCGTTCGACGTGATCGGGCACTCGATGGGTGGTTTCATCGGAATGTCGCTGGCAGCACAGTATCCGCGGCGGTGCGGCCGTCTCGTCCTCATCGACGCCGTGGGCGCGCCTGAGCCCAGCGCTTTGCTGCCCATCGCGAAATCGGTCAGCAGACTGGGCCGGACATATCCGTCGGCACCGGCTGCGCTGTCACACATGCGGGCCGCCGGCACCATTGCTCCGTGGGATGCAGTTCTGGGACAGCTACTTCGGGTGGGAGCTGGAATCATGCGACGACACCGGTCCGGGTTCGCACCGACGTGGCTGCGGTGCGCGAGGACAGCGCCTACGCATCGACGCACGAACGTTTATGAGCTGTGGCCGCGGCTGCGAATGCCCGGTCCTGTTGGTCCGGGCCAGCAGGCCCATGGTCTCCAGGCGGCGGCCTGGTGGTCTCGCGGGCTGATGCCGAACGGTTCGCCGCCGAGGCCCGCGACGCCACGGTGGTTGACGTCGACGCCGATCACTACTCCATCTTGATCAGCGCACCGGCGATCAGCGCCGTTGAGCGATTCGTCGGGCGCAGGGCCGACTGAGCGCAGCAGGTGGACGCCGGTTCGGCGGGTTCCACGTTTCCGATGTGGGCGAGGCCTCACGCCACCGCATACTGTGTCGAGCCAGCAGGGGATTCCCTCTGCCGATCGAACCGAAGGAGGCCCATGACGTCGTCAGAGGCGCCCGCACGCTCAGACTCGCGCGTTCAGTCCAAGATCTGATTGGGATCGCTGAGAATGTCACCTTGTCGGCCGATCCGGCCGCCCTCTTCCGTGAGCTGCTAGCCGCCGCAGGGATGACGCTGAGGAATCCGGCCGGAATCATCGCTGCCAACACGCGTCTGCTCTGGGGTTATGCCGGGGCGTTTCGAGCTGCCGGCGAACGCGCGATCGGCCGTGACAATCCCGGTCCCATCGCGATCGCCCGTGGCGACAAACGATTCGCCGATCCGGCCTATCAGGAGAATCCGGCGTACTTCCTGCTGGCTCAGCAGTATTTGTTGTTCAGCCGGCTTGTCGACGAACTCCTCGACACCGCCGGATGTGAGTGGAACGCGGGAAGCAAAGGCGCGCTTCGCCGCCAAGTTTCTTGTCGATGCGCTCGCCCCGACGAACACCCTGGCCGGCAACCCCGCGGCGATCCGCAAGGCGTTCGACACGGGCGGCAAGAGCATCGTCAAGGGCCTCAAGAACTGGGTGCACGATGTCCGCCACAACGGTGGATGGCCGTCGCAAGTCGACAGCTCCGGATTCGAGGTCGGCGTCAACATGGCTGCCACGCCGGGAAGCGTCGTCTACCGCAGCGACCTCATCGAGTTGATCCAATACTCGCCACAGACTCCGGAGACGTATGCGGTTCCGTTGCTGTTCTGCCCGCCGTGGATCAACAAGTTCTACATCATGGATCTGGCACCGGGCAAAAGTCTTATCGAGTGGGCCGTCCAGCACGGGCATACATGCTTTGCGATCAGTTACCGCAATCCGGATAAGTCGATGAGCGAGCTCGGATTCCGCGACTACCTGTTCCAAGGACCGCTGGACGCCGTGCGAGTCGTTCGTGACATCACCGGTGCCCCGCGGTCAACACGGTGTCGGTGTGCCTGGGCGGAACGCTCACCGCAATCGGACTGGCCCACAACGCGGCGCGAGGTGACGAGTCCATCAAGTCCGCGACATTCCTCAATACGCCATACCGATTTCACCGAACCAGGGTCTGCTCGGCACGTTCACCGATGAGGCAACGGTCGCGGGACTTGAGAAGCAGATGCGGAAGACGGGCTTCCTGGACTCGGCGACCATGGCACGGACCTTTAGTGCGTTGCGGTCAAACGACCTGATCTTCCAGTACGTGGCGAACAATTGGCTGCAAGGAAACAACCCACCGTCGTTCGACCTGCTGGCCTGGAACGAAGACTCGACCCGGATGCCGGCGCCGGATGCATTCGGAGTACTTGCGCTCATGCTATCTGCGCAACGAATTTGCCCGAGGTGAGTTCGAAATCGACGGCAATCGTCTCGACCCGAGCCTGGTCGACATCGACACGCTACGTGTTGGCGGCTGTGGACGACCATATAGTGCCGTGGACATCGGGCTACAAGACCACACAGCTTCTCGGTGGCAAAAGCAGGTTCGTCCTGAGTTCGTCCGGCCACATAGCCGGTATCGTCAATCCTCCCAATCCCAAGGCCAAGCACTGGGTGAACGACAGTCTTCCCGCCGACCCGCATGAATGGAAAGCGAACGCAGAGTTAGTGGACCGCCACCTGGTGGCAGGACTGGACGGCGTGGATCGCCGAACGGGGCGGCGAAATGATTCCCGCGCCCGATCACGAGGGCAGCGACGACTATCCGCCGATCGAGAAAGCCCCGGGTAGTTACGTCCGGGCCACTTGCATGACCCACTCGCCGGGGACCGTTGACTCGGACACGATTCGAGCTCTCGATTGGCGGTCTACGCATTGCGGCGCGGACCACCGGATCCGGTGATCCGGTGTTGTTGCTCAACGGCATGTCGCGCCCGATGGAGAGCTGGGCGCATTTCGCCGACGCGCTTCAAGACAGAACTGTCATTGCATTTGACGCGCCCCGGGGTCGGCGCGAGCGAAACTCCGGTGGTTCCGTACTCGATGCCCATGTTGGCGGATATCGCCGCACGGGTCCTTGATGCGTTCGGCATCGAGAAAGCGGACGTCGTCGGATACTCCCACGGCGGCGCGGTCGCCCAGCAGTTGGCGGTCGGTCATCGCAGCCCGCGTGAACCGACTCGTGCTGCTTGCGACGGCTTGTGGAGTCGGCGCGGTTCCAGGGCATCCCCGCGATGTCACCCAACTCTTGCTGACGCCAAATCGCGAAACGCGGTGGCCGCGCCCGGATCCGTTGGGCTTGCTCTGGCAGATCGCTGCCATCTCGACCTGGTCCAGCATCCCCGTTCTCGGCTGCATCGATGCACCCACCCTGGTGGTCTGCGGCGACTACGACCGGGCCGTCCCGCCGGCGAACAGTCGGCTACTTGCGGCGCGCATCCGCGACGCCCGCCTTGTCACGATCCAGGCCGGACACGATCTGCAGAAGCCCGGCACCGGCAGCCGTTGTGGGCCGCCTGGTGGAGCAGCTTTCTCGACGTCGAAAACTTCGACGCCGCAACCAGAATCGAGGGTGGTTCATCCGAAGGCCAGCGGCCGCAGTATCGGCTCCCGGCACGTCGATCGACTCGGGAACCTCGGCCGACTTCGCCGGTCGGCGCCGCCTGGTCGTCGGGCGCGATGACGGCGGGATCGACCCGGAGAACCGCGTAGCCCGCAACCGCGCCGGCACCGAAACCCGGGGCGAAAACCCGGATCGGCTTGGTGATCACGCTCGTCGCGGACCGCGTCGTGGATTGCCAGCGGAATGCTCGCCGAGGAGGCGTTCCCCACCCGTTCGATGTTGAAATACAGCTGATCCGGGGATAGACCGGCGCCCGTCGCCAGATCGATCACCATGGTCTTGTTCGCCTGGTGCGGGATGATCAGCTCGATGCTGGCCAGCAGCGACTCCGCGGCCCCATCCGGGTCGGGCAGGCCCGGATGTCGTCGAGCATCTGCACGTAGGTAGCGCCCGGCGAGCGCCTTCACCTCCGGGCCGAAGACCGTGATGTTGTTGGCGAACGCGGGGTTGGGCCACAAGATCGAATTGACCTGGCTTGTCGGACCGCTGGCATAGGTCTGCATGTACTCGATATCCGGCGGCGACACCCTCGGGTGCGGGGCCGAGGACAATGGCGGCCGCGCCGTCGCCGAAGATCATCCGGGACGGCCGGACGTTCCCGATCTTGTTCGAGAACTTTTCCGCGCACACCAGCGAGCACCGGCCGCTCGGACCAGCTTGCAGAATTCTCGTGGCCTCGGCCAGCCCGTAGCTGAGGCCCGCGCACGCGGCGACGAGGTCGAACGAGCAGTGCGTCTGCTGGATGCCCAACTGGCCGGAGAGCCAGGCAGCGACCGACGGTATCAGCCGATCGCTGGTGCAGGTGCACACGATGACCGCTCCGATCTGGTCTGGCACCCACGCTGAGCGTGAGCCAGCGCCGACCGCGGCGGCCCGCAACGAGAGGTCCTCGAGGCTGTCGCAGGTGTAACGGCGCTGCTCGATGCCGGTCTTGGCACTGATCTCGTCGGCTGACATGGGTGACCAGTTGTAGGCGCTGTTGCGGATGAGGTCCTCGTTGGTGCACACCTGTTCGCCATGCACTGCGGCGATGGCCTCGATGCGCGGTTGCACTGCCAAGTCCTTGCGCACGTTGATGGCGGGGTACGGGACGAATGGGCGCGTGAACCTCGGGGGCGGCCGGAGCAGCCTTCGTCTTCGGGGCGTGCCCCGAGGCGACGCGGGACAGGAACAGAGTGGACCTCAAGATCACGCGGATGAAACACCACCACGTAGTCGTCGTCGCGCAATTCTGCCACCGGGGTCAGGGCGGCATCGCTACGAGACCACGGATACTGATTGTGCAAGCACCATCGACCAGCGGCGTAGCGCCTCCAGCTCGGCCACATCCTCGTTGCAGTCGATGATCTCGTGGTAGCTGTACCGGCGGAAGTCGGGGTCATAGCGATTCAGCCGCAGCGTTTGATTGCCGGGGTCAGACAGCAATTCGGCAACCGTCGGGTACGACGGCCGACAGCTTGGTCGCGTGGTTCCGGCGATGGCCGAACACGTCGAAGAGGATCTCGAAGATGCTGTCCTCGACCTCGGCGTCCCACTGCGCCGGCAAGACCCGGGATAGGCGTCGACTGACCGCGGTCACCTTTGTTTCGCGATCTTCCCACGGCGTCTGGATCGGGTATGAAGATGTCGTCGCGGCGACGCGGCACGTCGGCCCAGCGGGTCGGCCGGACGTCGTACATCGTTATTTTGAAGCGATTGGCCCAGAACAGGTTCAGCGCCATATCCCGCATCAGCTCGAACTTGGTTCGGTAGGCGCCGGTCTTGATCCGCTCGAGGATGTCGGTCCCGGTTGGCGCTTTGGAATCGAAGTCCCGCCGGATGACGGCATCGAGCTGCTCGATGCTTTCGAAGGTGGAGAAGTCGAGATCTGGAAAGCAATTGGCCGGAAAGACGATCTTGCCATGCTTGTTCAGTTCAAAGGACATGCATTGCCGATCACCTTTTCGATGAGTCGTTTGCGAGTTGGAAGCTAACGCTGGGCGTGAGGAGGCGAGACGGCGAAGCCCATCACATGTCCAGGCCGCCGTTGACCCCCAAACCTGTCCGGTGATGTAGCCCGAGGCGTCCGCGGCCAGGAAGTGCACCACTCGTGCGACCTCCCACGGCTGGGCCAGCCGGCCCATGGGGATGGTGCCCTTGATGCGGTCTAGGACCTTCTCGGGGATCGACTCGACCATCTCGGTCGCCACGTAACCGGGTGTGATCGCGTTGACCGTGACGCCGATACCGTCTTCGGTCAACTTGCCCGCGCGCCCCATCTGGAAACACGCCTCGCGCGCCAGTGTCTTCGTCAGGCCGAACAGCCCGGCCTTGGACGCCGCATAATTCGCCTGACCGATGGCGCCCATCTCACCGATCACCGAGGAGACCATGACGATCCGGCCGCTGCCGCGCTCGAGCATGTGCGCCAACGCGGCCTGGGCAAGAAAGAACGCCCCGGACAGGTTGACCGCGATGACCTTGTTCCATTCGTCCTCGGTCATCTTGGCCACCGTCTTGTCGATCGTGATGCCGGCGTTGTTGATCAGGATGTCCAGGCGGCCGTGGCGGTCGATGACCTCGCGGATGGTTCGCCGACAGTCATCCGCGCTCGCGACATCGCCCTGATGGACGCTGACCTCGGCGCCGTCACTGGCGGCCGACAACTCGGCGAGGAACTTCTGCGCCTGTTCGGTGTTCCTGCCGTACCCCGCGGCCACCGTTGCGCCCTGACTGGCCAGGCTCTTACTGATCGCCGCACCGATTCCGCGGGTACCACCGGTCACGAAAGCAACGCGCCCACGGAGCTTATTTCCCGAGCACCCACCGACCGGGACTCGCCAATCGGATCGGCATCCACCGTCAGTCGTCATCATGACGCCCCCTCCCTGCCGCTCGAGCAGTAGGCGCCATTATTGTCGTCAGGTAATCTGCGCAGACTGCCGATTGACAGAAGATCCCCACGCTGAGTGAAAGGTGTTGCGCGCATCGCCTACGATCGCGATGTTGGCGTCATCGCGGCTGACGAGGACTCTCAATGGCGATATAGCCCGGCAGCGACCGGAGTCGAAGCATTGAGGGTGGTCGCGTCAGCGCGCACAGGGGCCCAGGCACGTCGACGATCGGCTGGCCAGGGCAAGTAATGATGCCTGGGTATGGATGAGTCGTTCACCGCGCTTGCGGTCGTAGAACCGCCGCGACGGGCCCCATCAGCCTTCAGGCTGGACAGCGCGCGCCATGTAAACACCCGTCGCAGCCTGCGGCAGTTTGTGGCCTGGGCCGGTGCAGATTGCCGGTGACGCGGCCGAAATCCCACTCAATGCCGGGATAATCCGGCGTGGGAGGCCAGCCGGCCGGCGGTGGCGAACATTATTGTGTTGCCGCCGGTGATAGCGATGAACTCGGCGCCCATGCCGGGGCACATGCCGACCAACAGTTCGACGATCTTCGCCCGCAGGTGGGTACGGAACTGGGCCGCCATCAGCTTGTCGGTGTCCTTGATCTCCAGGTCGAGCAGTTTACGAAGCGGTGCGTTTAACCTGGATACACCGATTCGGTGAAGGTCTGAGGTGAGTCTTAACGTCGAAATGCCCTGTCGTGGTGGGAGAATGGGATTTCCTGAGGATCACATTCGGCCACAACGAAGGGCATCTCGTAGATGCAACTATCTCACATCCGACCCGTCGCGGCCGCGAAGTTCGACGACCCCAATCTCGTGTCCTGCGCGGGCCTGGTCCCGACCGTGGCGTTGGCGCAGCAGTGCGACCTGGGCGCATTGGCCGATGAACGCCTGACAGTGCCCACCGACAAAGGTGCCAACGCCGGCCGGAAGATCACCTCGCTGGTAGCGGGCATGGTCGCCGGCGCCGACAGCATCGACGACATGGCATTGCTGCGACACGGGGCGATGGGAACGATCTTCGATCACCCGTACGCACCGTCGACGTTGGGGTCGTTCCTGCGTGAATTCACCTTCGGGCACGTCCGCCAGCTCGACGCCGTCGGGTCCCGGTTTTTGTGCGGGCTGGCCGATCGGACCCCGATCGTCGCCGGGATCGACGGCACCGTCTTCGTGGACATCGACGACACGATCATCGAAGTCCACGGGCACGGTAAACAAGGTTCGGGATACGGCTACTCCGGGGTGCGCGGGTTGAACGCGTTGATCACGACGGTGAGCACCGAACGCGCCGCGCCGGTGATCGTCGGTCAACGGCTACGCAAAGGTTCCTGCGGATCCCCCGCGGAGCCGCCCGGATGGTCAGCGACACCCTGGCCACCATCGGTGGACTCCGCGCAGCGGCCACCGACACCGCCGCGGGTGTGGGTGTGGGTGCGGCGCCGAAGGTGTTGGTGCGGGTTGATTCGGCGTTCTACGGGTATCGGGCAGTGCGCGCGGCGATCCGCGGCGGAGCCGTATGTCGGTGACGGTGCGCCAAACCGAGACCGTCAAAGCCGCGATCGGCGAGATCGACGACAGTGCCTGGACACCCATCGAATACACCGACGCCGTCTACGACGAGAACACCGGCACCTGGATCTCGCGGGCCGAGGTCGCCGAAATCGACTTCACCGCGTTCACCTCCCGTACCGAAGAGCCAGCAGATACCGGGGCGGTTGATCGTGCGCCGCATCCCCGACCTCAACGTCGAGGCCACCGATCAGGGCGCCTTGTTCGACACCTGGCGGTTCCACGCGTTCTTCACCACCACCGACCTCGACACCGTGACCGCAGACAAAACCCACCGTCAGCACGCGATCATCGAACAGGTCCATGCCGACCTGAAGAACTCCGCCCTCGCCCATCTACCGTCGAACCACTTTTCGGCGAACGCGGCGTGGCTGGTCTGTGCGGTGATCGCGTTCAACCTCACCCGCGCCGCCGCCACCCTCACCGGCGCCCCGCGGTTGGTGAAAGCCACCACCGCCAGCATCCGGCGCACCCTCATCTCAGTACCGGCCCGTATCGCGTCCTCCGCCCGCCGACTGACGCTGCACCTACCGACCGACTGGCCGTGGGAAACCGCGTGGAACATGCTGTTCGACAGCGTGTTCCATCGACACATCCCGATCATCGGCTAACAGCAAACACCAAACCACCCCCGAGACGAAAGACCCAGTGGGACAACCCGACACCGAGGTCGGGCACTCAACCACGCTCTCACCCCAGCCGCTGCCACACAACGAAACTCACCACCGAGACCACAGTCGATCGGTGGATTCAGGCTTAACCAGCGTTGCCGTATCGTCTCGCCCGGCAGCGATAGTCTGGGCGTCGGCCGCCGCCAGCCAGCACTAACGATGTTGTCAATACCGGCATGGCAGGCACCGTTGGTGCGCAGATGCGCCAGTGACGCCGTCGATTCCAGCGGCACTAGCCTCGGCCGGTGTGCCCAGGTCGGCGACCAGGATCCCCAGCGGAGTAGGCGGAATAGTCAAACCGCCAAGTGGGAGGTTGGCCCGAGCAGCTGCTGACCCGCGGTCGGTTAATGCGGTAACCCCGTCGCCCATCAGGTCGGCGCGGTAGCTGGTCAATTGGGTCAACCGACAACCAGCACATCCGGGCATCCCGTCACCTCGGGTAAATCCGCAGCGCAGCCTGGCGGTTTCAGCAGCATATCTGGGCGATCTATCAGCGTCTTTGCTTATAACCTCTAACACCTTAACTATATATACTTTACCTATGCACCCTTTTGCTACCTCTGCTGCCTCTCACCTTCTGCCTCTACCGGAACCCATGCGTCATCCGTGTTGACCACCCGCTCGGCATCGGTCAGCTCGTCAGCGTACGCCATGAAGTCGGTCCAGGGATCGACCTGACCTCCGTAGTTCTGAGCGCATCTTCGTCGCCCAGGGCTCGTCGGCAAGCATGTCGACCTTCATCCCCCTTATCTCCCTGCGAGGCTCGAAACAATGGTCGGTTGGGCAGAATCGGCCTGCCGAACGTCGACGCCATCACCCCGGCTGAGGCACAGGTACCACGCCACGGCTGCCGCGGCGAGGCCCAGAATTCGCCCAGCTTGGTCAGATCGGGATTGGACGCCAAGGCCCGAAGCTGAGCAGGTAGAACGCCACGTCCAGAATTGCGAACAGGACGGCGAGCACCGCGGTCGTGCGTAGTGCGGCTATCACCATGAGCGTCGTAAAGATCGCCCACGCCATCAGGAACCAACCGGCTGCCTGCCCATGGCTCGCGGCCGGTACCTCCTTCGCGTAGAAGGCGACATAGGCCCAGAACGACAGCCAAAAGGCGCCGTAGGACGTGAAGGCCGTGGCGCCGAAGACGTTGCCCTGCGGAACTCCCACATGCCGGCGAGCATCTGCGCAACCCCGCCATAGGCCAGCGCAA
>ERZ1370068.3106-contig-2228_pt1 | contig 11795 bp, 19 predicted proteins | sample MGYA00561227_ERZ1370068 | MGnify/ENA primary metagenome ERZ1370068 (study PRJEB38410, sample SAMEA6850437) | metagenome | study: Metagenomic assessment of the ecological functions of the soil: analysis of the soil microbiota associated with the...
TTCCGTAAACTCCCCACAACTGACCCCCGGCACATACCTGAGCGCGCCGGGTCTTTGGCTCGGATTAATATTCGCGGCGGCATTTCTAGCTGCAGCAATCCGGCTACGCCGCTATCGCGGGCCATCTTTGATCGACTTTGCACGCGCATAACAACCAACAAGGAAGAGAAGTCCCATGCCTCCACTGAAAAAAGCGGCGCGTATCGCCGGTGCCATATATGCATCGATGGTAGTTACCGGGCCTTTCAGCCTCATTTATGTTCCGAGCAAACTCATCGTGCGCGGTGACGCCACCGCAACCGCCAGCAACATCCTCGCTCACGAGACGATGTTTCGTCTTGCGATTCTGGCTGATCTTGTTCGGTCAGGTGATTTTCATCTGCCTCGCGATCGCTCTCTATCGGTTGCTCAGCAGCGTCAATAAGACTGTGGGCCGGCTAATGGTCGCGTTCGTTTTGGTCTCCGCCGCGGTCGGATTTCTCAACACACTCAACGATATCGCGGCGCTCACTCTCTTCCGTGGCGCAGATTTCCTTGCCGTCTTCGACAAACCTCAGCGCGACGCGCTCGGGATGTTGTTCATCCGTCTGCACAGTCAAGGGATCTTCATCACTGAAATGTTTTGGGGCTTGTGGCTCTTTCCTTTTGGGCTGCTGGTGTTTCGCTCCGGTTTCCTGCCGCGGTTCATCGGCGTTTGGCTAATGATCAACTGTTTCGGCTATGTGGCTCTCAGCATTACGGCGTTATTTTTCCAGCATACTACGGAGCGGCTTTCAACTGGTCGCAACCGGTCCTGTTTGGCGAATTGGCCATCATGCTCTGGCTTTTGATCAAGGGCGCCGAAGGTGCCAACAGCGCCTTCGAGCGCGCTTCAGCCGGCCGCAGCCTGATCTTCGTTAGGCCGATGAAAATAAAGCTTATTCTAAAGTGGATCACGCGCGCGATTTTGGTCGGGTTGATCCTGGCGTTCCTGGTCGGGTTCGTCGCCTACTGGAGATCGACTAACGACTGCGATCGCAGATGGCTGCTTTGATCAATTCCGATGAAAGCCATTCGTTTTTGCGAGTATGGTTCACCTGACGTTCTCAAGTTTGAAGACGATTGAAAAGCCTGTTCCGAATGACGATCAAGTCTTGATCAAAGTCCGCGCGGCTTCCCTCAATTTTATTGACGCGGGCGTGATGCGCGGGCCGTGGCCGCTTCGCCTGATGAGCGGACTGCGCAAACCAGAGAAGACACGGCTAGGGAACGATGTGGCCGGCCAGGTGGAAGCGGTTGGCAAAAACGTGACGCCAGTTCAAAGCGGGCGACGAAGTTTTTGGCGTGGCTCGTCCTACTCTTGCGGAGTATGTGTGTGCTCGCGAGCGAGCATTGGTTATTAAGCCAGCTAATGTGACGTTTGAACAAGCGGGCTCTGTAGCTTGGGCGGGATTCACCGCCTTGCAGGGTCTTCGCCAAGGTAACATTCAGCCGGGGCAAAAGGTCCTGATCAACGGCGCAACGGGAGGCGTGGGCACTTTCGCTGTCCAGATAGCGAAGGCATTCGGCGCGGAAGTAACGGCCGTATGCAGTACGGGAAAAGTGGATCTTGTCCGATCAATCGGCGCAGATCACGTCATTGACTACACCAAAGAGGATTTCACCAAAGGTGACCAGCGTTACGACGTGATTTTTGATAACGTTGGCAACCACTCCTTCTCAGATCGCCGCCGGGTCTTAACTCCTAATGGCATCTGCGTCCTTGCCGGAATCGGAGGAGCAGGACTACACCCGGAAACGTGGGGGCGTATAGTTGGGAATTTCAAAGCGGATCTGTTGTCGCGGTTCGTCCGTCAGAAGTTCGTCAGTTATGTCACGAAACTGGACAAAGAGGATCTGAAGTTGTTGAGCGACCTCATGCAAACGGGGAAGGTGACACCCGTCATCGACCGGACTTACAAGTTGAGCGAGACCGCGGAAGCGATGCGGTATTTCGAAACAGGGCCAGCGCTCGAGGAAAGGTCGTTATCAATGTGGAGTAAGCCTTTAGCTGGAGAAACACGGCAATGAACACGATCGACAATTCCCAACGGCTCGGCTGCAAAGATCGCGGGTATCAGTGGCCTGCTCACTTTCGCGATCGTGGTAATCGGCAACTACGTGCTACTCAATCCTCTTGTTGTTCCTGGTGATGCCGTGGCGACAGCTCAGAACATCGTGGCGCACCAAACACAAGTTCGGATCACGCTTGTTTGCTTTTTGACTTACAGCCTGGGCGTTATTGTTCTCCTCACCGCGCTTTATGTGATTCTTAAGCCTATCAATCCCGGCCTTGCGCTGGTCGGAGCACTCTTCCGCCTGGTGTTCGCTCTGTTGTGGCTTCTTGCACCGCTCAATCTGCTCGGCGCGCTGCGGCTATTGAGTAACGCGAACTACTTACAAGTGTTTGAGCCCGATCGATTGCAGGCATTGGCGCGATTACATCTCGGCGCGAATTTCGATGCCTACTATGTGGGCCTGCCTTTCTTCGGATTGGCGGCAACAGTTTGCGCCTGGCTGTGGCTCAAGTCGAACTACATTCCGAGAGGATTGTCGATCTTCGGCGTGATCTCCTCAGCGTGGTGTGTGTTCTGCGCTTTCGTATTCCTCATTTTCCCGGACTTCAACAAAATCGTTAACGACTACATCTTCGATTCGCCAATGGCTCTGTTCGAACTGGCCGTGAGTTTTTGGCTTTTGTTTAAAGGATTACGGCCATCTACGATAGTCACCGATTCCGCACCACGCGCCAAATAGAAACATTTAGTCATTAAACCTTACCGTACACTCTTATGAAAACACTCATTGCTGTTAGCACCTGTTCGTTCTTACTTGGCAGCGTCATTTTTGCTTCCTCGTTGCAGGAGCAAAACAAGGCACTCGCGAAACGAGCATTCGAGGAACTCCTCAGCCGGGGACGATTCGAACTCGCAGAGCAACTTTATGCCAAAGATTTCGCCAATCACGGTATCCATCGGGATATCAGCTTGGCAAGAAGACCAGGCGGCGCTGAAAGGCTGGCACCAGGCATTTCCCGGACGTCGCCATCGTGCCTAAGAAGCTGATCGCTGAAGGCGACTTGGTTGTGGTCTATTGGATTGCCCGCGGCACCAATACCGGCACAGGTAACGGGTTGCCAGCCACCGGAAAACAAGTGGAACAGGCCGGGATTACGATTTGGCGAATTGTCGATGGAAAGATCAAAGAGGAGTGGTCTGCATTTGATCAACTTTCAATGATGCAACAACTCGGACTCTCTCGGATCAAAAACCAGGCGGCGCTAGGTGAGCACCGATGCAACAGACAAGAAGAAGGAATGACGCCAGAACATGAACGATAAACCCAAAACAAAGCGCCCTCGTAAGCGATGGAGGCGCGTCGCTTAAAGTGGACTGTAGGCGCGATTTTTGTCGCGTGTAATCCTCTGGGGCTTCGTCGCCTACTGGACGTCGACCGAATGACTGCGACCGCAACGCTGCTACTCCAGCCAACCCGATGAAAGCGGTTGTGTATTGCGACTACGGAATCGCAAATCTCAAGCTTCAGGAAATCGAAAAGCCGACTCCTGCGGACGATCAGGTCCTGGTCAGAGTTCGCGCGGCATCGTTAAATCCGCTTGATGGACACTTCGTGCGAGGAATGTGGCTGGCACGTGCTGATGGGCGGTGGGCTGCGCAAACCAAAGGACACCCGACTAGGCGTTGATTATGCCGGAACAGTTGAGGCAGTTGGCAAAAACGTCACGCAATTCAAACCTGGCGACGAAGTGTTCGGCGGGCGCACTGGTGCGCTTTGCTGCAGTATATTTGCGCTCGCGCCGATCGCGCTGATCGCGCTGAAGCCGGCCAACATCACATTTGAACAAGCGGCATCTGTCGGTGTGGCTGGAATCACTGCATTACAGGGTCTCCGCGACAAGGGACACGTTCAGCGCCGGGCAGAAGGTGCTAATCAACGGCGCGTCGGGCGGCGTAGGCACTTTCGCAGTGCAAATTGCAAAATCCCTTGGCGCAGAAGTGACCGGCGTCTGTCAGCACGCGCAATGTCGATCTTGTGCGATCGATCGGCGCGGATCACGTGATCGATTACACCAAAGAAGATTTCACCAAGGGCGACCAGCGTTACGACGTGATTTTCGACAACGTGCAGAATCACACGTTTTCCGAGCGGCGGCGCGTTTTAACTCCAAATGGCATCTGCGTCCTCGTCGGCCTCGGCGGAGCGGGCTGGCGACGAGGACACGTTTAGCGCATCTGATCCGGTCGTTTACAACGCCGTTAATGTCGAAGTTCACGAGTCAAAAGTTTGGTTTCTTCGTCGCACAATTGAACCATGACGATCTGGCGTTCTTCGCGCGATCTTATGCAATCAGGAAAAGTCACGCCCGTGATCGACAGGACTTACAAGTCCCTGGGCGAGGTGCAGGACGCTCTTGAATATTTGGAACAAGGCCACGCTCGGGGAAAAGTGGTAATGGCTGTAGAATAACAGGAACTATAGCTAACAATCCAGGATGTTATGAAAATTCTAAAGCGCATACTGAAATGGATTGCAGTGACGATTCTAGTGTTATTACTCCTCGCATTCCTGGCCGGGATTCATCGCCTACTGGAGATCGACTAACGACTGCGGCAAGACCGCTGCACCGACCAATCCGATGAAAGCCATCGTTTATTGCGACTATGGTGTAGCCAATCTCAAGCTTGAGGACGTTGAAAAGCCGACGCCAGATGACGATCAGACTCCTGGTCAGAGTTCGCGCCGCATCGGTCAATCCATACGACTGGCATTTCGTCGAAGGCACGCCTTACGTCATGCGTGCGATGGGTGCTGGGTCTGCGCAAACCAAAAGACACACGACTTAGGTGTCGATTTTGCAGGAACGGTGGAAGCCGTAGGCAAAAACGTTACCCAATTCAAACCCGGCGATGAAGTCTTCGGCGGCCGCGGCGGCGCGTTCGCGCAGTATGTTTGCCCGCGTGCAACCCGAGCAGTCGCGTTGAAACCGGCGAATGTGAGTTTTGAGGAAGCAGCTTCGGTCAACATCGCGGCAATCACCGCATTGCAGGCGCTGCGCGATAAGGGAAAAGTTCAACCGGGGCAAAAAGTTCTCATCAACGGCGCGTCCGGCGGCGTCGGCACGTTTGCCGTCCAAATCGCGAAATCGTTAGGCGCGGATGTGACCGGCGTTTGCAGCACGCGCAATGTCGATCTTGTCAAATCGCTCGGCGCCGACCACGTGATCGATTACACCAAAGAAGATTTCACCAAGGGCGCGGAACGGTACGACGTCATGCTCGACAATGTTGGAAATCGTTCCCTGTCCGAATGCAGACAGGTCCTAACTCCCAACGGCAAATACGTCCTCATCGGCGGCGGAGGCGCAAACGAGCAAGGTTTTCTTGGCGGGCTGGGCAAAGCGCTATGGGCGATGGTGTTTTCAAAGTTCGTCAACCAGCAGATGGGCATGATGATGGCCGACGCGAATCAAAAGGATCTGACTGTCCTGGCCGATATGATGCAGTCGGGAAAGCTCAAACCGGTGATCGACCGCACTTACAAATCGTTAGAACGAGGTGCCCTGACGCGAGTTCGTTATGTCGAACAAGGCCACGCCAGAGGAAAAGTGGTCATTACCGTCGGAATAACCTCGCCCGCGTTTAAAACTGCTCGCTTTCTGCTCGAGGATACCTGATCATGTTGTCAGCGCTTAATGAAAGATCGTTGCATGCATTCTCGCCATCGGCGCTCGTCGCTCGCTGTGCTTTGCATTGCTGCGGATCCAACCTGGAATCCGGCTGACGCCGTGAAGGAAGCCGAGCAAGACATTCGCGCAGGGCATATCAAGTTTTATTGGGCGGGTAGCATCGCGTCCAGACCAGTGGGTGTCCCGTTCGAGGTAGCTAAAAATTATCCCAAGGCGAACGCTGGAATTGGCTGTGTTACCAACGACATACCACTTCGAGAACGACAGGAAGAATATGCCCGCCGGTACAACGAGAAGATTTACGCCTACGTCACTCAGAAGCATTAGAAGCCATTTTCGAATGTCATTCTGAGCGCAGCGAAGAATGGAGCAGCAGGGCGAGCGACATGGACTGCCAAGCCGCATAGGGTAGCGGCGAGTGAGTCGAGAGATGAACGAGTTCAATCTCTGATCATTTCTGGACCGATCGCCGCGGATAAATCAGAGATGTTTGAAAGCCTGGCCTCATGCTTCGCATTTCGTTGCAGCGCTTCGCTCAACACGACACTGTCGCTGTTTAAGAGAGTGGTTGTGATGCCTAAAGGCCTTCCGCGTCGCCGCTTCGGTCGGACGTGGCTGAGCGTAACGCTGATTGAAGCCAGAGGCGGTGCGACTCGTGCAGGTCGGAAAACCGCTCGAGAAGGCGGACATTCCAGTTCCCGAGATCGGATCGACCGGACGTTTTGATTCGCGTTGCGGCTGCCGGCATCTGTCACTCGGATGCGCATTATCGCGCGGGCATTTCCAAAATTGATCGTTTACCGCTGACTCTCGGGCACGAAGTCGCGGGTCGCGTGGAGGAAGTCGGCAGCGATGTGACGCACCTCTCAGCGGGAGACCGCGTTTGCGTACATTATTTGGTCCACTGCGGAAGCTGCGAGTTTTGTGTGCGCGGCTTGGAACAGTTCTGTCGCAGCGGACAGATGATTGGCAAACATCGGGACGGCGGTTACGCGGAATTCATCAAAGTTCCCGGCGCGAATGCGTTTCCGCTTCCCGATGAGATTCCATTCGAAGTCGGCGCAATCATGATGTGCTCGTCGGCAACTGCGCTTCATGCTCTGAACAAGGCGCGCTTCAAAGCCGGCGAGTCGATTGCGATTTTTGGCTTCGGCGGACTCGGATTTTCGGCATTGCAATTGGCACGCGCTTTCGATTGCGGAGATGTCTACGTGGTTGAAATCAATCCTGCGAAGCTCGCGTCAGCCGCTAGCATGGGAGCTATCGCGATCGACGCCAGGTCCGCAGATCCGGTCGAGCAAATCAAAGAGGCAACCGCTGGAAGAGGAGTCGATGTCGCACTCGGAATTGATCGGCTCTGCAAAAACGATGCGCCAGGCCGTACTCTGCCTGGGCCCTCTCGGACGCGCCGCTCTTGTCGGGATTAACCGCCGAATCGATGTCGATTCATCCGCATACTGAGTTGATCAACAAAGAAGCGGAGATCATCGGCGTCTCCGATCATCTCGCGACTGAACTTCCAGCACTCATCGAATTCGCGCGCAGCGGAAAACTTCGATTTCCGCCAGAGACATTGCGCGTTGTCGACCTCGACGCCGCCCAAATCAATGCGGCACTAGACGCACTTCAGGATTCCATTGATCACGTCAGAACGGTAATAAATGACCAGTGACGCGTGACGCGTGACGACAGAGAACACCAAACTGAGTCCCCGGTTTAACCCTTTAACGATTCAACGATTGTAACGGGGCGCCCTGCGCATGAATCTCAACGACCTGGCCAATCTCGGACAGATCATCGGCGCTGTTGCGGTCGTGATCTCGTTGTTCTATGTCGCTTCGCAAATTCGGCAGAACACCAACGCCGTCCGATCGGCCACCGCGCAGACGGTGCACGAGCATTTCGCCAAATGGTATCACCTGGTTGCCGCCGATGATGAGCTTGCCCAGATCGTTGCGAAGGGGTTGCGCGACTACGGATCGCTTTCCGAAAAGGAGAGAGTTCGTTTTATCGCGGCCTTCATGTCGTTCCTCTCGTATTCGCAGAATGCGTTTCTGAAGTGGCGCGAAGGATTGCTCGCGTCGCCGCTGTGGATGGGTTGGCAGCATGTCATCATGAACCTCGTCGGAGCGCCGGGCGGTAAGGCATTCTGGAAAGACCGGGCTTATATGTTTGGCGATGAATTCCGCCGATACATCGAAGATGATCTCATGAAAAGAGAGCCGCACCCCGACGCGAAACCGATGGGCGTGTTTAGCGGTGGTGGAGCAGATCCTGCCCACGAATCGCACGAACCACGCTAAGCGCGGGTATCAGCGGGCTGAGATCAGCCGTCAGGCCGGCCGGCGTGTGGTTGTGTCGTGGGCTGATCGTTTTACCCAGCGTAATCGGCGACGGCTTTCCGCGACATCAAGCGTCAGCGTTGCCGTCGCATACGGCGAGTCCGTTAATGGCGGACATGTCGTTAATGCCAACTGGCATGTCCGCGATCCTTTTGGCGACATCAGCGTTGAGTCCTTTACGCCGCCCATGTCGTAGGTGCGCACGCTGCCTTCGGCGATCACGCGCGCGCGATGGCGGATTCGAGCGCGTTCGGCGCGCTCGGTTTCGTTGAGCCAGTCGAACATCAGCTTTGCTGTTAAGAGCATCGCGGGTGGATTGACTGTGTATTGGCCTGAGTATTTCGGCGCAGAACCGTGGGTCGGTTCGAACACGGCGTAGTTGTCGCCGAGATTGGCGCTCGGCGCGAAGCCGAGTCCGCCGACGAGACCGGCGCACAAGATCGCTGACGATGTCGCCGAACATGTTTTCCGCTACGAGCACCGAGTAATCCTGCGGATTCTTGAACATCCACATGCAAATGGCGTCGATGTTCACTTCGTCGGCCCAAATGTCCGGGTAATTCTTTGCCACATCGCGGAAGCAATGCGTCATCAATCCGCCGGTCTCGCGCGAGCACATTCGGTTTTTCGATCAGCGTGACGCGTTTGCGTCCGGTTTTCTTGGCGTATTCGAATGCTTGTTTGCAGATGTTGGTGCAACCTTGCACGCTCATGATGCGAGTGGAAAGCGCGATGTTTTCCAGCCCAGCCTTGTCCTTCCACTTCTTCATTTTCGGATTTGCACACAGCGCGGTGTAAACCGACTCGGGTAATGGGAAAAACTCCACGCCGCCGTACATCCCTTCGGTGTTTTCTCGAAACACGACTTGATCGATCGGCACGTCTTCACCGCTCGGATTCGTGATCTTGTTACCGCGGTAATTCAGCGGGTTGCCCGGATAACTCTTACACGGGCGCATGTTGGTGTGGAGATTGAACAGCTGACGCAGTCCCACGATAGGCGAAAAATAGGACGAGTCCTTTGCCTTTGAGTTCCGGACTCAGCTCTTCCTTTGCTTTGATCCTGTGGCTTGCTGGTGATGGCGCCGAATAGCGCGCAGGTCGTGTCCTTGAGCGCCTTCACCGTGCGCTCGGGAAGCGCGTTGCCTTCCTTGCACCAAAATTCCCAGCCGATGTCGCACGGGACGTACTCCGCATCAAAGTTCATCCGATCGAGAACGATGCGCGTTGCTTCCATCACATCGTTGCCCACGCCGTCGCCCGGCATCCACGCAATTCTGTATTTAGCCATAGGAAGGCGACTTTATCGGCGAGCGCCGCGCTCGCAACCATGCGAAAAGCAATCGCGGATTACGTGGAAACGCGGATTGGCTCTGGGAAGCGCACGCGGCTCGCGATGCTGCATTCGGCGGCTCGCCGAATGCACTTCGATTCACAACGTGCGACGAAAACGCTCAAACAGAAGTTCGCGAAGGCGGGCCGCCTCGCCAGCACGCAGCTAGCGCTCTGTCGCCGCCGGAGACGTGACGCCACCAGCTTTTCGGCGCCGCCGGCGACGATTAATTCCTGGGCGGCGGGGCTGAGCGGCGGGAAGGGGAATGATTTTCCGTCGATGGTGAGGATTGATTTGGCGTAGTCGATTGTGATTTCTGGGCCAACTGTTGTCGGTGCACGATCAGTCAACGTATCGCGCAAGTGCGTGACCAACTCTGGGCATTCGAAGACGACGAACCCGTTATTGAATGCGTTGCGCTTGTAGGTTTCGGAAAACTGCCGGCGATGACGCACGGGATTCCTTTGAACTTTAGCGCGGTCGCAGCCTGTTCGCGGCTCGAGCCGCTTCCAAAATTGAGTCCGCCCACGACAACGTCGCCCTTTTGATAAAGCGTGTTGAAGTTGGGATCGTAATTTTCAAACGTCACTGCCGCCATCGCCTCTGGCGTCATATCGTCGCGGTAAGTGTGTTTGCTCCCGTAAATGCCGTCCGTGTTCAAGTTGTCTTTGTCGATGAACAGAACGCGGCCATGTACGCTGGACGGGAAACCTTCCATGATCCGCACCGATGCCGCTGGCCTCGGTTTTTCTCAGGGCGCCGAGTCGCTGTGCCTGCGGGGCTGCTCGGCTGAAAGTTTGTTGGCGCCGAAATGAACCCGGCCAGCGCGCTGGCGGCTACGACAGCGGGCGAGGCCGAGATACAACGAACGCGTCGCGATCGCCCATGCGCCCTTTGAAATTTCGATTCGTGGCGCTGATTGCAGTCTCGCCTTTCTGCACGAGACCGCGACCGAGTCCGATGCACGCGCCGCAGCCGGGCGGCAACGGAATTGCGCCAGCACCTATCAGCGTCTGCCAGTCACCACTGGACTCGGCGCGCGCCTGCGTCTCGGCGCTGGCCGGCGCAAGATAGAATTCAACACCTTCTGCGACGCGTCCGCCCCGGGTGCGAATGACTTCCGCGGCGTCGCGCAAATCTTCGAAGCGCGCGTTGACGCATGAGAGCAAATACGCCTTTTGGATCGGCACGCGTTTGCGTTCCATTTCCGGCAGCGAAACCATCGTTTTTACTTCGTTAGGCCCGGACACATGCGGAACCACCGTCGCGAGATCCAACTCGAGCTCGATCGCATACTGGGCGTCGGGATCGGCGCTGAATTCGCTGCGATTTTTCCACCACTTCTCGATATCGGCGTTTGTGTAACCGGACCGGCTCTTCGCGCCACGTGTTCCCGGACGTTTCGGATTGGTGAACTCGGGAACGCGCGAGCGCAGATAGTTCACCGTTGTCTCATCAAACGGAAACACGCCTGCGAGCGCGCCCCATTCCGTAGTCATGTTCGCAATCGTCATTCGCGCTGACATTGGAAGATTCGCTGCTCCGTCGCCGACGAATTCCACGGTGTGATTGAGCACTTCGTCTTTGTTGAACAGTCCGCATAACGCGATGATCACGTCCTTGCCGACCACGCCCGGCGAAAGTGTTCCCTTAAGCACGACTTTCGCGACCGGCGGAACCTGCCACCATGTAACTCCGGTTGCCCAAATGCTCGCGGCATCGGTGCGCACGACCGGCGTCCCGAGTGCCGCCATCGCGCCATATAAATTCGAGTGCGAATCGCTGGCGACCACCATCGAGCCCGGAACGACGTAGCCCTGTTCGACCATCACTTGATGGGAAATGCCGGTTCCCGCTGGGTAGAAATCGATGCCGTGCTCGCGCGCGAACGCCTCGATCTTCGCATACTTCGCCAGATTTTCGGGCGAAGTATTTTGGATGTCGTGATCGATGGCGAACACTGGCTGTGCCGGATCGGCAATCGATGTCGCGCCGATCTGTTTGAATTTCGGAATCACCGCGCCGGTGTTGTCATGCGTCATCACGTGGCGCGGGCGAATCGAAATGAAATCGCCGCTGCGCACCTGTGTTCCCGGAGCAAGTCCATCCGCATGACGCGCCGCAATCTTCTCGGCGAGTGTAAGGCCCATATCAGCTTTCGGGGTTACCGCGAACTCACACGAATCACGCGAAAACAGGATTTTACCCATCTCGCAAATGTCATTCTGAGCAAAGCGGAAGAATCTCTGATCACTTTTCGACCGATTCCCCAAAGAAATAGATCGAGATGTTTCGCTTCGCTCAACATGACAGTCCTAATTAATGAAGCGGAAAATTCGCGTCAATTCGTGTGTTTCGTGGGCAAAATTACTTTTAGCGGCGCGCTTTCCGAGGA